>ERZ1027085.998-NODE-998-length-11770-cov-4.968587_pt1 | contig 11770 bp, 12 predicted proteins | sample MGYA00519415_ERZ1027085 | MGnify/ENA primary metagenome ERZ1027085 (study PRJEB26926, sample SAMN06164436) | human gut metagenome | biome: ENVO:00009003; feature: ENVO:2100002; material: ENVO:00002003 | host: Homo sapiens | place: USA | collected 2012 ...
GCATTTCCGTGTGGATGCCAGGAGAGCAAGGTCATCTTCCGCAGAGAGCGCACCCGAAAAAGAAACCTTCTGGCCGCCCACACCCTGGGCCAGTTTGACCGAGCCGCCCTCCATATCCGACTTGGGGTAGAGATGCACATCCAGCCCTGCGGAGGTTTCTCCCAGGTTAAAGAGGATGACCGTTTCCTCGCCCCGCACTACGCCGTTGAACCAGACGGGAGCCTTGACCCCGCCGTCCTCCCGGAACTTTTGGAGGAACACCTCGGTGTGGGGCGTGTATCCCGTCAGGGCTGCACCTTCCTGCAATTGCAGGTCGGTAAAATAAATCGTGCCGGAGCAGTCCGTGATGGTAGGCTTCACGGTAACGCTCACGACACGCATATCCTGTTTCCGGTTAATGACCTCCGCCAGCCGGATAAAAGCGACCTTACCCATCCAGCGTCCACTTCATCTCACAGGGATGGCCTACCCATCCCGTGGCCACCGCCCCTGCCTGCAGGAGGATGTCCGTGATATAAAGAATCCCGGTACAATTGGTGATGCACACCCGCACCGTGATGGATTTGACCCTGGCGGAGTAATTCTCCGGCGTGATTTTGGCGGAGGTAGATGATAAATATGCCATTTTGCCCTCCTTCCATCAGTACAGGTCAATGAATCTTGATTCCGTGCTGCCGTCCTCATACTCAATGACCACTTCAATGCCCACCTGGGCGTCGTCGCTCAGCTTCTCCAGATTTTCCGATCCGATCTGCGCCGACAGGGTGTAGCTGGCGCGGTTGGCGGGATAGACGGTCTGGGAGAGGCTTTTGGTCATGCCCGCCACGCCCTCCGCTTTGAAGGAAGCCGTGCCGGACGCGCCGTTTACGCCGTCCGCCTCAAAGCCGGAGCTGACCCAATAGGCCAGCCCGTCATCGGCCCGGGAGTTTCGCAGCAGATTAAAGGGAACCATTTCCCGGATATCGTTATTGGACACCATGCTGGTGCCTTCCAGTGAATCCGCTGCATTGTCCCACTGGCTGGCGGAGCTGCCTAAGTTTTTGAGCGTAGTGGAAAGCTCCAGCACCGTGTTCCACGGCTCCTGCAGGTTGTATTCCCTGCGGACGATGCGGGTAGTGACCGAAAGCCCCAGTTCCTTATCCTCCACACGGACGTAGTCCCCCAGCTCCCAGGCTTCATGCTCGTAGCCTGTCAGCACAGATAAGTCCATCGCATTCAGCACATAGGAGATGGTTGGCTTTGCGTAATCCGCCAGACGCATCTCTGCGTACTCCTTCATCTGATAAGGATTCGTGAAGGAGGAGCAGTCCAGGGTGGAGATGCGCACCTCGTTTGTGTAGGTGAAATCCTCCACATAGGCTTTTCCGCCGTTGATGTCCGCAAAGGTCATCCCTTCCGCACCCAAGGCGTAGAGCCTTGTCACAAGCTCCCTGGTATCTACCACACGCTGGATGGATTTCATATTTTTCCTGTAGGCAAACAGCGCGCCGCTGTCCCTGCCGTTTACCGTCAGCAGATGCACCAGACGGTTGGGGCAGTCAAAGACCAGGTCGCCGCCGTGAAGGTCTGCTGTATTTCTGAGGATGGACAGGGCATTCTTTTCCGTACTGGTCCAGGTGCGCTTTGTCCGAACCGTCACCGTCCCAACGCTCCACTCGGTTCCCTCTAAGGCGTAGGCCATTGCGGTCTCCGGGTATTCCGCTTCAAAAGTGCGCTCTTCCTTGCGGACAGAGAATGTCAGGTCATAGAACTCCGCCTCCGCATACACCTCGGTCACGGCGCTGCCGTCCGTATCCCTGGTATCGGTGACCGTCCTGACCTTGTACACGTCGTCCACGATCTGGATCTTCTTCTCGCTGTCGATATATCCGCGCTTGCCATCCCGGTAAGGGATCTTAAAGGAGAGGGTGTCCTCGCCGTTGATCTCGCCCGTGACAATGATGTCGTAGGCATTCTCCAGCACCGCCTCCCATGCGCCGTTCCCGTCCAGCACCACCGGCCTTGCGTAGCCGATTTTCTCATAGGGCGCTTTTGGGATGTCGTAGAGCCGGATATCGATGAGCTTTGGCGTCCGTGCAGTGTCGGAAGTCGTGAGCGTTACCCGGAAACGGATATATGCCCGGTTGGGAGAGGTCAGTTTCCCGTCCGAAGGGACTGCCGCCCAATCGCTCCATTCCTCCAGGTCATCGCTGGTGGAAGTCTCCACCAGGGAAACCGCCGTAGTGCCGGAGATGTACTCGCTGGTCACAGATACACGCCCCGTGCCGGAGAGATTGCAGTCCGCCGCCGCTGTAGTCAGCACACCCTCGGACGGGTACACACCACCGGATGCCCGGAGCGTGACTGCTCCCGGCTCGGTAATGCCGTCCACGCTCCCGGAGGTATCCCCGGCGTTCGCCATCAGGGAGGAGCGGAAATAGTCCATCAAGTCCTCAGCAGTAAGCGAGGTATCGCAGTCTAAAAACCAGTCGTCCAGCCCTCCGGCATACCAGTAGGAATCGGCGTGCATTCCAAGGATCAGATCCGCTGTGCAGGAGCGGTTCAGTTCCCCGGTAAAGGTGAAAATCTCCGATGCCCACACAGTCCCGCTTTCACGGTCGCCCACCACATACTGTGCCGTCTTGTTATCCGGCTCGATCAGGCAGGCGATAAAGTACCAGCCGCCGTTTACCAGGGAGAAGGGCGGCGTGACCGTCTCATCCAGAATCAGGGAGCCGGTATCGTCATAGAGCATGACCCTCGGTCTGCCTCGGAAAAGGGAGAGGTAGAAGATCGGCTGACCGGGGCCGTATCTTGTGTTGAAGATCGGGCAGTAGGTGTTTCCCACAGAATAGGTGGTGGGGTTCATCCAGCCGCCGCAGAGGATACGCCCTCCAAGCTCTGCGAAAATGCTGCCGTCATTGGCGACCTTCAGATAGGTCTGCTCTGTGGCAGGGCTGTTGATGTTAAAACGAAAGTAATTGCCTTTCTGCCCACTCCGCATAGATGCGGTGGTGCCGCTCCAGTTGTTAATGAAGGCAGGCCTTTCCGCACCGGAGGAATCCAGAAGATTGTTGTTTTCATCGGGAGCAGATTCGTTCATCCGCCACAATCCGCCCTTTGCCCACTCGACCGGGAACTCCCCGGTGAAGTCTGTCTGTTGATTGAGTATTGTCTTTAGCGCCATCGCCGCTCACCTCCATCTGCTCCTTGCCTGAATTTCAAGCCCCGTAAACACAGTGTTCGACACTGCCACGGAGACAGTATTGTCGCCCACAGAAAGCGTGGGGAAATTCAGCTCCTCCAGATACGGCAGCCCGTTTCGCACCGTGACGCCGTTTTCATCCTCTACATAGGCAGTCATGCGGTCGGTATCCACCACCAGCGTTTCGCCCGCCCCAAGGGTGGCGTTGACGATCTTCAACTCTTGCCCGTTGGTAGTAATGCTGATGGAATTGCCTGCCCCGGAAGTAACCACGCCCTCAATGCGGTAAATGGGGTTGGACTCCATGTTCCCGATGAGCCGCGTGACCGTGCTGTTTCCCGCTTCCGTGATGGAAAAGGTCTCATCCTCGATGGCATAGCCGAAGGGGTCAGGGCAGAAAAAGGTCAGCTCAAAGCTGCCGGAGGAGCGCAGGAGCCGTTCGCACTCCACCGCAGCATTCAGCCTCGCCATAAAATACCGGTCCGGCACATCATCCAGAATCAGCTGCTTTAAACCGCCCACCGGGTCAAGCCACGCCGCAATATCATCCAGCGTGGAAACCAGGGCGGGAAAGCTGTGCCTTGGGAAGATGCTGCAGGATACCACGATTTCCCGGTAGTCAAAGTCCGCTCCGAAGTCGGTAACGCCATACTTTCCGGGAACGGTCGTGGTAAAGTTGCGGAGCCGCCCGCTGACCTGCCAGGAGGTCAGCCTTGCTTTCAGCCCCATGCTTTTTGAAGTAATGTCGTTGTATGAAAAGCCCAAAGCATATCCCTCCCTTAAGCTGTACTAAATCTTCCCTGGGCGCGGGAACCGGTCTGGATCAGGTTGTAAAGCTCCTGGGAGATCCTACGGATATCGTCCTCGCTGCGGACAATCATCTGCTGGATGGTGATGAGCGTTCCGAAGGAGGAACTACCCACGCCTCCCATGCTGCCGGAAACAGAGCCGACCGTTCCGCTTGCGTCAAAGGCAAAGTTTGAAGGAACTGCATTCTGCATATCCGCTGCCAGCCCGTCCATCACGCCAAGGATGCCGTTGTTTAAGTCCTCTGCGGCGCTGATAGCCGCGCCTGCGCCGTCCTCGATGCCGCCGGCAAGTCCCTGGGTCAGCATATCGCCCACCCACGCCATCTCTCTGGACGGGGAGGAAATGCCGAAGAAGCCCTTGATTTTACTAAGCAGGTTCGAGCAGAAGCCGCTGACCTTGTTCCACAGCCAGCTTGCCGCATTCCCGATGCCGTTCCAGATGCCCTTGATGAGGTTCAGTCCGATATTTGCCATCTGGGACACACCGCTTGCAAAGCCCTTCACGATGGCGGAGATGATCTGCGGCACCGCCTTTACGATCTCCACAATGATTTTCGGAAGGTTGGTGATCAGGGCCACAAAAAGCTGTACGCCGGCCAGGATGATCTTATCGATGTTCCCGACAAGGGCGTTTATGATGCTTGTAATGATCTGTGGGATCGCTCCCACAATGGTGGTAATGATGGTGGGCAGGTTCTGGATCAGGGAGATCAGCAGGTTTACCCCGGCATCTATGATCTGCGGGATACTGCCAAGGATCGCCGTCACCAGCCCGTCTATGATCTGCGGGATTGCCGCCACAATGGCCGTGATGATCTCCGGCAGTGCGGAAACCAGGGAGGTCAAAAGCTGTATCCCGGCGTCAATGATCTGGGGGATCGCCCCAACGATAAACTCCACAAGTGCCGTGATGATGGCGGGCAGAGCTGCGACCAACACGGGGATAGCGTCTAAAAGCCCCTGTGCCAGTCCCAGAATCAGCTGCAGGGCAGCGTCCAGGATCATGGGTAAATTTTCAATCAGCGTCTGCACGATCTGCGTCACCACAAGGACAATCTGCGGTATCAGGGTAGGGACAGCTTCCGCAATCCCCTGTGCAAGGGTAACAATGATCTGCGCCGCGCCCTCTACCACGGCAGGAAGGCTCTGGATGATACCGGAAAGAAGCGAGGTCAGAATCTGCATCCCGGTGTCCACAAACTGCGGCAGCATGGAAACCGCCGTATTCACAAGCCCCGTGATGGCCCCTGCAAAGGCTTCATCCGCACCGTCCACACCGTTTATCATATCGGTAAAGGCAGAGATGACCTCGGAAATGGCAGGAAGGAACTCCGCCCGCAGGCTGTTCTTCACATTGGAGATGGTCTCCCCAAGCCCCGCAAGGGTCTCATCCAGCTGCGCCTGTCCCTCCCTGGAAGCCACCAGCGCCTCATTGTTGCGGTAAAATGAGCTGCTTGCCTCGTCATACGCCCCGGAGAGGGTCTCCATGATGAGACGGTTCCGTTCGCTCTCATCCGAGCAGGCCGCCAGCTTCTCGTTGAATTCGTCCTCGCTGATGCCTACCCAGTTTAAGGCGTCCGCCAGGGAGCCCGTGACCTGTCCCACCTTGGCGGTCTCGTTTGCCGACTCGATCATGCCCTCGATGGGGAGGGCATCGCCGAAAGTGCCGTAAACGCCTGCGGCAATGTTCGTCCACTTGGTGATGTCTTGCTCATTTTCCACAAGCTGTGCCAACAGCTGTGACGCTTCCGTTGCCGTGTCCGTATCGCCCAGGATCTTGTAAAACTCGTTGTAAGATTTCTGCGCCGCCTCGCCGCTGTAGCCGGCCGCCTCAAAGGCGGTGGTCAGCTTGCCCTGGGCTACCCGGTATTCCTCCGTGGCTTCGTCCAGGTTCCAGATTGCGCTGCCAAGCTCCTTGATGCCGTTTAGCGCCGCCTGGATGCCGGAGGCGATGAGGTTGCCCATCGCCACCGTAGCCACCGAAAGGCCAGAGCCTAATTTGTCAGCCCCTTCGGAGGCATCCACCAGCGAATCGCCAAGATCCTCCGCCACATCCCCGGCGTCCTTCATCCGCTCCCGGTTTTCCCGAAGTTCCCCGGAAAGCCGGGAGATGCGTCCTTCCAGTTCCTTTGCCTCGCCGGAGCCCTTGCCGTACTGCAGCACAGCGTTGGAATAAGCGCGCTTCATCCCTGCAAGCGCATCCTCCTGCTGGGCAATCTCACGGGAGAGCCGTTCCGTAGCGTCCGCCGCGTCCGTTTCCTCCTGGGAGAGGGCTTCAATGGCGCGCTCATTATCGGAAAGCTCCCGCTCCATGCCGTTTAAGGCAGCTTCCGCATTATTCAGCTGGATCTGCCAGTTCTGGGTGCGGCGGTCGTTCTCACCAAAGGAGTCGGCGGCATTCTGGAGGGCAGCCCGCAGGGTTTCCACCTTGTTTTTCTGTGCTTCGATCTCCTTATTCAGCACAGTGTTCCTTGCGGAAAGCGCCTGCACGGACTTATCGTTTTTGTCAAACTGCGAGGACACCAGCTTCATCTCGGAGCCAAGCACCTTGAAGGACTGATTGATCTCAGACAAGGCCTTTTTAAATTCCTTCTCGCCCTCAATGCCGATCTTCAGACCGAAATTATCCGCCACGGGCTGCACCTCCTTCCTTCGTCCTCATGGACTTCATATCCCTTGTTTCCGTGTAAACACGAAAACTCGCTCATTCCGTCATTCGTCCTCTCCCCAAAAAGCCATGCGGCTTTCCGGGGACCCCGTTAGATTCCATAGGGAATCACATCGTCAATGGTCAGCACCTGCTTCGGCCTTGCGATCCCCATAAACTGCTTATGGCATTCCCAGAGATCCATAAGCAAGCCAAACGGCATGAGCCAAACCTCATCCTGCGAGAGACTCAGATGGGCCATGCCGTAATACAAAAGCCGGGTAAACAATTCTTCATCGCTTACCCGGCCGCCGTGTTTTTTTCCTCCGGCTCACTTTCCACGTTCCGCTTGGTACCCCGGTACATTGCCTCCATGATGGCGTCCTTGTAATCCGTCAACTCCATCGGAGAGGTGAGAAGCTCCACCTCATCGGCGGTCAGTTCCGGCTTGTTGTCCTCCGGGTGTTTCAGGTTATGGACGAGGATGGGCTGATTGCAAAGGAGCGTAATGAGCCAGACGATCTCGTCCAGCGCCATTTCAAAATTCTCCGCTTTCATCAGCTTCTCACCCAGGTTCTCTAAGCCCCCGTAGCGTCCTGCGATCTGCTTGGTGGCGCGTGTAGTCAGAAGCATCTCATATTCCACGCCGCCGATGGTGACCATCGCTGTTCTTTCATCCATGACTCAGACCCTCCTTAACCTTCGCCGTCCAGCGATGCCGCAGCAGCGGCCGCATAGGACGGCTCGTAGACTTCCTGGTACCAGTTAGTGATAGTGGATGCGGACACGCCGGCATCCCCCTCGGTGACCTCGGCTTTCCAGGGGTGCTTTCCCTGCCCGTCCACCTTATTGCGGCGCATGACTGTCCCCTCGATAGTAGGCGTGGAGAACTCAATGCTCTCGCCCTTGGTGGTCAGGTTGGTGGCAGGGATGCCGAACTTCACCTTGTACAGCCAGAAGTATCGGTACTTGCCGTTTGCTTTCTTTGCACGAAAGCCAATGGCGACAGGTGCGCCGCCGTCTTCACTGGCGGAGATGATAACGCCGTTCTGGTCGATCACCGCTCCTGTCAGGTCAGACGCAGCGGCTGCGCCGATATCGTCCACGCCAAGGGTGAGGGTGCCGCTCTGGAACTCCTTCACCACCTCCGCAGCGCCATCGTCCGCATACAGCGTCGCCTCCGCAAGCTCCACGGAAAGCTCTGCGGTCATGGCTTTCGCAAGGGATGCCGGAGTGGCGTAGGTCTCGTTGCCGTCCTCATCCTCCGTGATTTTTGAATAGAAAAGTTTATCAAGGCCAATGGTAGCCATATCTCATTCCTCCGTTTCATAGGTTTTTGCCACGTCAATGGCGTAGTGGTGATAGCCGGTATCGTCCTCATGCCCGATATACCGTCTGTCCGTAATGGTAAAATCAGCGGCAAGCAGGGCTTTGGAAAGCTGCCTTTTCCGCTTCAGATAATTGCCCCTGGAAAACAGGGAGAGCCGTGCCTCCTGGGTTTCATATTCCGGCAGGTTATCCGCATGAAGCTCGTAGGTATCCGCAAGCGGCGTGACCACCACATATTCCTCCGGCGGCTCATCGGAGAACACGCCAGTTTCAATGGGGATATCCAAATCGGACAGCGCCGACTGAATGTCTGCAAGTATGCTCATCGCCGCTTGACCTCCTCTTCCAATTTCTCCTGCATCGCATTTATGGCGGCAGAGCGTGAAGCCGTTTTCGCTGGTTTCAGAAACGGTTTTGCAGGCTGACCGCTTTTGCCGTATTCCAGAATATTGGCGATCTTGGCATTGCTGTCGCCGTCCGACCTGGGCTCCGCAAAACCGATCTTGATATCGTGGTTACCGTCACGGTTGACCTTTGCCGGAGAAAGACCCAGAGAACGAGCCAGCTCACCTGTGGAGCGAGAGTCATACTTGGTACCTGAACCGATTACAGAAGAAAGGTTGCTCTGTACCTTTGCCAGAACGATCTCTCCGCCAGCTTCCAGTACGCTCTCGGCAACAGAATCGAACTCCGCGCCCAGCCGTGACATTTTTTCCAGAAAGGCGTCCGGCATTTTGATATCCACTTTAGCCACCCGCTTTCACCTCCGTCCCCAGTACCTCCAGATACATCCCTCTGCCTTTGACATCCTCCACAGAAGTGATCTCGAAGGTATGTCCTTCACAGAGAATCCGCATATCTGTAGTCACGGTAAGGTCAGGAATCACTCGGAACCGAAAAAGGTCGGTGGCGGTGGAGAAGGACGCCATGTTCGCCCATTTCTCACTGCCATGCCGACCTTCCCGGTATGCCCGCACCCCAGCCACGGTCACATCCGTTTCCGTCTTAAAGCCGTCCTCATCCTGTGTAAACCGTTTCTCTGTGATTAAAATAAAGGTGTTCATCTTGCCAAAGCTCATACTCACACCTTCCAATCCCGGTCAAGCCGTAAGAGAAGGTTGACCGTGTTCCACACCTGCTGCGCCGCATTGGTGTTGTCTGCGAAGAAGCCGCCTGTGGAGCCGTCCCTGGACTCATAGAAATGCGATGCCAGCATGATCACCGCCTGTTCGGTAGTGGCTGGCATTGCATTCTCAGTATAGTGGCCCTCCGGGATATGCTGGTAGCTCTCCGCATAGGAAACAGCGGCGGTGATGTAGCCCTTTAGAAGTTCATCATCCGCCGAATGCTCCAGAATGAGATTGGCTTTTACTTTTGAAAGCAGTTCTTCCATCACCGCCGCCTCCCCTCATTTCGTCGTCGCAAACTCCATATCATTCGTTTCCGTGCAAGCACGAAAAGCTCATTCATTCCGTTGCTCCTCCTCTCCCCAAAAAGCATCCTGCTTTTCGGGGACCCCATTATGCTGCAGATTTCTGCGCCAGCACCTTGATTGCCTCCGGCAAGATCAACTTGCCGTCCACACGCTGGGAAGCAAGGAATCCCACCTGGCCGGTTGCCGCATACAGCTCATTGAGACGCTTGAAGGAACGTCCCTGGCGGTCAGCGATCCAGTAATAGCTGAAATCACCGAAGGCGATGGTCTTGGCGTCTGCGGCAATGGCAGGCATATAGGCAGAGGTGCGTACAGGCTTGCCAAGCAGCAGGTCAGGAGCGCCTGCGGTCAGGGAAGGCTGCCAGAGGTACTGACCCTGGTTGTCCTTCAGCTTGCGGATTGCCTTGATGGTGGAATCGTTCAGCACCCACACGGCGTTTCTGCGGTAAGGGGCTTTCAGGGAGTAGAACAGGTCGATCAGCTCATCGGCAGTAATCGCCGTGGCAGACGCAGCAGTAATTCCGGTCTCCGCACCGCCCGTGGCGGCAAGGATACCCAGCGGCTTGCCGGAGCCGTCCCCGGTAAAGAAGGCTTCCTCCTCCTTGGCACCGATGCGGCGGGCAAACTCACGGGAGATGTAGCTCTCCAGGTCAAAGACGCTGTCGTTGAGCAGTTCCTCGGACACTTTGATCATGGTACCCAGCTTGTAAGCGCCGATGGACACCTGACCGAAGGAATCATCGCTCTCCAGATATGCACCCTCCTCATCGATCCAGGATGCAGTACCCTTGGTAGCCACCACGGGGATCTTGCGGTCGCCGCTGGAGGTCTGGATAATCTTCGCCAGCTGACGGAAAATGTTCTCCTCCTCCAGAGCCTCTACCAGAGTGCGCTCGTACTCGTCAGGGACGAGATACCCGCCCTCGGAATCGGTACCGATCTGCAAAGCGTTCATCACGGTGGGCATCGGGGTCTTGGAACGCATCATGTTCCAGAAGTTCTGGCGGTACTCATCGGTAGCACGGCCGGTTTTGGCAGTTTCCTTGCCGTTCATGGGCTTGCCGGTGAGGGGCTTGTTTACCGGACGGTTCAGTTCCGCATCCAGCGCCTCCTGGCGCTCCAGACGGGCGATCTCCTTGCCGAGATCGGTGATCTCCTGCTCCATGCGGGAGTAGGTCGCATCATCCTCAGCAGACAGAGTGCCTTTATCAGTACGATGGGAATCCAGAAATGCCTTGGTGGCTTCCCAAGCCTTGGCGCGCTTCTCGCGCAGTTCAAGAATAGTCATAGTCGTTATCCTCCTTAAAATTTCATCAAATTAAGCCGTTCCATGAGCGAATCAACGGAGCGGCCCTGGGGTTCAGGTTTCGTTTTCGTTTTACATTTCACTGCGATCTTATCCATCAGAGAATTGACCACATTTGCCTTGGAATACAGCATGGATACCGCAGGCGGCTCCATATCCTCCGGCACTTCAGAGCGTGTCATGATTTCATCTGCAAAGCCAAGCTCCACCGCCTTGTTTGCGTCCATCCATGTTTCCGCATCCATAAGATGAGATAACTTAGTGCGGGACAGCCCGGTTTTGATCTCATAGGCGTTGATGATGGAATCCTTCACGCTCCCAAGCATCTCGATGGCCTTCTGCATCTCTGCGGTATCGCCCATCGCCACGGTCATAGGGTTGTGGATCATCATCATGGAGACTGGGCTGACCAGTACCTTCGTACCAGCCATAGCAATCACGCTTGCCGCAGAAGCCGCAATGCCATCGATCTTGACCGTGACATTGCCCTTGTAGTCCATCAGCATATTGTAGATCTGTGCCGCCGCCACGCAGTCGCCGCCGGGGCTGTTGATCCAGACGGTGATGTCGCCGGAGCCTACCATCAGTTCCTCCTTGAAAAGCTGCGGCGTGATGTCGTCGTCAAACCAGCTTTCCTCGGCGATGGTGCCGTTCAGGAACAGCGTTCTCTCCACTGTTTCCGTCTGATTCTCCTGATTCGTCACCGTCCTGTTCTTCCACTTCCAGAACTTCTTCATCGGGGTTTTCCTCCTTTCCGTCATCGTTCGGTTGTGTATCTGCAAAAGCTCCGGCGTTTCCAAGCGGGAGCATATTGCCGTTGATAAGGTAGAGATCGCCGCCATCCTCGGCTGGGATGCGGTCCATATTCTCCAGTTCCCGGATGTCGTTGGCACTCATCCAGCCGTTCTGCCTTGCCGTAGCATAGCCGTTCATGCGGCTGGCATAGTCGCCGCGAAGCAGACCCTCCACATTGAACTTGGTAAAATACTGTTTCTTTTCCTCTGCGGAAAAGCTGTCTCTTATACACATCTGACGCTGCCGACGACTTAATAGGTGTAGA
>ERZ1027085.1022-NODE-1022-length-11569-cov-13.339413_pt1 | contig 11569 bp, 8 predicted proteins | sample MGYA00519415_ERZ1027085 | MGnify/ENA primary metagenome ERZ1027085 (study PRJEB26926, sample SAMN06164436) | human gut metagenome | biome: ENVO:00009003; feature: ENVO:2100002; material: ENVO:00002003 | host: Homo sapiens | place: USA | collected 2012 ...
CCTATTAAGTCGTCGGCAGCGTCAGATGTGTATAAGAGACAGATCTAATATTGAATTAAAAATCTATTTTTTTTTAAATATTATCAAAAGTTCTTTCGTAGTGTTCAAATTGAAAACTTACTTGAATCGTAATATATTGATATTTTATTATCAAACTAGACTATATCTTAAGGAAAATCCCTCTTTGTACATAGTCGTTGAGAGTATCATTATTGATACTTTGCTGATTATTTATACAAATTTATAAATTTCCCAGCAATTCACAAAATTCTATTAGGATTTTATTCCTAAACTGACAATTAAATTTTATCAGCTCTATCTGTACCATCTTCTGTCTGTGGTTATGTTAACTATAATAAATCATATTATTATAGCCCAGAATACAAATTCAACTTAGGGTTTTCTAAGTTGGTAAGTCTTTATTCGTTACACTAAGAATTGAAATATAATTCTTAGCTCGGTATCGGGAATTATCCTTTCACCGAATTTACTTACTAATAATTTAGGGAATTACTTCTCTAAACGGCCAGTAATTATTTACAAACCATTTTCCGGTTGATGTGTTATTTTTATATATCACTTCAGACTATATCATAAAGAGAACTATGGCTTTCTCTTTCTTTATCCTTAGTCGTTGAGAAATAGATTTTATTATCTATTTTTGCTGATTTATGTTTTACATTTTCCAGCAATTCATAAAGATTCAGATTTTATTATAAAAATCTGGACGAGTGTTCATCAATTGGAGCATCCTGAAGAATACAGTTATAGAAATTAAGAGTACGAACTTTGATACGGCTTGAGTTAGTTAAGATTAATCTAAGGTCGCATACTAAGTCATCCTTTCTGAAAGAATATTTAGTATCACGATCTGCAATTTTCTGGCGATAGTCCTTATGGTTTTTGTTTTAAATCATACTAGACTATATCATAAAGAGGAACTATGGCTTAACCCTCTTTCTTTGTACTTAGTCGTTGAAAAATAGAATCATATCTATTTCTGCTGATTATTTTTTCGTTATATTAGGTTCATCGCTCTTAATCCTAAATCTTAAGCGATGGAGATAACTATAACGAGATATTTCCAGCAGTTCACAAAGATTCATTAAGGAACTTTTAATCTCTTAATGGACAACTTTTACATTATCAAACCAGTATGTAATTGCCTGATCTTCTTTATCTACAAAAGCCAATGACAGGGTTCCAGCTGTATTTTGACCTGTCTTTTGAATGATAGTATAATTACCACGCATTCTCTTTTCAAAACCTGATACACTATAATCAATACCAACCTGAACGGCATTTAATCTAGCATTGAAAATATCAGTACCAGGGAAATAAACTCAAACATTTGTTCTATGTTTAGACTATATCATAAAAGAAATCTATGGCTATTTCTTTTCTTTGCTAATAGTCGTTGAGAAATAGATTTTTTATCTATTTTTGCTGATTTATCTTTACTTGATCTTCCAGCAGTTTACAAAGTTTTACTAAGACAATTATTTATCTTAGGTACATTAATGAATTGAAGTTCCCACATGTCACCACGAAGGAATTCTTTATTATTATCTTTATATGTACTTTGATAGTCAATAAATTTCATGTATCCGTCACTTCCGCGGACTAAACTTGCTACGCTTGCCATAGTTTTTATTATTTTTTATCGTAATTTAAAGTTATATCGATCGTCATATCATTATCTACTAAGTCGCTCATTCTAGATTCCACTTCAAGTCCTAGTCTGTTATTTGGTAAGTCTAGGTAAAATCCAGTAATAACTAATGAATCTATATATGAGTACCCAGCTGATATTCTATTTAAGATCTGTTCTATTCTAGCTCTTATATCTCCGGCTGATTTAGTACTAAGAATTTTCCATTTATTCTTTTCCAATTCTCTAGCCACTTTTCCTATACAGAATCTCATCCACCCTGAAGTATTGAAGTCTTGTCCATTTTGATATTTTTTATAATAATATATCTGGTTATTAAATACTAGATAATTACTTTTGTATTCTTCAAGTTTTTCTTCTGGTGATTCAAAGGTGTAAGGATCTGTTGTAGGTGTTTGATATAAGATCTGATCGCTAGTTATTGAGTAAATATCTTGTAAGAGCCCTCTAATATGTAAATAATATCCAGGTCTATCTTGTCCGAAAATTGTTTGCCCTCGATAAAAATATAAGAGTCGATTATCAGTGTCAGAGGTATAATTAAAGACGTAGTTATTTCCGGCCGTATTAGTTTCCTCAGGATCAGTTGTTTCTATTAAGTTTCCGTTTTCCACTTTATAGAATTTTACTCCTCCAGTGGGTTGTGATACTATATAAATTGTTCCTGAGGTTATATTTTCGGCCGATGGGAGTTCTTGAGTTTCTACGTAGGTCCATCCATTATCAGAATTTTGGAATAATACTTGAAAACCTAAACTCCTTGCATACCCTAAAAATCTCTCGTATTCTGGATAATAACTAGTCTCTGAGCCTGTCTTCATTCCGGCCGAGTATTTATAGATATCAGGGACTAAGAAATAATCAATAATTCCAGCGTTGTCAGATCCAAAAATAGCCTCTGCCGCTTTCCAATATTCCCCATTTATATCTTCGGCCGTTTCTTTCCAGGCTCGTTTAAGATACCATGTTCCAGAAGGTAATTCAGATTCTTTAGTACCTTTTTTATATTCTACCTCTTCACCTGTTTCTCGATTTATGTAAGATGTTGAGAGAATACATCTAACTAACTTAGACTCTGAAGTAATTATAGTATCAAGTCTTTCCTGTCCAATAGTAAATAAACCACCTTCATAAATTTCTTGATATTTATACCTCTCGATTGTTACTCTATACTTATCATCTCCTTTCAGTTTCTCAATATTTACACTAATATCACTATCTAAGTATTCGGGATCTCCACCTTCAGTACCAGTTGTTTTAGATATAAATCTCACTCTAGTACTTCCGCTCGAGATTTTTGATAGTATATTGTGTGTAGTGTTAAAATCTGGTTCGAATAATAGATCAGTAATATTAGTAAAATAAGTAACCTGAACAGAATATGATGTGTATATTTTGTAACCCTCCGAGATATTTCCTTCGACTGTATAACCTAATTGACTTGGAATTATAACTTCTACTAACCTCTTGAAAATTTCCTTATTACTTTCTTTGGCTTTGATTTCGACCTCGACTGCTTCATCATAATACTGACTTGGAATATTAGGGATACTATTAATTTCCTCTTTAAACCAAATCATTATATTTTCATAAGAGTCATTTTTAAGTTTTTTCAGGATTATATATTTAGAAGTTAATCCCTCGTCTATCGGGTGAAAATCTATCTCAGGGTTATATACTAAAGAATAAGCTAAAGTTTCATACCCTTTTGATACTCTTAGCAAGTCAGGAAGATGAGATAATAATATTTCTTCATTAATTTTTTCAGTATAATCAACATCTCCTTCCTCTATATATTTCGGATAACAATATTCAGGTCCAATAAAACCTGGATAATTTATGTTTAATACATCCCTATTTTCTAGAGAACTCGTATTATTAGTGTCAAGATTTTGTGGTAATTCTAGGATTTTCATATATTCTCCTAGATAATATATATAAAGAGTATACCACAAATTTCCCTCTTTATATTCGCCTTCTCCTGTTACTACCTTATACAAAACTTTATCTTCTCCGATTTCTGGAAGTTCTGTTAAGTTATAGTATAATTTTTGATCTATAGAATACTCTTTTAGGTCAACATAGTCAGGAGCATTAGTATTTTGTTCAACCTTAATTGGTCTATATAAGAATAAAGTAACTCCAGATTCTAAAAGTTCATCATAATAATCTTTCCCTGGAAAATCTGATCCAAACCAAATATCAAGTTCATCAGGAGTTCTCACAAGTATTGGTTTCTCATATGACATCTTAGAATCTACAACTTCAGAAAATACTGTAAAATCATCTTGTTCAGTGGAGTACTTTATATTAGTTGTTCCTAATCTTAAATACATAGCTTTATATTATTTAATTAGTTTCATTACTGAATTTACTCCACTTTCTACTATAGAACCGTAATCTGTTTTTGAAGAATTATCGGGAGCTTTATGTTGTATTACCTTAACTTCTGGAATTTTTCCTTCATTTGGATTCTCTCCTACGATACTAAATGATACCGTAAGATCTCCTGCACCGTCTCCAATATCCCCTGTATACTCTTCAGAGAAATCTTTCATTACTAAAAGCAAATCAAATTTTTGAATTGTACTATATTGTGGTGTCATAACATATATTCTACATCTGAAGCATATATTTTTATACATAGCAATACACACATTATTAGTATCTATTGCTGTAAGTGAATATTCATCCGGGGGCAGTATATAATAATCAGATGTATGTCCTTCGCTATTATAAATTGCAGCTTTAGCACATTCTTCAAAGTATCGTCTCCAAGATTTATATTGATCGTCGGCGATAGTTATTCGAAGTTCATTAGTAAATTCCATTGAAACAGGATAACTAATTTCACCATCATACAAGCTCAGTGTTTTTGATGTCATTTTAGATTTTTGAAGATCAAAACTAGTAAATGGAATCCATTTATTATAAGCTGTATTTACTCCATGCATTACGATATTTCTTATATTTATTTCGTGGATTCCAGGAAGATAATTAAGATCTCCATTTTCAGGCCCTGCATAAGGTTCAAGAGCAATTTCCCAGAAAGCATTAGTATCTAATGTTTGAATATTATAATTTGAATACCCTGTTGAGGTAAATTTATCTGGAGTTGTAATAAATGGGCTAGATTTTAATACATTATATAAACCTTCTACAGTATTAGTATCGTCAGTATCGCTAGATATCCCACATAATTCCTCTAGAGTAATTAATATACCTTTACCTGAAATATAATTATTTTTAAAACTGTATGTTCTTTCTCCTCCAGAAGATCCTAAAGCCATATCTTTTAAAGCACTACCTGCTTTTTTCCAAAAGGATGATGATGAATTTTTCTTTGCTCCTTCATTAGTTATTTTACTTAAGAGTTCGATTTCATCATAAGAAAATACAGATTGACTTTTTATAGGATTAGAAGCATTACTACTAGTTGATCGTGTATTCGCTTCTTCAAATCCATTATATTTAAATTTATTTTCATCTGGTCTATTCAAAGGATTAGATATATCTACTGATTTGCTTCCAACGATACTATTAACAGCATCTCCGAGCTTGTCTCCTAGGTTGTCAAGTGCACCAGAAACTCCTCCAGATACTAAATCACCCAATAAACCGCCATCATTTCCAGGGAGTCTATATCGATTTGATTTAGTTACTTTTTCAAGCTCGTCTCTAGCTACTACCAAACCAGCTAGTGTTTCATTAACAAGAAGTTGTCTTGCCTCTCCATGTACTCCAGTCCAGCCCACGGCTTTTTCAGCAGTCCATCTAAGATAATTACTTAAATTAAGAGATTCTAATCCAAATTTAGGTAATTTCATAGGAGGACCTTCTACTTGTTCAGAAGATAGTTCAGGATTTTCTGAATATTTATAAATTTCTTGTCCATCAGGAGCTTGTGCATCTGGAATTTCTTTTTGTTGGTTATAGAAATAAGTAGGATTTTCTATGATTTTTTCTACTTCTTCTGGAGAAAGATAATTATATGATCCTTCTGTTTCTACTCTAGGAGCTGAATTTCCTTTAGCTACTTCAGGTAACTTATCTTTATAATTATATTGTTGTTCTGGATTTTCTATGATTTTTTCTACTTCTTCTGGAGAAAGATAATTTTCATTATCTGTTTCTGGAACTTCTAGAATAGAATCGTAAAAATTTCCAAGATCTCCACCAAGACTATCTAACTCTTCTGGGCCAAGAGGAGTATAATCTCCAGATTGTCTAGGAGCATCAGCTATTTCTGGAACTTCAAGGAGAGAATCATAGAAATTATTGATATTTCCACCAAGACTATCTAATTCTTCCGGACCTAATGGAGTATAACCTTCATATCCATCTCCAGAAGTTTCAGGGAGTTCGAGTTTTTCATCTTCTAACTCAAAATCTCTAGTATCTTCAAGTTTATCTATAAAATCTTCAAGACTTTCAGGTTCAGCTTCCTCTGTACCTTTTAAATCTATCCTTTCATCTTCTAAAGAACTTGATTCATATTCTTTAGTACCCTCTAAGTTTATTCTCTCGTCTTCTAAAGATTTAGGTTCGAATTCTTTAGTTCCGGTTAAATCTATTCTAGTGTCCTCTAACTCAGAAGCCTCATAATCCTTCGTATTTTCTAGATCATCAAGATAATCCTCAAGTTCAGACATCTCAGCTTCTTTAGTTCCAGTTAAGTCTATTCTAGTATCTTCAAGAGAATTATTATCTTCTACACTTAAGTTTTCTCTATAATCCTCTAAAGTAGATATCTCAGACTCTTCAGTATTTTCTAGATCAATTCTTTCATTCTCTAGAGCTTTAGGTTCAGCTTCCTCTGTACCTTTTAAATCTATTCTGGCATCTTCTAACTCAGAAGCCTCATAATCCTTCGTATTTTCTAGATCATCAAGATAATCCTCAAGTTCAGACATCTCAGCTTCTTTAGTTCCAGTTAAGTCTATTCTAGTATCTTCAAGAGAATTATTATCTTCTACACTTAAGTTTTCTCTATAATCCTCTAAAGTAGATATCTCAGACTCTTCAGTACCTTCCAAATCTATTTTAGTGTTTCCAAGTTCTTCTAATACCTTTACAGTACCTCCAAGAGTTATTTTATCTTCAGGTAAACTCTTTAATTCTTCCCCACTTCTAAGAGACTCTTTATGATTCTCTAATTCATCTAACTCCTCCGGCGTTTTCCTAAGATTTTCCCTATAAGTTTCTAACTCTTTATCTTCTACGGTTCTCTCTAAAGATACTTTGGTTTTAGAAAGTTCAGCATCATCTACTGGATTTCTGAGTTTAACTTTAGTATCTTCAAGTTCTTTTAGATTATCTTTTCCACTATTTAATTTTTCTCTGTGATCTTCTAACTTATCTAATTCCTCCGGCGTTTCTTTAAGATCTTCTCTATAACTAGATAATTCAGAAGTTTCAATTGTTTTTTCTAAAGATATTCGAGTAGTATCTAATTCATTTTTAGAATCTACTTCGAGCTGTTCTTTGTATGATAAATCTTTAAATCCTTCAAGGTCTATTCTTGTTAGATCTAATTCTAGGTTGTGATTATCAATAAGAGATTCTCTTTCTTTTCCTAACTCTAGATCTTTTTCTGGAACCTTAAGATTTTCTTTTGTATTTATATAAAGATTTCTTACATCTCTAACTCCTTCTAGATTTAACTTTTCTGTACCTAGAGATTTTAATTCTTTTGGTTCCTCAGTTAATTCTTCTCGGCGGTCTTCTAGGGTTGGTTCAAGGATATTTTTTTTATTTACTATATCCTCACGATGTTTCTCTAGTTCTGTTTTCCTAGGATCATACAGATTTTCACGTGTCTTTTCTGTATACAACCCATGATTTTCCGCCGAGTCAGAGTTTCTATTATCAGAAAGTGGTTCTCGTGATGATTCTTTATATAGACTTTTAATACCACGAACCCCATCTAATCCCTCTATATAATCTTCGAGAGAATTAATTTCTGGAATCCTCCCTGTTGTTCTTCCAGGGAGTTCTAGATTATCTTTCTCTAGGGAAGTATGATTTTCTTGAGTTGTTCTAATACTTTTAAGATATTTACTAAGAGCTTTTACTTCCTCAGGTCTAGTAAGTTGATCACATCCAGGAATTTTATTTTGCTTCAGAATCTCATTTTCTATATTTCTTTCTCTCATAATTACATATCTAAAGTTTCAATAATACTATTCAATGTATAAACATAGAATACTTCAGCTACTTCAGAGTAACCCATTTTAAGAGATATTTTAAATCTGAATGTATATTTTCCACGAGTATATTGTAATTCATCCCCTACTTCAAGAGATCCATCATCTGTATATACTTCTAGATTATCTCTGTTTCGATTCCATACATCTCTTAGTTCATTCTGATTTAATATCAATATTGTAGTAAATTGATCATAATCGTTCTCTAATGTACTACTTGATGAATATGTACCTCCAAAAACATTTTTCCATTTTGAATTACTCTTTGGTCTGAGTACTACAAATTCAGTCCCAAGAAGTTTTAATTGTAATTTTATATTTTTCATTCCAATAGAATAAAGCCTATTTGCCTTATCTAAGTTTTTTGAAATCATATCCGCCATAATAGTATATATTTAGTTTAAAGATTAATCACAGTCAATAATAGTACAAAATTCTTCTGTATCAATTATCTCACGTATTAATTTATATATCTGTTCAAAAGTAAGAGATCCTGATAGTTTCATTACATATATATCTCTCTCTAGGATCGTAATTGTTCTAATATGAGCTGCCATAGATCTAATGAAATCATCAATTTCGTACTGACTATATTCAAGATCTTCTGGAATATATATTTTAATTGAAGATGGATCAGGATATATACTAATTACATCTTTGGGAATTTTACTAGAAACTTCATAATCCCCGATACGATCTTTATCCAATTTCTCTGTTAATTTCGTTATCATCTTTCTAGCTTGTAAATCTGAAAAATATCGAATTCTAGGTACTATCATTTTTCAAATATATTAGGTTTTACATCAGTTGACATGAATTTTTTTAAGATAAAATCAAATTCATTTCTTGTTTTAATTGTGTAGTTATATACAACTACTTTTCCAGTATCTACCCTATTTACTATCGTTTTTAAGTGATTCCAGAAAATAGAATCAATCTTCTTAAGTTCGTTGGTATCCTCTTTATTTACTGTTATTACGAATATTCCAGAGATCATTGACATATTAATACCTATATCTCCACCAAATTCTCCAACAGTATAATCTAGACCTTCAACATAACGAAGTCTTTTAAGGCTATTTTCTAAGTACTTATTTCCAAAGTCTCCTCGATATGTAGGAATTATATCAGGATCATTAGAAAAAGTTACTGCAGCACTATAAATTAAACCGATAAGATCTTCAGATTTACCGGAAAATAGAAATTTTCCCGTTTTCCCAATAAATTTCTTTAAATCATATTTATTTAAAGACTTAACCGAAAAATCCTTCTGTTCAACTTCCTTAATTCTATTTTCAACTAAAGCTTTGTTATCAAGAAGATTTATTTTTACTCCAAGAGTATTACTGAGTTCCATTATAAAGTTGGCTATAACTTGATAATTTGTAAATACAATAGCCACTGAATAAGAATTATTTCTAGAATTGATTGCATAACTACTATATTCCATCCCTGTATACTTCTTACAGTAATAGTCTAAACTATCTGAAGTCTTTTCCAATTCCTTAGAGGTCATTCCAAAAGTATACATGGTAATGGAATTATCTTGTATTGAAAAATTTAATTTATAAGCTGTTACATTTCGATCATTAAAACTAAACTTCTCATCTATTTTTGCTCTTTTATCTAATGAATCTCCTATAGTTACTCCAGAAGCTCTATAAATACCAAACTCACGACGAATTAATTTATCTACTTCTTGAAATTTAATAGATGACATTGGATTGTGTAAATAGTTTAAGAAGAATTTTAATACTACACCTGCTATAGTTCCATATTTACCTCCAGTTATAGCACCACTGGTAATACTAGCATCTTTTAGGAGACTACCTGTAACTCCTCCAATACCAGCACCAGCTAAGGCAGATTTTCCGATTACTTCTATAGCTCCTGGAACCTTATCCATATCCTTAGGACCTGTATAGTGACCCTCCGGAATTGTATATTGTTTTTGTCTAAATTTTGTCATACCATAAGATTTTTTAAATAATTAGTCGAGCTATTTACTACATCTTCTACAACTCTACCTCCTTTACTATCTACATACTTAGATGCAGCCTTAGACATTTTATCACCAACTCCAATCTTTTTCCACATAGTTTTCTCTGGTTTTCCTACTACACTAACTAAAGCAGATGTTCCAGGAATAGGTACTGTTTTCATAGCTACAGAAGTTATAGGTGCTTCTATAGATGGTTGAATTACTTTAGTATTTACAACTCTTCCTGGATTAATGGCTGCTTGATTTGCCGCCATTTTTACTCCTTCTACCTTATTTAAACCTCTTGCTGTAGCTTCTAAGACTTTATTTTGTGTTTTTATGGCGGATCTTTTTGCAGCCATTGGAGTCTTTCTAAGAACTTTTTTATTAAATCCAGCCAATACTCTAGTTCCTGTAAGAGAATACAACTTTCTTTTTATTATCATAATTTTATATATTAAACAAGTAAATCTCCATACCATCCAGATTGGAGTATATAATTATCACACCTAGATCTAAGCTCTTGATATGCAGCGTCGATATTATTAAGAACTTCCAAACCAACATTAGGTAACATTAATGAAGCCTTTAGGTTCCTAATATAGTCTAGTAAATGAGTCATACAGAGATCCATAAAAAATGTACCTCTCGACCCTTCTTCTACATTCAGCCAATAAATAGCTGCTTTAGATGATCCTGGATTAAACGTTTTATCAGGAAGAAAGTCAGGAATTATTGGTCGACTACATATCCCCCTAACATAAAATTGATCATAGCTAGGCATATCCATCATAAAAACATAAGGACGTCTATAATCCGTAAAATAAGTATAGTTTCCTGGAGCAGGATACGAAATAGATCCAATTCTGTACATAGGAATAGAGTTTGGAATTAATATAATCTGATCTTCCGATATTTTACAATCAAGAAATAATGTAAAATTACTCTTAATCTCACAATACCCTTCAAGTCCCATGTTCTCACAACTACACATCTGAGAACGGTTCATTTTCATCTCCAGAATCAATGGCAAGGTATGTTCAAATTCTCTTAACGACTCCTTAATTATCTCCAGTAATATCTCATCTGGACTCAAAAAATCGTTCAAGGCTAAAATTTCATCAAGAGACGTCAAACTTATAAGAGCACTCCTGATAAATAACTTCTTTTTAAGATCTATTAATAATGTTTTATCCATGATATAATACTGGTAATAATTTAGGTTCTACTTTTGTTGTTATATCTTTTCCTTCTTCGAAAAATATCTTTATGATTTCAGGGATTCTATTATTGTCTTTATAAGAAATTCGAAGAAGTTTTATATTATTTTCTTTGCAATATTGTTCTAAACATCTATCTCGGTTGATTTGATTTACGAAGTCTTGATAAGATTTATGAAATTTTTTAACCAGTTCATAATGTTGTCTTCCGTCATATTCTATTATTGTATTTAATTCTGAAATATAGAAATCTACATATATTTTTGTTCTAATTGACTTAAAGAAATCACTATCTATTTTGATTTCATATTGTCTACTAATTAATGATTCCGTTTTGTATTTCAAAATATTTAAAAAACAGATTTCTTCTTGATTTGAAATTCCAGATAATGTACATTTAGGACATCCACATTTAGAATTATTATTAAATAATGTATAATAATCAATACTACTGTCTCTTATACACATCTGACGCTGCCGACGACTTAAT
>ERZ1027085.1029-NODE-1029-length-11488-cov-4.548587_pt1 | contig 11488 bp, 10 predicted proteins | sample MGYA00519415_ERZ1027085 | MGnify/ENA primary metagenome ERZ1027085 (study PRJEB26926, sample SAMN06164436) | human gut metagenome | biome: ENVO:00009003; feature: ENVO:2100002; material: ENVO:00002003 | host: Homo sapiens | place: USA | collected 2012 ...
ACACCTATTAAGTCGTCGGCAGCGTCAGATGTGTATAAGAGACAGATATAGACCTTGCCATTCTGGAGAACGGCCAATATAATGAAGACTGGAAGTACATCCATCTGATGCCTTCGGATATGGGAAAGGCTGCCAGAGAACTGAAAGCGAAAAGAATATTGACGGTACATCATTCCAAATATGCTTTGGCAAAGCATCCTTGGGATGAACCTCTGATGAACGAAAAGAATATGCAGAAACAAGATTCGCTGAATATGCTGGTTCCCGTGATTGGGGAGGTCGTACCTTTATAGAAGACTTTCATCTCTGTAATAAATAGTGGGTCGCTGATATTGTTGTCGTATAACGGCAATGATATCAGCGTTTTTTTTATTACATTTGTAGCATCTTATACAAATTGAAAAAACAGATGAAGAAACTTTTATGCACATGGGCGTTAGCATTTATATACATGGCATCTTTGATAGCGCAAGACACTATCTCGATTTCTTATCAATCCCCTAAAGATGTCTTTATGCAAAAACTGATGGACTTTCAGGGTATTTTCGGTTTTGATGTTATAGTCGGGACATCTCACAAGAACCTGCCTTATAAGTTGTATATGGTAAGATGTACTGATGGCAAAACAGAAAAGAAGGCTTTGAATGAAGAAATCCCTTGTGAGATGGATAGCGTTCAGCATTTTTATTTCTTTGCACAGGCTGAGTCCGCAGATAGTGTTCATATCGATTGCCAGCATAGGGTAGGAACCATTTTGCATATTCCTATTGTAACCAAGAACTGTATTCTGATGGAAACTTTGCCAGCCAAAACTTATACGTCGGCAGATCGCATTCCTTTGATGGCTTATACTACCGGGGCTGAATTTAAGATGGACTTCAACGGTCAGACAGTGGATGCTATCAGTTTTTGCGAAGTGCGTTATTCCAAAACCCATCCATCAGAATGGTATGAAAAATTTAATATACAGGATTATATCTATTTTGAACTTGAATTTCAACCGAAGTAGATAGAACCTTTTAATGATAGTTATTGTATTAAATGAAAAAATATGAAACAAGAAGTCTTATTCCTGCTTTTAAATGAATATGCTGACTGGGAAGGTGCTTTCCTTGCTATTTCTCTGAATACCGGGGTAATACCGGGCAGTGAAGTAAAATATATACCGAAGGTAGTTGCCCCTACATTGGATGTAGTGCGTTCTGTCGGTGGCTTTCGTACTTTGCCTGATTATAGTTTTCAAACGATGCCTGCTGACTATGCGGCATTGGTACTGGTTGGTGGTATGCATTGGCAATCGCCTGAAGCTGAACAGGTGGTGCCACTTGTTCAGGATGCATTACAGCGTGGCAAGATAGTTGGAGCTATCTGCAACGCTTCTGCCTTTATGGGAGCGCATGGTTTCCTGAACGATGTAAAGCATACCAGTAATACGCTTCCATATCTGAAGCAATTTGCAGGTAATGCATATACCAATGAAGCCGGGTACCAAGAAAAGCAGGCAGTCAGCGATAAGAATATCGTAACTGCCAACGGAACCGGACATTTGGAGTTTACCCGTGAATTATTACTTCTTTTGCATGCCGATACTCCGGAAAAGATTGAAGCTGCTTATGATTATTATAAAAATGGCTTTGTGAGGTAACTTTTGTCTTGTTATTATTCATATTCCTCAATCACATTGCGGAATATGTCTACTCCGACGATCTCTCTCGTTGAGATATCCGTGACCCATAGCCGATTGTTATGAACCAATAACTTCTGTCCGCCTTTGAATGTATAGCCAGGCACTGATTTGAAGGTCAGGAAGAATTTCTTCTTATCCCTGTCATAACACCGGATACTGCCATCGGCTGCTGAGATGTACATCAGATTTTTGTATAGGGCTATTCCTCGGGGATTAAATTCCAGAGGAAGCGTCTGGCTGGTAGTCATTGTGATATTGCTCCCCTTTTGGATAAGGGAAGTATCGATCACATGTATTTTCCGGTTTCCATATTGTCCGTAGTCGGCGAGAAACACCAATCCGGTCGTATCTACTGCCATCTGGTGCGGATAAAATCCGTTGTTTACATCGAAACCATCTAGGCTTCCACGTGAGTAGTAATTTATATTCTGGTATTTTTCCGCACTCACATCACTTTGCAAGGTTACTTGCAGGCCATCTTTCATGCGTACTATTATATAATCGTCTACAATAGCCATTGCATGGGTGTGAAACAACTGTGCATTTCCATGCCCCCAGTTACGGTTTCCGATTCGGGTTATAAATTTCAGTGTATGTACATCGAAAACATCAATGCATGAACCTATATTGGCGAGATAGAGTCTTCCATTGGCTACGGAAATGGCTTCTACATAGTTGTTGAATGTTTGCGTTGCATCATTGTAGGTCCATGTATTTAATGAACCTATTTTCTGACGAGCGGACAGGCTGTATAATTCCACACTGAAATGTCTGCTTTGAGTATTGGCAATGAAGAGAGTGTCACCGTATATATATGTGCAGCCGGGCATGAATTCACCGGAAACATATCCAAGCTTTTCTGCATTAATCACTTCTCCGGCTTTGTAAGAGTAGTAATAATGTATGGATGAAGGTTGTTCCGGTTCCACTTCCCGGATTATGTCTTCTATCTTTGTCTTTTCACATGAAAGCAGGCATAAACCTGCGAATAGTATATATATTATCTTCATTTCTTTCTTCTTATTTCAATTCATTTAATGGGATGCTTGTCACTGTACCTGTTTCGCGGTTTATCACAAAGAGAGTCTGGCGGGCTAGGGCTATTTTCTCCGGATTGCTAAAAGACTTTCCGTTTATGGTAGAATAGTCTTTTAAAATGCTTCCATCCTGGGGATTGATCTCTACAAGACATTCTGTCTTTTGATTTAAAGTCACAAACATACGACCGTCCCAGGAAACCACATCATAAGCTTGCGTTGGCAGCTTCAGGGTGCGGACCGGATTTAATACCTTCTGTTCACGCATGGTAGTAAGATCATAAGCATAGATTTCCTTTTTACCAATGTGGGTGGTATAAAGTATATTGTCTTTATCTATCGTCATTCCGTATGTTCCCATTACTTCACCTACATTGTTGAAACGGCAATAGTTCGGTATACGCATACAATTATCCGCTGTGACATCTTTTTCCATAAAGACGCAAACACGTCTTTTATCACGGATGAATACACAACCGTTTTTTACTAAAGTTTCGAAAGCATGTACGGTTTGATAGCTGCCTTCACCCCATTGTCCGTTTCCGATACATGTTATAAACTCCAGTGTCGTGGCATCAAAAACATCTGTCCGGCTACTCGTATTGGTTACATATATTTTGCCATGGGCGGCTGTAATTCCATTGGGTTCACCGGCAAAAGTTTCGGATGTGCCGTTGCGTGTCCAGTTCTTGATACGTCCACAATGGATTACTTGCCCGTTCTTCTCTTGGAAGACTTCTACGCTATAGTTTCCGGTAGCATTATTAACTATGTAAATGCGATCCTGATAGGCTGTAACATCTTTAGGTTTGAAGGTCGTTTCTGTAGCTTCGGGTACGTCCGACCATTTTAATGACACCGATAACGGGGTACCGTCTGCAATGTTTTCGTTGTCTTCTACCGGCTGAAAACCGAGGCCGCCGTCTATTGCATCCAGTTCCGGATCTTCTATGACGAATGAGGAACCTACATATTTAGAACTGCCGTATAGGGTGGTCGCATTTTTGCGGGTATGCATAAAACGCCGTGAATAAACAGGGAGACGTTTCTCCTGACCTAACTTCAGATAGACAGCACGTCCCAGGGTAATCCATCCGGGCCCTGTCTGTTCATAGGTCATGTTACCGTCGTGTCCGTATCCGAGGCAATGCCCTATTTCGTGGAAGACGGTATGTATGTTGTATTCATCATCGGGATAATGCTGTAGAAAGCACCATTCTGCCAAACCTAAAGTGCTACCTCCACCCAAACCGTTTACACCACTGACGTGCCCGAGAAGGTATGCGCTGTGGTTTAGTACTTTCTGTTTCAATTGATCGACATTGATGACTGTTTTATTGTTGTCGCTATGTAGCTTTCCTCTGTATTTCTCCAGCTCGTCTGCGAATTCCTGTGAAGAGAATGCGTATGCCAGATTTAACATTAGAGCCACGCCCTCCCGACAATGGGCGGGACGTATCGGATAAGCCCAGCTTCCTTGACGGCTATAGGCAGAGAAAGAAATTTTGTATTGAGGTATTACACCGGTCATTTTCTTATAAAGCGAATCTTCACAGTCGATACGTAAAGTTAGATCTGCCGCACTGATATGGGGATTAGCTTTGATCACGATTGTTTTTCCGGAAGCAGTCGTATATTCCTTGTCTCCGGAAATCATGGGGAGTGCTTTATGAAATTCAATGAAGCCGGGTACCGTTTCAAAATCAGCCAACAGAAATTCTTCATCGTAACCGACAATGCTTGCCCAAACTTTCACATCCTTAATCGGGCGGGGGCAGAAAAAGCGAACGAACAGTTCCTGCTTTTCATTGATAGACACTTGTAGCGGAGCATTGACACGGAAACTTCTTTGGTTGGCATCGAACAGAATATCTTCTGATTCCCCATCCTGTAACATTAACATGGAAACTTCCGGAGTGTAATCTTCCGCCTTGACTTTTATGACTCCTTGTGCACGTTCTTCGGGAACAGGAGGATCAATATAATTAATGATTGTCTCTTCAGAACAACTGGACAAGAGACTGAGAATGATTAATAAAACAGCTAGTTTAATATTTGTCATCATGTATGTGTTTTTTATGAGGCGGCAAAGATAGTTATTTATCCGTAATCTAAGAATAAGACTTGCTCAGTTTAATACTTAGTTGGCTTTTTGAATCTATAATTTGCCGGGATTTGATGCAAACGATAGGGTATATTGGGTCGTATTCCTTTTTTATGTTAAAACAAAAGATTCCATTAAACTTTTTGCTTTTCCTGTTGTCTTATAAACATCAAGATTCAATAGGTATAAATAAAATATAGTATGGTATTAGTTTTATGAAGCGGGCGGAACATCATTCGCCCGTTTTTTATTTCTTTTGCTTTTCCCTTGCATTTTTGCCTCCCTTTTTGTTCCTTTGTTCCCGTTAATTGTAAACAAATGGTAGAATGAGAAACGTATTTTACTTCTGGATATGTATAGCGATGTGGCTGTTGTCAGCTTGTTCTTCTCAGAAAAAAGAGGATAGGGGAGATATACAGGTACTGATGAAAGACAGTGTGGATGCCAATGGTTTGCAACGTATGCAGATATCTGATAGTAAGACCAGTTTTACTTATAAAGGTAAGGAGTATCAATCGAGCGTGGTTCGCAGACCGGATGACAGTTTACCTGTTGTGATTAATGAACAAGGAGATAAATTTGTTGATAACAGCATCACCCTGCGTATAACTTCCGGCGGCAAGTCTATTGTTGACAAGGTGTTTACAAAAGAGAGTTTTGCTTCGTTGGTGGATGCAAAGTTCATGAAGCATTCTATTCTTGAGGGACTGGTGTATGATAAGACCACACCTCAGGGGATCGTTTATGCGGCAAGTGTGTGCTATCCGCAGTCCGACCTTTACATTCCGCTATCGATCACTGTGTCTGTCGATGGCAGAATATCCTTGGCGAAAGAAGAATTGCTGGAAGATTTGCACGAAACAGACAGCATCTGATCAAAGATTCCAGATTGTTTCCTAATTTATGAGTTTCCTTTGCCGGTATGAAAATCCTGATTGTAGAAGATGAACCGGATTTGCGGGAAACGATCCGCATTTCCCTTGTAAAAGAGCATTTCGTAGTGGAAACTGCTGCCGATTATTTTTCGGCACTGGATAAAGTGAATGACTACGATTATGACTGTATCCTGCTGGACATTATGTTGCCCGGTGGAAGCGGTCTGGATTTGTTGCGTGAACTCAAACACCTGCATCGTAGTGACAGTGTGTTGATTATTTCTGCCAAAGATTCTTTGGATGATAAGATCGAAGGGCTGGAACTGGGCGCCGATGACTATCTTACGAAGCCTTTTCATTTGGCCGAACTCAATGCGCGGGTGAAGTCTGTTATTCGCCGCCGGCAAGCAAAGGGTGATGTTTCCATTACAATGGGAAATCTGTTGCTGTATCCTGACAAGCGCCAGGTAGAGGTAGGAGGAGTGCCTTTGCAACTTAACCGGAAAGAATTCGATCTGCTTTATTATTTTATAGTCAATCCTGATCGTGTTATTAATAAAATGAGTCTTGCGGAGTCTGTGTGGGGAGATAATATCGACCAGGTAGATTCATTGGATTTCATTTACTCACAAGTGAAAAATCTTCGTCGTAAACTGAAACAGGCTGGAGCTACCGTGGAACTGAAGGCGGTATATGGTTTTGGCTATAAGCTCTCTGAAGTATGAAATTGCTTCATTATACCTACCGGAAACTCTCGTTGCTACTATTGCTGTTGATGGCGGTATGGGGTGTATTGTTTTATTATGCCATTATTGACGAAGTGATGGATGAAACGGATGATACGCTTGAAAATTACAGTGAGATATTAATCAATAATGCCTTGATGGACCCGTCTATTCTTGATACGGAGGGGACATTGATGTCTTTCTACAAATTCCGGCCTATATCCGAAGAAGAAGCTGAGGACTATGATGAAGAGTTTTATGACTCTACTGTCTATATAGAAAGCGAAGATGAAGATGAACCGGTGAGGGTACTAAAGACTGCTTTCCGTATGCCGGACGGGCAGTTTTATGAGCTGGAACTGATGATTTCCATCTTGGAGCGTGATGATATGGTGGAGGCTATCCTGTGGTATTTGGGAGCACTGTTTCTGCTGTTTTTAATTTGCACATCCATTGGGACACGACTGATACTGCAAAGTGTATTTCGCCCGTTGCATCGCCTGCTGAACTGGCTGCAACAAATTCAGCCGGGCAAGGAGCTTCCGGTGTTGGATAATCCGACTAAGATACGGGAATTTCAGCAGTTGGGTGATGCGGCTGTGGATATGGGAAACCGTAGCTATAAGGCGTATGAGGAACAGAAGCAGTTTATAGAAAATGCTTCGCATGAGTTGCAAACGCCGCTTGCCATTGTTCGTGGCAAGATAGAGTTGCTTGCGGAGAATGAGTCGATGACAGAAGAACAGCTGAAAGAACTGGATGAAATATATACTACATTGGGCAGAGCTGTCAGACTGAATAAATCTTTGTTGTTGCTTTCCCGTATTGAAAACGGACAATATACCGAAACGGAAGATGTTTCGGTAGATGAGGTCTTGGATGAACTATTGCCTGATTTGATGGATATATATGAAGGCAAGAAAATACATCTGGTACGTACGAAAGAGGCGGAACCTTTCGTGATTCGCTGCAACCTTTCACTGGCACAGATCTTGGTTTCCAATTTGGTGAAAAACTCTTTGGTGCATAATCGTGAAGGTGGTGAACTGCATATAGCGACTACGCCTTCTTCTCTTACTATCATGAACAGTGGTGAACATCCGTTGGATGGAGAAAAGTTGTTCCGGCGTTTTTATCGCAGTATTGACGGGAAGAAGGATTCTACCGGTTTGGGGCTTGCCATCGCCCGTTCCATTGCTTTGTCCGCCTCTCTCAGTCTGACTTATAAGTGGCAGGAAGGAATGCATCTGTTCTTGCTTGTTAAAGAATCTCAAAAGAAAAGCTAAAGGCGAATATTCCCAAATCTTTCCCGATTCAGTATCGTTATTTGCAGTGTGAATAAAAACAGGAAATAAATTAGTAACACTTAAAAACAATAACGATTATGAAGAAGATTTTATCTATTCTCGTATTGGCTATCGTAGCCGTTCAGTTCGCTTTTGCCGGTGATGTGATTACCAAAGACGTAAAGGAACTTCCATTGACTGCGCGTAACTTTATCAATCAGTATTTCAGTAAGCCGCAGATTTCATACATCAAGATAGACAGTGAGTTTTTATCTAAGAAGTATGAAGTGACGCTGACCGACCGCACGGAAATTGATTTCGACAAGAAAGGCAATTGGACGGAAGTAGACTGTAAAAAGAACGCTGTGCCTGCCGCTCTTATCCCAGCTTCTGTAAAAGATTACGTAAAGGCTAATTTCCCTAATGAAATTATCACTAAGATAGAGCGTAAAAGTACGGGGATTGAGGTGGAACTTGCCAATGATTTCTCTTTGAAATTCAATAAGAAAGGACAATTTGTCAGTTTGGATGACTAATGGAGGGAGAAGATGATGAAAACAAGATTCTTGATGTTGGCGATGATGATGTGCATGACCGCACTGACATTCAGCGCATGCAGTGATGATGATGACGATGATAAGAGTATCGATGTGCCGGAGGCTGTAACACAGGCTTTGAAACAGAAATATCCAAGTGCTACGGACGTAGACTGGAAGCAGAAAAGCTCATATTTTGTAGCCGATTGCTGGCTGGACGGGAAAGATTCCGATATATGGTTTGATGCCAATGGAAACTGGTGGATGACAGAATCGGAAATATATTGGAATGACGTTCCCGGAACTGTCCAGACTGCATTTAATAATAGCGAATATGCAAACTGGGTACAAGATGATTATTATTTCTTGCTGTATCCGTTGCAACCCATGCAATATGTGATTGAAGTGAAGCAGGGGAATCAGAAGTATCAGTTATTCTATTCGGAAGATGGAGGGCTGATGAATACTGTGAATGTAACGGGAAAGGATGATACGATTTATCCACCGGAAGAGTGAGAGAGTTACAAGCTACAAGCTACGAGTTACAAGTCCTTGCGGCTTGATAGTGTTTAGTAGTTTAAAGACTGACATAGCGCAGCAACTTGTAACTCGTAGCTTGTAGCTTGTAACTCTCTCACATCGGTCGATAATCTTTTGCCAATCCCCCTTCGCTGGTTTCTTTATAGAGTGAAGGCAGGTCGTTTCCGGTTTCTTTCATTACTTCTACAACCTTATCGAAAGATACGCGGTGCATTCCATCGGTGAACGAGGAATAAAGGTTGGCATCCAGTGCACGGGCGGCGGCGTATGCATTTCGTTCGATACAGGGAATCTGTACTAATCCGCAAACCGGGTCACAGGTCATTCCCAGATGATGCTCTAATCCCATTTCAGCTGCATATTCTATTTGAGCCGGACTACCACCGAATAATTGATTGGCAGCGGCTGAGGCCATAGCACAAGCTACACCCACTTCTCCCTGACATCCAACTTCCGCTCCCGAGATGGATGCGTTTGTCTTTACAATGTTTCCTACAAGACCGGCTGTGGCAAGTGCGCGGAGGATGCGGATATCGCTGAAATCGCGGCTCTTTGCCAAATGATATAACACTGCCGGCATCACACCGCAGGAACCGCAGGTAGGTGCAGTAACTATGGTTCCGCCTGAAGCGTTCTCTTCACTTACGGCAAGGGCATAGGCAAATACCAGTCCGCGGGATTGCAGGGATTGTTTGTATCCGCTGGCGCGTATATAATAAGTAGAGGCTTTGCGACGCAGGTTCAATGGACCGGGCAATACACCTTCCTGTTCCAGTCCGCGGCGAACGGCTGCCTGCATGGTTTTCCAAACTTCTTGCAAGTAATCCCAGATATCTTCTTCCTCACATTCCTTGACGTATTCCCAATAACTTTTTCCGGTTTTTTCGCACCATTGCAGAATCTCAGTCATGTGGTTCATAGAGTAGATATCAGGAGTGTTGACGGAAGATGCACCATCGTTTTCTTCGGCTAAAGCACCACCGCCCACGCTGAATACTGTCCATGAATCTGTTTCATTGCCTGTTGCATCTACAGAAACGAACTTCATCCCGTTGGGATGAAAAGGGAGGAATATTTTCGGTTCCCAGATGATTTCTACCGGAGCGGCGGGTTGCAGAGTGTCGGTAATGGCTATATTGGTCATATGCCCTTTACCGGTGGCGGCAAGACTACCGTATAAAGTAACTTTAAATGAGGAGGCTTCCGGATGTTTTTCCAGAAATAGCTCGGCAGCTTTGCGAGGGCCCATTGTATGGCTGCTTGATGGCCCTGTACCGATACGGTAGAGTTCTTTGATTGATTTCATACTATTTTATTTATAGGTCAACAACTGTAATTCCTGCACCGCCGAATTGCACATGCTCATCGGCAAAGTGTCTGATACCGGGAACTGTTTGCAGGTACTGGCGGATAAGTGTACGCAAAATGCCCGTGCCTGTTCCGTGAAGAATGCGTACGCGGGACATCCCAACGAGGATGGCATCGTCAATAAAGTAGGTCACTGCCTGCAAAGCTTCATCACCCCGCATACCGCGTACGTCGATGTCTTGTTTGAAGTTCAGTTTCTTTTCGTACATACTGTCCTGCGTCTGGTTGCTGACGAATGTACTCTTGGTAGAGCTGTCTACCTTTTGCGGAACAGTGTTTGTACACTCCAGACGTTCCACTTTAATGGTAGACTTTATACTGCCGAATGCTATAACGGCATTTTTGCCATTTACTTCCAGAACTTCGCCTACTGAATTCTGTCCTTTTATCTTCACCATCGCTCCCGGTACAATGCTTGCCAGGCGCTCTGCTTCCTGTTTGGCATTTTGCGCAGCCTGCTCCTGCGCTGATAATCCGTTATCAGTATCTTTTGTTTTCTTTTCTTTCTTACGATTCTGCTTTTCCTGCAATTTCTGCATTTTACGGACTATTTTCTCCTCCTGTTCTTTAGAGGCAAGAGCTTCCATCGATTGACGGAATTCCGTCAACTCCTGGCGTGCCTGACGAGTCTTTTCTTTTTCAGCCTGTGCTTCCTTAATGGTACGGATGGTATTCTCAATTCGGGCATTGGCCTCTTGTACCAGTTGTTCTGCTTCTTCCTTGGCTTTTTTAATAATCTCCTTGCGAGATTTTTGTAAGTCCTCCATTTCTGCCTGATAACGGGCGATGGTGTCTTCCATATGTTTCTCGCGTTGGCGGATGGTCTGGCGTTTGCCTTCCCAATATCGCTTGTCGCGTACAATGTCTTGCAGGTATTTATCAGCATTGATGTATTCACTGCCCACAATTTCGGATGCGTCGGCAATAACATCTTCCGGAAGACCAATCTTTCTGGCTATTTCTACGGCAAATGAACTTCCGGGGTTACCGATCTGAAGTTGGAATAATGCCTGCATCAGGTGGCGGTCATATAGCATAGCTCCATTTACTACCCCTTCATGGTCTTCGGCAAAGTGCTTCAGATTCTGGTAGTGTGTAGTAATAACACCGAAAGTTAACTTTTGGTTGAAACGTTTCAGTACGGCTTCGGCTATGGCACCACCGATTTGCGGTTCTGTTCCGCCGCCGAATTCATCGATCAGGATGAGGCTGCGTTCATTGCAGTTCTTCATCATTATCTTCATATTGGTAAGATGAGAAGAATAGGTACTCAAATCTTCTTCAATGGATTGCTCGTCACCGATGTCAATGAATATGCTGCTGAAAATAC
>ERZ1027085.1038-NODE-1038-length-11411-cov-9.167136_pt1 | contig 11411 bp, 8 predicted proteins | sample MGYA00519415_ERZ1027085 | MGnify/ENA primary metagenome ERZ1027085 (study PRJEB26926, sample SAMN06164436) | human gut metagenome | biome: ENVO:00009003; feature: ENVO:2100002; material: ENVO:00002003 | host: Homo sapiens | place: USA | collected 2012 ...
GCGTAATAGCTGCGGCCCGCTTTTATCCCCCGCCTTACTGCCGAACCGAAAAGACCGATTCGCTCCTTCGAAAGTCGTCTTTCGCAGAATTCCGACCGGATAAAAGGAGTCCCCCGGACACGGATATTTCGCAGCAACGCTGCCTTCGGTCACTTCCGTTCCTTGATCTGGCCGCTGCGATAAGCCGCCAGCAGGTTCTTCAGGTCGTCGATCTGCACCTGCAACTCCTTGCCGATAGTCGTATCACGCACTGTGATCCGATCGGTCGTCGCCTCGACGATCACCTTCGTAGAAATGATGTCCTGTCCCTCCTCGACGGCCTTGACCGCCGACTCGAAAGGCTCGTGCTGCACCAGTTGCAGCCCGTGCGAATTGTAAATCAACGTGTAACCGGCGATGCCCGTTTCGGAATGGTACGCCTTGGAAAATCCGCCGTCGATCATCAGCAGCTTGCCGCCGGCCTTGATGGGACTTTCGCCCTTGCAGGTCTTCACGGGCACGTGTCCCGAAATGATATGGGATTTCTCGGGATCGAGTCCGAAAGCCGAAAGAATCATACTGCACATCTTCGTATCATCCAAATGCTTGTAATAAGCTCCCTTCTCCTCGTGGTGCGTCTTCTTGTCCTCGATCAGGTAACGCTCCAGCGTTGCCATCTTGGCCTTGTCGAAGAACGGGGATTCGGGGCCGCACCACAAGTACCACATGTAATCGAGCGCCATCTGCTGACTCTTGGCCCCATTGCCACCGAAATAGGCCTCCCGGGTCAGGCGGTCCAGTTTGTCCAGCAGGCTCCGTCCGGCATAGGGTTTTCCGTCCACGATGACTGTTTTGAACTCCCCTTCGTCGGTCATCGGAATCGAAGCGTGGTACATCAGGTTCGAATTGACGATCAGGTACATACTGCCCTTCGAAAAGAGCAGCCGGATATGTTTCTGTAGTTTGTCGCTGTTCAGGAACGAGGCTTGCAACGTACGAATAAGCTGATCTTCGCCCGGAGTCAGCTTATAAGGATCCCGGGGATCGACCGTCGGAAAGTCGGCGTCCTTCAAGGGGTAATCCTTGCCGTCGATCTCGATGGTTCCCTTCTCGTAGTCGATTTTCTCCAACAAAGCCCGCCCCTCCATCTTGTATTCGGGATGGCGCTTGATCATCTGTCCCTCGATCTTGAACTGGATCACCGAAATCGCCTTGTGCATCTGGGCCATCAGCAGTACATCGCGCTCCGTAACACCCGAATTCTGCATCACTTTGGGCTGGTAGGGCTTGCAGGGTGAGTTCTCATAAACTTCCATGGCGAAGCGGGCCAGCGGCAGCAGATTGATGCCGTAGCCGTCCTCCAACACGTCGAGATTGTCATAGCGGGCCGACACACGGATCACATTGGCGATCGAAGCTAAATTCCCCGCCGCAGCGCCCATCCAAAGAATGTCGTGATTGCCCCACTGGATATCGTACATCTTGTACTGGGCCAGCGTATCGAAAATGAAGTGCGGACCGGGCCCCCGATCGAAAATATCGCCGATGATATGCAGACGGTCGATCGTCAGGCACTGGATCACATTGCTCATGGCGATAATGAAAGCATCCGCCCGTCCGATCGAGATGATCGAATTGAGAATCCCGTTGAAATAACTCTGCTTGGGCGATCCCGGCGAATCGGATTCGTGGAGAAGCTCCTGAATGACATAGGAAAAATCCGGAGGCAGCATCTTGCGCACCTTCGAGCGGGTGTATTTGACCGAAACGGCCCGGCAGACCTCCGTCAGCTGGTTAAGCGTAACCTTATACCAGTCGTCCAGATTCGATTCCTTCTGCTTGATGAGTTGCAGCTTCTCGGCGGGATAGTAGATCAGCGTACAAAGCTCCGTCATTTCGGATTCGCGCAAAGTATTGTTGAAAACCTCGTGCACCTTTTGCCGGATCACGCCCGAAGCATTCTTCAGCACGTGGCGGAAAGCCTCGTATTCACCGTGAAGGTCCGTAAGGAAGTGCTCGGTACCTTTGGGAAGGTTCAGAATAGCCTCCAGGTTGATGATTTCAGTCGTAGCGTCGGCAATAGTCGGGAATTTCTCCGAAAGCAAATTGAGGAATTTCAAATCGGCCGCCGAATATGTCTTGTTCACAGATACACTCATTGCAATAAACATTTTGGGCAATTATATATTTCAATGTACCATCATCCGAGATCGCAGCATCGCAAGGGTCGCCTATTCGCAGCTTGTGGCTGCGTCTGTAATGCAATTCTCCCCTGCACCCCCTCTTCGGAGGGACTTGGCGCTACATTCCCAAAGAGATCCACCAAAGTATATCATTGCGATATTTTTTACTAAATTAAATACTTTTCCACAAAGTGCCAAATATTTCGGACTCAATTCCCGGAATTTCCTCCAGCTGCTCCTCCCCGGTTCCGAAAGACGCAAAAAAAGATTCCCGAAATTACTTCGGGAATCTTCGGTTTCGGTCAGCGGCCGAATTACAACACGCTAACGACTTTCATCGAATTTACGGCCTTCGGACACATCTTGCCCACCGAACTGAAAGCTACGGAAGAAACTCCGCTCTTCGAATTAGACTCGGGGAAAAGTTCCTCCACCGGACTGAGGTTAGCCTCGATCGCCTCGAACCCGTCACACCGGTAAATATTACCAAACTCTCCGAGCTCGTTCTGTGCTACGATATAAGCGTAAGCCATAATGCCATCAGGAATCCCGGTTATATCCATCATAGGAGAATCTGACTCAAAGCCACTACCCATAATGTAAGACAAAACCACCTCGTCAGACTCACCCGAAAAATCCTTATCGGTCACCAGCATATACCAAACCTCGGCACACTCCTCGGAGAACTCAGGTACGTATCGCAAGAAATAGGCACCTCCGTAATACTGGGGCTTATAGATAGACGGATCTATGGACGAAGCCTCATCACCGTCATACAGACGGACATCCACACTCACCACCGTAGCATCCGAAGCGGCATATTCCAACGTTTCAAAGTCCTTCACGCTGACATCCGTCGTCGGACGACCGTATTCATCCATACCGCACACGAATATAACATACCCCGTTTTAGGCAGCAAACCAGTAAAAGTGAACTTCTCCAAATCACCCGTCACCCGCTGTTGCTCCATAAACTCGGAAACAGACATCTGGTAAGCCTTGGCCAAGTTAGCGATAAAAGAAGGGAGCAGCTCTTTCAGTATCGCGGGGTCATTTTGACATTCCGAACTATACTCATCGGCTGTCAACGCATAGAAGAAGTAGGGCACTTCTTTATCGGAAGGAGTAAAACTCATTGTTACGGACGTCGATTTAGGCTCAACCGTAAATTCGAAAGTACAATTCTCCTCCTCCAGGCCGGGCAACGTTTTCGTCGTAAACTCGGCAACGATTCCGTTAGCGACAATTTCAAGGTTCTCATTGACACCGGCAACGACAACCGAGTAGGATGTACCCGCCGACAAACCGGGGACATCCAATTCCAAAGGAGTTACACTACCATGCAACCGTCCCTGCTGAGTAAGCACATTGTAAATATCAGCAACAGTGGCTCCTTGCGACATATATTCCGCCTTATAATAGTTGATGACACCTTTCGCAATATCATTATCCGTAATTCCGGGAATTTGCTGCTCCAGGAACGCCGTCTCAAACACCACAGCCATAAAATACTGGGACTTGGCATTCTCTGTAATCGCCTCGAACGTAGCAACCGAACTGTAATAAGACGTGTCGGAGAACGTCACCTTATATTCGCTCTCGACAGGATCTCCTCCCGTTCCGTTATTGCCACCGCCACCGGTGGTTTTATTTTCGTCGTCGCTACAACCGGCCAACGTCGCGAATGCTGCCAAAGCAGCCAACATAAACATTTTGATTTTCATACGTATTAAAAAATTATTGGGTTTATTTATGCAAATTTCTTCGTTCCTGCTCCTCATTTATTCAAAGGGCATCGTTGCAAATATAGAAATTTATTTCGAATCGGCCTGAAAAATCGGATAAAAAAAACAACATTTCCTCCGCTTTGCGAGCGATTCCGGCATACTCGCAGACTTTATTCACGAATAGAACGGAATAAAGGTCGCTCTTCGTATAAAAGAGATGGCTTTCTTTGAATACGGGACAACCCGATATCCTCCCGCCACCGGTTGCGGATCTCCTCCGCAGCATATCCCTCGACAACCATCCGGCACACATATTCCACCCCGCCTCGTATCGTTCTTCGAGAATCGGTCCGTCGATGAGCATTCCGTTGAGATTGGGCCGCTCCGGGCCAATGGCTTCCCGCTCGAAACCTACGCAGGCATCCAATCGCTCTATATAATTTAGGTATAACACGCCCGCATCCAACCTGTTCACGCCACCTCGAACGAGTGCATCGCCTCGTCGGAAGGCCTCCGCGTGTTCCCGTCGCAGAGCGACCGGATCGGAATACCCGTCGCCGCATCGACGGAACCTCCCATGTGCTCTCCGGGATCGGCCGTTCCCCGGAATCCGTGCTCCGGAGCGAAGATTGCAGTCACATCGAATCCCCTCGCGTGCAGAATATCAACCAAATGCCGTTCGCCGATCATCGAAGTATGATTCGCAAGCAAGGCCACACGCTTCCCTGCGAGCCGGGGATAATACATCGCCGTATCGGTCGTACCGACCCATACGGACTCCTTCGGAACCAGGCTGATCGCATCCGACAGTAAATTCCGCGCTGCGACGGCATCTGCCGCCTGTCCGGAAGCGACAGATACGAAAAAACGGATAAACCTAAAAATATCAGTCAATCAAAAACAGAAAATTTACTATCTTTGATTAACTGAACTTATACCATATAAAAATGAAAAACCGTCTGATCCAATTTTTGCCGGTATTGCTTATCGCTTTTGTTTCTTTTGCTACACTCGGAATCGTTCAAGCCCAAAACCGTAACCCTTGCGCAGACACTCCAGAAGCGGAGCGCCTACTCTCTGAACTCACTACGGCATGCTCCGAGCAGTCTTCGGAAAAAATCGAAAAATTCATCGAAAAATGGGAGCAGGAAAGCCGAACCGCGACGATATACGACACAAACGATAAGCTAACAACAACTGTTTATCAACTTTTGGACTACCTAATGGAAAAATATTATTTCAATAACAAAGAACTCTCTCCGGACAAACAGGGGCGGATCGTCAACGGCAACTTGGTTTTTCCGGGAGAAGTTCCCGTCTATATTTTAAGTGACGAAGAATATCTCGATTGTTTCCGTCCTGAAGACTTATCGTCGCATCGATGGTTTTCCCAAATGGATTATACACCGCAACGAATCATCAAAGGGTACCGTCCCTGCAATGCGCCTCAACAAATTCGGTTCTTAAAACTCATTCCATCTTACAAAAAAGCCATTGACAGTTTTATCGACTCCGAAGTCAAAAAGTCGAAAAGCTTTATTTATTCACAACATGCTCTCAACTTTTATACAAGTAAATTTCCCGTGTGCTATTCATCCTTTTTACATTATCCGAATCCACGATCATCACCCTACTTCAGCTATATCGTAATAAACACTTCACTCACGGAAGCTATCATCCAATGCGACTACGGATTCTGGGGTGAAACGGACGCCCTGCAAAAAAAGAATGGAAAATGGGGACCCGCAGCAGGAAATACGATTTCGATCCATTCGATCGAATAAAACAAACTTAAAACAAGAGGGAGGGCGAAAATAAAATTTTCGCCCCCCCTGCAATATTCTCACATCCCCACGCTTACGCCTGTCCGCCGAACTCCATCAGGTAGGCCTTGATGAATTCGTCCAGGTCGCCGTCCATCACCCCCTCGATATCCGAGGTCTGGACTCCCGTGCGATGATCCTTCACCCGTCGGTCGTCGAAGACGTAGGAGCGGATCTGCGAACCCCATTCGATGCGTTTTTTCGTAGCTTCGAGTGCCTGCTGCGTAGCCATGCGCTTGTCCAGCTCCCGCTGGTAGAGTTTCGACTTGAGGATGCGCATGGCATTTTCGCGGTTCATCAACTGCGAGCGAGTCTCCATATTCTCGATCAGATACCCGATCGGCTCGCCCGTATCGGCATCCTTGCCGTGATAGCGCAACCGGACCGCCGTTTCGACCTTATTGACGTTCTGGCCGCCCGCACCGCTCGACCGGAAGGTATCCCACTCGATGTCCGCAGGATTGACCGTGATTTCGATCGTATCGTCGATCGCCGGCGACACGAACACCGACGCGAAAGTCGTCTGCCGCTTGTTATTGGCGTTGAACGGCGACAGGCGCACCATGCGGTGCACGCCGTTTTCGCTCTTGAGGTAGCCGTAGGCGTATTCGCCCTCGAATTCGAGCGTGCAGGACTTTACACCTACCTCCTCGCCAGCCTGATAGTCGAGCACCTTGACCTTGTATCCGTGCGCCTCGCCCCAGCGGGTGTACATGCGCAGCAGCATCCCTGCCCAATCGAGTGCTTCCGTACCGCCCGCACCGGAGTTGATGTCCATGATAGCGCCCATACGGTCCTCGTCGCGACGCAGCATGTTGCGCAGTTCGAGTTCTTCGATGCGGTGCATCGCACGCGCGTACTGCTCGTCGAGCTCCTGCTCGGTCACCACGCCCTCCTTGACGAATTCCGGCATCAACCGCAGGTCCTCGACCTCCTTGACCACAGCATCGTACTCCTCGACCCACGCCTTGATTCCCGCCACGCGGCGCAACTGTTCGCGGGCCTTGTCGGGATTATCCCAAAAGCCCGGAACCTGCGTCTTCTCCTCCTCGTTCTGGAGTTCTATTCTTCGCTGGTCGATGTCAAAGACACCTCCCCAACGTATCCTGACGTCTTATAGCCTCTTTAATCTGTTCTGCAAGTACCATATTTTCCGATTAATTTTTACAGGCCGGAATCGTGCAGGCTCTTCCGCAAGAATCACCGTCCCGCCTGTTTTTTCCAACAAATGTAAATAAAATTTCCGGGTTTCGGAAATAGGAACCGGGCTCGTTGCCAATAAAAACGATCCCGCCCTGGCAGCTCCTGGCCGAAAAAAGTCGGACGCCCAAACCCTTCTACCGAAAAGATCGCCTCGGGCAACGGGCTACCGAACGTTATCACAACCCACCGATCGAAAACAGGCTCCATCACACCGGCACTGACCGTCCGAAAACCGTTTCCTTCATCCCTTCCCAAAACCGTCCGACGCATCCTTGGATTATGCCGAACACGCTCGAAGCCGCCGACTACCGCCCGGACAGGTTCATCTTCAGTTTACGCTCCGCGAACTCCCGGATAAAGTCGGCCGTACCTTCGATCCCCAGCACCGAGGAATCGATGCAGAGATGGTAGGTTGCGGCTTCGCCCCACTTGCCGCTGCTGAAATAGTCGTAATAGGAAGCCCTGCGGGCATCCGTACGCTCCATCTGCGCTTCGGCCTCTTCGGGCGTTACATTCTCCTGCTCGCAAAGGCGGCGCACCCGATCTTCCGGAGCCCCCGTAACGAAAACATTCACCGCGCGGGGATGATCCCGCAGGATATAGTCGGCACAACGGCCCACGAAAATACACGATTCCCGCGAGGCGATGTCGCGGATCACGTCGCTCTGTATCTTGAACAGCGCCTCACTGCTCAGCACATCGGTCACACTCCCCTCTTCACTTGCAAAAGGCATGCGCAGATAACCGATCAGCGAGGAAAAGAGGCTCCTCGACTTCTTCTCGTCGGCCTGCTCGAAAAGCTCCGTGCAGAGGCCGCTCTGCTCGGCCGCCAGATTGATCAACTGCTTGTCATAGACGTGTACGCCCAGACGACGCCCCAGCGCCTCGCCGACGGCTTTGCCGCCGCTGCCGAGCTGACGGCCTATATTGATAACGAACTTATCCTGTTCCATAGTGCAACGGTTTTTATTCATTCACTCTGCGATCGTTTTCGACTTCGGCTCCCGAAATCTCGCCTCTCCCCGCAGCGGCCTTGGCCTTGAACTTCCGGAATTGGTAGAACAGCATGACACCGGCAACCAGCGAAGCCAGGAAATCCGACAGCGGCATCGAACACCATACGCCCCAACTGCCGTCCCAGGGCGTCAGCTCGTCGAAGATGCGGGGCAGGAAAATCAGCCCCGGCATCAGGAAAAGCAACTGCCGCGACAACGAAAGGAAGATCGCCTTGCCCGCCATGCCGATACTCTGGAAAAAGTTGGTCGTCACCATCTGGAAACCGATGATCGGGAAGCAGAAGAAGACGATGCGCATACCCTCGGCCGAAAGACGGACCAACTCCGGATCGTCCGTGAAAACCGATACCGCCAGGCGCGGCGCCAATTCGCCGATCAGGAATCCGAGCGTGGTGACGCAGGTAGCGCCGATGATCGTCAATTTCAGCACCCGGTCCACCCGGTCGAACTGCCGGGCACCGTAATTATACCCCGCAATGGGCTGCATACCCTGATTGATGCCCATGACGATCATCACGAAGAAGAATCCCAACCGATTGACGATACCGTAAGCACCGATATTGAGATCGCCGCCGTACTCCTTGAGCCCCTTGTTGATCAGAATCACGATGAAACAAGCCGCAAGGTTCATCAAGAAAGGCGACATGCCGATAGCCAGCACATTACGCACGATCTTGCCTTTCAGCCGGTAGATGCCGCGCCGGAAATGCAGCAGCTCGTTCCTGTCCGAAAAGATGCGGAACTGCCAGACGAGCGCGAGTATCTGCGCCAGCACGGTCGCAATGGCCGCGCCGCGAATGCCCCAGCCGAAGCCGAAGATGAACAGCGGGTCGAGAATCGCATTGATCGTCACCGTCAGGATCGTGGCGTACATCGCCTTGCGCGGGTGCCCGGCGGCACGCAACACGGCGTTCAGACCCAAATACATGTGTGTAACGACGTTGCCCCACAGAATGACGGACATATACTCCCGGGCATAGCCGATCGTCGCATCGCTGGCTCCGAAAAAGTAGAGAATCGGATCGAGAAAAACCAGCGTCAGCAACCCGAAAGAGATTCCGATAATCAGGTTGAGCACCACGACATTCCCTAGAATCCGCTGGGCCGTTTCGTAATCCCGCTGCCCCAGGCGCATCGACACCAACGTCGCGGCGCCCACACCCACCAACGAACCGAACGCCGCCGCGAGGTTCATCAGCGGGAACGTCAGGGCCAGCCCCGAAATGGCCAGCGCCCCCACGCCGTGCCCGATAAAGATGCTGTCCACCATGTTATACAGCGACGAGGCGGTCATCGCGATAATGGCCGGCACGGCATATTGAACGAGCAGCTTGCGGATACGCTCGGTTCCCAGCTCCATCGCCGCTCCTTTTACTTCACTCATACACAAATTCTCCCTTCAATAATTATTCGGCGCACGAAACGGCTGCGACGGTCTTTCCGCCCCGGCAACCGCCCGCACGATCCAAACACACCGTTCCCGTCCGGAATACACCGAACAGGAACGATCGATTTATCAATACATTAATTAAAACGACGAAACGCTACTCGATCTCCCAGTCGCAGCCGTCCTTGCGGTCCTTGACCCGGATACCGATGGCCGTAAGCTCGTCCCGGATCTTATCCGACAGCGCCCAATTCTTCTCGGTCTTGGCCGTCTGCCGCAGGTCGAGAAGCATGTTCACCAACGGCGTAACCAGATCCTTGCCGCCGGCCGAAGCCGCCTTTTCGTCGCGCAAACCCAGAATATCGAACACATAACGACGGACGATCTCCCGGAGCTTCTCCAGATCGGCCGCCGTGATCCGTTGCTGCCCCTCGACCAACTGATTGATGATGCGCACCCAGTCGAACAGTGCGGAAATCGCCATCGGCGAGTTCAGGTCGTCATCCAACGCTTCGCGGCAGCGGGTTTCGAGCTCCGCAGGATCCACCGTGGATTGCTCCGACGGCTTGATCTTGTCGAGCGCCTCGACAGCCTTCATCAGGCGGTCGAGTCCCTTTTCGGCGGCTTGCAACGCCTCGTTCGAAAAGTCGAGCGTCGAACGGTAGTGAGCCTGTAATACGAAGAAACGGATCGTCATCGGCGAATAGGCCTGCGTCAGCAACTTATGATTGCCCGTGAAAAGCTCCTCGAGCGTGATGAAGTTGCCGAGCGACTTGCCCATCTTCTGACCGTTGATCGTAATCATGTTGTTGTGAATCCAATACTTAGCCGAGTCGTGGCCGAGCGCCGCCGTCGATTGCGCGATCTCGCATTCGTGATGCGGAAACATCAGGTCCATACCGCCGCCGTGGATGTCGAACCGCTGGCCCAGGTATTTGGTGCTCATGGCCGAACACTCCATGTGCCAGCCGGGGAAGCCGTCGCTCCAGGGCGAAGGCCAGCGCATGATATGCTCCGGCGAAGCCTTCTTCCAGAGGGCGAAATCGCACGAATGGCGCTTATCGCCCTGCCCGTCCAGCTCGCGCGTGTTCGTCAGAATATCGTCGAGGTTGCGGCCCGAAAGACGGCCGTAGCTGTATTTCCGGTTGTATTTCTCCACATCGAAATAGACCGACCCGTTCGATTCGTAGGCGAAACCGTTGTCGAGAATCTCCTTCACCATGGCGATCTGCTCGATGATATGGCCGCTGGCGCAGGGTTCGATCGAGGGGGACAGCACGTTCAGCTCGTCCATCGCCCGGTGGTAACGCTCCGTGTAATAGTGCGCCACTTCCATCGGTTCGAGCTGCTCCAGCCGCGCCTTCTTCGAAATCTTGTCCTCACCGTCATCGGCATCGTGCTCCAGATGTCCCACGTCGGTCACGTTGCGCACGTAGCGCACTTTGTAGCCGAGCGACCGGAGATAACGGAACAACAGGTCGAAGGTCACCGCCGGCCGGGCGTGTCCCAGATGCGGATCGCCATATACGGTAGGTCCGCAGACATACATTCCCACATGCGGGGGATTGATCGGCTCGAAGGTTTCCTTGCGGCGGTCGAGCGTGTTGTAAAGGGTCAATTTCGATTCCATAACAAGCAATATCTTCCGAGCCACAAAATTAACATTTTTCCCACAAAAACAGTAAAAACGAAGACAAAGTTTGCAGTTCCGCCATCGTTCGGAGCAACACGCTCCCGACCTGATACCGCATAAACCCCGAATAAAATATGAAGCACCCTGCAAATCAAAAATAAAAATCATTTGCAAATACAAAATATTTTATCTATTTTTCAGATAGATAAAAACACATTTCTCTTCACACACAAAAAACTCCCGGACAGAATCGCTTTTTTAAGACCGGCCTCGTTTCTGCCGAAAATAAAAACCCGCCGTAGGCCCGGCACTAAAACCTTTTATACTATGAAATATTTTAGATTCGTATGGTTGTTGATGATCTTCGGGGGGGGGGATTTTGGGTTCCTCGCTCTTTGCCGGGTGTAACAACTGTCTCTTATACACATCTGACGCTGCCGACGACTTAATAGGTGTAGAT
>ERZ1027085.1047-NODE-1047-length-11316-cov-3.657934_pt1 | contig 11316 bp, 9 predicted proteins | sample MGYA00519415_ERZ1027085 | MGnify/ENA primary metagenome ERZ1027085 (study PRJEB26926, sample SAMN06164436) | human gut metagenome | biome: ENVO:00009003; feature: ENVO:2100002; material: ENVO:00002003 | host: Homo sapiens | place: USA | collected 2012 ...
GGCTCTGTGCTGCAATCCGGGCCTGCTGATCGCAGATGAACCGACGACGGCACTGGATGTGACGATTCAGGCACAGATTATGGCGCTGTTGCGCAATCTGCAAAAAGAGAGCGGGATGTCGATGATCCTGATCACCCATGACATCGGGCTGGTAGCGAGCATGGCGGACCGCGTGATCGTTATGTACGCCGGACAGATGATCGAAGAAGCACCGGTAAAGGAGCTGTTTGCTGCGCCGGCACATCCGTATACAAAGGCACTTTTGCAGACGGTTCCCGGAATTTATGATGAAAAGGACAGGGAGCTTGTCGCGATTCCTGGCATGGTTCCGGAGAATTATGATTCGATCCCCGGCTGTCGGTTTGCAGACCGCTGCGCCTTCCGGACAAAAGGCTGCGATCAGCCTCAGAGCTACAGACAGATCGGGGAAGGACATTTTGTCAGATGTATGCTCGCCAAAAAAGGAGAAACGTGAAGATGAGCATAAATATGGAAGAAAAAAACACGGAGAAGGAGCCGCTGATCCGGGTAGAAAACCTGAAAAAATATTATCCCATCCGGGGCGGCGTTATTACCCATACGACAGGCTATGTGCATTCGGTGGACGGCGTTTCCTTTTCGATTGCAGAGGGAGAAACCCTCGGTCTGGTGGGCGAATCCGGCTGCGGCAAATCGACGGTGGGCAGACAGCTGGTCGGCCTGGAAAAGCCGACGGGCGGCAGGCTGTTTTATCATGGAAAGGATATGGAGAAGCTTTCCGGAAAAGAGAAAAAGAGCGTGCGCACGCAGCTGCAGATGGTGTTCCAGGACCCATATTCTTCCCTGAATCCGAGAAAGCATATTTATGAAATTTTATCCCAGCCGATGCTCTATCATGGGATTTCCAATAAAGAAACTGTCCACAGGGATGTTGATCGACTGCTGGATATGGTAGGACTTCCCAAACACGTCCTCGGGCGTTATCCGCATGAGTTCTCCGGCGGACAGCGGCAGAGAATCGGGATTGCGCGGGCGCTGTCTTTAAATCCCAGGTTTTTGGTCTGCGATGAGCCGGTCAGCGCGCTGGACGTTTCGATTCAGGCACAGATTCTGAATTTGCTGCGCAGCCTGCAAAAGGACCTGGGGCTGACGTGCATGTTCGTTGGACATGGACTCGGCGCGGTCAATTATGTCAGCGACCGGATCGCAGTCATGTACCTTGGTAAAATTGTGGAGATCGGGCCAGCACAGGAGGTGTTCCATCATCCGGTACACCCTTACACCCGCGCCCTGATCGATGCAGTGCCGATTGCAGATCCCAAAAAGCGGGAACAAAAACCGCTTCTGACCGGAGAAATCGGCTCCAGCACGAACCCGCCCTCCGGCTGCCGCTTCCATCCGAGATGTCCGTATGCGACGGAAAGCTGCAGACAGGAAGTGCCGGAGCTTTGCAGTGTTTTCCCAGGCAGCAGTCATCTTGCGGCGTGCCCATATGCAATTGCGCAGCTGGCTGGCGGCGCACCCGCATACGATGCGAAGATGCAGCAGGTTGTCGTAGAGCAGAAATGGAGATAAAAGTGACATGGGAAAATATATGATCAAGCGTATCCTGATCGCCATCCCGGTTCTGATCGGGATCACGATCATCGACTATGCGATTATGTGTCTTGCGGGCAGCCCGCTGCAGATGCTGCAGGGACCCCGAATTTCCCAGGCTGCGGTTGCGGCAAAGGAAATCGCCCTCGGTCTGGATAAACCGTTTTATGTGCAGTATTTTGTCTGGTTAAAACAGCTTTTACATGGAAATATGGGCTATTCGATCAAGTCCTATCAGGCAGTCAGCGAGATGATCGCAAGCCATTTGGGACCGACGCTTTTGCTGATGGGCGTATCGCTTCTGGTCAGCTTGCTGATGGCGGTGCCCGCCGGAATTTACAGTGCGATCAAGCAGTATTCCGCAGGAGATTATACGGTTGTTACGCTTTCCTTCCTGGGAAGCAGCGTGCCCGGATTTTTCCTTTCTTTGCTGTTGATCTATCTGTTTACGGTAAAGCTTGGTTGGCTTCCGTCCAGCGGAATGGCGACGCTCGGAACTGCAGGCGGCGCGGGTGATGTGGCAAAGCATATGGTGATGCCGGTGCTAGTCCTGGCTACCTCTATGGCGGGCACAAATATCCGTTATATTCGAAGCGCGATGCTGGAAATTTTGCAGCAGGATTACTTGCGCACGGCAAAGGCAAAGGGAATCGGAAGATTTCTTGTCATCAATAAGCATGCGCTGCGCAATGCACTGATCCCGATTATTACGGTAATCGGAATGGAGATTCCGGTGCTGTTCGGCGGTCAGGTTATCATTGAGCAGGTCTTTTCCTGGCCGGGACTCGGACTGATGACGATGAGCGCAATCACGAACCGGGATTATCCGGTTATTATGGGTGTCTGCCTGCTGTCTGCAATCGTTGTGCTGGCGGCAAACCTGATTACGGATATTTTATATGCGCTGGCAGACCCGACAATCCAGCTGAAATAGGAGCGGCGAAGATGGAGAAAAAAGATCGTATCAAAAAAGATATTTCAAGAGAAAGCTATTTGCAGACCGTCATCCGTCGTTTTAAACAGCATCATCTGGCAACGGTCAGCCTTGTGATTTTAGCGGTTTTGGTGGTGGCAGCGCTTTTGGCACCGATCATCGCACCGTATAATCCGGATGAAATCGTCGGAGGCTTTTCCAAAGCGCCAACAGCAGAGCATTGGCTGGGAACGGATCAGATCGGTCGTGACGTCTTGAGCCGGCTTTTGTATGCAACGCGGATTTCCCTGTTGGTCGGTGTGCTGGCGACGGCGATCTCTACTGTGATCGGTGTGATTCTAGGACTGATCGCCGGGTATTTTGGCGGCGCTGCGGATATGATTATCATGCGCTTTACGGATATGGTCATGTCGTTTCCCTATATTTTACTGGTGCTGGTTGCGGCGTCGATTTTTAAGCCGGGGCTCTGGAGCATCATCCTGATTCTGGGCTTTGTAGACTGGCCGGGAATTGCCCGTCTGGTTCGCGGCAATGTGCTGAGCCTGCGGGAGAGTAATTTTATTAAAAGTGATCTCGTGGCAGGAATGCCGCTTCCGTATATTCTGTTTTCCGAGATTCTGCCGAATACCGCTGCGCCGATTCTGGTGTATGCAACGTCGGTTCTGGCGTTGTCGATGTTGGATGAGGCGGCACTTTCGTTCCTCGGAATGGGTGTGCAGCCGCCGACCGCGAGCCTTGGAAACATGTTAAACGGCGCGCAGTCGCTGACTGTACTGACGAAACAGCCGTGGCTCTGGATTCCGTCCGGGCTGATGATCGTGGTGCTGGTCATTGCGATTAACTTTATCGGTGACGCGCTGCGGGATGCGCTGGATCCCAATAGCGGAAAATAAGACTGGAACACGCAAAAGCAGAAAGGACTGCAGCAGGAACACTGCAGGAGGACATCGGAGGGATTTGCGATGATACAGGAAATGGATTTAATGGAAATTTTTTACTGGTTTCACAGACATCCGGAGCTGTCTTATGAGGAATACGATACAACTGCGCAGATTAAAAAGCTGTTGAAAGCAGCGGATGTAAAGATCCTGCCGATTCCGATGGAAACCGGTCTGATTGCGGAGGTAAAGGGAGAAAAGGATGGTCCGCTGCAGGCGCTTCGCTGCGATATTGACGCGCTGCCGATTACTGAGCTGACGGATTTACCTTATGCGTCGAAATGTCCGGGAAAGATGCACGCCTGCGGACACGATTTTCACATCACGGCGGGAATCGGGACTGCGATCTGGCTGCAGGAACATAAGGACGAGCTCTATGGGACAGTGCGGTTTTTCTTCCAGCCAGGAGAAGAGTCCTCCCTGGGCGCATGGAAAGTGTTGGAAACGACGGCACTCGATTCGGTTACGCGCGTCTGGGGCTTTCATTCTGATCCGACCAATTTGGTCAATGCCATCGGCATCCGGGAGGGCGCAGTTGCGGCGGCAGTAGATCGGTTTGTGATTACGATAACGGGCGTCGGCTGCCACGGCGCACACCCGGATGATGGCGTTGATCCCATTCCGGCGGCTGCAGCCATGGTTCAGGCATTTCAGACGATCGTAACCCGCAATATCAATCCGTTCCATCCTACACTCGTCAGCGTTACGCGACTGGAAGCGGGCAATACCTGGAATGTGATTCCGCAGACAGCACAGCTGGAGGGAACTGTTCGGACCATGGATCGGCAGGATCGCTGCCTGTTTGAAAAACGCTTAAAAGCAATTGCAGAGCAGACCGCATCTGCCTATGGCGCATCCGCAGAGGTAGAGTGGATTCCCGGTCCTCCGGCTGTTTGCAACGATGCAGAAATGGCGGCTTTTGCAAAGAAAACGGCAGAAGCGGAGGGCTTTCAGACTGTTCCGGAAGAACAGTCGCTCGGCGGAGATGATTTTTCTTTCTACATGGAGAAAGTGCCCGGCTGCTATATCAAAATCGGCATCGGAAAGGGGGCGACAATTCATCAGCCGACCTTTCAGGTGGACCCGGCGGCATTGATGCCTGCGGTACGGTATTTGAGTCGTCTGCTGCTGCGCTGGGGCGAGGAAAAGGGCTGAGCGACGCAGCCGAGGAATATGCATAGTAATACGCAGTTTTTGCGTAAGAACACAATATAAGAAAAGGGGTAAAAAACATGAGCACATTTCGATTTGCCATTATGGGAGCGGGCAACATCGCACATCAGTTTTGCGATGCAGTGACGCTGGTGGAGGACTGTGAGGTGAGCGCGATCGCCAGTAAGGATCTGGGACGCGCACAAAAATTTGCGGAGGAATGCAGCATAGCCCATGCGTATGACAACTATGAGCAGATGCTGATAGAGGAAAAGCCGGACTGTGTTTATATTGCAGTGACGCCAAACGACCATTTCCGTCTGACGATGCTTTGTCTGGAGCATCGCGTTCCGGTGTTGTGCGAAAAAGCGATGTTTACAAACAGTGCAGAGGCAAAAGCGGTTTTTGAAAAAGCAGAAAAAGACCAAACCTTTGTAATGGAAGCGATGTGGAGCCGGTTTTTGCCCGCGGTCAACCAGGCAAAAAAATGGGCAGCAGAAGGAAAAATCGGCAGATTGGAAGCCTTACAGGGAAGAATCGGTTTTCTCGCGCCGGAGGGAGCAGACAATCGGTATCACAGCCCTCTGCTGTGCGGCGGAGCTGCGACGGATATCACGGTTTATGCCTATGAAATCGCGACCTGGTTGGTCAATGAGCCTGTCCGCAAAACTTATGCGGCTGCGAACCTTGATCAGACCGGTGTGGACTTAACCGATCAGGTTACGGTGAAGTTCGAACATGTGCTGGCAGATCTTGTGACGAGCTTTGCAGCGCCTATGGGCAACAGCATGGTGATCTACGGTCGGGAAGGGCGCATTGAGCTGCCCGATCCCCATTATGCGTCCAAATGCTTCTTATACGGGGCGGATGGAACACAGAAGGAAGAGTTCACAGATACGACGACGCAGAAGGGCTTTACCTACGAGATCGAAGAGACGATCCGCTGCGTGCGCGCAAAGAAAACGGAAAGTCCGGTTGTTCCGCATGCGACGACAATTGCCTGCGCGGAGCTGTTTGATCAGATTCAGGCGGCAAAGAAAGAGTGAACTATCGGAAACAACGTGCAGAAAACGGCGGTACAGATTTTGAGCTCTGTACCGCTTTTGTGTTGGTGTACCCGGTGCGCATTCCTGCAGGGCGGGGTTTCTGTCGCGAAGTTTAGAAATAATCCGAAAAATACGGTTTTTTGACCGGAATCAGCCGCTCCAGCCAGGTCAGCATATAGTATTCCATCGAGATTTTTTCATGGTCGTAAAGATAAGTCGGGCGCTTGTAGCCCATCATCAAAGCAGTGAGCGTGTTAATGTCGAGTTCTACGACGTTAATGGACTGATTGTCCTCGACACGCTCACAGGTTGTTTCCCCCTCGTGCCAGGAAACGAGAAAATCTCCCTGATTCCAGGAAGCAAGGCCGTCAGTAACTCGGAAATGGATTTTGAAATCCTCCGGCTGGATCTGCCAGGGATACTCCTGCAAAAAGTTTTCAACATCAACGATTCGCGCCATAATATAGGGAGCTATCGTTTCTTCAATCTCACTGTCTTCGAACAGATATGCCATGGGTTCACCGGAATAATTATCCCCCCGTACTTGTGTGATCATAGAAAAATGCGCGCTGATGTAGTTCCAGAGGCCGTGTCTGGCTTCGCTGGTTAAATAAACCATTTCCTTAATATGAAAAATTTCATTTGCAATGTAATAAACCAGATAACCAAGGGGCTTGTGCTCTTCATTATAATAAAGGGCTACGATCATATCATCATTTTCCCAGCGCCAGTATTCATCCCAGGCCAGCTTGTCGCGAATGAGTGCACCGTGGTGCTGCATGGCGAAATAGGAATACACGTTATGAAAATCCTCGGAATCCAGGCTGACACGTTCGACCATGCCCCGGACGGGGAAGGCCTTTGGAAGCTGCGTATCCTTGACAGTGAAGGTGAGTTTGTCGGACACGATCTCCCAGCCCATTTTCCGATAAAATGGAATGGAATATGGATATAGAAAGGAAATGGGAAGCTTCTTTTTGTGCATATAGTCGATGACATAGCGCATCAGGGAATGAATCAGTCCGCGTCCGGTGTATTCCGGATAAGTAGTGACTCCGGTGATGCCGCCCATCGCCATAATGTTATCCTGAATGTTGATCTGCATGGAATAAACAACGATCATGGATGCCAGCTTTTCTTTATAAAACCAACCGAGTACATAAGCGTCCTCGAGAATCGGACGTTTGGCATATTTGATCTCCTCCTGCTCCCAGCCGGTCTGGAAGAGCTCGTAGGAGGTTACCTGAAAAGCATACTGTAAAAGTGCGTTGAACTGTTCCAGATCGTTGTGATCGAGCTCACGCATGCGGAAATCACCGTTGACTTCAAGGTAAGTGTGCGTGTCCTTATCTGACATAGAAGATGCCTCTTTTCTGAATGATGCGGTCTTTAGATTTCAAAGACATCATACAACCAAATGAAAGGCTCGTAAAGAGGAAAACTTTTCGCATGACAGCTTTTGGAATTTAGAGTATACTGTGATATCAGAGAGTCGTATGGATGAAACGACTGCAGAAAGGGACAGGAGGCAAATTGATGAATCAGATTCCCCAGGCAGGAGAAATTTATCAGCATTTTAAAGGAAAGCTTTATCGGATTGTGGCACTGGCAACCCACACGGAAACCGGTGAGCAGCTCGTGATCTATCAGGCACTTTATGGAGAGTTCCAGGTTTTTGCAAGACCGCTTTCCATGTTTTTGGAAAAGGTGGATGCAAAAAAATATCCTGATGCAGCGGGAAAAGACCGTTTTATGCGGATCCCGATGGCAGAAGCAGCGGCAGTGCCCCAGCCCGTTCCAGCGCCGTCAGAGAACCCTGTTGAGCTCCGACCCGCTGCAATGTCGTCAGAGAACCCTGTTGAGCCCCGGCCCGCTGCAATGCCGTCAGAGAGCAATGTTGAGTCCCGGGCCGTTGCAGCATCCTCTGAGAACTCTGTTGAGCCCCAGCCCGATCCCGGTCTGCTCGCTTTTTTAGATGCGGACAGCTACGAAGAAAAGCTGGAAGTATTTGCATCGCTGGAGGGCAAAGTCGATCTTCATATGTTGAATGCCATTGCTGCTTCCCTGGATCTGGAGCTTTCGGAGGGCAGCTTGGAGGAGCAGTACGACACGCTGAAAAGCTGCCTGATGACACTGGAGCGTTATGAGTGCAATCGCCTGCGGTGAGCAAAAAAGAAAAAAACGGAGAACTGGATTGAAACAACAAACCCCAAGAAATATTGAAGTACAGAGAAAACAGGAACTGTTAAACCGGATTGCGCCGGGGCTATTAACATGGTATGATAAAAGCAGACGGAGCTTACCCTGGCGGGAAGAACCAACGCCGTATCGGGTCTGGGTATCGGAGATCATGCTGCAGCAGACGCGGGTCGAGGCGGTAAAACCGTATTTTGCGCGCTTTATGGAACGACTGCCGGATATCGAAGCGCTCGCCGAAGTGGATGATGATGAATTATTAAAACTTTGGGAAGGACTCGGCTATTACAGCAGGGCACGGAATTTAAAGGCTGCGGCACAGCAGATTGTGACAGAATACGGCGGAGAGATGCCGTCGGATTACAGGGAGCTTTTAAAGCTAAAAGGAATCGGAAGCTACACAGCTGGCGCGGTTTCTTCGATTGCCTTTAAACAGCCCAATCCCGCAGTGGACGGAAACGTGCTGCGCGTCATTGCCCGGCTTTTGGAGGATGACAGCGATATTTCCGATCAGTCGGTAAAAAAAAGAGTAGAGGATGATCTGCGTCCTGTCATGCCAAAGGATCGCCCCGGTGACTTTAATCAGGCGTTGATGGAGCTTGGCGCAACCGTCTGTCTGCCAAACGGTGCACCGAAGTGCAGCAACTGTCCGTGGCAGGAATTCTGCCTTGTAGGATTGCATGGCACCTGGCAGCAGTATCCGCAAAAGGCAGCCAAAAAGGCAAGGACGATCGAAGATAAGACGATTCTCGTGATTCGGACGAGTAGACAGGTCGTTTTGCGTAAGCGTCCGAAAAAGGGACTGCTGGCAGGACTGTATGAATTTCCGGCGATGGACAAAAAGGCATCGTTGGAAGAGGTCAGGGAATGGCTGAAAAAACAGGGTGTGGAAGCTGTCCGGATAGAGAAGCTTCCGGAATCAAAGCATATTTTCACCCATAAGGAGTGGCACATGACAGGCTATCAGGTTCTGGTGGATGAACTGGAGCCCATGGGTCAGGATGAATCCCTCCTTTTTGTTGAGACACAGGAAATCGAAGGAAATTACCCGATTCCGTCCGCATTTGCAGCCTACAGCGCCTATCTGAAAATTCAGACAGGTATCCAGAAGATGAAAGGAACAACACTATGAAACTGCTTTCTATTGCAATTCCCTGCTATAATTCGCAGGATTATATGGCACATTGCATCGAATCTCTGCTTCCGGGGGGAGAAGATGTTGAAATTTTGATTGTCAACGACGGTTCGAAGGATGACACCGCCAAAATCGCAGACGAATATGCGGCAAAATATCCTACGATCGTAAAGGCGATCCATAAGGAAAACGGCGGACACGGCTCTGCGGTCAACACCGGAATTGAAAATGCGACCGGAATTTATTTTAAAGTGGTAGACAGTGACGACTGGGTAAAAGAAGATGCCTACCTCGCCATTCTGGAAAAGCTGAGAGAGCTGACCGGCGGTGTGGATACACTTGATCTTCTGATCAGCAACTTTGTTTACGAAAAAGAGGGTGAACGCCGCAAAAAGGTGATGCGTTATAAACATGTCCTGCCGGAATACCGTATGTTTGGCTGGGAAGATGTCGGACGTTTCCATGTCGGTCAGTATATCCTGATGCATTCCGTTATTTACCGGACGAAGCTTTTGCGGGAATGCGGTTTAAAGCTTCCGGAGCATACGTTTTATGTGGACAATATTTATGTCTTTGAGCCTCTGCCGTATGTCCGCAACATGTACTATCTGGACGTGAATTTCTACCGCTATTTTATCGGCAGGTCAGATCAGTCCGTCAACGAAAAGGTCATGACCGGACGAATCGACCAGCAGATCAAGGTCAACCAGATCATGACAGACTACTTTGTGGAAAAGAAGAGCGAGATCATGGGCAATAAGCCCCTTGCAAAGTATATGCTAAGCTATCTGGACATCATTACGACGATCTCCTCCATCCTGCTGATCCGCATCAACACACCGGAATCTCTCGAGAAAAAGCGTGAGCTGTTAAACTACATCAGACAAAAGGACAAGAAGGTTTACAGAAAGCTGCGTTACGGTCTTTTAGGAAACTGTATGAATCTGCCTGGAAAAACCGGAAGATGGATTTCTGTGGAAGGCTACAAAATCTGCCAGAAGTTTTTTGGCTTCAACTAATCGAAAAAAATCTTGTTGTCCTTTGCAAATTGTGCTAGAATATACAATGGGTTTTTAGGGAATACGTTTACAGAAAGGATAATATGGGTGGATTTATGAAAAGACAAGACATTCATAAGGTACTGATTATTGGCTCAGGACCGATCATTATCGGACAGGCATGTGAGTTCGATTACTCCGGCACACAGGCTTGTAAGGCACTGAAAGATCTGGGCTACGAAATCGTACTGGTAAACTCGAATCCGGCAACGATCATGACAGATCCGGACACAGCGGATATCACATATATTGAACCGCTGAATGTGGAACGTCTCGAGCAGATTATTGAAAAGGAACGCCCGGATGCACTGCTTCCGAACCTGGGCGGACAGTCCGGACTCAATCTTTGCTCCGAGCTGCAAGCAGCAGGCGTGCTGGACAAATACAATGTAAAGGTAATCGGCGTTCAGGTAGATGCAATTGAGCGCGGCGAAGATCGTATTGAGTTTAAGAATACCATGAATGCGCTTGGTGTTGAGATGGCAAGAAGCGACGTCGCCTACTCCGTAGACGAGGCACTTGCGATTGCGGACAAGCTGGGATATCCGGTTGTTCTGCGTCCTGCATACACCATGGGCGGCGCCGGCGGCGGTCTTGTTTATAATAAAGAAGAATTAAAGACAGTCTGCGCAAGAGGTCTGCAGGCGAGCCTCGTGGGTCAGGTTCTGGTAGAAGAGTCCATTCTTGGATGGGAAGAGCTGGAGCTGGAAGTTGTCCGCGATGCAAAAGGAAATATGATTACCGTATGCTTTATTGAAAACATCGATCCCGTTGGCGTGCATACCGGTGATTCCTTCTGTTCCGCTCCAATGCTGACGATTTCCGAGGAGGTACAGAAGAAGCTGCAGGATCAGGCATATCGTATCGTAGACGCAATTGAGGTGATCGGCGGTACGAATGTACAGTTTGCACATGATCCGATTTCCGGTCGTGTTGTTGTTATTGAAATCAACCCCAGAACTTCCAGATCTTCTGCACTTGCAAGTAAGGCAACCGGTTTCCCGATCGCTCTTGTTTCTGCAATGCTGGCAAGCGGTCTGACTCTGGATGAAATTCCTTGCGGTAAATATGGCACACTGGATAAATACGTTCCGGACGGCGATTATATCGTTCTGAAATTCGCGCGCTGGGCATTTGAAAAGTTCAAGGGCGTAGAGGATAAGCTCGGAACTCAGATGAGAGCAGTCGGCGAAGTCATGAGCATCGGCAAGACTTATAAGGAAGCATTCCAGAACTGTCTCTTATACACATCTCCGAGCCCACGAGACGGAGCTACATCTCG
>ERZ1027085.1061-NODE-1061-length-11143-cov-4.881764_pt1 | contig 11143 bp, 4 predicted proteins | sample MGYA00519415_ERZ1027085 | MGnify/ENA primary metagenome ERZ1027085 (study PRJEB26926, sample SAMN06164436) | human gut metagenome | biome: ENVO:00009003; feature: ENVO:2100002; material: ENVO:00002003 | host: Homo sapiens | place: USA | collected 2012 ...
CCTCCAGGAAATAACATTCACCTTTGTACTCTTCTTTATCTTCTGCCGTAACTCCCACTGGTTGCAAGTCATCAATCAGGCTCAGGAAATGGTGTACATACCCTAACCAGTTATAACTGGGAATCCAGATATTCATATCGTCACCCCCCCAACCGTTGGAATATGCCGGAGAAATAGTTCCCCACGCCACTTGTTGCTGCCAGTTGGAGTAAGCATAAGGCTGAATAATCTCATCAGCAGACTGCTCAAAAGCATGATAATGATAAGGAGTAGAACGCGGAGTACCGCCATAGCAAGTATACAAGAAAGATAATGTAGCTTCTTCATCTTTCATGGTGTCTTTAAAATCAGCCTGTGCAGGCGGAATGACATCCAGATAATTGCATGATACCAGGCAGCAGGAAGCTATCAATACCTGCGCCATTCGGGATATTTTATATGTTAGTTTCATACTTCAATAATGTATTAGATTGTTTCTTAGAATGTAAATTGAACGCCCAGATTGAACGTGCGTGACAACGGATAAGCATTCCATGCCAATTCAGGATCCCATAATTTGAATGGGCTGAATACCGCCAGGTTATCGCCACTGAGATAGATACGGCAATAAGGCAGTCGATAGCCGATTTCCAACGTCTTGAAGCGGAGGAAGTTTCCGTTGCGCAGCCAGAATGTACTGGGCTGAATGTTATTGGTTACATCGGCTTTGGTCAAACCCAAACGGGGATATGCTGCATTCGGATTCGGATTGTCTACTGACCAATGGTCGTCTGCAATCCACTGCATCAGATTTCGGGCCAGTGTTTCACCTTCTTCACCATCTCCACCGCCAGAAAGGAAGGGAGCGATTCCACTGTTGATCATTATCTTACGTTTAGCCGAACCATTGAAGAACACACCTAAGTCAAAGTTCTTGTAGACAATATTCAAACCGAAACCATACTGGATACGGGGATGCCAGTCATAAGATGAAATCATCACCTGGTCTTCAGTAGTAATTTGTCCGTCACCGTTTATATCACGGTATTTGATATCACCCGGCATGATGTTGGCACCCAGTTGTGATTGGTCCGGTGAGTTGGCAATTTCTTCTTCGCTTGTGAACAATCCCTCGGCAATATAACCTTTAACAGTGTTCAACGGTTTGCCGGTATTGGTTTGCCAAACATACGGATAACTGGGTTCATCCACATATTTATATTCATTCTGATTGTAGGTAAAGTTACCGCGAAGATCTAACGTCAGGTCTTTTCCAAACTGTTTCGTCCAGTTCAGGCTTAACTCGAAACCTTGGTTTTCTACTTCACCAATATTACTCCAGGGTTTTGATCCCCAATATCCCAACATAGAAGGCCAGGAAGCACGTGACATCAGGATGCGCTCACGTTTGTCATGGAAATAGTCGAATGTAATGTTCAACTGGTTAAACAACATCATGTCGAAACCGATATCGAACTTCTTCACATGTTCCCAACCTGCGTCCTGCACCGCTAATACATAGAATCCGGGACCTTTCTTGCTGATTTCACTCGTAGGAAGTCCGGTCCAGAAGTTGTGTGCTGAGCCAATACCAATATTATTCTGATAGAGGAAGTGTGGAGCTCCACTGGCAAAGGCATCACTACCTACCAAACCGTAAGAACCTCTGATCTTGAAGTGATTGATATACTTGCTTATCGGCTCCCAGAAGTTTTCAGAACTTGCTACCCAACCTGCTGACACAGCCGGGAAGAACTCAAAACGATGACCGGCAGCCAAGCGTTCGGAACCATTATAGCCAAAGTTGAACTCAACCAGATATTTACTGGCATAATCGTAAGTCACACGACCGGAATAACCTTGATTACGGTTCGGCAATACATCGCTACGATATTCACGCATCATATACATTGCCATTGCTGTCAGGTTGTGATCACCGAAACTACGTTTCCAGTCCAGACGGGCATCGAAGTAGAAAGTCTGGTCCGAATTACGACCAATGCCGGATTGGCTCAGGAACTGATCTCCGGTCTGCAACAACTGATAATCATATTCGCCGGTTTCAGGATTATAGGAACCATCTTTCACCTTATATATATTAGACTTGATACTACGGGTATATGAAGTTTCCGACCAGTTTTTAAAATTCACCAGTGCTTTCAGGCTCAATCCTTTGGTAATAACACTCAAGTCCTGATTCAAAGCCAATGAAGTATTCAGGGTATTGAAGTTTACTTCCTTGAAAGAACTCATCATATATTCATACGGATTTATTCCCAATACGCCCGGTTTAATCTCTGCACCACCAAAGCGAATGAAACCGTCATCCCCATCCTGCTGTGGAAAATAAGCGGGAAATTCCACCGGATTGGTACGCATAACCCTCTTGTACAAGTCATTGCCTATATTATAGTTAGGACCTTGCATATTACCGATCTGTGCCATCATGCGCAAATCAATGGTAGTGGTATTGGTCAGTTTATAGGAGATGTTGTTCTGAAAATTATATTGCCACTGGTTGATATTGGGATTATAGAAGTAATCCGGTGCATCGAGGAGACCTGTATCATGGTTAGCCTGGAGGCTCATATAGTAAGTTACACGCGAACCACCACCCGATACATTCACATTAGCACGTTGGTTATAATTACCCGAACGGAATATCTGATCGAACCAGTCTACATCGGGATATGCATAAGGGTTAGTGCCCAATTCCGTATTCAGAATCTGGTCTTCACTATACTTGGGAGAGGTGATCGGGGTCAAACTTCTGGCCTGTTCCGCTTCATTGTAAGCCCGCATATAGGTAGCGCCATCAGCAAATTTCGGCACATTTGTCGGACGGAAGTAAGAAGCTTCCAATGAAACATTGATAGTAGCTTTCGTATTCTCCTGCCCCTTCTTGGTAGTTACCAGCATTACACCGTTTGCACCGCGGTTACCGTAGATAGCAGTTGCCGAAGCGTCTTTCAATAAAGAAAAGCTTTCGATGGATTCTGCCGGGATACGGTTCAGATCGGCAGATGAAATTTCGATGCCATCCAACAAAATCAACGGAGTAGCCACACCACCGAACGTATTGATACCACGGATATAAAATTCTGAAGTAGAACCCGGTTCACCACTGTTCACCATGGATACCACACCGGCAAGTTTTCCGGCAAGTGAACTGGTCAATGAAGAAGAAGGTGCCTTTAATGTAGATCCTTTCACGGTAGCAATAGCACCTGTTACAGATACTTTTTTCTGTGTACCCTGACCTACAATCACTACTTCGTCCAACATTTCATTGTCCGATGCAAGCTTCACGGTCATTACACCCAAGTCACCTACCATCAGTGTCTGCGTTTTGTAACCGATATAAGAAAATACCAGTTCCGTCTTACTCGTTACGGAAATCTGAAACTTACCATCAATGTCGGTAATGGTACCTCCATCTTCACCTTGCACTTTCACATTTACACCAATCAAAGTCTCTCCGGTAGAGGAGTCAACTACAGTTCCTACCAAAGTACGTTTCTGCGGTGTTGTACTTTGAGTCGTTATTTGCACTGAAGAATTATCCGATTCCGCAAAGGCAGAAGAGGGATAATTGCAAATAAAACCAGTGCAAACGAGCAGGCCGGCAAGGACTCTCCGATTGTTTCTTACTAATACTGATTTCATCATCTTACTAGATTAAAGTTTAAAAATTAAGTTAGCTTCTTTTATTATCTTTTCCGATATTTATCTTGTTTCACAGCGCTTATATATAATAATATCTGCGACAGAAAAAAATCGCATAAACCCTGCAAAGATAATATACAAGAAAATGTATACCTAAGTACTTATACAGGTTTATGCCAGTTTCTTCGCAAAACTTATCTTACTATCGCTTTTTAGTAGGTTGTTATTACTATGGAAGCATCTTCCAACCCTTTTGCAGAGACCTTTACCTGTATGTCTCCCTTTTCTCCATCAGGCTGAACGATGGCAATGGCCCTTCCCCTGAATGTATTTGGAGTAAGTGAACGGAAACTTTCCATATCGGCATAGGCAGCATTTCCACCTGCTATGACGGTTCCTTTACCCGTACATTCGATTTTGACAGGCAGAGAAGCTTCGGGAACTACGTTTCCATTCTTGTCCACCAGCTCAATCTTGACGTAGGAAAGATCATTCTTGCAAGCCTTTATTTTACTGCGGTCGGCAATCAAACGGATAGCCGCAGGGTCTCCGGTAGTCTTTAATACGAATTCCTCCTTACCTTTTGAGTTCACTGCTTTCAAAGTTCCCGGTTCATAGGGTACATCGAAGGTAGCTGTGTAGTTCTCTTTACCCGTTTCTTTTTCTCCGATAAGCTTGTCGTTCAGATAGAGTTTCACTTTCGGAGAACGGCTGTATACGTTTACTTTCATCACTTTTCCTTCGCAGCCCGTCCAATTCCAACTCACCAACTCATTGGGCCAGCCCCAACCGTTCACCACTTCTTTCTTGCCTTCGGGAACAGGGGCATGGACTGCCATAGTAATGGGACGCTCGCGCCACAACACATCACGATAATAAGATTGAGGCTTCTTGTCGCCACAAAGGTCAATATCACCGCACCAACCATTATACCAAGGCCAACCCATAAACTGCGTATCATGCTCGCCCTCTTTCAGATACAAGGCATGAGCCAATCCGGCTTCACCCAGATAGTCAATAGCGGTCCACACGAAATCACCTATTACATAAGGATGCTTTTCTACCAAATTCCAGTTCTGGGCAGCTTCTTTCGGATAAGACTCACTACCATAGATCACACGATCGGGATAGGCAGCATGATCGCTCTCATATTTCCACCAGATATAATTGTAGCCTGCTACATCCAAATTCCTGAATATCCGGTAGGAATCTTTGTCCCAACTAAACTGGCGTCTATCCCAGAAGTCATTGGAACCGATGGTTGTGAAACGGGATGTATCGTACTTGCGGACGGTATTCACCAGTCTTTTGGAAATCAAGTCTCCCTCAGGTTCATCAGCACGTTGCTCTACCTCGTTACCGATACTCCACATAATGATAGAGGGATGATTCCGGTCACGACGGACAGATGCAGCCAAATCCCAGTCGCTCCACTCATCGAAGAACTGATGGTAGTCCTGCTCGCGTTTAGCTTTCTGCCATTGGTCAAAGGTCTCATGAATCACCAGCATACCTAATCTGTCGCAAGCATCCAGAAAATGCTCAGATACTTGATTGTGGGCACATCTGACGGCATTGTAACCGTTAGCTTTCATCAGTTCCACTTTCCGCTCTTCAGCACGATCAATAGCAACGGCTCCCAAAAGTCCGTTATCATGATGTATACAACCGCCTTTCAGCTTCATCGGCTTACCATTCAGCAGGAAACCTTTCTCAGCAGAGAAAGAAAGGGTGCGGATACCAAAAGGAACAGATATCTTATCATATTCCTTTCCGTCTGAAGAGAGGGATACTTCCGCTGTATAGAGCACAGGGGTATCTATTGACCATAACTCGGGCTTTTTAAGAGAGAAAGATGTTGCCACCGGAGTTCCTTCAGAGAGCATCACGTCCTGTGAAGTAGAAAACACTTCGTTTCCGGCAGGCGAATATATTTTAATACCTATTTTACCTGATTGATTTTGCAGGCCCTCGTTATGTACAATAGTAGAGAATTTAATCACAGCTTCCTTTTTCTGCAGTTCGGAAGCATTGACGAAAGTATCCCATTTATCCAGATAGAGTTTATTTGTTTTTATCAACCATACATGGCGGAAGATGCCCGAACCGGCATACCAGCGACTATTGCGTCCGGCGTTCACCACTTTCATGGCAATCACGTTCGGAGTACCGGGAGCATTCAGATAAGGAGTGATGTCTACACGATAAGAGGTATATCCATAAACATTATAATTGGCTTTCTTACCATTGATCCATAGCTCGGACTGATTGTATACTCCTTCAAAATAGAGGACAATACGTTTATCAGCATCGCTTCCTGCAAGAGTGAGTTCTTTTCTGTACCAGCCTTCACCGCCAACGGTCTGTCCCGTATCGATGTCACCTTCGCTCATGCGAGAGAAAGGGCCGGTAGTAATGCCTTGTTTTTGAAAAGACAATGGTTCAACGCTCCAGTCATGGGGAAGATCAAGAACTCTCCAACGACTATCATTATATTCCGGTTGTTCGGCATTGGCTACGATGCCTAAATGAAATTTCCAGTTACTGTCAAAAAGAGTATTCCGGTCGGATGCATGAAGCGCAGCGTCCGGCAATAATGTGAATAACATCACACAAGAAAGAAGTAATTTGCTTACTGTTCTCATAATACTAATATGATCTAAGTTTAATTATCCAAGGGCAAAGCAAGTGATATTTAATTAGAAGATAGGCACAAAAACAGGTTATCGAAGGGGCAAAATCCTTTCATGAAACGTTTTTATACCCTGATGAAAGGATTTTATACCCTACTTATTTAATGCCTCACTGCAAACTTACGTGTAACTGACCGGTTGTTATCAACAAGCCTCAACAGATATAGACCGGTAGGGAGTCCGGATACATCCAACGTAGTAACACCGGAACCAGCCGCCTCATGAGAAAGTACCGGAACTCCCTGCATATTATAAATACTGAGAGATACTCTACCCGATGGCTGGGCAGGTGTATAAGTAACCTGTAGTTTCTGATCGGCAGGCAAAGGGCCGATAAACAATTCATCATCGGAAATCTGCAAAGTAATGATACCTACCGATTCCCCCTGGGCTACTTTCTTTATATCCTCTGCTGATAACTCATAATTATAAACTCTGAAATCATCGATACTTCCTTTAAACATCGGATCGGATACAAACTGACTACGACCGATATAGTTCAGACAGGGACGGATATCCATCGGACGGATAGTAATATCCCCGGATGAAACAGCCAGTTCTCCATTCACATAAATCCGTACCTCCGCTTCTCCGATAGTTAATGCCAAATGTACCCAATTGTCAATGCGTATGGGGGAAGGTAAAACGGTTTCCAGAGCCTGTTCTTCCGCACCGTTTTTCATTGCAAAACGAAGAGACTGTATATTGGAACTATAAGTAAGGAACATATATTGATCTTCACCACTACCAAAGTCGAAGACACGTTGCCAGTCTGCACCACCATCCCACTTCACCCAAGTAGAAACTGTCAGATTCTGATGATTGGCAATATCCGCGGGTAATTGCAGAAATTCCGTTGAGCCGTTAAGTTGTACAGCTTTGTTTATTTTTCCATCAGTAAACGTTGCTTTTTTCAGGGATGCACCATGATTCAAATTTTCCGTCTCGTCCAGTAAATCTCCATCAAAAGCATAATGTGCTACTAAGGCATGCACATCAGTAATAGTGGCAGTTACTTCCTGTGACTTCGGCGAACTGTTCAGACAATTATCATTGGCTTTCACCGTGTAATAATAGTTCTTCCCCGCTAAGGCCTTATGATCTACAAAACTGGTTTCTTTTACATTACGCGCAATGATCTCGTAAGCTCCACCGGATGTTTCGGAACGTAGCACAGTGTATTCTGTAGCATCGGATTGTTTGTTCCACTTCAACAAAACAGATGCAGATTGCCCTTCCGTCGTCAGTCCGGTTGGAGTAGCTAAAGATTTGATTTCAATTTTAGAAGCCGGGGCAGGTACCAGACGCCATTGCAGCCGTTCATCATTACTTCCTTTTTTCGTACCTTGCTGCACATTGAAAGCTTCCTCCCCTTCTTCCAAATACAAGGCACTGTGGCGACTACGGATATAAAACCATCCATCTCCGGCATACTCCAATGCCCACTGCTGATTGCTGCCATTACTGGCACCATAGATGGCGATATTCCCACCGTCCTCCAACGACCAATTCCAGATGTCGAATGACATCCCATTTATGGGAGACGTAATACAGAAATAGCTGAAATCTCCACCGATACGGCTGGAAACCGGACGGACATACCAACGCTGATAAGCCTTGGAAGCGTCAAACTTTCCGGTCTTCACGTTGGTGCCCTCCGCCGTGTTGCCCTGGGTTATTTCAACTGCCCGCTGAGTACTCCGGTTTATCAGCACATACTGTCCGTCTATCACCGGCTGAATATCTTCTCCCCAAGTAATATTGACCACCCGTTCGGCATTCTGCTGTTCTTTGTCCTGATAAGAAATTCCTCCGGGCATTTCCAAATAGAACTCACGCTGCGGACCATATCCGTCATAGAATACATCCTTCTCTTTGGATACAAAACGATAGGTTGTCGTTTTAGCCTGACGTTCCGAAACGCCTCCAAAAGCCTGAACCTTACTGCCATCTTTAGACCGATAGACAGAAGCTGCCGTCCAATTAGGACGATATTCAGCATATGCCAGCCGTTCTCCACCCCGGCTAATCTTGCAGAATTCACCACGGGCATACTCCGCACTTCCCCACCAGATACCGGTCTGCAACCCATACTCCAGACCCACCATCGCCTCCATCACGTTGTGCATCTCATCATTCATGGCCATTTTTCCATCCTTGCGAACCGTCTCGTAGAAATCAGCGTAACCATTGAATTCACCGGCAAGCTGATGGGTATTTCCCTCATCAAGTTGCTCTTTGAGGTAGTTATACCACGGCAGTGCTTCATCACAATTCAGAGTATTTCCCCCACAAATCCGAATATTCTCGAAACGGGGATTCGCTCTCAACTCCACAGCAATCTTATAGAAATCCGCTTTAGTGCCTTGTCCTGTATAGGTATAATCCGGTTCATTGAATGGAGCCACTGAAATCACCTCGTATCCTGCATCCTGAAAATAACGAGTATGCAAATCCATCATCTGAGCCCAAGCCTGGGCGTTACCTTTATAAGAATCGTCAATCTTAGGGTGATCGCTATTTATAGCTAACTTGGGTTTAGGAGAGACAAAGTCCAGTAAACCAAGTCGTGTTTGTATATGTTCTTTCTGATCAGCTCCCAAATCTCCATCCACAATGGGATCAGTGGGGCGAAAAGAAACGCGCACTATATCTACTGTTTCCATAAATCCCTGGCCACGGCGGATATTTCCCTCATCTTCCCAAGCCGTATCCAATCCCCATTCCACAGGGCGGACTACTCCTTGTTCACTGAGGCGGAAAGGTACAATGCGGTCAGCAGCAGGTTGTGCCGTTATCTGATCACTTGCGGCATTTGTCTGGGCAGACAAAGAAGAGAATCCGGCGCCTAATGCTAATACAGTAAGTAATAGTACTGATTTGTTTCCGGATGATTTTCCATGACGGATACTGAGGTTCTTCATAACTATGTTTGATTTAAGTTTGGGTATCTGGCAACAAATCAACTCATATCTTATGAAAAAGAAGGTACAGAAATCATTTATAGAAGGGGAGAGATTCTGTCATGACCCGAATTTACCCCTTGATAACAGGATTTTACCCCTGTATGTAGCATTTATATACTAAAAATTAAGGGGTGTTTTTCTGAAGATATTCACTCGGCGTCACACCGAATTCATCCTTGAAGCACCGGGTGAAATATTTGGGGCTGTTGAATCCTACAGCATACGCCACCTCGGATATAGTATGCGAGCGGCTGAACAACATCATGCAGGCACGCTTCATCTTAATATTCCGTATAAAGTCCAAAGGAGTCATTCCCGTCATCGATTTTATCTTACGGTAAAGGGTAGACTTAGACATATTCTTCTCCGCAGCCAACTGTTCCAGATCGAATTCAGACTCTTCCAGGTGTTGTTCGATGCTACTGATGATGGATTGCAGGAACTGCTTATCCGCCGAGGGATAGGCCAGACTTTCCAGATTCAGGTTCTCTTCCTTACGGAAAGCCGCCTGACGCATCTTCGAAGATCGGATAAGGTTATCCACCCGGGCAAAAAGTATCTTCAACTCAAAAGGCTTGGCTATATATCCGTCGGCGCCCGCTTCATAGCTGGCAACACGGTCCTCAATACCATTCTTAGCCGTAAGTATGATGACAGGTATATGGTTGAAACGCAAATCACCCTTCATACGTGCACAAAGTTCCCAACCATTGGCATCGGGCAACATGACATCACAAATGACGACATCCACCTCATTATTCTTCAACTTATCCCAGGCTTGTTGCCCGTCTGCGGCTGTCAGTACAGTATATCGTTCCCTGAACATCTCTTTCATAACGAACAGCAATTCCGTATTGTCGTCAATCAACAATATAGCCGGTTTATCCACCTCATCAGACGGGGCATAATCTTCCATGGGCACATCATCCGTACCGGTCTGCAACACCATTGTCTCATCAAGCAATTCATCCGGAGAGTAACTTTCTTTGTCAACAGGCAGCTTTACAGTGAAACAAGAGCCTTGTCCTAAAACGCTTTCCACGGTGATAAGGCCATGATGCAAGGTTATCAAATCTTTCGTTAGCGAGAGACCGATTCCGTTCGACTCGATTCCCCGGTTCTTCTTACTGTTATAGAAACGGATGAATATCTGTTCCAGTTCTTTCTCAGAAATACCAATGCCCTCATCTTCCACTTTCAACACCAATATCCGATGTTCCGCTTCATTCACTACTCGTACATCAACAGTGATACGCCTGTTCTCAGGAGTATACTTCATGGCATTGGACAGCAAATTATGCAATATCTTATCCAGCTTATCAAAATCCACATAACCATGTGCTTCCTCCGCTTCAAAACGAGTATCCAGCGTGATGTTCTTCTTCACCGTCAGGTGGGGGAAGAGGTTGAAATGCTGGAACACCATGCCCATCTTCTGGCGGTGGAGGTTAATATTGCAGCTCTTATCGGTGATATCGACGCCGTTAAAGAGAATCTGTCCGCCCGTCGGAACCTCCAGCAGGTTGAGGCAGCGCAGGAACGTGGACTTGCCGGAGCCGGACGGGCCGATGACGACCACGACTTCACCCTTTTTGATATCGACCGAAACGCCGTCGAGCGCCTTGATGGCGGACGTGCCGGTAAAATGCTTTTTCAGATCCTGAACCTGGATCAGAACGTCAGTGGTCGCTGCTGCGCAGCCTCCTTTCCAGCTTGCTTACCAGATGCGAGAAGAATACGACCATGATGAGATACAAGGCTGCGACGATCAGCAGAGGCATGGCCTGAATGTACGTCCTGTCTCTTATACACATCTGACGCTGCCGACGACTTAATAGG
>ERZ1027085.1075-NODE-1075-length-11008-cov-3.716607_pt1 | contig 11008 bp, 10 predicted proteins | sample MGYA00519415_ERZ1027085 | MGnify/ENA primary metagenome ERZ1027085 (study PRJEB26926, sample SAMN06164436) | human gut metagenome | biome: ENVO:00009003; feature: ENVO:2100002; material: ENVO:00002003 | host: Homo sapiens | place: USA | collected 2012 ...
ACGAGATGTAGCTCCGTCTCGTGGGCTCGGAGATGTGTATAAGAGACAGATTGGAGACACTGTGGAAAAGGCACTCGGTTTGCAGCGCGGCCAAAGCTCACCGCAGCGGGACGAGGCCCGCTAAACATCATGCGCCCGAATAAGGACCGCCGCACAGAAATTATTCTGTACGGGCTGTTGCTGATACCGCTGCTGTTTGCTGCCGCAGCGCTGGCACAGGCAACTGAACAGGCGCAGGGGCTGGCAGAAATCACCGTTGTACTAAGCTCTATTCTCAACAATCCTATGGCATTGAAATGGTGCGCCAGCACTCCAAAATTTCTGCTGGCGGTGCTGGTGCTTTATCCGTTGGCCGTCTACTGCTATATGCTCGACCAAGCAGACCGCCACCCCGGCGCGGAACATGGTACGGCCAAGTGGGGCAGCGCCCACAGACTAAACATCAAGTACCGCAATACCAAAGACCCCAAAGAAAATTACATCTTGACCGAGAATGTACGCTTCAGCACCGACAGCCACGCGCATAAACATAATCTCAACATTATCGTAATCGGCGGATCTGGCAGCGGCAAGACACGCTTTTATGTGAAGCCCAACGCGCTGCAACTGATTGGCTCTTATCTTTTTCTGGACCCCAAAGGGGAGTTGACACGCACCCTCGGCAGAATCATGGAAGCAAAAGGTATTCATGTGACCGTGCTTGACCTTGTGCATTTTCAAGGCCATTACAATCCGATGGCCTATCTCGAAACCGATGAGGACGCCATCAAGCTGGCGTTCGCCATTGTCAACAACACCAAACCCAAGGATGCCCCCAGCAGCGGTGATAAGTTTTGGGATGATTCCTCGGTGCTGCTGATCTCCGCGCTGATTCTCTATCTCATGTACGAAGCCCCTGCCAGTGAGCAGAATTTTTCCACATTGATGTATATGATTCTGAATTGCCAAGTCAGCGAAAATGAAATGGTCGAGAACCCCTTGATGATGCTGTTTGGAGAACTGGAGCGCCGCGACCCGCAGCACCCCGCTGTCCTGCAATTCAAATCTTTTATGTTAGGTGCAAAAAAGACGCTGCAATCCATCCTGATTTCGGCAGCAGCAAACTTGTACATGTTTAACTCCCGCAAGTTTGCGGAAATGACTTCGCGCGATGAAATGTTCCTGCCGCGTATGGGGCTGGAGCAGCGGGCATTATTTATTGTTTTGCCCGACAATGACACAACTTTTAATTTCATTGCGACGATGCTCTACACGCAGCTTTTCGACCAGCTTTTTCGTTTGGCAGATTCCACGCCGGAATACAACGGTGCGCTGCCGGTTCATGTGCGGCTGATGATGGATGAGTTTGCGAATGTCGCCCTGCCCAAGAACTTCAAAAATATCTTGGCAGTGTGTCGCAGCCGAAATATCAGCTGTGACATCATTTTGCAGAACATTGCCCAACTAAAAAGCCTGTTCAAAGATGATTGGGAAGGCATAATCGGAAACTGTGACACCCTGCTTTACCTCGGCGGCAACGAGTACGGTACCTACGAATATCTTTCCAAAATTCTCGGCAAGGAAACCGAACGCACCAAAAGCCAAAGCATTGGCAAAGGCAGCCGGGGCAGCAGCAGCGACAGCCTGCAAACCGCTGGTCGTGAACTGTGTATGCCAGATGAAATTCGCCGTATGCGTGACGATGAGTGCCTGCTGCTGATGCGAAGCGAGGACCCTGTCATCGACAAAAAGTATAATCTGCTCCACCACCCGAATGTAAAATATACACCCGATGCAGGAGGTGAGCCTTATGTAATGCCGCCCGACTATATGGGTGACGCCGTCACTATCACAATGGACGCTGTTGCCGCAGCGACAGCACCCGAAATCACCGAAGAAATGTACGAACAGCTCGACTACTTAGAAAAACACCCGGAGGAAAATTATTATGAAAATGAAGAAAACTTCTCTCAATACGACCAAGGTGACTGACCGCAAAATCAAGCGCCTTTATCTTGTGGCGGCGACGGTGGTTGCCGCTGCTTTTGTTATGGCCATGCCTGCGTTTGCAGATGATCCGCTGACGACCATCAACAATCTGAGCGACTTTGTGTTCAGCGCCATCAAAGCCATTGGTGCGATCCTGCTGGGCTTCGGCATTGTGCAAATCGGCCTTGCCCTCAAAGGCCACGATGCCAGCCAGCGGGCACAAGGCTTTATGACGTTCTTCGGCGGCGTGGTCATTTACTTTGCAAAGGACATTTTGGATATGATTCTGTAAGCGATGCCGTCTCGTTGACTTTTATGCTAAATAAGCGTATAATGTTTAGCGTAAAAGTCAATTCGAGAGAAGGTGTGTGCTATGGATTCTACAACGAAGATTATAGAGTTGGCTTCCCAAAATAATGGCATCGTAACTGCTGCTATGATTTCTTCTGCCGGAATATCACGCGGAAGTTTGAAATATTTGGCCGATACAGGCCGATTAGATCAGGTCTCCCGTGGGGTATATACCCTGCCGGAAGTTTGGGAGGATGAATTTGTATCCATTCAAGAGCGATATAAGCGTGGTGTATTTGCATTGGATACCGCACTGTTTCTGCATGATTTGACTGACAGGACACCACACAAGTTTCACATGGCATTTCCCTATGGATATAATACATCCAGTCCAAAAGCAGCGGGAATTTTATGCTCTTGCAAGAAAGAGCCTTATTACAGTCTTGGAATCGCGCTGGTTGACACCCCTGCCGGAAATACAGTCCGGGCCTACAATGCAGAAAAAACCCTATGTGAAATTCTAAAGCCCATCAGCCACACGGATATTCAGATCATTACAGATGCATTCAAACGGTACGCTGGCCGTAAAGACAAGAACATTCCTTTGCTTTCGGAATATGCTCATCAACTACGCGTAGAAAAGCGGCTGCGTCCTTATTTGGAGGTACTATTATGAAAAACGCTATGCAGCTGAAAGCGATTATGAAAAAACTGGCGAAAGAAAACCAGATTTCCGCACAGCTTGTTCTGCAAAATTATATGCTGGAACGATTCTTGGAGCGGGTATCATTATCCCCGTATCGGGATAATTACATTATCAAAGGTGGCTTTTTAATTTCCTCTATGGTGGGGCTGAACTCCAGAGCGACAATGGATATGGATGCAACCATAAAGGGTTATCCAGTTACGCAGGATGCCGTCCAAAAAATGATAGAGAAGATTCTCACCGTTTCGGTTGACGATGGCATCACATTTACATTCAAAAGCATTGGTGAAATCCGGGAGGGTGATGAATATACTGGATACCGCGTAGCTTTGACAGCCGATTTTCCGCCTATGGCAGTTCCCTTAAAGCTGGACATTACTACTGGCGATAAAATCACACCACGCGAAATTCAATATGACTACAAGTTGATGCTGGAAGATCGTCATATTCAAGTTATGGCATACAATTTGGCCACCATTCTGGCGGAAAAGCTGGAGACTGTAATATCTCGCAGTGACCAGAATACCCGGCCAAGAGATTATTATGATGTCTATATCCTTACCAAACTGCAAGCAGAAAATATAGACTTTCCCGCTTTAGGGGCGGCACTGATGGCTACAGCCAGTAAGCGAGGCTCTGATTCGATTTTGCAAGATTATAGAGCAATTGTGGAAGCGGTGCGAAACAGCGAGATTATGCGTAGGCAATGGGATAATTACCGAAAAGATTTCGACTACGCTTCCACCATCAGCTTTGATGAAGTGTGTGATGCAGTTGCTTCTACAATGGACACCCTAATAACAAACAATTTTTTTAATTAAGCTATGCAGTCGGCAGACTTTCTGTCGGCTGTTTTCTTTTATCTGAAAGTGGGTGAAAACTTGAATCAAAACTGGATCGTTGAGAATCTGAACAACGCTTTTTCCACATGGAATGGAAAGCTGGGCGAGTTATGGGGGCTGGTGACAACCGGCCCCCAAACTTTTAAGGGCGGCGCAGTGTGGAGCGTGATGCAGACCTTGCACAATGGTATGGTTGGCATTGGCTATGCACTGGTCGTGCTGTTCTTTGCTATATCGCTATGCAAAAACACAATGAATTTTCACGAGTTAAAACGCCCCGAAGCTGCAATCCATTACTTTCTCCGCTTTGTGGCGGCAAAAGCGCTTGTGGGATATGGCATGGACATTATGCTGAATGTGTTTTCCATCTGTAACGGCATCGTCACAGATATGGCCGACAGCATGGGCGGTATCTCAGAAGCTATGGTGTCGCTGCCCGCAGAAATGCAGACCGCTATCGAAAATGTGGGATTTCTCGCCAGCATACCGCTATGGCTCGTAACGATTCTCGGCAGCTTGTTCATTACGGTGCTTTCCTTTGTAATGATCCTTACCGTGTATGGCCGCTTCTTCCGTTTGTATATGTACACAGCGCTGGCTCCGCTGCCGCTGGCGGCTTTTGCCGGGGAAAGCACACAATCCGTGGGCATATCGTTTTTGAAAAGCTATGTCGGCGTGTGCCTAGAGGGTGCGGTCATTGTGCTGGCCTGCGTGATTTACTCGGCATTTGTCAGTACGCCGACAGTAGCCAGCGGTGAGGCCACTACCATCGTGTGGAGCTACCTTGCCGAAACCGTGTTCAATATGCTCGTATTGGTTGGCCTTATCAAAGGCTCTGACCGAATTATCCATGAAATGATGGGGTTGTAATATGCAAATTTCGATAAATAAAGAAATCCGCCATTACCAAGAGGAAATCTTTTTGGGGCTGAATCTGCGGCAGATGATTTGCTCTGGCGCGGCCATTGCCGTGGCAGTTGCGGTTTATTTGGGGCTGACCCCGCTGCTGGGGCATGAAACGGCGGGCTGGGTCTGCATTGTGGCCGCTGCGCCGATTGCAGCAGCAGGATTTTTTACTTATGACTGTCTAACCTTTGAAAAATTCCTGCTTGTTGTAATAGACAGCACAGTTATCAGAAACGATTGGCGGTTATGGAAAACCGAAAACAAATATTGCAAAAAGAAAAAAGGTGATAAGCATTGAGACTAAGTGAGTACGCATCTACGCGAAAAACGCGCGGCAGCTATAAAATGCCCCGTTCCGTGCAGCAGAGCATCCCCATCGACAGAATCTATGCAGACGGTGTTTGGCAATCGGAAAATGTGTTCAGCTTGATGTGGCAAATCAGCGACATCAACTACGCCATGCAGAGTGACGCGGCCAAGCAGAATATTCTAACGCAGCTTGGCACGGTCTACGCGGGCATCCCTGCCGACTGCTGGATGCAAGTCTGCATCGTCAGCCAGCGCATGGATGAAAAAGCCTTTGCCCGTGATGTGCTGTACCACCGCGAGAACGACGGCTTTGATGCCCTCCGCGCCGAACGCAACCGCCAAATCAAGGCCAACGCCCGCGAAAATGGAAATGTGGTGCAGCATAAGTACATCATCGTGTCCACGAACAAACCCGGCGTAAAAGAGGCCCGCGAACGCTTTGTACAGGTGCAGGGGCATCTTTTGTCCACGTTTTCCGCCTTGGAATGTGCCGTCACGCCGCTGGACAACCGCGCACGGCTGGAGGTACTGCACAAGTTTTTCCGCATTTTCGAGGAGGGTCGTTTTAACTTCGACTTTGATAATTGCGCCAAACTGGGGCAGGACTTCCGCGATTCTATCGCCCCGGACTGCATCCGCTTTTGCAAAAAGCATATTGAAATCGAGGATTTTTATGCCAAGTGCATGACGATCAGCGAGTACCCGCAGCAGCTTGATGATAAGTTTATCTCCGCACTGCTTCAGCAAGTGCCATACATTGTGTTATCAATCGACATTGAGCCGGTGGAGACGGAAGATGCCTTTAAGGAAATTGACAATGCCCAGATGAAAACCGATGCCGAGAAAGTCCGTTTCAATAAGAAATCCGTGGAAAATCTGGACTTCACTTCCTCCGTACCGCAGCGGACGCAGGAGCAGGACCGCATCATTGCCAGCATCCGTAAAGAAATGACGGAAAATGACCAGCAAATGTTTTTGAGCCTGCTCACCGTCACTTACTTTGCTGACACACTGGAAGATCTCGCGCTGGAAACCGATGCACTGAAAACCACGGCGGCAAACTATAACTGCCGATTCACCGAGTTGTACTTTCAGCAGGAACGCGCCTTTAACACGGCCATGCCTTACGGCTTGCGCCGCATCGAGAGTGTGCGCACGATGCTGACGAAATCGCTGACAGCACTTGTACCGTTCAATACCCAAGAAATTCTCATACCGGGCGGCATTTGTTACGGCAGAAACGCCGTGACCGGCAACCTCATCATCGGGCTTCGCACTAGCCTTGTCAACGGCAATGCGATGGTTGTCGCCACCTCCGGCGGCGGTAAATCCATGTTTGTTAAGTTGGAAATCCTTATGCTGTACCTGCGCTTCACAAAAGCCCGTTTCTATGTCGTAGATCCCGAAAATGAGTACGCGCCCCTCGTGCAGGAATTGGGCGGCGAGGTTGTGAATATCTCGGTGGACAGCGCTACGCACTTTAATCCGCTGGACTTCAAATACGATAAGGCAACGAAAATTCCTCCCCATGTTGCCAAGGCAGAATTTGTGTTGAGCCTGTGTGAGCAGATAATGGGCAAGGAGCATATTCTGGCCGGTGATAAAAGTCTGATTGACGATGCTCTTGAAAACATCTATAAACCTTTGATGGAATCCCACTATACCGCGCCATGCCCGACCATCAAGGACTTGTGGATGGCACTGAACAATCAGCGCGATAAACGGTCAAAGGAAATCGCGCTTGCATTGCGGATTTTCGCCACCGGCAGTATGCAAGCGTTCGCCCAGCCCACCAACGTGGACATGAGCAACCGCCTGATCTGCTTCAATATCCAAAGTTTGGGAGAGCAGTTAAAACCTGTTGCCATGCTCTCTATGCTAGAGTACATCAACACCGCCGTTATGAGCAACGAACGCAACGACCCCAAGGCCGCCACATGGGTATACTTTGATGAAATCTATCTGCTGCTGCGCGATTCTTTGAGCGCCAATTTCCTGTACACAAGTTGGAAGCGATTCAGAAAGTACAACGCCTACGCCACCGGCATCACGCAAAATGTGCAGGACTGCCTTACCAATGACACCGCCTATGCCATGCTGGCAAACTCCGAATTTGTGGTCATGCTGCGACAGACCAAGGACATTGACAGCGTGGTGGAGTTGTACGGCCTGTCCGAGCCGCAGCGAAAATACTTGCTTCTGGCTCAGCCCGGCGAGGGCATTATCAAAATGGGCAACAGCCTTATCCCATTCAATAACCCTCAACCGAAAGACACCAAAACATACAAATTACTCACGACCAAACCCGGTGAAATGGAGTGAATCCTATGAGTGAAAATGAAATCCGCGTGCTGTATGTGCAGCCCGGTAAATACCCGGAGGAACGCACGATTCCCAACACATTAAGGGCATTGCAGGAGCTTGTCGGCGGTGATATTGAATGTTGCCGTCCGTGGAGAGATAGCGTTTGCGTTATCTGCAACGACTCCGGGAAGATTGACGGTTTGCCGCCTAACCGGCTTTACGGACATACAGATTTTCTTGCAGGTTCTTTTGTGGTCTGCGGCAATGGCGGAGAAGACTTTATCAGTTTGACTGATAGACAGGTTTTCTTATATGAAAGGCTGTATCATAACCCTGTTGTCTTTCTCCCCACGCCGCACGGCCTGTTGCCGATGAAATGCACTCCTGAACAGTACGAGCAATTCCAGCGCGATGGCAATAAGCTGAAAATCAAACCCATCGACCACGGAGATCGCTAAGAGCATGATTTTACACAAACAAAAGGCGGGGTGTCGCCCGCCTTAGAATCTCAAAAATATAACCTCATATATAAAGAAAGCAGGAGGACACCACCATGACCGAACCTAAGTTTATGACCCCTGCCCACCGTAGGGCATACTTAACCCACCTCAACCGCTGCAAGGCAATGGACAGCTACCACCGCGCACTGATTTACATCTTGACAGCAGTACCCGCACTTCGGAATAACATTGACGCTTGTTTCAATTTTGAAAAGGACGAAATCAAGCCGGAATCGCTGGCCGCAGGATGGCAGACCAGCGGCACAACCAAGCTGACACGGTTTGCCTATAATCTTTGGAATGGATACGATGACAAATCCTGTACACCGTATGACCTGTTCGACTGCTCCTTTGCGCCATATATGTACGAAGCCGTAAAACTGCGCTACCCGGAATACACGCGCCAACTTGATAACGTGGTAATCGACGATGTCCGGAATTAAAGCAAAGCGCAAGCAGCTTGTGCGCAAAACACTTATGCGGGCCAAGGCGCAGGGCGAACGCGCCGCCGAGCAGCGGCAGGAATCCCCCGAAGAATACGCACAAACCGAGGTGCAGCAGGGCATTTCCGATGTGGCTGCCCGTACAGGCAACACCGCCAAAAGCACCACCCGCATCAGCTACCGCAAGTTTCGTGCAATGCAGGAGAAGCGGAAAAATCTCACCTTGCAGGGCAGCGCCCAATCTGCATCAAAGCCGACTGAAAAAGAGAAAGTCACTGTTCCCACGCAGACCGAGCGCAGGGAAATGTTCAAAAAGCAGCGTTTCCGGCAAAAGGCCATCGCAGCCAAAACACCAGCGCCGCAAGCCCCGGTGCCGTCATCGGCCACACCGGCACCGCCGCCTTACCAAGCCCAAATGCAGCAGCACTTAAAGCGGCAGCACCTGACCCGCGAGGCTGTGCGCCGCTATCTGCAAAAGCAGACGACTGCCACAGCGGCGGGCAATACCGCTCCCATCGTTACCCACGCACCCAAGCTGCCCACAATCAGCAGTAAACAAGCCACGGTTGAAGCAATCAGCCGTGGCGTTCATTATATCGCAGCCAAAATCAAAGCCCTGCTCTCCCAAACTGTGCGGCACGCCGCGCAATCGCTGTTGGCGCTGCTTGGTGCGGGCGGCGTGGTGCTGTTGCTGGCGATGGTCATAGGCGCGGCTGCGGCGGTGATCGGCTCCCCGATGGGCATCTTGTTTGCCGATGAATCCGGCGATCCCAACAGCATCCCTATTGCCGAAATCGTTGCCGACACTAACGCCGACTTTGGCGCGGCCATCAATGACATCGTATCCGCCCACCCGGAGTGCAGCGAAACCACCATCACCTACGACTACGAGGACGGTCATACATGGGCAAGCTACTGGCCGGAGGTGCTGGCCATCTTTGCAGTACATACCAACCTCAACTCTGATAGCGACGTTGTCGTTATCAATGCCGCCCAAATGCAGCGCATCCAAGACACCTTTTGGGCTATGCACGAGATCACCTACGAGGTCGAAGAAGTAGACACCACTCCCGAACCCACCGAGGACGACCCCGACCCGGAGCAGCAGACCGACTATATTTTGCACATCACCGTCAGCAGCAAAACTGTGGATGAACTGGCCGAGTTGTACAATTTCACCCAAGACCAAAAAGACATTTTGCACCAGCTGCTATCCGAGGAAATGCGCCCCAGCCTGCTTGCTCTGTGCGGCGGGATTGCTGTTGCCGATGGCGAGTTGTGCTGGCCGCTGCCGGGGCACACTTATATATCCTGCCACTTCGGGGAAGTGGACGCCTTCGGCAATGCCGGGCATCGCGGCACGGATATTCCCGCGCCGGAGGGTACGCCTATCCTCGCCGCCCACAGCGGTACGGTGCTGGTCAGCGGCTGGAACGACAGCTACGGCAATCAGGTGCTGCTGGATAACGGCGCTGGACTTTCCACGCGGTACGCCCATATGACGCAAACTGCCGTTACCGCAGGGGAAGCGGTAACGGCAGGGCAGATTATAGGTTATGTAGGCAGCACCGGCGACAGCACCGGCAACCACCTGCATTTTGAGGTGATGCAAAACGGCGTGAGAATGAACCCCTTGGAGTTAGTGTTCGCACAGTAGTCTGCAACATGATTTTGGGTTTATTTAATAAGATACCCATATTAAGCGCTATATCGACCAGGGTATTCCTCCGATTTGTCACTGCTTACCCGTTAGCTTGAACCAGCACTGGGTCGTTCCATTCAAATATACTAACGGTTCTGGCTGGGATAGCAATAGAGACAGGTTCTCAAACCAATGCCATAGGACCGACACAAATTGGCAAGTCAACGCAACAAAGCGCGCTTGTCTATCGGGTCGAGGATATTGCCCAAATGCTGTCCATCAGCCTGCGGGCAGCTTATACACTGTGCAACACAACAACGGATTTCCGTGTGCTGCATATAGGTACTTCGATCCGAGTCAGCAAGGCCAGCTTTGACGCATGGCTTGCCCGCATTGAGGAGGCTTAACTATGGCATACATCAACAAACGCGGCGACGGCTAACACTCGATTTGAAGCCAGGCAGCGGCAGTTCTAATTTGCAGACCTCTGCAAAGATTCAACGCATCAAGATTTGCACCCGCCCACTCCGTAGGCTTCGACCAAGGCGTTGATCAGCACCCACGCAAGCGCCGCAGCGGCGAGTAGCCGGAGCACCGGCACCCATTGCCCCCTAAGTTTAGGCCTGTACGATACCCCATACAGCGCTTCAGAACTGGGGGCAAAGCTGCTTTTCCTGTGTATTTTCACTCTCATGAAGATTGCAGAATCACTTTTTGTGGATAAACAGACATGACGAGGCTTATATCGGAAGTGGAAAGGTTACTCCATTCCGTATTGCGAAAAGCATCCTTATGGAGTCCAATCGCCATTGCGAGTTCTTCGGTTTCACCTACGGATAGCTGCGACGGCTTTTTTGCCAGAGGGTTCAGCGATTCGAAAATTTCCGGGGAAACCAAATTTCGCCAGCCATCTTTTTCCGCTCCGCAATAATCAAAACGATAGTATGTCAACAATGGGGAATCCGACACCTTCGTCACAGATATATGAAACAGTGCGTACTTTTCTGACAGGGAATCCGAAAAAATTGATTCCCGATCGATGTTATATTCCTGTCTCTTATACACATCTGACGCTGCCGACGACTTAATAGGTGTAG
>ERZ1027085.1097-NODE-1097-length-10785-cov-4.652470_pt1 | contig 10785 bp, 11 predicted proteins | sample MGYA00519415_ERZ1027085 | MGnify/ENA primary metagenome ERZ1027085 (study PRJEB26926, sample SAMN06164436) | human gut metagenome | biome: ENVO:00009003; feature: ENVO:2100002; material: ENVO:00002003 | host: Homo sapiens | place: USA | collected 2012 ...
GCATACGAGATGTAGCTCCGTCTCGTGGGCTCGGAGATGTGTATAAGAGTCAGGCGGTGAAGGCCGACCCAAAAAGCGCTCCGCATAACCCGGCGAATCGCACCGGCCGCCGGTCTGCGGCACGGCCGCCCGGGGCGCGCTTCCGGAAACGAAACCCCGCCACCGTCTCCCGTCCGGGAGTGTTCCCGCCGGCCGGCTATCGGTAAGACAGGGCACAAAAAAACGAAGCGGTCGAAACCGCTCCGTAGTTTTGCGGACAGCACGCCCCGCAACCGCCAGTGGGTCCCGTCAGGGATCCGTTACCAGTCGTCTTCCTCCGTGAGTTTCCGGTCGATCTTCGATGCGATCAGATCGAGCGTCTCGAGGGAACTCTCGTGCACGAACCGGAGATTTCCGAAACTGGTCTGCCTCAGTTTGGGCTTGCATGACGTCCAGAGGGGATAGAACTCCGAGAACTTGTGCTCCGTCCCGTTGAAAGGGCCGCGCAGGTCGGCACCGATCTCCCACCACACGCTGCTCACCGTAAGCGTGATCTTATACCGGTTGTCCCGGATGTCTATTTTTATCAGGTGCCAGCACCGGTTGCGGCCCAGCGTCGCCCAGTTGAGTTTGCGGATCGGCGACTCCACGAAGCCTTTCCCGATAATCACCCCGGCCTCCTTGTCCTTGTTCTGGATCACTTCGTTCGAGTCGTGGTAAATCTCGGCCAGCACCTCGACGGCTTTCAGGTATATATCCGCTTTGGTTCGGCCCTCGGCCCCGACCACCCTCGTAAAGACCCAATCGTCGCCGGAGGCCGTAAAATCATTCCGCATGCGGGCAAATTCGGCTTTTATCTCCTCGTCGGACAAACTCCGCCCGGAATTGTCGGCGAAGACAGGAAACCCGGAAACCAACAGGAACCCGAGCAGCAAAACGATATGTTTCATAGCGACGGCTTTTATCTATACCGACAAATGTAATCAAATTTCCCGACCCGCGGCGCCCGCAGCGCATAAATTCGGACGGCGCTGTCCGTTGGCCCGGGGTTCACCCTCCCTGCCCGGCTGTGCGTTCGGCCCTCGTCCGCATCGGACACCGGCAATACCCCCGCCTTTCGGCACCGTCCGAAAAGCGAGGCGCAGCCGTTCTTGGGCGAGCACAAGGCAGGAAACGTCCTGCCTGCAGTTTCCGAGAGGGGGGGGGCGGCTTGTTCCGACGATCGCATGAAAAAAGGCCGTAATTGCTGTCTCCAGTCAATTATCGGCCTTTGGTAGCGGGAGGAGGACTCGAACCTCCGACCTTTGGGTTATGAGCCCAACGAGCTGCCAACTGCTCCATCCCGCGATATATCGGTATATCGAATGATATTTCGCTTTTGCGTGTGCAAAGATAATGCAAGGAATCGGAAAATGCAAATTTTTCCGCGAATCTTTTGCCTCGGCGCTCCGAACAGGCCGCAACAGACCGGAACAGGCTGCTTTCCGCCGTTTTTCCGCCCCTATTTCCGGTAACGGGCGCAGGTCAACGTCTTGCGGAACCGGTCGAAGCGTTCGGCGCCCGCAAATCCCGCCGGCGAGAAAGCGAACTTTCCGTGCGGGGTGGCGATCCGCAGCGCTTCGTCGTCGTTCTGCTCAAAGGTCAGCGTCCGCACCTCCAACTCGATGCGCTCGGTACGGTTTCCGCGCCGGACGGGGAACGAGAGGATTTCGTCTTCCAGACGGATTTCGCCGTCGATCAGCGGACTCCGGATCGTCCGGACGATCACCAGGGCGCAGGCCAGCACCACGGTCAAGAGCAGGAAAAGCAGCCAGTAAATCCGATATTCCGGGGGAATGGCTCCTATCAGGCTGCCGCCCCTGTCCGCCACGGAAAAGAGCGCGAGCAGGCCACCGCACATGGATACGCCGGCCAATGCGACCGACAGGAGCGTCCACCGGACGCTCGTTCCGCGATAAGTGAATTGTTCATTCATTGCAGGCCGGGTTCAGGAGTTGTCCGAAAAAGTGTGCCCGGCACGGATATGCGCCGCCACGACCTCCGAGAGATCGGCCACCGGAAGGGAGGCGCCCCGTCCCAGCGCTTTCTTGCAGAGCGGGCAGGCCGTCACGATCGCCGTGGCGCCCGTGGCTTCGAGGCAGCCCGTGACCGAGCGGGCCAGTTCGAGCTGCTGGGCGTCGGAGATGGCTGTGTTGGCCACCGACGAGCCGCAGCAGAGGGCATGCTCGCGCGTCTGCTCCGGCTCGAGCAATTCGCCGAGGGCGGCCACGACCGCACGGGGTTCGTCGTAGACGCCGCTCCCGCGCCCCAGCTCGCAGGGGTCGTGGTAGGTGTAGCGTTCGCCGCTGCCCTCGACGGCAAGCCGTCCTTCGCGCAGCAGGCGCAGGATATACTGCGAGTGGTGCAGCACCTCGATCCCCTCGAGGCGGTACTCTTCCCGAAAGACCTTGAGGCAGATCGGACACGATGTGACGAGGGTCGTGATTCCGTGGCGGCGGAAGAGCGCCGTGTTGTAATCCGCCATCTTGCGGGCCGAGTCGGTTTCGCCCGACAGCTTGAGGGGGCGTCCGCAGCAGACCCCGCCGTCGCGGTCGGCCCACCAGACCTGTTCGCCGGCGGCGGCGAAAATCCGCTCCATCGCCCGCAGGGTACGGGGCGTAAGCAGGGTCATGCACCCGGCGAAATAGCCCACCCTGCCCATACCGGACGAGCGGTCGAGGCCGCGGAAGTAGTCGAAGCGCCGCTCGTCGGGGGTGTTGCGCATCCGGTCGCGGGAGTTGAGCCGCAGCGTGTTGAGCTCGATACCCACGGGGCACCGCTGTTCGCAGCGGCCGCACATCAGGCAGTTGTTGGCGACCGCCTGCCGCAGCATACCGTGCCGCCGGTCGCGCAGGAAATAGACCGACTGCACGTCGTCGATCCCCAGCTCGCTCTGCAACTGGCAGGGGTCGATGCAGATGCCGCAGCGCGAACAGGCCTCGATCTGGAAATGGTCGTAAGCCCCCTCCTTTTCGGACGAGCGGATGCCGTACCGCCGCAGGAAGATCAGGGGAATCTCGGTGAAGATATGCATGTAACGCGAGAACGGCAACGCCACGAAGAACACGCCGAGGCACGAGGAGTAGAACCACCACGCCGCGGTTTCGAGATTCATCAGCGGCATCACGCCGATATGCCCGGACATCCACTCCCCGAGGCTCCCGGTGAGGAATCCCCCGCCGCCGTAAAGCGCGCACGTGGCGCTTTCGGCCACCAGACGCGCCGGGAACACGAACCACAGCGCCGACAAGGCCACCCGGTCGCCCGGGACGTGCTTCGTCGTGCGCCGCATGCCCATCGCCCGGGAGTAGAGACGCTTGCCCCAGGCCAGCGCCACGCCCGAGAGGACGAACAGCAGCAGGAGGTCCATCGTGAAATCGAAGAACGGCTTGTGCTCCAGCCCCGTGGCGAAATACTTGAAAAAGACGTGTCCCTGCAACGGCACGTAGCGGAAGCCCAGATAGGCGATCGTCTCGGCCCACCCCACGGCGATCAGCAGGAACCAGCCGAAAGCCAGCGACATGTGCATGTACCCCAGCAGGGGGTTGACCCGGAAGATGCGGCGGTGGAGCAGCGACTCGCTCACCACCTCCCACGCCGCCCCGAAGGTGCGGCGCGTCGGCAGTCCGAACAGAATCCGTTTCTTGTCGGCGCGGGGCAGGCGGTAGAGCCACGTCCCCCACTTCCAGGCCAGGACGGCGAACATCACCGCAGCGCCGATGATGAACGGCAGACAGAATGGCGCGTAGAAAGTCATCGTCAGAAATCCCCCAGTTTACGTTTGATAAGCATCACCACGCCGCGCGTATTGATGCCGCGCGGGCACACCAGCCGGCATTTGCCGCACAGCATGCACTTGTTCATCTCCTCGTAGGCCCCCTGGTATTCGCCGCGGCGCACCAGCGTGTGGACCTTGCGGAAATTGAACTCCGTGAGGTTGCCCGCCGTGCAGACCGCCGTGCAGGCCCCGCAGCCGATGCAGGTCTGCAACTCGGGCATCTCGCGCAGGATCTCGTCGCTCTTGCGCAGGTTGTTGCGGTCGATGTCGATGACCCGGGGCTTCGAAATGGTGTATCCGAAATTGATCGCCGCCATTGCTATGCCTCCACGTATTTGGCCGCGGCGTCGGCTGCGGCGATGCCCTCGTTCAGCGACTCGCCGATGTTCTTGGGCGCCGTAATGGTCCCGGCGTAGAAAATGCCATCGACGTTGCTCTTCACATTGTCGAGAAACATGTCGCGCGGAGCCAGAAAGCCGCTCGGAGCGCGGTTCAGCCCGGCGCCTGCGGCAAACGCTTCGTTGTCGTCGTTGGCCCGCATGCCCACGATCAGCACCAGCATGTCGACGCTCATGCGCAGGGGGCGGCCCGTCAGCGTGTCCTCGGCCTTGATCTGCACCCGTCCGTCGATCGTCGGGCTGGCCTCCGAAATGCGTCCGCGCAGGAAGTGGATGTTGTATCTCTGCTGCGCCTCGCGGTACATCTCCTCGTAACCGGGACCGAACATGCGGATGTCCATGTAAAAATTGAAAACGTCGGCCTCGGGGAAGAGCTGTTTCATCTCCATGGCCTGCTTGACGCCCGTGATGCAGCACACCTTCGAGCAGTGCTGCTGGCAGACCTTCTCGTCGCGCGAACCCACGCAGTGCAGGAAGGCGATGCGCCTGGGGCGCGATCCGTCGGCCTTGGCCACGCGCCCCTCGTTCAACATGCGCTCGATGTCGGCCGTCGTGAAGACGTTGTCGTAGATGCCGTAGCCGTACTCCTCCTTGATCGAGGCGTCGAAGAGCGTGAAGCCGCTGGCCACGACCACCGAATCGCACGGCAGCGTCCGCCCGTCGGCGAGCGTGACGCTCTCCTTCGTGAAGCCCGCGACCTCCGTGGAGGTCATCACCTCGATGCCGCTCTCGTTGACCCTGCGGCGCAACTCGGTCAGCACCTCCTGCGCCGGGGTGAACGACGGAAACAGCACGTGCCAGCCCCGGAGCTTGCCGCCCAGTTCGGCCTCTTTCTCGATGATGACCGGGCTGACGCCCTGTTCCGCCAGACGCAGGGCCGTCTGCATGCCCGCAACGCCGCCGCCTATAATGATAACTCGTTTTTTCATTATTCTCTGATGTCGTAAATCGTATCCGTCGGGCAGCAGTTGACCACCGCCGACTCGGGTTTTCCGATATATTTCCCGTTGCGGCCCAGATACTTGGCCGCGGGATCGTACTCGACGCCCATCTTGTCCAGCAGGGGTTCCACGTCGACCTGGTGCATCTGCATGCCCAGCTCCCAGGGGTCGTAGCCCAGCACCAGCCCGGCCATCTCCTCGTAGGTCAGCACCGGGATTCCGTGGCCGTTCTGGCCGTAGGTCGTGCCCTCCATCTCGGCGATGGCGTACTGCCACTTGTCGAGGAACATCGCGCAGCCCGGACAGTTGGCCACGATGAAATCGGGCTTGTAGGGCGCCATGCTCTCCAGTTTCTTGTGCGAGTTGGCGATCGAATAGCCGCGGTTGGCCTGCACGAGGTAGTTGCGGAACCCGAATCCGCAGCAATGGCGGCGTTCGGGATAGTCGACGCACTCGCCGCCCCACGACTCGACCATGCCGGCCAACACATAGGGGAATTCCGATCCTCCGATCCCGGATTTCGGAAATATCTTGGCGTAATGGCAGCCGATGTGCTCGACGACCTTCAGCGGTTCGCCCGTCGCGGCGTTGACGAGCCGTTTTTTGGCCCGCGCGGCGATCTCTTCGCGGAAATGGAACACGACATCCGACGTGTGGGCCAGGCTCGCGGGCTTCTTGAACTCGCGCCGGGTCGCCTTCCAGAGGTTCTCGCGCGTCTTCTCCTCCGTCTCGGGGAACTCGTGCCACGTGGCCAGAATCTCCGTGTAAACGCCGAACGAGGTGATGCACGAGGTCACGAGGTTCTCATACCCCGCCTCGCCCATCAGCGCGAACTGCCGCGCCACGACGGTCATAATCGTCTCCAGCGGCACGATGTCCGAATGGTAGCCGATCCCCGTGCACGACGAGTGCTTGGGGTCGTCCGAGAGGTCCTTGCCCAGGTCGTTGCGCAGCATGTCGATAAACAGCTTCTCGCTGCCCGGGAAGAAATTCTGCCGGATGCAGCTGCGCGCGTAATAATAGTGGTCGTCGGCGATCTCCTTCTGGTAGTCCTGCCAACTCTTTCGCTTCATCGTCATCGTCAATAATGTTCGTTGCTGTTCGAAAGGAAGACATCCATCATGTACTGCTGGTCGGCGCCCTCCTCGTAGCCCATTTCGCGGGCCTTGCGGTCGGAATGCCGCTCGATGGTGTCGAACATCTCGCTGCCGCCGCTGACCTTGAATATCTCGTTGATCTCGGCGAGCGACTCCTCGTCCAGACGGCGCAAGGCCCCGGCGCCGTGGCGCATGTAGACGGGCGTGAACTGACCGTAAATCTCCCGGTCGTTGTCGTAAATCCATTTCCAGACGGTCCCCTGCTCGGGATGCAGGTCGGGTTTCACCAGCCGCGGGACGATGCAGTAGCCCGTGCGGAGGATGTTCTCGCCGATGATGCGTTTCAGGGCCAGCTGCTGGCGGCCCTTCTCGCTCTCGACGAAGAAGCCCAGTTTCTGCGACAGCGTGCGCAGCGCCTGGATCACATAGCCCGGCGTATTGCCCCGCGGACAGCGCGGACGGCACGACATGCACTCGCCGCAGTACCAGATGGTGTCGCTCTTCAAAAGCCGCTCGATGGCCTCGTCGTCGCGCGTCTGCACGATGGAGACGATCTGACGGGGGTCGTAGTTATAGAACTCGGCCGCCGGGCAGACGCCCGTGCAGACCCCGCAGTTCATGCACGAGTGAAGACCCTCCTTCATCCGCACATCCTCCATGAGCATATCGAAATACTTCCCCATACCTAATATACAAAAAAAACCTTTGCAGTGCAAAGGTAGGGAATCCGGGGCGGACGGGCGGTGGTATAAATGCGTAATTTAGCGCCGTTCGTAAAGCTCGAAGGCAAACGGCCAGGGGTAATCTTTCCCGCCGGAGAACGACTCCGACGACACCAGCCGCCATTCGCGCTCGTCCCACGCCGGGAAACGCGTGTCGCCCTCGTAGGCGCGGAAGACCCGTGTGAGGTAGAACTTCCGGGCCAGCGGCAGCGCCGCGGCATAGATCTGCGCCCCGCCGATGACGAACACCTCCTCGTCCGCGGGAAACAGCGCGACGGCCTCTTCGAGCGAGTGGACCACCGTGCAGCCGGGGATCTCGATATTCTGACGCGTGATGACGACGTTCGTCCGGTTGGGAAGCGGACGCCCGAGCGACTCCCAGGTTTTGCGGCCCATGACGACCGGATGGCCCGTCGTCACGGCCTTGAAATGCCGGAGGTCCTCGGAAATGTGCCACAGCAGGGCGTTCCTGTCGCCGATAACGCCGTTTTCGGCGACGGCTACGATCAAACTTATCATAATTCGAAAAGGTCTGTTACGGTTATTCCGCCCGTCAGGTGACAGGCCTGCCATCCCTCGCCGCGGGCCGCGGAGACGTTGGCGGCGTTGTCGTCGATGAAGAGCAGTTTTCCGGGCGGGGTCCCGATCTGCCGGGCGACGCTCCGGTAAATTTCCGGGTCGGGTTTGCGCAGATGCAGTTCGTCGGAGTAGAAACACCGCACGAACAGTTCGTCGAAGCTCCCGCCGAAACGCTCGCGGAACGACTCCCGGAAGCGGATGCGGTGGGGCAGGTTGGTGTTGCTCAACAGGTAGACCGGGCAACGCTTCCCCAGTTCCCGGAGCAACTCCACGCGCTGCGCGTCGAACGGCATCAGCATGGCGTTCCACGCCTCCAGCAGCTGCTCGTCGGGGATGGCGGCGACGGCGGGAAACGTCCGCCGCACAGCCTCCGCGAACTCCTCCTGCGTGATAAGTCCCAGTTCGAGGTCGCGGAAACACGCCCTGTTCCCGTCGATGACCTCGGCGGCTCCCAGTCCGCGGATGTCCAGCGCCTCGAAAGCCCGGAGCGTGCGTTGCAGCTGCACGTCGAGCAGGACGCCTCCCAGATCGAAAACAAGGGCCTCGACGCTTTCGGGCGAAACGGTCGGAATCAGGATATTCATCTGCTGCGGGTTTAAAACGACATCGGGGCCTTGATCGCGGGCCACGGGTCGTAGCCTTCGAGCGTGAAATCTTCGTAACGGAAGTCGAAGACCGACTTCACGGCGGGGTTCAGCCGCAGTTTCGGCAGCGGACGCGGCTCGCGCGAAAGCTGCTCGTCGACCTGCTCCAGATGGTTCAGGTAGAGGTGCGTGTCGCCCAGCGTATGGATGAACTCGCCGGGCTGCAAGCCGCACACCTGCGCCATCATGCAGGTCAGCAGGGCGTAGGAGGCGATGTTGAACGGCACGCCGAGGAACGTGTCGGCGCTGCGCTGGTACAGCTGGCACGAGAGACGTCCCCCGGCCACGTAGAACTGGAACAGCACATGGCACGGCGGCAGGGCCATCGCGTCGATCTCGGCGACGTTCCACGCCGAGACCACGATGCGCCGCGATTCGGGATTGGTGCGGATCAGCCCGGCGGCCTGCGCGATCTGGTCGACGACGCCCCCGTCGGGCCGGGGCCACGAACGCCACTGGTAGCCGTAGACATGGTTCAGGTCGCCGAAGCGGTAGCCTTCGATCGGCGACTCGACGCCCGCCGAGGCGAGGAACGTCTCCCGGCCGACGGGCAGCACCCCGTGGCGCACGCACAGTTCGTTGTAGTGGCGGTAGGCGTCGTTGTCCCAGATATGGACGCCGTTGTCCACCAGATACTTGATGTTGGTGTCTCCCCGCAGGAACCACAGCAGTTCGTGGATAACCCCCTTGAGGAACACCTTTTTGGTCGTCAGCAGCGGAAAGCCCTCCGACAGGTCGAAACGCATCTGGTGGCCGAAGACCCCCTTGGTCCCGGTTCCCGTGCGGTCGCCCCGCACGACGCCTTCCGTCTTGATCCGGCGCAACAGATCGAGGTATTGTTTCACAGAATCGTCATTTAATCGTTTTATCGCTAAACCGAGGCCTTGCCCGGCATTTTCAGCGTCAGCTCCCCCGCCGCGTCCAGCACGGCGTAGGAGGGATTTTCGGCCCAGCAGCCGAGGTTCACCACGTGCAGCCGCCCTTCGCGGCAGTCGCGCGGGAAGTGCATGTGTCCGAAAACGAAGAGATCGACCGCATGCGTCCGGGAATACTCGCGGGCATACTCGACCAGCGGCTCGGTGTGCGGCTCGGAAGACCCCGTGTAGGGTTCGGTCAGCGACGCCCCGCGGGCCGCCTCCTCGCCGTGCCCCTTGCGCGACCTGCCGCTCCACCAATGGCCGAAGCGCAGCGCCCAGTCGGGATGCACGCCCCACGAAAAGAGCCATCTCAACGTCCGCGAACGGAAAATGCGGTTCAGAAACTTGAGCATCGGCTGCCCGTCGATCTTCATGTTGTCGCCGTGGGCGATGAAGACCTTTTTGCCCGAGAGGGTCATCACCTCGGGCGAGGTGTGGATCTCCAGCCCGCACTCGCGCGCCAGATAGTCGCCGACCCACATGTCGTGGTTGCCCGTGAAGAAGACCACCCGCACGCCCCGGTCGGTCAGTTCGGCCAGCTTGCCCAGCGTCCGCACGAAGCCTTTGGGGACCACACGCCGGTATTCGAACCAGAAATCGAAGATGTCCCCGACCAGAAAGATCGCCTCCGCATCCCGGGCCGCGTCGTCGAGCCACGCCACGAAGCGTCTTTCGACCGCCCGTGCCGTCGCGGCATCGCCGGCTCCCAGGTGGATGTCGGATGCGAAATAATACATGATTCTATTTTGTCAGCTCGTCCAGTTTCGCTTCGAGGCTCTTGCCGTAGATGTTCTTGGCCACGATCGTCCCCTCCTTGTCGATCAGGAAGTTGGCCGGGAGCCGCTGCACGTTGTAAAGCCCGAGGGCCACGGACGAACGCCCGCGCAGGTCGCTGACCGAGATCCACGGCAGCTGCTGCTCCTGCACGGCGGTGATCCACAGCGGTTTCGACGTATCGACGGCCACCTGGTAGACCTCGAACCCGACGGGTGCGTCGGCATATTTCCGATAGAGTTCCTTCAGATCGGCGTTCAGCGCGTTGCTCGACCCCAGTTCCGCCGACCAGAAATCCAGCAGCACGACCTTTCCGGCCAGCGACGAGAGACGGATCTTCTTGCCGTAGATGTCCGTCAGTTCGAGGTCCGGATGGCGCGCCTCGGTGATCTGCGACGTGAGGCTGATGCGGGCGTCCATGCGGGCGATCTCGGCCTGCAACGATTGCAGGTAGGGCGATTCGGGGTAGCTCTCCTGCAACGCCTCGGCAACCGTGCGGTAGTAGACCACGTCGCTGTCGCCGTTGAACAGGTACGTGTCGCCCGGAAGCCGCTGGTAGAGGGCGTAGACCGCCGCCAACGACGCCTTGTGCTCGATGATGAACCGCAGCTGCTCGCGGCGGATGCGGTAGTATTCGGCCGTATACTCCTTGATCAGCGACTTGCGCTCCTCGTCCGTGAGTTTGCGCGCGAATTCCGTGCCCATGTTCTCCAGCTGCTGCGCCCCCGTGACGAAGGCCTGGTAGAACTGCCGCAGCAGCTCCGACTCGGAGGAACCCTCCACCGTATAGTTGCGGATGACGCTGCCCACGGAACCGAGCGTCAGCCTGTCGCCGCCGGCCAGAAGCAGCGGAATGCGCTCGCCGTCGTAGATCACGTTGTATACTGTCTCTTATACACATCTCCGAGCCCACGAGA
>ERZ1027085.1100-NODE-1100-length-10753-cov-4.280052_pt1 | contig 10753 bp, 7 predicted proteins | sample MGYA00519415_ERZ1027085 | MGnify/ENA primary metagenome ERZ1027085 (study PRJEB26926, sample SAMN06164436) | human gut metagenome | biome: ENVO:00009003; feature: ENVO:2100002; material: ENVO:00002003 | host: Homo sapiens | place: USA | collected 2012 ...
CCCATCGACAGCCCCACATTGGCGAAGTTGAGCGCCGGGGCGTCGTTCGTACCGTCGCCCGTCACGGCCACCACCTCGCCGCACTGCTGCAACAGCCGCACGAGCCGCTGTTTGTCGAGCGGCCGCGCCCGGGCCAGGATTTTCAGGCCGCCGATCCGCCCGAGCAGCTCCTCGTCGCTCAGGGCCGCAAACTCCATCCCCGTCATCGCACTCCCGTCGCCGTCCGACGCGCCCCACAATCCGATCTGGCGGCCGATCTCACGGGCTGTGGCAGGCGTGTCGCCCGTCACGATCTTGATACCGATGCCGGCATTCATGCAACGGGCCACCGCCGCCGGCACATCCTCGCGCACGGGGTCGGCGATGGCGGCGACGGCCGCGAAACGCAGGTCGCCCCGGGCTATGGCCCGCTCGCACTCCTGCTCGTCGGTCTCGGCCCAGGCGACGGCGAGGGTTCGCATGGCACGGTGCTGGAAAGCGAGCAGTTGTTCCCGCACCTCGCGGTCCTTCCCGTCGGGGCGGCACATCGCCCGTACGATTTCGGGAGCCCCCTTCACGCAGAGGATTTGGCGCCCGTTCACCCCGCTGCGGATTACGGTAGCCATGTATTTGCGTTCGGTGGTGAAGGTGAGGCGATCGATGATCTTCGCCTCCTCCCGCAGCCGGGCATAGTCGTAACCCCCTTCGCGCAGCCACCCCAGCAGCGCCCCCTCGGTGGGATTGCCGATGATATGGTTGTCCGCATCGAGGAAGGCGGTCGAATTGAGGGCGATCACCTCGGCCAGCAGGCTGTCGCCCGTGTCGTCATAGCGCACCAGCTCGTGCAGGTGCATCCGGTTCTGGGTCAGCGTGCCGGTCTTGTCGGTGCAGATGACCGTGACGGCCCCCATCGTTTCGCAGGCGTGCATCCGACGTACCAGGTTGTTTGTGCGCAGCATCCGCCGCATCGACATCGCCAGCGAGAGGGTGATACTCATGGGCAACCCCTCCGGCACGGCCATCACGATGATGGCCACCGAGACCATGAAGATATGGAGCACCTCCTTCGAGATATGCACCCAGCCGCTCGCGGCCAGCCCCCCTCCGGCGAAGGCCTTGATGAGCATGGCGGCGAAGATCACCACCGCCAGGACGATGCCCAGGCGTCCGATCATCCGCGAGAGGCGCGTGAGCTGACGGTTCAGGGGGGTCTGCACGTCGTTTTCGGCTGCGGACTGCAAGGTTACCTTGCCCGCCTCGGTGCCGTCGCCCACCGCACGCACGACCATCACGCCGTAGCCGTCCACCACGGTCGTGCCGCGCAGCAATTCGTTCGACGGATAGGTCGCGTCGGGGTCGAAGTGGCGGGAATCGACGGTCTTGTCCACCTCCGGCTCGCCCGTAAGGGTCGATTCGTTGATCCGCAGCGAGACCGCCTCCGCGAGCACCCCGTCAGCAGGCACGGTCTCGCCGTTCTCCACGTAAACCACGTCGCCCACGACCACTTCGCGGCGCGGAATCTCCCGCACCGTACCCTCGCGCATGACCTTGACCGGCACATCGTCGTTCACCCTGTTGAGCCGTCGGAAACGCCGCATGGCGTCCCACTCGAACCAGAAACCCACGCATGTAGCCAGCACGATGGCGCACAGGATGCCGATGGTCTCCGTGAAATCCCGGTCGATGAAGGCCACCGCAAGCGACAGGCAGGCCGCCACCAGCAGCACCCGGATGATCGGATCGCGGAATTTTTCGACGAAGAGCCGCCAGACAGAGTCGTCCTTGGGCGGGGTGATGATGTTTTCTCCGTGGCGGCTGCGGCTTTGCTCGACCTCTTGCGGACTCAGGCCGCGGGGATCGTACTTCATCTCGGTCATAAGGGCTTAAGCGTTATCGAAAGTTGAACTGCCGGGTCGAGGCGTCGAGCCTCACGGCGATAAAGAGCAGGATCGTGAAAGCGATGAGCGACGAGCCGCCATAGCTCATGTACGGAAGGGGAATACCCATCACGGGCATCAGCCCGATGGTCATTCCCACGTTCACGAGCAGGTGAAAGAGCAGAATCGCCGCCACCGCATAGCAGTAGATGCGTCCGAAAGGCTCCTCCTGCCGCTCGCCCATGCGCATCAGGCGCAGGATCAGCAGGCAGAAAAGCGTCAGCACGGCCATCGTGCCGAAGAATCCCCACTCCTCGCCGACGGTGCAGAAGATGAAATCGGTATGTTTTTCGGGCACGAAGCCGTATTTGATCTGCGTGCCCTCCAGGAAGCCCTTGCCCAGCCATCCGCCCGAGCCGATGGCGATTTTGGCCTGATTGACGTTATAGTCGGTGCCGAGCGGATCGCTCGCCAGCCCGAGGAAGCTCAGGATGCGGTTTTGCTGGTGGGGCTTGAGCACCGAATTGAAAATATAGTCGGTTGTCGGGACGAAGACGAGGGCCAGCAGGAAGAGCCCCATCGTGACGAAGATGTTGCGCAGGTTCGAGCGGAAGGCATATATTCCGACCGCCGGGAGCGACAGCAGCGTGACGGTAAGCAGGCAGCGGTAGCCGTCCATCCGCCCGGGCGCCGCCACGAACATCACGAGGTAGAGACAGAGGGCGCCGAGTGCGAGTGCGGCGAGGAACACCAGGCGCGAACGCCACTGTCCGTTCATCATCGCCTCCGAAAAAGTGCAGACCAGCAGCAGCGCGATGAGCAGGGTCATCGGGGTCAGCAGAAACGAGACGATGAACAACGCGGCGATCAGCAGCACGGGGATGCAGAGCCACTTGTTGAGCCCCTCGCGGTAGAGCACGAACAGCAGCGAGCCGAGCACGATGCCCGAACCGGTGTCGTTCTGCAGCACGATGATCGCCAGCGGCAGGCAGATCACCATGCCCACACGCATGAGGTCCCCCACCCGCGTGATGGAGAAGGTCTGTGTGCTCATCACCCGGGCCAGAGCCAGCGCCGTGGCGATCTTCACGAACTCCACGGGCTGCACCCGCACGGAACCGAACTCGAACCACGCCTTGGCACCATTGACCTCGCGGCCGAACAGCAGCGCGGCCACGAGCAGCACAAGGCCGCCGATGTAAAACACATAGGCCAGCTTATGGTAAACGCTCGCATCCACCAGCAGCACCACCACGGCGACCACGAAAGCCACGGCCATCCAGACGAGCTGCTTGACATAGAAATGCGAAAAGGCGAAGAGGTCGGCCGCCCCCTCTTCATAGGAGGCCGCCGTGATCGCCACGAAGCCGATGGTCACCACGAGCAGGTAGATCGCCACCGTGATCCAGTCCACCCCCTCGAACAAACGGCCGATTCCTCTACTTTGCATAGGCCGGGTAATAAATCTGTTTGTTTTTGACCATATCGAGCAGCCACGGACGGCGGATGGTGTCCGTGAGGTAGTACTCCTCGATCAGACTTGCGATCGGCAGCGCGGTCGAAGCGCCGAAACCGCCGTTCTCGACATAGACCGAGATGGCGATGCGGGGGTTGTCCTTGGGAGCGAACGAGAGGAAAGTCGAGTGGTCCTGGCCGTGGGGATTCTGGGCCGTGCCCGTCTTGCCGCACACGTCGTACCCCTTGAGTTCGGCCAGGCGCGAGGTGCCCCCCACACCGTCCGTATTCACGCCGCGCCACATCCCCTCGACGATCGGCTCGAAGTGGCGGGAATCGACCCCGGTATAATGTTTCTCGTAAAAGCGCCGGTCGATGGAATCCTGTCCCTCGATCTGCTTGACGATATGCGGGATGTAATAGTACCCCCGGTTGGCGACGATGGCGGCAAGGTTGGCCATCTGCAAGGGGGTGCACCCCAGCTCGCCCTGCCCGATCGAGAGCGAAAGCACCGTCAGCGAGTTCCACGAACCCCGGTAAACGCGGTCGTAGAACGCCCGGTCGGGGACGTATCCGTTTTTCTCGCCCAGGAAATCGGAGCCGAGCCTGCGGCCGAATCCGAAACTTTCGACGTACTCTTTCCAGTGGTCGAAACCCGTCTTGACGCTTCCATAGCGCGGATTGTCGAGGATGTCGCGGAACACATAGCAGAAGTAAGCGTTGCACGAAGTAGCCACCGCGCCCCGCAGATCGACGGGCGAGGCGTGGCGGTGGCAGCGGAGCCGCAGCCGTCCCACCTGATACCCTTCGTGGCACGCATAGCGCTGCGCGGGGGTGAGCACCCCTTCCTGCAGGCCGATAAGCCCCTGCACCAGCTTGAAGGTCGATCCGGGCGGATAGGGCGAGCTCACGGCGCGGTTAAACAGCGGACGCCGCTTGTTGCCGAGCATCTCCATGTAGTTGTTGCCCCGTTCGCGGCCGACCAGTTCGTCGGGATCGTACGTGGGCGAAGAGACCATCACCAGGATCTCCCCCGTCGAAGGCTCGATGGCCACCACCGCTCCGACTTTGCCGCGCATAAGCTCCTCGGCGAAGAGTTGCAGCCGCGCATCGATGGTGCAGACGATCGATCGGCCCGGCTCGGGAACCGAGTCGTAGCGCCCCTCCATATAGGAGCCCTTGATCGCCCCGTGGGTGTCGATCTCCTGAATTTTCACCCCGTTCCGGCCCCGCAGCACCGGTTCGTAGGCCGACTCCACGCCGCTCATGCCCACATACTCGCCTGCGCGGTACGAAGGATAGCGGCGCAGCATTTCGGGGCTCACTTCCCCCACATAGCCGAGCAGGTTGCCGCCGACTTTGCGGGGATATTGGCGCACGGTGCGATAGACCGTATAGAATCCGTTGAGGTTGAATTCGTCGAAGCGGAGTTTCGCCTCCTTGGGGATGAAGTTGGCCACCAGGCGCGGGGCGCGGGGGCGCATACGGGCGCTTGCGAGCTCCCTCTCCAGCTTCTCGCGCGTGATGCCGGCCACCCCGCACAGTTGCGCCGTGTCGAATCCTCCGCGGTCGAGCTCGCTGTAAATGACCATCAGGTCGTAACACTCGCGGCTCTGCACGAGGTATTCGCCGTTGCGGTCGAACACCTCCCCCCGAGGGGCGTACTGCACCACATGGCGCAGCACGTTGCCTTTGGCCAGGTCGTCGTAACGCGGGTCGAAAAGCTGCAGGTAGGCCAGCCGTCCGGCGATGACCAGAAAAATCACAGCCACCACGACCTGAAGGGCCCGCATCCGCGCATGTCCGTCCCGTCTTTCGATCATACCCGTACCGAGAGTTTGGCGGTGAAGAGCCGCGCCAGGAGCCAGACGAAGGCCACGGCCACCGTGCTGCTCACCGCGAAGCGCAGAAGCGTATGTCCCATCTGCTGCCAGGAGAGCGACTCGAGCAGGAAGAAGATCAGGTGTTGCGCCGCCACGAGCACCATAAGGTAGCGCAGGAAATTGCCCGCCCCCAGACGCATCGGCGAGGGGACGCCGCCGAGCCGGATGTTCTCGCGTCCGCCGATGGCCTGCAACAGCCTCAGACGCATCATCGCCACCGGGAGCGTCGCCGCGGTGTTGATCCCCGCGGCTCCCATCGTCCAGTCCATCGTAACCCCCATGGCCAGCCCCGCCAGCAGCACGACCGCCGGAGGGGTCTCCATCGGAAGCAGAGCCAGGAACACGACGTACACGAGCGGGTTGAAATAGACGCTCAGAGTGAGGTTATTGAAGAGGAAGAGCTGCAACATCACCGCTACGGCGAACAGCAGGATATAGGGAAACGTGCGGTGCATGGCTATCGGCGGTAACGGCGTTGAACGTTGGATTCCAATTTGCGCACCTCCTCCAGATCCTCGTTGTGCACGAGGATCACGTCAGCGAGCGCCGAGATATCGGCCGCAAGGCGGATTTCCACCTCATAGGCCGTGCGGGTTTCGGTGAGCGCGAAGCTTTCGACCCGCCCGATGAGCACGTCGGCCGGAAAGAACTGCGAGAAGCCCGTCGAGACGACCTCGTCGCCCACATGGATGTCGGCGTACTTCGAGAGTTCGTTCATCTGCACGTGGTAGCGGTCGCCGCCGTTCCAGTAGATCGAACCGAAATAGTCGTCCCCCGCGAGCTTGCCGCTGGCGCGGAAGGCGGTGTTGAGGATCGAGACGGCCACCGCATACCGCTCCGTAACCTCCACCACATAGCCCGCCATCACCCCGTCGGGGGTGAGCACGGCCATATCCTTGACCACGCCGTCGGCCTTTCCCCGATCCAGCACGATAAAGTTATGGTTTCGGTTGATCGTGTTGGAGCGCACGCGGGCGGTGGTGAAACGGTATTTGCCCCGGTTATCGCCCTGCGTATAGACCCGCTGCAGCGAATCCTCCCGCAAGGCCCGGTAGCCGGCGAGCTCCTCTTCGAGCGCGGCCACGCGTGCGGTGAGCAGGCGGTTTTCGCGTCCCAGCGAGAAGTAATGCCCGGCCTGCGTCAGAGCGCCCTGCACGCCTCCCGCCACCCGGTTCGAGCGGGCGAGCAGCTTGGCCTGGGTGTAGAGCGTGGCGTGGGCGTAATAGCTCAGCGCCCCCGCCTCCAGTACCACGAAGAGCAGGACCACATAGATGCTGCGGATGAATTCGATCAGTTTGTTCATTTACTTCGGCGGGCGAGAGTCGGGTCGGTCGGCGGCCGCAGGACTTTTCCGATCCGCAAATAGCCACGGCCGCAGGGCCCTGGCTATTCGTGCTTGCGGCGTGACACGGCTTATTTCATCAGGAACGAAAAACGGTTGATGTTCTTCAGGGCGATGCCCGTTCCGCGGGCGATGGCCCGGAGCGGATCCTCGGCGATATGGAACGGGATGCCCGTCTTTTCGTTGAGCCGCCGGTCGAGACCCTTAATCAGGGCACCGCCGCCGGCCAGGTAGATGCCGTTTTTCACGATGTCGGCATAGAGCTCGGGCGGCATCGTCTCGAGCACCTTCATCAGGGCGGCGTCCAACTTGACCAGCGATTTTTCGAGCGCATAGGCGATTTCGCTGTAACTGAGCGAGACGGTCTGGGGCAGGGCCGTGAGCATGTTGGGGCCTGTGACCACGTAATCCTCGGGCTCCTCCTCCAGATCGGAAACCGCAGCGCCGATCGAGCATTTGATCGCTTCGGCCGTGCGTTCGCCGATACGGATGTTATGCTGCTGGCGCACGTAGCTCTGGATGTCGTTGGTGAAGACGTCGCCCGCAACGTTGATCGACTCCGAGCAGACGATACCTCCCAGCGAGATGCAGGCCATCTCGGAGGTGCCGCCGCCGATGTCGATGACCATGTTGCCTTCGGGAGCCTCCACGTCGAGCCCCGCGCCCAGCGCGGCGGCCATCGGCTCGTAGATCATATAGACCTCGCGGCCTCCGGCGTGCTCGGCCGAGTCGCGCACGGCGCGGATCTCGACGTTCGTGGAGCCCGACGGGATGCAGATCACCATGCGCAGCGAAGGGGCGAACAGGCTGCCCGTGGTCTTGACCTTCTTGATCATCCCGCGCAGCATCAGCTCCGTGGCGTTGAAGTCGGCGATCACGCCGTCCTTGAGCGGGCGGATGGTCTTGATGTTGGGATTGGTTTTCTCGTGCATCTGACGCGCCTGCTGCCCGATGGCGACCAGCTTTCCCGAGTGGACGTCGAGTGCCACGATCGAGGGTTCGTCAACCACCACCTTCCCGTTATAAATGATAAGGGTGTTGGCCGTTCCCAGGTCGATCGCGAGCTCCTGTGTCAATGAAAAAAGTCCCATATCGTCGTTTCTGTTTTTCTTTTTTGAGGGGTATAAAACCGTTGTGAATCAAATCTATCGTTACCCGAGCGGAGCGCCCTGTCCATAGAGGGAACGTTTCCGCGGCATAATACGTACAAAGGTAGAAAAAAGATAGAAGATAAAGCGTATTTCTTTTAAGTTTTTTTATATACTTTTGCAAGAATAAATTACGACCTGCAAACATGGAATATACGATCGGAAAAGGTGCCCGCTGCGCGGTCATCGGCCACGGCAGCTGGGCTACGGCCATCGTCAAGGTGCTCTGCGAAAACGAATCGCGCGTGGGCTGGTACGTCCGCAATCCGGAGGTGCTGGAGTCGCTCCGCACCCGGGGGCGCAACCCCCGCTACCTGCGCGACGCGGAGTTCGACCCCTCGCGCATCGCCCCCTCGGGCGATCTGAACGAGGTGATCCGCGAAGCCGACATCCTCATCCTGGCCACCCCCTCGGCCTATCTCAAGAAATTTCTCGAACCCCTCACGGCCTCCTTCGACGGCAAATTCGTCATATCGGCCATCAAGGGCATCGTGCCCGACGACTACACCACCATCGTCGAATACCTCCACACCCGCTACGACCTGCCTTACGACCGGCTGGGGATCGTCACCGGCCCCTCCCATGCGGAGGAGGTCGCCCTCGAGCGGCTCTCCTACCTGACGGTGGTGAGCACCGACCTGATGAACGCTCGCCGCATCGGGGAAAAACTTTCGACCCCCTACATCAAACTTTCCTACTCCACCGACCTCTACGGCGTGGAATATGCCACCGTACTGAAAAACATCTACGCGATGGCCGTCGGTATGGCCGTCGGGCTGGGTTACGGAGATAACTTCCTGGCAGTTCTTATCTCCAACAGCGCCCGCGAAATGGACCGCTACCTGAGCGAGAGCCATCCCGCCGAACGGAACACCTGTGCCTCGGCTTACCTGGGCGACCTGCTGGTGACCTGTTACTCGGTGTACAGCCGCAACCGTCGGCTGGGGCTGCTCATCGGCCACGGCTGCACGGTCAAAAGCGCCCTGAACGAGATGACGATGGTGGCCGAAGGGTATTTCGCCGCCGACTGCATCCGGCATGTGAACACGCGGCACCGGGTCGAGATGCCCATTGCGGAGATGGTTTACGACGTGCTCTACCGGGGCGTCGCGGTCCGCAGGGCGATGGAGGCGCTCATCGAGAAACTGGTGTAGCAACGACACATTCGGTTAAATAGGTTAAGTTATGGAAACGATCAAACTGGACATTTCAAAGTCGGGCGTCCGGCTTACGGAGGAGATGGAGGCCCGCGCCTGCGAAGCCAACGCACTGCTCTACTCCCGCAAGGGGGCGGGCAGCGACTTCCTGGGATGGGTCGGGCTTCCCGGCTCGATCCCCGGGGAGGAGATCGCCCGCGTCCTGACGGACGCCGGTCTCGGCGTGCTCCACGACCGCGAGCTCTACGACTACCCCAACTATTCCGGCGCGTACAACCGCTCGCTCGCGTCGATCGAGAGCTACTTGCAAAAGTACCCCTCGATCTCGTTCGTGCTCGATGTGCACCGCGACGCGGTGCAGGACGCGAACGGCCAGCAGTTCAAGCTGCTGTGCGGCGAAGATAAAAACGCCGCACAGCTCGAATTCGTCATCGGGTCGAACGGCGGAGGTCTGAGTCACGATCTCTGGCGCGAGAACTTAAAGCTCGCCTGCGCCGTGCAGGAAACCCTGTACAAAGACTATCCGACCCTCATGCGCCCCGTCACCGTGCGCAACTCCCGCTACAACCAGCACATGACGACGGGCTCGCTTCTCGTCGAGGTCGGCACGGCGGGCAATTCGCTCGAAGAAGCCGTCAACGCCGCGCGGCTTTTTGCCGCGGGCTTTGCCAAAACGATACAAAACGGGACGTAACGGCGCTCCCGCCGCCAAAATAGACGGAAAGAGGCAAAAAAAGCACCTCCGAAAGTGACGAGCGTGGTAAATGTAAACTCCCATTTACTGCCTGTCGCGTTCACCAATAAAGCACGTTCCGTTTCATTCTTTCCCAAGTGGAATAACAATGAGTTGCCCCCTTGTACGAATAATAAGAAGACCAATAGTGCCCCTAACAGGGATATGATGAACCACCAATAATGCTGTAGAAAAATATAGGTCGATTCCATAGTTTTGATATTTGACAGTGACTAATCTTTTTTATCGGTTTCGTTCATGATTCAGGTCCTTTTTGGATGGCTTTTACCATGATACCTATCTCGGCAATGAATAAAATAGTGAAAATGGCCAGAAAGATGAAGAACGTCGTTTGTACCGCTCCTGCAGACAGGTTGGATATGGCGGCATTGACCGGTAACAAATCCTGGATGGCCCAAGGTTGTCGCCCGACCTCTGATACGACCCAACCGGCCTGGCTGGCTACGAAGGCGAAAGGAATGCTCCATAGGGCGATTCGGTGCAGCCATCTTTGTCCGTACAGTTTATTTTTCCATGACAGGAAAAGGACCAAGGCGAAAAAAGCAATGAAGTACATCCCGAAACCTACCATAATCCGGAATGTCCAGAACGAAAGTCCTACATTCGGCACAAGATCGTCAGGGTTTTGAATATAACCGTAACCGAAGTATGGCATGTTTTCTTCCAATGTGCGGCGGGACGCGTCCATCTTATCTTGGTCGCCGTCCTTTTGAGCCTGCCGGAAATCCGATAAGGCCGCGATTGCCATTTTGCCTCTCGCGATCTTTTCTGTGGCGGACAGAGCCTTGGAACCGTCGTTTGTCGTATGTCCTCCAGCCAGGATATTGTGGATTCCCGGTACGTAACCGTCGGGATTCCGTGTGGCCAGAAAAGACAGCATAGTCGGGATTTTCCATTCGCCGACCACCGTTAACGGCTGTCTTGTTCCACCTTCGTAAAGTGCTTCCATTGCAGCCAGTTTCATCGGCTGGTATTGTGCGACTTGATAGGCGGATTTATCTCCGCTGTATAGTGTCAACAGCGAGGCGACCATACCTGTACATGCTGCAATTTTCATACTGGCCAAAGCGAATTCCTTCTCACGCCGTTTCAATAGGAACCAACCACTAACCCCAATGACGAACACGGCCCCTACAATCCAACTGCTGCGTACTGTAT
>ERZ1027085.1101-NODE-1101-length-10735-cov-16.658333_pt1 | contig 10735 bp, 10 predicted proteins | sample MGYA00519415_ERZ1027085 | MGnify/ENA primary metagenome ERZ1027085 (study PRJEB26926, sample SAMN06164436) | human gut metagenome | biome: ENVO:00009003; feature: ENVO:2100002; material: ENVO:00002003 | host: Homo sapiens | place: USA | collected 2012 ...
TGTGATTATCTCATAAGGGCAAAAATAAGGGAAACTACATATCATTTCACTAATGAACAGGCGGGAAAGCCTGTAAAATAGGGAAAGTTAGAGGAATAATTATATAAATTCAAGTTTATTAGGAATAAATTCATAATTGTTCCGATAATCTAACATAATTGAACGAGCATCATTTATAACAATTCTGTAATCAGCATCATATAATAAAAATGCCAGTTCCACCACTGCATCTCTTTCAAGTCCCTCCAATATTAACTTTGCAGGGTAATTAAAGAAAATGGTAATCTGTATCAATTCCGTTTGAAAATCCTTAAACATTTTTAATGCAATATACTCTGTATTCTTACACTCTATATCTAATGTGTTTCCTTTGGCTACATTCTCATTTCTTGAGAGAAAACATAGGTTATTTATATTACAGTTAAAACCATCTCCATCCATGTGGTCAACAACAAAATTATCTGCTGTCATAGTATCAAGAATTTCCTTTGTATACCACTTTTCCATAATATATCTATGCAAGTATCCCAATTTTGCATTGTAAAAGTATTTTCCGTTCTTTCCCCATGTGACAGACATCAATTCATCACGATAATCATCCCGTATAGATGCAACCGCATGAAACATACCATCTACAGTGTGTATTCTAACCAGATCACCACTTATATCAAAACTATTATTACTCATGAAATATTCTCCCAATCTTTTAAGATAAGACCAATTATAGCATAAACGGGCTATTTTTTACATCTTACAAAATTTAGTATTTCGATAAATATACTTGTAATCTTAATAATAATAATTCCTCCGCCTATCACACCTCCAATGATACAATTTAATGCCAGAATTCCTATATTCCCAGCAATACCAAAGTTCTTCGGCACAATAAACATACACATTTTTCGGATACCATAGGGGCATCCAATCATAATCCAGTAAAGGAAAAAATCAAAGCCATCTGCCCTTATGCAAATCCAATAACACATATTCATCCACGCTGCAATCACAAGCAATGGCAGTATCACCTTAAACAATACCCTTTTCATGCCAACCTCCCCCATACATATCATGCTGCACTTCCTGTTGATAAAAATGACTTATCGTAGTGGGTGCATTATAAAGTGCCGTAACCATATATGCCTTGATATTTGTGATTTTAGTGGTGGTATTCTGCATACAGCCAATCACATATTCCAAATGGCTGCTTTCCAGTTTCAAAAACCTTGATTTCACAAGCTCATACGGATATTCTTCTCCTGCTACCCTGATTGTTGGACGCTTCACGCAGACTACCTCACAGATTACCTGGAACAGTTCATCGTAAAGCTCTCTCTTTCCATAACCATCATAATGCATATGGTGATCGTAACTGATATTTTCTTTGATTAGCTCTATGTATGTCTGGACATCATCCATCACATCCATCGTATCCTTTTTCCCTGAATCAGATTGAATGATAGGATTGATATAACTCTCCTCAGTATAGTTTAAATCCGTCTGATTATAGTTAGTATAATTAGGGTTCGATTCTCCGACTTCTTGAGGTTCGATTTCCTGACTTCCAGAGGTCTGATTTTCCGACTTCCTGAAGTCTGATTTTCCGACTTCTTGAAGTTCGATTTCCGGACTTCCAGAAGTTCGATTTTCCGACTTCTTGAAGTCTGATTTTCCGACTTCTGTGATTTTATCAGTGTTTCCAGACTTTTTTTCATCTACATTTTCTGGCAGAGAAGCAAAGTTCTTCACATATATGATGTCCGGTTTGCCCAATCCTCTACGCACTTTCTCTACCAGACCAATTCCCTTAACAGAATCCAGCTCTGCAAGAACCTTAACCGCCTTTTCCTTTCCACACCCCAAATCTTCCATAATACTGTCTATGGTGTATATGATATATGCCCGGTTATCCTCATCGAACCATTCATTTTTCATAGATAAGGACATACGATCAAGCATCAGACCATATAAAAGTTTTGCATCACTGGATAATTTCTTAAATCTTTCATCCTTGATCAGTAGGCGAGGAACACGATAGAATGAGAACTGTTCTGCTTCTATCCCGTAATAATAATCCAGTTGTAATATTCCACTCATTCCCGGCTCCTCCTTTCTACTGCGTATTCTTCCAATTCTCCAATAACTGATAAATAATGTTCTCTATTTGCTCCCTGCTGTATGTCGCAGGAAAATAATTGTTAATGCGCTGTGCTTTTATGATAACCTTTCGCTCCACAGGTTTTTCTTTTTCCAACAGCATACGAACCATCGGAAAGGTAAGTTCCCCTTTTTTGTCACTTTCCTTGAGCATGGCACTCTGCTGAGTTGTGATAGCAATATTTGTTTCCTGTATTGCAACCAAAACCCATTGCTGCGCATCCTCTGATAAAAATGATAAATCAACCGCCTGCATGATACCGATTTTCTTTGCGTCCACCATATCAAGCAGCGAATCCGACAGGCGTGAAATCCATATATATCTCTGAACCGTCTTTGCACTCTCTCCTGCCGCTTCTCCCAGTTCTCCGAGTGTAAGTCCGCCTTCCTTACTTCCCTGATGCTTCATTGCATCGTATTTCATTCTGTATGCCTTTGCTTTCTCACTCGGAAGAATATCCTCCCTCTGAATATTAGAATCTACCATGATAATCGTAGCTTCATCATCCGTATAATCACGGATGAACATCGGCATTGTAACAAGTCCGACAAGCTCACAGGCGTGTCTCCGGCGGTGTCCGGCAATAATCTCATAACCGCCATCTTTCATCGGTCTGGCGATGCCTGGCATCAACACTCCATGCTCCCTGACGCTTTCCACCGTTTCCTGCATCTTTTCATCATCCAGTACCTTAAACGGGTGTCCTTTGAACTCATGCAGTTCTGACAATGCGATTTCCTGTACCTGCTCTGTTCCTGTCTGTGGCTGCTCCGTTCCAAATAAATCATCAAAACTGTTCAGCTTTACCTTTGCGGCACTCCCTTTCTTATTCATCTGCAAGCACCTCCTCTGTCAATGACTGGTAGGCACTTGCCACTTTTCCATTCGGATCGTGCTGATAAATGCTCACACCTTCCGCAGAAATCTCAGCAGCTCTTACCGACATCGGGATACTTTCTTTGAATATCTTCACCCGGCTTCCATAGTTCTCGATCAGCAATATACTGATGTCCTTTGCATAATTGGTACGGTTATCAACCATTGTCAACAAAATACCCTCTATTTCCAGTTTCGAGTTGATCTGACGCTTTACCTTTCCAATCGTCTTAATAAGCTGCTCCAGACCTTTTACCGGCAGATATGCCGCCTGTACCGGAATCAAGATACTGTCTGCACAGGCAAAGGCATTTATCGTAATCATACCGAGTGATGGCATACAGTCAATCAGAATGTAATCGTAGCGGTCTTTCTGCTGTTCTATGTAAGTACGAAGTACCGTTTCCCTGCTCATAACATTTACGAGCGAGGTTTCCAAACCGGAAAGCTCAATATTTCCTGGCATGAAGTCTATCCCTTCCTCATGCTTTAAAATGCCATATTCATGGCTTTCTTCTTCATCATTGATAATATTTGACATAATGGTGGCAAGCGTGATTTCCAGTCTGTCCGGCTCCTGTACCCCAAGACTTGCCGTAAGACTTCCCTGTGCATCTGCATCTATCAGCAAAACTCTCTTTCCCTGTTTTGCCAGTCCGATTCCTAAATTGCTTGTTGTGGTGGTCTTTCCAACTCCACCCTTCTGATTTGCAATTGCTATAACTTTACACATGATAAAATTCTCCTTATTCTCTACTATTGATTTTTCACATTACTTTTCTGTACTTCTGCATAAGCTCTGTAATATTTGCTTGTTCCTTTGTTGCTATAAAGCTCTGATATTTCTAATACTTCAATTTTAGGATGACGCTGTAAAATTTTCTGAAACCATACAATGTCATTCTTTGTTCCCATCAATCTGACTTTTAACATTAGTCTGTTCCTCCAAATAAGGCATACAGTTCCCGGTTATAGGTCGCATACTCCGGATAGCGGATCTGTATCGCCTGCCAAAAGAAAGGTGCATAGGCACAGCAGAACAATTCCTCCACTGTATACTGCCTGCACTCGTTTACCTGTTCCTCTGTTTTTGTGTAATCATCTATACTCGGTGTGCCGTTGCAATACAGGTTAAATGCCATTCGCACTACCTTCATACTGCCACTGGTCTGCCAGCCTTCATGCAGACACTCAGTTTTTACACATCCCGTCTTAAAATCATAGATGCTATTGATATTTCTTCTCGTATCATCACTGATACCAAGGCAATAGCAAAGTGCCTTGTGGTACACGTCCTGATAGCGTACCTCTTTTAATTTTTCATAGTAGAATTTTTCATGTGCTTCACTAATAAAATTGATTGTCTGTTTCTTTTTGTTTTCTGCTCCTAACGCTGTACTGTTCATAGTGAACCTCCTTTAAAAAATTTTTATTTTGCATATAAAAAAGGACTAAGTCCTTTTTAAGCCATAGCTTTAAGGATTTAGTCCTAATCGAGAGATATAAGAAAGGGAAGCATTACGCTTCCCTTTCGAGTTATATATAGATTTTGCAAACAATATCTTTAAATCGGTTCGCTTTCGTGTACTCAGCATGATATTTCATGTACTCATTCACATCATCCCTTGTAACAATCAGCGTTGTGAAGTAAAAATATTTACGCTCTTCTACTTTCCTGCATTGGCAATAGCAGCCTGCGCAGCGGCAAGTCTGGCGATCGGTACACGGTAAGGTGAGCAGGATACATAGGTCAGACCTACTTTATGGCAGAACTCAACGGAAGATGGATCCCCGCCATGCTCACCGCAGATGCCAAGCTTGATATCCGGTCGTGTCTTGCGTCCTTTTTCCGCTGCCATCTTTATAAGCTGACCGACACCCTTCTGGTCAAGTCTTGCAAACGGATCTGATTCGTAGATCTTGTTCTTGTAGTAGTCACCGAGGAACTTGCCTGCGTCATCTCTGGAGAAGCCGAAGGTCATCTGTGTCAGATCGTTTGTACCGAAGGAGAAGAACTCTGCTTCTTCTGCGATCTCATCAGCCAAAAGTGCAGCTCTCGGAATTTCGATCATCGTACCGATGTGATACTGGATATCGGAATTCTTTTCTTTCTTAACCTGTTCTGCCACTTCTACAACAACATCTTTTACAAATTTCAGCTCTTTCTTTTCGCCTACGAGTGGGATCATGATCTCCGGAACAATGTCATAGCCTTTTTCTGCTTTGACCTCGATCGCAGCTTCCATGACGGCTCTTGTCTGCATCTTTGCGATTTCCGGATATGTAACGGCAAGACGACAGCCTCTGTGACCCATCATCGGGTTAAATTCATGCAGGGAATCACAGATTTCCTGTACTTCTTCTGCTGTCATCAGCATCTGTACAGCCAGGTCATCGATATCGCCCTGCTCTGTCGGTACAAATTCATGAAGCGGCGGATCCAGGAAACGGATCGTAACCGGTCTTCCTTCCATTACTTCGTATAAAGCCTTGAAATCACCCTTCTGGAATGGGATCAGTGCATTTAATGCTTTCTCTCTCTGCTCCAGTGTACGGGCAAGGATCATCTGACGGATCTTCGGGATACGGTCAGGATCAAAGAACATATGCTCTGTACGGCAAAGACCGATACCTTCTGCACCGAACTTCACTGCATTTGCAGCGTCTTGTGGTGTATCTGCATTGGTACGGACCTGCAGCTTTCTGTACTGATCTGCCCAGTCCATGATACGGCCGAAGTTTCCGGATACAGAAGCTTCCATTGTCTTGATGTCGCCTTTATAGATCTTGCCGGTGGAACCATCCAGAGAAATATAATCTCCTTCGTGGAAGGTATGTCCGCCCAGCTCAAATACTTTGTCATCCTCATTGATCGCAATATCGCCGCAGCCTGATACACAGCACGTTCCCATACCACGTGCCACAACTGCTGCATGGCTTGTCATACCGCCGCGGACTGTCAGGATACCTTCGGAAGCATGCATACCTTCGATATCCTCCGGAGAAGTTTCCAGACGTACCAGCACAACTCTTTCGCCCTGCTCGTGGGCCTGCTTTGCATCTTCTGCTGTGAAGTAAACCTTACCTGCTGCTGCGCCCGGTGATGCAGGAAGTGCCTGTCCGATCACTTCGCCTGCCTTCAGTGCTTCCGGATCAAAGGTCGGATGCAGAAGCTGATCAAGTGATTTTGCTTCGATTCTTGTCACTGCTTCCTGTGGTGTGATCATGCCTTCATCTACAAGATCACAGGCAATCTGCAGTGCAGCCTGTGCTGTTCTCTTTCCGTTTCTTGTCTGCAGGAAAAACAGCTTACCATTCTCGATCGTAAACTCCATATCCTGCATATCGCGGTAATGTGCTTCCAGCTTCATGGCGATCTCCATGAACTGCTTGTAGCACTCCGGCAGATCCTGCTCCAGCTTTGTGATCGGCTGTGGTGTACGGATACCTGCCACGACATCCTCGCCCTGTGCATTGATCAGATATTCGCCATAAATACCTTTTGCGCCGGTAGACGGGTTTCTTGTGAAGGCTACGCCTGTACCGCTTGTCTCGCCCATGTTACCGAATACCATTGCCTGCACGTTAACGGCTGTTCCCCAGTCGCCCGGAATATCATTCATTCTTCTGTAAACGATAGCACGCTCATTATCCCAGGAACGGAATACAGCTTTGACAGCTTCCATCAGCTGTACCTTCGGATCCTGTGGAAAATCCTCTCCCATCTTGTCCTTGTAGATTGCTTTAAAACGTGCGATCACTTCCTGCAGATCTTCTGCAGTCAGTTCCATATCAAATTTGACCTGTTTTGCTGCTTTGATCTCATCCAGAACACGCTCAAACAATGACTTTGGCACTTCCATAACAACATCGGAAAACATCTGGATAAAACGACGATAGGAATCGTAAGCGAATCTCGGATTGCCTGTCTTCTTTGCGAAGCCTTCCACTGCAACGTCATTTAGTCCGAGGTTCAGGATCGTGTCCATCATACCCGGCATGGAAGCTCTCGCGCCGGAACGGACAGATACAAGAAGTGGATTTTCGGTATCACCGAATTTTTTGCCCTGCTTCTTTTCCAGATCAGCAAGTGCTGTAAAGATCTGCTGCTGAATGTCCTCTGAAATTGTACGGCCATTGTTGTAATAGTCTGTACAAGCCTCTGTTGTAACCGTGAAACCCTGTGGGATCGGAAGCCCCAGATTTGTCATTTCTGCAAGATTGGCACCCTTTCCACCAAGAAGATTCCGCATATCTGCGTTACCCTCTTCAAATAAATACACCATTTTTGACATAGTTTTCGTCCCCCTTGGTCGACTTTGTTTTTTCAAATCCATTTCTGCATTGCAGCCATTCTTTCCTGCATCCTATCCGGCTTTTCATTTCAGATATTTTTCACACTGGCCTCTGCTGTTTTTGTGCAATTATCACAGAAATTTGATTTGAAACTCTCGTATATTCATTATATCATCTATAGAGAATTGACGCACTGATATCTTCTTGGAAGAATAAACAAAGTTTCAGTCTTTTTTATGTCAATTTTGCTACTTTTTACACGAACAGCCCCCGGCGTGGTGGAAGCACGCCGGGGGCTGTTCATGTATATATCAACTAAGGGATTTAGGTAAAAGCTACTCTACATCCTGCAGGGCTGCGAAGTCCTCTTCGCCGGTACGGACCTTAACAACCTTATCCACATTGTATACAAAGATCTTACCATCACCGATATGACCTGTATAAAGTGCCTTCTTGGCTGCCTCGATCACCTTTTCTACCGGAATCTTGCTGACTACCACTTCTACTTTAACCTTCGGCAGAAGCGTTGCATCCATTTCAACACCACGATACATTTCGCCAGCGCCTTTCTGGACACCACAACCCATAACCTGTGTTACCGTCATACCGGTTACACCAAGGTCGTTCATTGCTTTCTTCAGACCATCGTATCTTGCCAGTTTTGCGATCACAACTACCTTGTAGATGCCTGTTGGCGGTAATGGAGAAGCCACCACCTTGACTGCTGCATCCTTCTGTGTCTCTGATGCTGCATCGTAATCATTTACGCCAAGATCTGTATTTTCATTCACATCCATTGTCATTGTGTTGCTGATATCCATGATACTGAAGCCTGCATAAGCACTTGCAAGACCATGTTCACATGCATCCAGACCTACAATTTCTTCCTCTTCACTGACGCGAAGACCGATTGTTGCTTTGATGATCAAAAATGCGACCGTGATCGTCACTGCTGTCCATGCTGCTGTACATACCATGCCAAGGAGCTGGATACCAAGCTGTGAGAATCCGCCGCCGTAGAAAAGACCTTTGCCTGCGATCTGGTTTGCACCATATGTAATGCCGTCGCCGATACCTCTTGCAAATGCAGGAGCTGTATCTGTTGCGAATAAACCAACTGCGATCGTACCCCAGATACCGTTCATACAGTGAACTGCAACTGCACCAACCGGATCATCTATATGTAACTTGTAATCCAGAAGCCATACACCGAATACAACCAGTACGCCGGATACTGCACCAATGATGATAGCACCAAAGGCATCACAGACATCACATGGTGCTGTAATTGCAACAAGACCTGCAAGAGATGCATTCAGGCACATGGAAACATCAGGTTTTCCGTATTTTACCCATGTCAGGATCATTGTCACAACTGTTGCAACTGCCGGTGCGATCGTTGTTGTAACAAAGATGGAACCGAGCTCATCAATAGAGGTTGCTGCTGCACCGTTGAATCCATACCAGCCGAGCCAGAGGATGAACACACCCAGACAGCCGATCGGAAGGTTATGTCCCGGAAAAGCATTTACTTTTGTTACTTTTCCATTCTTATCTTTTACAAATTTACCGATACGGGGGCCAAGCATTGCAGCACCAATCAGGGCTGAAATACCACCTACCATATGAATACAGTTAGAACCTGCAAAATCATGAAAACCGATCTGTGCAAGCCAGCCGCCGCCCCATGTCCAATGTGCTTCGATCGGATAGATCACTGCTGAAATAATTGCGGAATATACACAATAGGAAAGGAATTTCGTTCTTTCTGCCATGGCTCCGGATACGATCGTTGCGGTCGTTGCACAGAACACAAGGTTGAATACGAAGTTAGACCAGTCAAAATTTGCATAATCCGTAAAAATGTCAAATCCCGGTTTACCGATCAGTCCTACCATATCCTCGCCCAGAAATAAACCAAAACCGATCAGGATAAATACTACTGTACCAATACAAAAGTCCATCAAATTTTTCATCAGGATGTTACCTGCATTTTTTGCTCTGGTAAAACCTGTCTCCACCATTGCAAATCCTGCCTGCATCCAAAACACCAGTGCAGCGCCGATCAAAAACCAGACGCCATACACTTCACCGTTTATGGCATTTAAAATCTCCTCTGTCATAATAATCTCCTCCTCTTCTAAATAAAAAATACAATGCACTCCTCTTCCACGACTTTGTGGACTGCATTGTATTCTGTGTTGGGGTCTGTCCCCACTTATCCGGATTGCGCATCCCTTATTTGAACCATCGCCCATGAAAATCTGCTTCGCAGATAAAGCAAATGGCATTAAAAAAAGGTGCCTCGATCATCTCGAAGCACCTTTGCTTTACAAGTGTGAGTATATGCCCGCCTCCCCGGAATGTCAAGGCTGGTTTTTATACTTTTTTTAGAATTATGCCACTTTTTGTTATGATAACGCAATATAGTATTCTATCTGTGCGTTATCCGCTTCTTTTGTCTCCGATTGCGCACAAACCGGATGAAATCCCAGTTTTTTCAAAAGCATTACAGATGCCAGGTTTTCTTTCCGTGTTCTGGCAAAAAGCTTTTCAAAGCCAAGTTCTTCTTTTGCGTAGACTAAAATGGCAGTGCAGACTTCGTAGGCAAGCCCCTGCCCCTGCCTGTTTTTACGAATCATATAGCCAAGCTCCGCATCCTCTCTGTCCGGTCTAAGATCCAGCCCTGCACGTCCGATCACTTCCCCGGACTGCCTGTCTTCAATGATCCACATTCCAAAATCATAAATACCGTACTGATACCTGATATAATCGCGGGTATAGGCAATTTCTTCTTCCTTTTTTGCATACAAACCTTCCATATATAATGTGATCGATGGATCTGCATAGATTTCGTATAACTTATCCACATCATCAAGGCAGATCTCCCGCACAATACACCGTTTTGTCTGCAGTATTTCACATGGCAGCCCTAACAGCCTGCACCGGATCTTTTCCAGATAAGCTTCCTCCACCTCTTCTGCCTGCTCCAGCACATAAGGATAGCCTGATAGATCCATTTCTTTTTCCATTATTTTTTCATTTCCTGCAGTGATCGGGTTCTCTGCATATATGACAGGCAGACATGGAACCGCCGGAATTCCTTTTTTCTTTGCTTCCAGCAGTTTCCCGTATTCATTTGTAAGCAATATTTCCTTATAACGTTTTTCCATGGTATTTCCGTTGTCCCATCCTCACCTTTTCATTTTACAGATTCATCCATCCGTATGCCCCAATTATCTGCCTTTGTTATATTTTTCTTTACGATTTTCTTCTTTTATTTTAGAATAAAAACGTATAGGTGTCAAAAGATGCCATACAAATTCAGACTTTGGAGCTTTATACTTCAAATTTATGATGCCAGGGTCAAAAGGTCTAAAACCACATGAGCTTGCTCATAAGTGGTTG
>ERZ1027085.1103-NODE-1103-length-10730-cov-5.394848_pt1 | contig 10730 bp, 5 predicted proteins | sample MGYA00519415_ERZ1027085 | MGnify/ENA primary metagenome ERZ1027085 (study PRJEB26926, sample SAMN06164436) | human gut metagenome | biome: ENVO:00009003; feature: ENVO:2100002; material: ENVO:00002003 | host: Homo sapiens | place: USA | collected 2012 ...
ATATAGTATTTTTTATCAGAGATTTATCCTTTTCCCCGATAAAGGTTTCATTTTCAAGGATTTTCCAGATGGTAAAATAACTTCATGAACCTGTGTATCCATATTTACGACATACCAGACACGTTGTCCGTCCTTCGACTGCCACTCAGAACCCATCACTACATGGTTCTTTCCGAAAGTGGGAACATCGATCTGCGGATTGTCACCACCGGGAACAAACTCTCTGATATATCGTCCCTCGATAAAGATATCGTGCTGTTTCTTTCGTAATTCCATCAAAGTGCGCAGGAAGGTAGCCTCTGTCTTCGCCTCGTCACGCATCAATAGAGTCGGGTCTACCCAACCGAGTTGAGAACCGTACAGAAAACATTGCATGTTCTGATAACGGAACTCGCCTTTTGTCACGTCGGCAGTAGGAGTATAAGTGTAGGCGCAAGTTATCACCCGATCGGAATAGACCGTAGGAAACAACGGCACGATACGACAATTGGCATGGGGAGTATTCACTGTCAACAACATATCGAACAAAGGAATATAGCATTCCGAATTTTCTTCGGAGAACACAATATTATCCTTTCTCAAATGATTGCCCCGAATCGAATCGATTAAAGCTTTATACGATTTATACCAAAAATCTCCGCCTCCTGCGGCATGTCCGTGATTCTTCGCAAAACAAGGCTGAGGAGCCGCAGCCGCAATCTGATCGATATACACCCCGTTCGTATGCAATTCGTTTTGAATTTTATCGGCCAACCCGATAATAATCTCGTGCCACAGACTTGAAGCCGGACAAGTGACCGTATTCAAAACTTTCGACGTAGGATAAATTTCGGTATAAAGCGTACCGTCGGCCTTACGGCACGATGCAGAAGCTCCATTCAAAGCGGTATAACTATCGGCTGCGGGATCCCACAATCGACCATTTATATAAGGGACGGCATGACATTTCCGCTTTTGAATGGTAGAAATCATTCCTTCAAACTCCGGTTTAGCCGGGAAATAATCGGGATAATGTGTATCATAAGGATAGTTATGCCAATAGTAAGTATGTACACCGATACCTTCACCGAAAAAGTCGATCGTCTTATTGATAGCCGCCATAACGGTATCGGTAACACCTTTCGAACGTATCCACAAATCTTTATCCAACAACCACTGCGGTATATTGCGAGACTGCAATGATTTATTTCCCCACTCACATGTAAATGTAAACGGCCTGTACCATTGCAGTGCAGCAGCTTGCCAGCCGTCTGGATTATAGCCGACAACAGTAGTCCACGGCAAATCGAAACGCCCGGTCGTGGCATCGGTCCACCCCTCGGAAGTTACCACCTCCGTCACAAAAGTAACACTCTTGCTTCCACACACGGCCCGCAATTCCTTTCCGCAAGCATTACGATCTTCGGTCGCATAATAGAAAGAACCCTCCCCGTTATGCATCAACAACAGTTGCATGGAGCCGGTACATGATGGATAAGTTACTTTATAGGCGCCTCCTGTCGCCATATCAAATTCATTCCCCCAGCCGGCAGAAGTAATCATCTTCCCGTCTTTTGGGCGAACTACTGCTATACGCGGGAATTGAGCTTTGGAAATAACCCAACCCTTAGGAAGATCGGCGGTCAAATCCCAATACAACAGTTCGGAATGATCGGTAGCCGTCACTTTCATACGAATAGGATACATACGTTTCTCATACGATAAACGCATATCCCATACGAACACGACAGAAGCAGAGGTATCGTTTTGTATCACCTCATAACCTTTATAGACTCCATGTTCGGGAAACAACATGGGATTTTCTCCTTGAATACCTTTATAAGTGAGTACCCACGGTATGGCATTCGTCGACGGAACGACCATTTCCTCTCCATCGTTCAATTTCATCGATTGAATATTGAAAGCCTTTCCTTTCGGGACTATCAACTCCACGCTGCCATTACCAACTTTCACGGCATCAGCAGTCTCCTCTACCAAAGCTCTATGCGTTGCAAAAGCCGGCAAAGTTACCCAACAAGCGAAAAGGGCAAAAAATACCCTTCTCGCTCCTAAGAACCATTTATCATTCATTATAACCTGGATTTTGTGTTAAATTCGGGTCTTTATTTCTCTCTGATTGCGGGATTGGCCACAAGTAGAATTTATCGTCCCAATAACGACTTTGATCCCTCACGTGTAATTTATCCGAATAGGCATCATACGAAGCGATATCGTTCAAATCGTGACGGTCGCTAGTTTTGAAATTGGGAATATCGGTTGCCTCCATACCTACATAGGTCACAGTCGACAAAGGTGCACCATAACTCGGTTTGGAATTTTCCAAATCACCAATTTGCCAGCGTCTCATATCAGCAAAATGTAATCCTTCCATCGCCAATTCTACCTTTCTTTCCCGACGTACCAACTGACGCATTTTATCTATATTACCTTTACGATCGGACGAAACCTCTGGCATGCCGGCACGAAGACGCACTTTATTAATCGCATCGTAAACCGTATCATCGAGTTCTCCCAATTCTATTTTTGCTTCGGCATAAGTGAGTAGAACTTCGGCATATCGCATAATAGCAATGTTACAAGTAACCGTCGAATAATCTTCGGTAAGTCCACCTACATATTTGTACCACAAATAACCGCAACCATTGGACACAAAACTCGTCCATGCTGCCGTTCCATTTACATCGGGATTATTCGTTTTCATCCATCTTTTTAAAGCCGCGTTGTACATTTGAGTCTGATTGGCAAAAGCTTCCACTATAAATTTATTCGTGCCCGAAGCCGTATAATAGTCGATCGTATCGCCATGCATTTTCAAAGTAGCACCGAAACGAGGATCTCGGTTCTTATTCGGAGCTTTCGGGTCATACAATGGAGACTCGTCGATACGGAGCCCGTCGATACACTCATACGTATCGGCCAATAGACTACCCGGATGCTGTCCGGTCTGAGCGAACATACGAGGACCATTGCCCAATGCAACCCAATGATATTTATTCGTATTATTTACCATTTGGTCGGAATACATCAACTCCCATAACATTTCATTACGCACATCGGATTTTGTCTGTCCTTCTTTGGTAAACAAATCGGCAAAGTTCTTAGCCAAATCACGTTGCCCAATCACTTGATTAGCGGCATTAGCAGCTGTACGAAAATAATCCACCGCTTTACCACCGAAATTAAGGCTGCCGGCAAACAGAGCTGCTCTCGCTTGCAATCCATAAGCTACAGCTCTATCCACGCGGCCGCGTTCTGTTGCCGTCCAGGGCATTTCTTCGGCAATCAACCCAAGTTCTTCGATAACAAAATCCATAACTGTTTGTCTCGAAGTGCGAGATGCATTATAATCCTCAGTGGTAGCCGGTTTCGTAAAAAACGGAACATCACCGAAAGCAACGACCAAATTATAGTAAGCATAAGCCCTCAATACACGCGCCTCGGCATAGTAACGTTTAGCCTCATCGCTCATATTTTCAATATTCCCCGAGGCTCCATAAATTACAGCATTAGCTCGTGCAACCAATTTATACAAACCAGACCAATATGCCAATATACTACTATTGTCGGGAGTACACCCCGAACCTGCGCCAATGGTCGTATTCTGAGCTCTCTCCATACTCAATCCCGTAAAATTATCGATAGTGACGACAGCAGGACGATGCAACGAGTTCGTAAACGCCCCCTCCATATACAATAGATTGTAAATACCTACGACCCCTTCCTTCAATCCGGCTTCGCTCTCATAAATTCCACCGCTGTCGTAAGAGGGAGATTGAGTATCCAGAAAATCGGAACATGCCACGAAGGCAATCCCCGCCAGAGCGATTATTATCTTATTTATCGTCTTCATAATCATATTTTTTAGAAATCAAGATTTATACCGAAATTAAATGTTTTCATCACCGGATACATAGCTCCGCTGGTTACACCGGTTTCGGGATCATAACCTTTATAACCACTATTAATCGTAAACAAATTAGAAGCCGTGAAATAGAGCCGCAAATTATCAATGGACACTCTGTTCGTCCACTTCTTGGGCAAGGTATAACCCACAGTCAAATTTTTCAATCGCAAATAGGCTCCGCTCTTGATCCAAAATGAAGATACAATATTATTCATATTTGTAGAACCTGCATCGACTAACAAAAGAGGATATTCCGCATCCGGGTTTTCGGGGCTCCACGTATCGAGCTGGCTCTTGAAAATCGTACTGTTTTGAACCAAAGGTCTTGCCCCAGCTCCGGAATAATACAAATCACGTTTACCGACTCCCTGAAAAAACAGAGACAAATCGATTCCCTTCCATTGGCCGCCAAGCGTAAAGCTATACTCATAACGAGGCGTGGAATTACCCAAGATAACTCGGTCTTTGGAGTTAATCTCACCATCGTGATTTACATCGACATAACGTATATAACCCGGTTTGATATTCGCTTTGTTCCCTCCATACACGCAATCGGCCATATCAATTTCTTCCTGACTTTGGAAATAACCGTCGGCGACATAACCGTAGTACGATCCAAGTGCTTCTCCCTCTCGCGTAATCGTCGGCGACGAATCATATTCTTTCCCGTAAAGATTGGTAACCGTATTCTTTACATCAGACAGATTCGCTTTCACATAATACGATAAATCGCCTATCTTGTCTTGCCAACCGATCGAAACTTCCCAACCGTTATTGCGCATAGAACCGGCATTCTGCCACGGAGCGCTCATACCTACGAAATCAGGCAGATCGAATTGCTGAAGCATTCCACTAATGTTACGAATATAATAATCGGCAGTCAAAGACAAACGAGATTTGAACAAAGTAAGGTCCAAGCCCACGTCAAACTGTTTAGACTTTTCCCACGTAATCAACTCATTAGCCAATTGAGCCTGAGCGATTCCGGTCGTCAGGTTTTTATCAAACCAATAATTGACCGTACCCGACAAACTATTTACTGCTGCCACGTAGGGATAATAGCTACCGATAGACTGGTTACCCATTGTACCATACGAAACCCTCAGTTTCATATCGTCCACCACAGTCTTTGCAGGCTCGAAAAACGACTCTTCCGAAATTCTCCAACCGGCCGAAGCCGAAGGAAAGAATCCCCACCTACTCTCCGGGCGGAAACGGGAAGTTCCGTCATAACGCCCGTTTAATTCTATCAAATACCGGTTATCGTAAGAATAATTTACCCGATAAACGTAAGACAACTGCGCTAGTTCATATCGGTTACTGGAATTACCGGCAGTAGTTGCATCGCCATGCATTAAATCCTCATAGCCATCGTATTGGAAATTTTGACGACTGGCTAATAGATAATTATAATCGAGTTTCTCTGCCTGGAAAACGCCCATTACCTTAAAATAATTACGTTCTATCGTTTTCTCATACGAAGCCTGAGCAATGAACTGCTGATTCACTGTTTTCGTACGTTCTTCTTGTCGAGTACCATTATTGCTCGTCGAAGGATAGGTCATCATGAAACGGCCTCCCTCATAAGTATCGTAAGGCCGTATAAATACAGCCCCCTCGGAATTCACCTGACGGCGAGTATAGTCGGCTTTCAAATAAAGGCCTTCCAACGGAGTAAGCTCGGCAAAAGCCCTGAAAGTCACTTCGGGAGCCACATCTTTACGAGTACCTCCGTCGTTCACTATGGCCAAAGGATTATATCCGGTTCTTCCGTAACCATAAGTACCATCGTCGTTCAATGCCGATGTAATCGGAGTCATGGTAAGAATACTCCCGATAATACCTGCGGCAGAATCCTGAGAAGGACGTATAGCAGTAGCTTGCCGTATATGGGCATCGACTCCGACCTTCAACCATTTCCGAACCTGCATATCGGTATTCAAACGTAATGTAGCACGCGAAAAACTATTATTAGGAATTATACCGTTTTGATAATAATACCCCGCATTGGCAAATACATTCAACAGCTTCGTTCCACCGCTCACACTCACCGAATGACTTTGCTGGAAACCCGAATCTTTCAACACCAAATCTTTCCAATCGGTATCGTAATAGTTATAATTATCGGCTCCCTGAGTTTTATATATCTCAATAATATCTTTATACACAGGATCCTGACCATTATTGACATAAGCCTTGTCCATCTGAGTCATATATTCGATTGCACTTACAGGTTCGGGCAAGTAGGTCGGTGTCGAAAACCCGGCATAACCATTGTAATTTACTTTTACTTTACCCTCGGCTCCACGTTTGGTCGTAATCAAAATGACACCATTCGACGCCCGTGAACCATAAATCGAAGCCGATGCCGCATCTTTCAAAATCGAAATAGACTCTACCGTATTCATATCGATACGATTCATATCGCCTTCTGCTCCATCGATTAGCACCAACGGCGAAGTCGATGAATTGAGCGAACCGATACCTCTAATCTCGATAGAAGCGTTATCGGCTCCCGGCTGACCCGACGATTGTACAGCCGACAATCCCGGCACAATTCCCTGCAAAGCAGTCGATAAATTAGAGGTACTCTTTCGAATCAATTCCTGCCCCGATACGCTTTGCACCGCACCGGTCAAATTCACTTTTTTCTGTGTACCATACCCCACTACGACAACTTCATCAAGTTCCGTCAGAGAAGAAGATAACTTTACATTAAGCTCATTTTCCTTACCGACCTTTACAGTCTTCGATTCCATTCCCACATACGAGAATTTCAGCACATCACCCTCGCTCGCTTTAATGGCAAAACGGCCATCGATATCGGTACTAACAGCAAGCGATGTCCCGTCCTTTACAACTGCTACACCCGGCAACGGTTCTCCGTTATCATCGGTAACAATTCCTCTCACCGTCGATTGTGCTATCGCCATCGATGGCAGCATGAAGAAGAGTAGCAAGAAAAACAATAAATTTCTCGCAACTCCTTTTTTACTCGAATAAGACGCTTTCATAAAAAATGTGTTAATTATTATATACTCTCTAATATCTGCCAACACTGATAAAGCCCCCTCGGTACATGGAAGCAACCTTTCCACTTTCCCCCTTTCAACGGGAGCAACACTTCTCCCCGGCGATTCAAATAACCAAACCATTCGGGATATTCCTTGTCCTTAAAATGAGACCATGTATAACCATGGATTTTTTCGAACCATTCCCAACAGCCCCTATCGCCGGTCATTTGATATCCCTTCAACATAGCGATGAGCGTTTCGATATGGACCCACCACAGTTTTTGGTCCCATTCGAGCTCCTGCGGAGGATATCCTTTCATATCCATAAAATAGAACAAGCCTCCATACTCTTTATCCCAGCCGTAGTTTACCATCTTCAACGCCGTATCTTTCGCTTTCATAATAAGCTCCGGCCTATCCAGCCTTTTTCCTAAATCCATAATAAACCACATCGCTTCGAGCGAATGGCCGGGATTCATATGACGCCCTTCGAAACAATCGGAAAGCTCACCGTTTTCAAGAACATTTTCCACGACCAAACCTCCCAATTCTGGACGGAGGAAAACCTCCATAACCTCATGAATACAATTTTCAAACGTTCTGCTCAGACACTCCGTACTAAGCAAGGGTTCTATTTCAAGAGCCAGATTACATAAAATCATCGGGAGTGCGAAGTTCTTCAAATCACGAGTCCCTTTATGAATCTTGTTCCATTTACCTTTGGGGTTATCTGCTTTCGACAAGATAATATCGAATGTCTTCTTGGCTATTTCAGCATACTCCTCGTTACCCGTCGCGATATACAACTGTCCGAACGCCATGACCGCAAAGGTATACGAGAAAATATTATACGGTTCTACAAGAGGATTTCCCTGACGATCGAGAGAAAAATACCAATTGTAATTCCCGTCATGCCCATACTTTTTCAAGAATTCTGCACCTTGAATCGCACAATCGAGCCACTCGCGACGCTTCTCTACTTTATTGTAAAGCATAGAAAACAGCCATATTTCCCTCCCTTGTAGCCAAACGAACTTATCTGTATCGTAAACGCTACCATCTCTATCGAGGCAGGAAAAATAACCTCCATACTCCTTATCTTGAGAGTTCTTTAACCAAAATGGTAATACAGAATCGAAAAGCTCCGATCTATATTGCTCTGCCAACACTTTAAAGTCCATAATATCTAAATTTTAACTATTTCCTCGACAACCAATACTTTTCTATCTCTTCGAGAGATTTCCCCGCCGTTTCGGGTATATAGCGCCACATAATCAGCATATAAGGCACACACATGACTGCAAACAACAAGAATGTCCCGGCCGGAGTTATCGTACCCAATAACCACGGAGTAAGCTGGCTAACCAAATACGTTCCTACCCATAATGCAAATCCGGCAATGGACATAGCTATACCACGCACTTTCGTCGGATACATTTCGGACAACAATACCCACACAACAGCACTGATCGAAACCGCCGTACAAAATACATACAACAAGAAAAAAATCAGCATCAATATGCTCGAAAGGCCTAACGATTCCCCGAACGAGAAATAGAAAGCGATAAGTAATAACGAAACAATCATTCCGCTGACGCCATAGTACACCAATTTCTTACGCCCTATTTTATCGATGATGAGTAATGCCAATACTGTCGTCCCCATATTCACGGCACCGATCAAAACCTGATAGAAAAGGGAATCGCCTCCCGACAGTCCGACATTTTCAAATATCGTAGGCCCGTAATACAAAACAGCATTTACACCCATAAACTGTCCCAAAATGGCAATACATAATACGGCAACGACAGCTGTAAGAATTCCGGGTTGAAACAAATACTTGAATTCCGATTTCGTCTCGTTGGCTATATGTGCCTGCAACTCCTCGACCTGCTTCTTCGCCCGTTCTTTCCGAGAATAAATCTTCCCGAAAATAGACTCCGATCGGGCGACCTTTCCTCGCAACAACAACCAACGCGGACTCTCCGGTATAATAAACAAAATGATGAAAAACAAGAGTGCAGGCAAAGTTTCCATACCCAGCATCCCTCTCCAAACTTCATCGACAAATATCCAATTCATCAACTCGCTATTGAATCTCATGCTCTCCGAGACACTCAACAGCCAATAATTAATAAGGTATGCTCCCAAAAAACCTACGGTAATAGCCAGCTGATACAGCGAAACCAACCGGCCCCGATACTCGGTTACCGCGATTTCAGAGATATACATCGGCGAAACAATCGAAACGATACCGATTCCTATTCCACCGACAATACGATAAAAAACAAGCCATTGATAACTTCCACACAATGCACAGCCAATGGCCGAAACCGAAAACATAATCGACGCGAAAATCATCGTCAACCGACGACCTATCCAATCGCTCATCGTCCCAGCCACAGCAACCCCGGCGATAGAACCTACAAGAGCACACCCCACATACCAACCTTGTTCTATATCATTTAGCCCGAACAAGGTCGTAACCTGTTTAATCGTACCGGAAATCACCGCCGTATCATACCCGAACAGGAAACCTCCACATGCAGCCACAACGGCCAGAAACAAGATATAACCGATATTATACGATGATTTTTTCATGGTCATTTTATTTCGAAATATTCCCGGTAACGATCATAAAGATGCCCAGCCTGTAAATAGGCCGATTGAGGGCTCATAAAATGAGAAAACTCAAACGTAATAGCTTTGTCGTAGCCGGCACGTTTCGCAGCTTCCAGTTTCAAACGTAATTTATCGAACTTAATCGGGAAAAACTTAATAGGCATATCCCGATCGAACGACTCCGCATTCGTCCAACATTGCATGCCGTATTTATCGGCGAGTTTCTTATTGACCGAAAAAAACGCATCGAGTTCGTCATAATCGATATGCCCGTCTTGAAATGCACAAGCATCGACCACATCGTGTATTCCATCGAAAATCTCGTTCCATTCCCGTTCATGCGTTTCCACCGAAATAGATTCGGCCTTTGTCAATCGCCCGCTCGAAGCCTGAACCGCCTTTTTACCGTCGATCCACGGCGATATGAACGTAGGCAACCCTCCCGAAACGTCTTTGCATTGTTTCCCCATAGCACGGAAAGCATCGATTGCCCCTTTGGTCTGGCGACTGATTTCCCCGCTTATATACCAGCCTCCGAAACTTTTGTACTTCCCGTAATTCTTCCAAACCTCATCAATCACATATTTATTATGTTCGATCTCGTAAGTCATATCCCGGGTTTCCCAAAACTTACCGGAATCGTACAAACCGAACCAAAATTTCATACCATATTTCTCGGCCAGCCGAAGAAACATATCGACCAAATCGACCGACGGCATATAACAACCTTTGCTCAACAAATACTTAGACGGATAAGTAATAAATTTTTTATATCCCGAACGAATAAGTATGACCGTATCGATTCCGATGGCTTTCATATACCGGAAGTCCCGATCCCATTCTTTCTCACCCCAATTCTGATGTGGAATATCGTGAGATATTTCGTCGAGAAACGTCCCTGTGATTTTCAACCCATTAGATTTAGGGACAATAAGTCCACCGCCCTCCGAGGTTCCAGAAAACGACGAAGACACACCATTACTACCCAATGCTTCTATTTGAGAACCTATTACCGCCGAGGTTCCAGCAAGTGCGACTTTTTTAAGAAAATCTCTCCTGTTATTCATGATATATCTAAAAATATACTGTGTTTTATGCAATAGTTAAGCTAAAATGTTAATTACTTAATTATTACACCTACAAATATAGCTGTCTCTTATACACATCTCCGAGCCCACGAGACGGAGCTA
>ERZ1027085.1115-NODE-1115-length-10605-cov-4.441327_pt1 | contig 10605 bp, 3 predicted proteins | sample MGYA00519415_ERZ1027085 | MGnify/ENA primary metagenome ERZ1027085 (study PRJEB26926, sample SAMN06164436) | human gut metagenome | biome: ENVO:00009003; feature: ENVO:2100002; material: ENVO:00002003 | host: Homo sapiens | place: USA | collected 2012 ...
AGATGTAGCTCCGTCTCGTGGGCTCGGAGATGTGTATAAGAGACAGGTCATTGGCGGGGGCGGAAACGTCTCCGAAAGGATCGCCGTTCGCTCCCCATGCGTTGAAGCCCCAGTGAAGGTATCCCGGAGAGTCGTATTTGTAGTTTATCCAATGCAGCAGGCGTGTCTTGATGAGCGGCAGTGTTACGTAACGGTTTGCGAAATTCCCCCGGGGATACATGCAGGTGTAGAACCAGCAACTATGTCCGGCTGGCATTGTTCGATAGATTTCCCATACGAATTCGTCGAGTTGTGGCACGAGGATGTCGATCAGCGCCGGGTCGTAGGACGAAGAACGGTAAGCTTCGATGATTCGGATGTCGGGGGCAGCCTGTTTTACCTGGCGGGCCAATCCTTCCCAGGAGGTCTTATTTTCGTTGAGCGGTTCGTCGGCAATGTGTTGTGTGTAGATGTCGAGCCAACTGCGGCCGCTTCCGTCATCGATCATTCTGGAACGCAAATGCTCCTGCAGAGCCGGAAAATACGCTGCGATGTATCGTTGCACGCGCGGGTCGTCATGGGGCAGACGTTGATAAACATAGGAGCCCTTGCCGTCGGGGACCGGTACGTTGGCCCAGAAAGGATCGGTCCACCCGTTGCGGGACCGCTTGGCGAAATGGTTGGCCTCGATCAGCCGTACGTCGGCGTGTCGGAGCAGGAATTCGATCGTTTTGTCCATCCGTGAGAAATCGAACGTCAGCCCTTTGCCGTCGGCTGTCGGAACCGGCGTTCCCGTTTCGTAGAGCAACCAGACGTTCTGACCATAGGCCGAGGCGGTTTCGACGAGCCGCCGCATACATTCCCAATAGGCCGGTGAATCGTCCTCCACGGATTCGTTGTCGTTCATGAAAGAGAATTTATCGGGGAAATACCAGTTGGTAACCAATAACGACTGTTCGGGAAGCGTGACCGGATAAACTTGTATGGTGAATTGTCGGTCGGCAACGATCCGCTTTCCGTTCTTTAGCCCGGAAATGCGTACCGATCCTTCGTAAAGCCCCGCTTCGGCATCGGCCGGAATCGGAATGTCCAACCAGAGCAAAGCTGTCCCGCCTGCGGCGATAGATACGGTGGTGTCGGTCAGAATGGGATCGGGATATTCTCCGGACGGTGATTGCAGGGCATCGGGGGCCGCCGGCACGTAGGCGTGGGAAGCCTGTACGTTCCGGACCCAGCCCAGAACGGCTTTGTCGAGCGAAGTTCCCTGCTCTGTTTTAAGACTCCGAAGGACAGGAGTCATTGCCGCTACGGAGTCGTCAGCGGAGATAACGAATTGCAGAACGGCGTTCTCGCCGCGGGCCACGCGAACGGTATCGTCCCCGGCAGGAGGGTAAACGATTCCGGGAAGAACATTGGTCAAAGGATCGATGACGCGGATCGTGAGTCCGCTTTCACTACAGGCTACCGGTAGCATCAGGAGTGCAGGGCAAAGAGTCCGGATCGTCCGGTTGACGAGAAGTCGGAGCGGGGAAATGTTCATTTCGGGTTCGGTTTGAATTCTTAATTGCATTGCGGGAAAACAGTAAGCCGGAGTTCCGTGCATCCGTAGGGAATCAGTTCGAGATATTCGATACGGTCGGATACGGCGCGGGCTATCCCTTCGGCCGGAAGGCGCGGCGTGTAGCGTCCTTTTTCCAATTCCCAGTCGATCGGTTTGACGGGAACCGAGATTTTCACGGGCGTATGTTCCGGATCGAACGGATAGCTTCCTGCGGCTGCGGGTTTTGTCCGAATGACCTTCAGGGGTATGACCGGATCGGAGCAAAGGGCATAGTTCCAAGGTCCGGCAGGCTCGATGCTCCAGCATTCGAATTCGGGGTTGCCGGGAACTTTGCCGTTCATATTCGCATAGACCGTCCGGTCGGCTGTTTTCCGCTGGGGAACAGGATAGGAGAAGAGCAGAGGTCCGCGCTGCACGTAGATTCCCTGTCCGGGAACGGTGTTCATGACGGGTTGCATGCTGAGACACAACCGAATCCGGTCGCCGTTCCTGAATTTGCGCCGGAGGGTCACGAACGTGCCGGCGGGACATGCGTCTCGCCACAGTTTGCCGTTGACATATATTTTGGCATCCCTGCACCATGCGGGAATGCGCAGCAGAAACGGGATATCCGTCCTCTCTTTCAGGCCGAAGGAGAACTCGATCTCCCCGTCGAACGGATAGGAGGTCCGCTGTGCGATGTGGCACTGTCGGCCGTTCGGCAGGTCGAACGTTGCAGCCGAAGGTCCGTAGAGCGCAGCGGCAATAGAGCCGTCTTTCCCGCGTAGCCACATATGTGCGACGTAATTGGGCATGAAACGGTGAACGTTTCCGGCGCAGCACTCCGTTTCATGCGTCGGCCGGAAAGCCATCCAGGTCGAACCGTGGAAGAATTCGTTGTGATTTGAACGCCCCGTTGCGATTACCTGATTGACGGACGAGAAATACTGCAACGATCGGAAATCCTTGGTAACGGCTCCTAGTCCGGCATTGAAGACCGCTTTTTCTATTTTGTCAGCCCACCGGACTTCGCCCGTGGTCAGGAGAAATTGCTCCAGCGTCCAGGTGTAGTCGGAAATGTCGCAGGTTTCGTGACTGTTGATGACGTTCCCGTTTCCGACGAGCGCTTCCGCACTGGCCGGAACGCCGTCGGGGAGCATGTGGTCGCGGGTGAGCTTGCGTTCGGCGTTGAGTGCAAGGTCCAGGTAATATCGTTTGCCCGTATAGGCATAGAGCAGCATCGGGAGTTTCAGTTCTTCCATGCAGGTGACGCCATGCATGACGAACCGTTCGTCGCCGGCCGCGACTGCGGGCGTCAGGTCCCCGAATTTTCCGCCATTGTAGGCTCTCTCGCAAATATCCAGCAACTTCGCATTGCCGGTTTTGCCGTAAGTCCACAACATTCCCTCGATGCTGACGATGTTGCGCCATTTCTCGACCTGCTCCTGCGTAAAGTTCATGTAGTGCCTTTCCAAGGCTGCGGGGATCGCCGGATCGCCCGTGCGCTCGTAATAGGCTTGCAGCACCCGGAAGTAGACACACATGGGCCACATCGACTCAATCGCTTTGTTGCCCAAAACACCTGTGGACGATGCGTTGGCCAGCGTGTAGCGAATCCCCTCCTCGGCTTTGGCGATCATCTCCCGATCACCGAGCAGGTAACCCAGGCGGAGCAGACCGTCGGTGTAATAGGCTGTCTGCTCGTAGCGCCACCAGTCGCTTCCGTAGGTTTCGGTGTTACGTCCGATCTCACCCGCCCAAAGGCAGGAGTCGTACGGATAGGACATCGCCTCGGGATGTCCCGTAAGTCCCGTTTGTTGGCGGTGGAGGAATTCCTCGATCCAGCCCTGCGGCTCTATGCAGCCGATCATGCCGCCCTGAAACTGGGCATAAGGGGCCTGGGCGTTCGTCGCGGTACCGACGAGGCAAAGTGCAATAATTGAAAACAGCTTCTTCATGCGATTTCTTGACTATTTGTATTTTTCGACTCTTGCATCCCGGATGACACCTTTCCAGTCGAGCCCGAAAGCGAAATCATATGTATTTCCTTCCGAGTCCGTATAACAAACCATATCTCTCGGAACGTCTTCATGCTGCTGTTCCACGGTTTTCATGTCTGCGGGCAATTGCATCGGCAGAAGTGCCGACGGTTCCCGCCGGCCGGAGATAATATCCAGCACGGCCTGACGCTGTACCCCGAAAGCAAGCAGTATGGCATCGGCCGAAGGTTCGAATTCGGCCGGAACGAACGGTCTGGTCGTGGAAACGACAGCCACGACGGGCTTGTCTCCCATCTGCCGTTTCGTTCCGAGTACCCGTTTCAACTCTTCCCGGTTGGAACTCCGGACGGTTTTCCCGCGGTAACTCCGGTCGATGGACGGTTCTTTCGGGTCCCCGCCGGCAATACTCTCGGGGCGTGCGTGGCGGGCCGTGTAGTCGCCGTATTGCAGGCTGATCGGGACATAACCGTTGCCGCCCTTTTCCCGATCGGCCGCATCGTATCCGCAGCCTCCGTCGGGTTCGTCGATAAAAACGATCGCGAAGTCGGCATTTTCGGGGCTTTCTGCCAATTCGTAATATTGTTTGACCAAAGAGGTGTCTACAGGTAGGCGGGATTGTCCGCATTCGGGCAGATATACGCTCCGGCGGGTCGATGCGGGCAGGGTTCCCGCCCGGTTTTTCAGCAGGACGACCGACCGGAGCTGCGCTTCGTAACCGGCTTGCATAAATTCCGGATTCCCGACCGTCGCTTCCGTCCGGTCCGGGTCTACATAGGGATTTTCGAACAGACCGGTCCGAAAAATATTGAGCAGCAACCTTATGGCGGAACGTTCGAACCGCTCCCGGGCAGATTTTTCGCCGAATTCGGCGGTCCACATTCGGTAGGCTTCCAGCACGGGACCTTTGTCGTTGTTGCCGCCGAACTGGTCTACTCCGGCTTTGAGCGCTTCGTAATGCCGCTGCGGGATGCTCAATGCCTCCACTCCCCAGCATTTGCCGTCAGCCTCCTCGATGCTGGAATAGTCGTGCGTGATGCCCCAATCCGTGCAGACGACGCCGTTGTATCCGTATCTGTTCCGCAGCAGATCGGTGACGATATATTTGCTAAAACCGTTGCCGACCTTTTTTCCCGAGGGGTCCACCCCGTGGGAAACCGTATAATAGGGCATGACGGCTGCGGCCTTTCGTGTCTTGCCGTTGAGGCGGAAAGCTCCTTCCACAAAGGGCCGGATGTGTTGCTCGAAATTTCCGCCGGGGTAAACAGTGTATTTCCCGAAGCTGAAATGGGCATCCCGTCCGCCTTCTTCCGGGCCGCCGCCCGGCCAATGTTTGACCATGGCATTGACGCTTTCATACCCCCAGCCGTCCGCAATCTCGGCAGCTCCGACGGAGGTCTGGAATCCGTCGATATAGGCCCGCGCCATATCGGTGTCCAGATCGGGGTCTTCGCCGAAGGTACCGTAGAACCGGTTCCACCGGGGTTCGGTCGCCAGATCGATCTGCGGCGACAGCGCTGTGGCGATACCCAAGGCGCGGTATTCGGCGGATGCGATCCGTCCGAACTTTTCGACCAGTTCGGGGTCGAACGTAGCGGCCAGCCCGAGCGGACTGGGCCACAACGAAATCTTTCCTCCTGACCCTGCGTTGTATTCGGCCCAGGCTCGGGTTTCATTCCGGGGATCGGAACTGATATTGACCGGAATGCCTTGTCCGAGGCCTTCGACGAAGGCCTGCATGTTGTTGTTCCATTCGGCTGCAATGCGGGGACTTTCAACCCGGACGACGAGCACGGCCCGGAGATTGTCGTCCCGGAGGAACTTCCGCTGTTTGTCCGAAACAGCCGAGTGGGGAAGTCCGCTTTCCCGGAGTGAGGTCCCGTTGTAGGTCGAGGACCAGTAACCTACCGAATCCGTCGGGACGGCCTGATGGGAACTGTATAACATCAATCCGGCAATCTCTTCGACGGAGAGTCGCTTTGCAAGGTCTTCCGCCCGTTCTTCCGGGGTGTACCGCCAATCTTCGTAGCAGTCGAGAATCCCGTTTCGGTTCAGGTCTTTGAAAGCGTATCCGTCGGAATATAAGATACGGACGCCGGATCCGGGGAAATAGCCCAGAGTCTGTCCTCCGTCTTGCCGAATCAGACAGTAGGTGTCATGCGGCTCGACCGTCCATTTTCGGCCGCAGGCACAGAGTATCGGCAACATAAACGCCAAAGATACTATTCGACGTATAAGATCTGTTTTTGTTGTCATATCGTTATCAGGGTCGGTTCGTTCTTTAGGGGACTTGGGAAAGCAGTTACAAAAGAATGAATTTTTATCGGCCGCGGGGTTGAATATTTTCCGGAAAGATTCTTTCCCGTATACGGATACCTTATTGAAATAAAGGCGAAATTGCAGTTGTCCGGACGTTTTGAGCCGTATTGCGCCGTTCTCTTTCGGCCAAATGATCGTACAATTCGGCGGGATGCAGTTGTGTTTCCCGAAAAAAATGTATACTTTAGTTTCCGAAAATACCCGTTATGCATCGTCGCTTTCTTATATCCCGTTTTTTCATAGTCTGCATCGGATTTGTCCTTTCCGAGATACAGATCGTTGCTGCCGAGTCTTTTCCTCAGGTGCGTTTCACCCCGTTACCTTCCGACATTCTGCCGTCGAACGAAGTGCGCAAACTTTATCAGGATTCCGATGGATATATCTGGATTCCAACTTATAACGGATTGGCCCGCTACGATGGATACGGAGCCATCACCTACGGTATGCGTGATGTTTCGAACGGGTTGTTCAACACGTTCGTCAATGTCGTTGTCGAGGACCACGACAAGAACCTGTGGATCGGAACCGAGCACGGCCTTTTTCGGCTCGACAAGGTTTCGGGAAACATCGTGGCCGACGAATATCCAGAGTTGGCGGATTGCAACATCGCAGTCATTCTGTGCGATACGGGCAACGGCATCTGGATCGGCGGTGACAAGGGCCTTTTCCGCAAAAATGCGCTCGACCGTAATTTTCATCCCGTCCCGATCTCCAATTCGGCGGGTCGTCCCGTCAAGGCGGTCACCTCCATCATCAAGGATGACAAACTGAACCTGTGGATCGCCGCTTTCGATCAGGGTTTGTTGCGTTATGATATCCGTGAGGATCGCGCCTATGCTTGCGACGATGCCGTGCTGCGTAAAGCACATGTTTTGGCACGTGATGTCGCGGGTAATATCTGGGTGGGTACGTGGGGCGCCGGAGTGGTGCGGCTGGTTAATCCTCTGGCCCCGGGACCGACCCGTTACGTGCATTATAAACACGTGCCGGGCAGAACGCACTCGCTGCTCGACGATATTATTTACGATATTGAGGAAAATCCCGAGCAGAATACCATCTGGATCGGTGGTCGCAGCGGGTTGAGCATCCTCCACGACATCGACAATCCCGATTCGTTCCAGAATTTCTTTCCCGGCGACAACGTGGGAGACCTGCCCTATAACGAGGTGAATTCGATCCTTCGAACCCGTGACGGACTGATGTGGATCGGTTTGTTGGGTGGCGGCGTCTGCAAGGTCCAGACCAGCGGAACCAAATTCGAGTCCGATCGGCTGGAACCGATCAGAACCCGTTACAACACGAGTTCTGTTCGAAGTATGTATTACGCCGGAAACGGCGACTTCTGGTTCGGGCTGCTTGATTTCGGCCTTATAAAATACAACATTCGAAGCGGTAAAATCGTCGATTACCACGAGCATCCCGATTTGAAGTCGCTTCCTTACACTTCGACCGTCAATACGATCATCCGCCGCTCGACTACCGGGGAACTGTATTTCGGAACGCAAAACGCCGGTATTTGGGTGTATAACGAAACGCAGCACAAGGTTCGGCAGATCAATCATTTCAACCAGCCGAACTTTCTGGACGACTGCGTGATTGCTCTGTGTGAGGATACGCACGGCAATCTGTGGATAGGCTCCCGGTTAGGTATTTACGTCGAATCGACAGACGGGCGTTTCCACACCGCTGCTGAATGGCTCGGATACGCTACGCCATTCGATCAGACTTATGTGTTCGACATCTGTTGCGACAAAGCAGGCGATGTCTGGATCGCTTCCAACGGTCAGGGCATTCTGCATATCCGTACGGCAGACGGAACCTGGAGGCAGTATACACGCGACAACGGCATGATTTCCGATCATGTCTATTGCCTGCAGGCCGACGATACGGGGTGTATCTGGGCCGGAACTTTTGCGGACGGACTTGCGGTCCGTATTCCTTCGGAAGGGAGCTTTAAGGCCGTGTCGGCTTTCCCGAATCTGGAAAACAAAGGTATCGGCAATATTGCCCGGGATGAAAACGGCCGGATGTGGATTACCACGAATAATTCGGTCTTTTCCTTTTCGCCGGACAGCCTGGGCAATCCCGAGCATATCAATACCTATATTATATCGGCCGACATGCAGTCGTTCTTCTTCAACCGAAACGCTTCGGCGCAGGTCGATTACGGACGCATTGCTTTCGGAGGATCGAATGGGCTGATGATATTCACCGGCAATCGCACGCAGCCCCACCAGACGAGACTGCCGATCGTGCTCACAGACTTCAAGGTGCACAATCGTTCGTTACGGACCATTCCCGCACGGGAACGATCGCGCATCTCTCTCCGGGATATCGATTACACGGATGCCGTGACGCTTACGCACGACCGGAACAGCTTCTTCATCGAATTCTCGATGCTCTCCTATGCCAATCCGCGCGATCATATTTTTAGATACCGGCTCGACGGATTTGATAAGGAGTATGTTACGGCCGATTCGCACCACCGTTTCGCCTCATACAGCAATCTTTCACCGGGAACCTACACATTCCGTCTGCAGGCTGCCGGGGAAAACGGCGTGTGGAGCAGCAACGAGCGGACGCTCACAGTGCGGATACTCCCCGCCCCGTGGCTTTCGTGGTGGGCCTGGACGATCTATTCCGTGCTGCTGCTGGTGCTCGCCTATGGGGTCGTGCGGTTCCTGCGCTACCGGCTCCGGCTGCGTCAGGAGGTGCAGATTTCGAAGTTGGAGCGACAAAAAACCGAAGAACTGAATCATGCCAAATTGCAGTTCTTTACAAATATCACGCATGAACTGCTGACTCCGCTGACCATTATCTCGGCTACCGTCGATGAGTTGAAGATGCGGTTTCCCGGGCATGACGACCTTTATACGGTAATGGGTAGCAATATCAGCAGGCTCATCCGTCTGTTGCAGCAGATTCTTGAATTTCGTAAAGCAGAAACCGGCAATCTGAAGTTGCGTGTCTCTCCAGGAGATGTGGCGGCGTTTGTGAAAAATGAAGCCGAATCTTTCCTGCCGCTTGTCAAAAAGCGCAAGATACATTTCTCCGTACTCTGTAATCCGGAGTCGATTATCGGTTATTTTGATACGGACAAGCTGGACAAGATTCTCTACAACCTGCTTTCCAATGCCGCCAAATATAATAAGGAGGGTGGCTATATACAAGTCACGCTGATGTATGCCGAAGACAGGGACTTCGTCCGGTTGCATGTAAAGGATAATGGCAGTGGCATTTCAAAGGACAAGCAGAAGAGCCTCTTCAAGCGGTTCTACGAGGGGGATTACCGGAAGTTCAACACCATTGGTACGGGCATCGGCCTTTCTTTGGTAAAGGACTTGGTGGAGCTGCATGGAGGAAGCATTGAAGTGGAGAGCGAGGAAGGCCGGGGAACGGAATTCATCGTGACCTTGCCCGTAGACCGCTCTTACTTTAAGGAAGAACAGATTGATGAGGAAGCTGTACTTCCGGTACAGAAAACCGTTACCTATCTTGAAGAGGAGAATGCGGAGAATGTGGTTGCTGAAAAGCCCAAAGCTCATACCATACTGGTGGTGGAGGACAATGAGGAGCTTTTGCAGTTAATGGTCCGGCTGCTGAAACGTGAATACAATGTCCATACGGCCGAAAACGGTCAGGAGGCTGTGACTGTGCTTGACAATGAGGATATTGACCTGATTGTTTCGGACGTGATGATGCCCGTAATGGACGGCATCGAGTTTTGCAGGTATGTGAAGAACAAGTTGGAACTCAGTCATATTCCCGTGATTCTTCTGACAGCCAAGAACAAGGAGGAAGACCGTGCCGAAGCTTATGAAGTGGGGGCGGATGCCTTTATCAGTAAACCGTTCAACCTGGCCGTGCTGCATGCACGCATCCGCAATCTGCTGAAATACAAAGAACGCAAGGCGCATGACTTTAAGAACCAACTAGTGTTCGAAATCAAGGAACTGGACTATACCAGCATTGATGAGGACTTCATGCAGCGTGCCATTGACTGCGTAAACCGCCATCTGGAAGATTCAGACTTCGACCAGCCCCAGTTTGTGGAGGAGATGGGCACCAGCAAGTCCACCCTTTACAAGAAACTGAAATCCCTGACGGGACTGAATACTTCTGCCTTTATCCGTAACATCCGTCTGAAAGCGGCCTGCCGCATTATGGAGGAGAAGGGGAGTTCTGTGCGTGTTTCCGATCTGGCGTATGCCGTCGGTTTTAATGACCCGAAATATTTCAGTTCTTGTTTCAAAAAGGAATTCGGCATGTTGCCGACGGAATATCAGGAACGCTTCATACAGTCATAGATCAAGTCAAATTATGCTTCAATTAGGTCGAATAACTAAAATTCTACCTCGTAGAAGCATTATTGGAGGTCTTCCTATCAGCATTCGCCTACATTTGCCATTGTTTTCACGGTTAAAATGAAGAGTGAAAGTGAAACAATTAATGTTTAATCTTAAAGTTTATACAATGAAAAGACAGAGATTCTTTGAAGGACTCGGGCTGAAAGTGTATGTCACTTTGGCCATTTGCATGGCCCTTCTGTTGAATGTTCAGTTCTTGAACGCACAGAGTTCGACAATCAATGTAAAAGGTGTGGTTAATGATGCGATGGGACCGGTGATTGGCGCCAGTGTAGTGGAGAAAGGGAATGCGACGAATGGAACAATTACCGACATTGACGGTAATTTCTCTTTGAAAGTCCCTTCGGATGCCACTTTGACAATCAGCTTTATCGGTTATAAGACGGTAGAGCTGCCGGTGGCT
>ERZ1027085.1125-NODE-1125-length-10526-cov-7.162067_pt1 | contig 10526 bp, 8 predicted proteins | sample MGYA00519415_ERZ1027085 | MGnify/ENA primary metagenome ERZ1027085 (study PRJEB26926, sample SAMN06164436) | human gut metagenome | biome: ENVO:00009003; feature: ENVO:2100002; material: ENVO:00002003 | host: Homo sapiens | place: USA | collected 2012 ...
GACTCATAAATCTACCCTTAATCGTGTATTGGATGATAGTTGCGGATTTTAGGTTCATACCCCTTGCTATAATCAAACCCGGCAATTCCTAAAAAGTCCAACGCTTCATATTCATTTTTACCTTCCTCCTTTACCAACATACAATCAATGAAATGATCACTTCCCCAAGGCTGGTAAGTGCCAATCTCGGAAGAGACCTTCATTTTAATGTTTTCTACATTGTCTTGTGGAGTATCACTGTTACAAGAGGTCACACCAATTATAATCAAGAGCGATAAAATTCCGAATAGTTTTTTAGTTTTCATAGATTTAGTTTTATAATAATCGCTCGCAAAGATAGTCTTTTTCGTGATAAAACATTTTTCGATAAGAGTTTTTGTTGGAAGAAAACCGTCTATTACTCAAATTTGTTACTGATATTTTATAAAAAGAATAAAAAACATTCTCAATCCATTGCTTTTTACTATATTTGCAACCAAATTTTCTGTTCACAATGAAAATTAAGGAATTAGTAAGCGCCCTTGAACGGTTCGCGCCTCTGCCATTGCAAGACGGATTTGATAATGCCGGCCTGCAAATCGGATTGACAGATGCGGAAGCAACAGGGGCTTTGTTGTGTCTTGACGTTACTGAAGCTGTACTGGATGAAGCCATTGCATTGGGATATAATGTGGTTATATCACATCACCCTCTCATTTTCAAAGGGTATAAATCCATCACGGGCAGGGATTATGTGGAACGTTGTATCTTGAAAGCCATCAAGAATGACATCGTTGTTTATGCTGCGCACACTAACCTGGATAATGCACCGGGAGGAGTGAACTTCAAGATTGCCGAGAAAATCGGTTTGAAGAATGTCCGTATCCTGGAAGCCAAGGAAAATGCGCTGGTAAAGCTGACCACATTTGTACCGACCGCCCAAGCGGAAGACGTGAGGAAAGCCTTGTTCGACGCTGGATGCGGCAATATCGGCAACTATGATTTGTGCAGTTATAACATGGAAGGCGAGGGGACATTCCGAGCCCGGGAAGGTGCCACCCCATACTGTGGAGCGATAGGGGAGCTGCATACCGAACGTGAAGTACGTATTGAGACAATCATACCCGCCTACAAAAAAGCGGCAACTGTCAAGGCACTGCTTGCGGCACATCCATATGAAGAACCGGTCTATGATATTTATCCCTTGCAAAACTCATGGCCACAAGCCGGAGCCGGTGTCATTGGCGAATTGGAAGTACCGGAGACAGAACTTGAATTCCTGAAACGGATAAAGAAAACCTTCGAAGTAGGGTGTCTCAGACATAACAAACTCCTCGGGCGGGAAATACAGACTGTTGCATTATGTGGCGGCGCCGGCGCTTTCCTAATGCCGCTTGCCATCCGCAACCGTGCAGATGTCTTTATCACCGGCGAGATAAAATACCATGACTATTTCGGACATGATACCGATATATTATTGGCTGAAATAGGGCATTATGAAAGTGAGCAATATACGAAAGAAATATTTTATACAATAATCCGGGATTTGTTTCCTCATTTTGAGGTTCAGATGACCAAAGTGAATACAAACCCCATAAAATACATGTAAGTAAAATGGCTAAAGAAGCAAAAAAAGATCCTCAGGAATTAACCGTAGAACAGAAGTTGAAAGCTTTGTTCCAATTGCAGACAATGCTGTCCAAAATCGATGAAATCAAGACGTTGAGAGGTGAACTTCCACTGGAAGTACAGGACTTGGAAGACGAAATAGCCGGTCTGAGTACCCGTATAGACAGAATCAAGGCAGAAGTTGCCGAGTTGAAATCCTCCATTGCAGGAAAGAAAGTTGAAATTGAAACCGCAAAGGCTTCTGTAGCTAAATATAAAGACCAGCAGGACAACGTACGCAACAACCGCGAATATGACTTCTTAAGCAAGGAAATCGAATTCCAGACATTGGAAATCGAACTCTGCGAAAAGCGTATCAAGGAATTTGCCGCACAAGAGGAAGAAAAATCTCAGGAAGTAGCAGAAAGCACTGCTGCTCTGGAAGAAAGACAAAAAGACCTCGACGTAAAGAAGAGCGAACTGGACGAAATCATCTCCGAGACCAAGCAAGAGGAAGAGAAGCTGAGAGACAAAGCCAAAGAACTGGAAACAAAGATTGAACCCCGTCTGCTTCAGTCCTTCAAACGTATCCGTAAGAATTCACGCAATGGACTGGGTATTGTATACGTACAGCGTGATGCTTGCGGTGGTTGCTTCAACAAGATTCCGCCCCAGAGACAATTGGACATCCGCTCACGCAAGAAAATTATCGTTTGCGAATATTGTGGCCGTATCATGATTGACCCGGAATTAGCAGGTATAACTCCCGAACAGAAAGTAGAAGTTGTAAAGGAAAAGCCAGTAAGAGCCAAAAGAAAAATCGTACATATCGGCTCAGATAATTAAAAATAGAACATTTTCTATATATAAAACGGCAATAGTAAAGCACCTATTGCCGTTTTTTTGTTAAATAAGCTCATAAAAACCTGCTATTAGAGAAAAAAGAAGTAGTTTTGTTGCTTGAAAAATTAATAGAATTAAATTAAAAAGCATGAGACTAAACAAATTATTCATACTCTATTCACTTTTCGGAATATTGATGGCATCGTGCATAAAAGATGAAGCACCCAATGCTGAAGCTGATATAACAGGCATCTCTTTTGAAGAAGATGTACTGGCAAGCGCTCGTTTCAATTTAAATCCGTCTTACAATGATAATCTGCAGGCCTACCCCATATTAGTAAAAGTAAAAGAGGGCACTCCTTTAAACAAACTATCCCCCCTGTTTGAGTTGACGCCGGGCGCTACCATTAGTCCGGAAAGTGGTAGTGAACACGATTTCTCTGACGGAAAAAGGGTAAAGTATACCGTAACTTCCGAGAACAAGGCTTGGCAGCGAGTATATTCCATCGGTGTACGCGAACAATCGGTATCAGACATCCCAAATGAATTCCATTTTGAAGACATACGACTTATCAATGGAATTAACCCCAAATACAAATATCAGGAGTTCTATGAAGAACAAGACGGATTGGAACTGACATGGGCCAGTGGAAATGAAGGATTCAACTGGGCAGCCAGTTCATCAGCTACTGAAAATTACCCTACGTCACAATATGACAATGGTAAAAACGGAAAGTGTGCCAAATTAGAAACTCGGCTTACCGGCTCTCTGGGAGCAATGGTAGGTATGCCGATAGCTGCTGGAAATTTGTTTATCGGTGAGTTTGATATGACGAATGCTCTCACCAGCCCATTGAAAGCCACACATTTCGGCACTCCTTTCTGTTATAAGCCCTCACGTCTAAAAGGTTGGTACAAGTACAAAGCCGGTGAACGTTTTTATGAAAACGGTGGATACACCGACCGTAAAGATGTGATGAACATCTATGCAATCTTTTATGAAGGCGAAAGTTACAACGAAGCAGGAGAAGTTACGGAAGTAATATTGGATGGAAATCTGCCAAACCAGAACTATGAACATCCCAGTATGGTAGCTTTAGCTCTAATATCCAATCCCCACGAAACCGATGATTGGGAAGCTTTCGACATTCCTTTTGACTATCAGAGATATGGAAAAGAAATAGATGAAACCAAACTGGCAAAAGGAAAATATAAACTAAGTATCATTTTTGCATCCAGCAAGAACGGTGCAACTTTCGAGGGTGCGCCCGGAAGTACCCTTTTAGTGGATGATGTGGAACTGATTTTCGAATAAGAACCCTGTAGAATTGGAATACAACATGATAAAGAAAATAGTAGCATTTATCGCATTGGCAGTTTACATGCAAACCGCCCTATACGCTCAAGAGAATCAGAATCGTACGCTTATAAACGCTGCCCTGCACGGATGGGAATATGAGATAAGGGCCGGTGTCAGCATCGGTGGTACTTCCCCGCTTCCATTACCCGTAGAAATACGGAGTATCGATACCTACAATCCTACTTTAGCTCTTATGCTGGAAGGAAATGCCATCAAGTGGTTAGGAAAAACTAAAAAATGGGGAGTAATAACCGGGGTAAGACTGGAAACCAAAAATATGATTACCAAAGCGACAGTAAAGAACTATGGCATGGAAATCATAGGAAATGACGGTAACCGCTTGAAAGGTAACTGGACGGGAGGAGTAAAAACCAAAGTACGCAATGCCTACATTACTGTCCCCGTACTTGGAGCATATAAAATCAACTCACGATTGCGAGCCAAAGCAGGTGCATATGTATCCTACCTGATGGATGAGGAATTCTCCGGATATGTATATGAAGGTTATCTGCGTGAAGGTAATCCTACCGGAAAGAAAGTCAACTTCTCCGACGGTGCCATTGCCACTTACGACTTTTCGGATGATTTGCGCAAGTTTGCCTGGGGCGTGCAAGCTGGTGTAGACTGGCGTGCCTTCAAACATCTGAGTGTATTTGCCGACCTTACATGGGGATTGAATGATATTTTCAAGAAAGATTTCAATACAATTACCTTTGCCATGTATCCCATCTACTTGAATGTGGGTTTCGGGTATGCCTTCTAAGATACTCGGGTATACCGAGTAAATACTCATAAACAAATAAAGGTTTAGGTTGTTATCAATCCCATAAAAAGATAACCACCTAAACCTTTATTTATGAATATAAAAGTTTGGAGCACTGCGTTGCTCATATTATGCCTATGTCCTGCGGCTATAGCACAGAAAGCCAACCGCTATCTTGAGAAGCCACTCCCACAAGGCTGGGGAAGGGACGTCTCCCATGCCATTCCCGGAGATGACAATCTGTTCAGCGGACAGATACCACCCATTGACGACAAGTGGTGGAAAGCATTCGATGACCCGATGCTGGATTCACTGATTACAGTAGCCTCCACTCAAAACTATTCCGTACTTTCTGCCATGGACCGTATGGATATGGCCAAAGCCAACCTGCGGATAGAACGCGGCGGCTTTTTCCCTTCCATCTCATTGGACGGAGGATGGGCACGGCAGCAAAGCAGCGGCAATGTCAACGCACTTCCGCAATCCATTACCGGTGCATACAGCGCCTCGCTCAACGCCAGTTGGGAGCTGGACGTATTCGGAAGTATCCGCCAACGGGTAAAGGCACAGCGGGAAACCTTCATGGCAAGCAAGGAGGAATATACCTCTGTCATGGTATCCCTCTGTGCCCAGATAGCTTCTGCCTACATCGGACTCCGCGAACTGCAGCAAGAGCTAAGTGTAGTGACCCACAATTGCCATACCCAGGCAGCCGTACTTAACATTACCGAAGTACGCTACAAAACCGGACTGGTGTCCAAACTGGACGTTTCACAAGCCAAATCCGTATATTACAGTACCAAAGCCTCCATCCCACAACTGGAGGCAGGCATCAACCAATACATCACGACGCTCGCAATCTTACTCGGTACTTACCCCCAGCATATCCGCCCCATATTGGAGGAGCCCGGCAAACTGCCCGACTATATGGAACCCATAGGCATCGGTGTTCCTGCCGACCTGCTGCTCCGCCGCCCCGATATACGGCAAGCCGAACGCCAAGTCAACGCGCAGGCGGCAACACTCGGCGCATCTCAAAGTGACTGGCTGCCGCAAGTGTTCCTAAAAGGTTCCATCGGCTATTCCTCCCATGACTTGAAGGACTTGACTAAACGGAACAGTATGACGTTTGAAATTGCTCCAAGCATCAGCTGGACCTTATTCAGCGGTACCAAACTGGTGAATGCCACCCGTCTGGCACGTGCCCAGCTCGATGAATCCATTCACCAGTTCAACCAGACAGTGCTTACCGCCGTGCAGGAAACGGATAATGCCATGAACTCCTATCGCAACTCCATCCAACAGATTGTTGCCATGCGCGAAGTATGCAACCAGGGAGAAGAAACTCTGAAACTCTCCCTCGATTTGTACAAACAAGGACTTACTCCCTTCCAGAACGTACTGGACGCACTACGCTCACTCCTGACATACGAAAATCAGCTGGTGCAGGCACAAGGCAGCTCCTTGCTGCATCTGATAGCCTTATACCAGGCATTGGGAGGTGGATATGAAATGAATCAGAAATAAGAATATAAACTAAACCGAACCGTATATGAAAAATCAAATGTACATCACCCTGCTCATCCTGCCATTGCTGGCAACGGGATGCGGGGGAAGGAAAGAAACGGCACAAACGATGCCCGTTCCCGAGATAAGCGTGGCCCGTCCGACAGTGCAGAACATTACGCTGACGAAAGAATATCCGGGCTACCTGACTTCTGAAAAGACCGTAGACCTGGTAGGCAGAGTCAGCGGAACCTTACAGACCATCGCTTACGCTCCCGGCAGCCGGGTACGCCAGGGACAAGTACTTTTTGTCATCGAACCGACAGTCTATCAAGATAATGTGCGGCAGGCAGAAGCAGAACTCAACACTGCCCGCGCCAACCTGGAATACGCCCAAAACAACTACACACGTATGCAGGAAGCCGTGAAAAGCGATGCTGTAAGCCGTATACAAGTGCTGCAAGCACAATCCAACGTGGCAACTTCGCAGGCTGCAGTGAGCAATGCGGAAGCAGCCCTGAACACAGCACGCACCAATCTGAGCTACTGCACCGTCCGTGCTCCCTTCGACGGCACCGTAAGCCGTAACCTGGTGGATGCCGGAGGCTATGTAGGCGGCAGCGTGCAGCCCGTCACATTGGCAACCATCTACAAAGACGACCATTTGTACACCTACTTCAATGTGGCAGACAACCAATGGCTCTCCATGCTGATGCAGCAGGGAGACAGTATCCCCCGGCAAGTGAGTGTCAGCCTGGGTAAAGACGGACTCCTCACTTATCCCGCACAGCTGGACTATCTTTCGCCCAACGTAGACTTGAACACCGGAACTTTGAACATCCGCGCCCGTCTCGACAACCCTAAAGGACTGTTGAAAAGCGGCCTCTACGTCAGCATCACCTTGCCCTACGGAGAGCAACAGCAGGCCATCCTGCTGCCGGATGCCTCCATCGGCACCGACCAGTTGGGGAAATACATATACGTAGTCAACGATTCGAATATAGTGCGCTACCGCCATATAGAAACCGGACAACTGATAGGGGACAGCCTGCGCCAGATAAGGGCAGGCATCACTCCCCGGGAGCGCTACGTCACCAAAGCACTGATGAAGGTAAGGGATGGAATGAAAATACATCCTATTGACAACTAATATGAATTGATTAATACCAAAGCCTATGTTTTCAAAATTCTTCATAGACCGTCCTATCTTTGCTACCGTATTGGCGCTGCTCATCGTCGTAGCAGGACTGGTCACACTGGGCATCCTGCCCATTGCCCAATATCCGGACATCACACCACCCACCGTGCAGGTCAGTGCCGTATATCCCGGAGCCAATGCGCAGACGGTGGCACAAACCGTCGGCATCCCCATCGAGCAGCAAGTCAACGGAGTGGACGGAATGCTTTACATGTCCTCCAACTCCAGCTCATCGGGCGCTTACTCTCTTACCATTACTTTTGCCGTAGGCACAGACATTGATATGGCTACCGTGCAGGTCCAGAACCGGGTAAGCGTGGCCCAGTCGTCACTACCTACTCCCGTTGTGGTGCAAGGCGTCACTGTACAGAAACAGTCATCGAACATCGTGATGTTCCTCACGATGACGTCGGACAGCAAAGACTACGACGGACTTTACCTCAGCAACTATGCCAAGCTGAATCTCGTAGACCAGTTAACACGCGTGCCCGGTGTAGGCGCCGTCAATGTGATGGGAGCAGGGGACTACTCCATGCGTATCTGGCTCGACCCTGCCGCCATGCGCATCCGCTATCTTTCGCCGGCCGATGTATACCAAGCTATCCAATCACAGAATGTGGAGGTCAGCGCAGGTAACGTAGGGCAACCCATCGGCACAGACAATAAAAATGCCTATCAATACAGCCTGACCGTAAAAGGGCGCCTTACCTCACCCGAAGAGTTCGGCAACATTATCCTGCGTACCGAAACCGGAGGGAAGATACTCCGTCTGCGCGACGTGGCGCATATCGACCTGGGCTCGGCCTCTTACAGCGTAGTATCCCAACTGGACGGGAAACCCACCGCTGCCATCGCTATCTATCAGCAACCTGGCAGCAACTCGCTGGACGTTTCCAAAGGAGTAAAGGCAAAAATACAGGAACTCTCGCAAAATTTCCCTGCAGGCATACAATACAATGTAACCCTGGACACTACGGATGTCATTCATGCTTCCATAGACGAAGTGATGGTGACGTTCCTTGAAACAACCCTGCTGGTAGTTCTCGTCATCTTCCTGTTCCTGCAGAACTGGCGGGCGGTCGTCATTCCCTGCATCACTATTCCGGTATCACTCATCGGCACACTGGCCGTCATGTCCTTGTTCGGCTTCTCCATCAATACGCTGACACTATTCGGACTGATACTTGCCGTGGCCATCGTGGTGGATGATGCCATTGTGGTGGTGGAGAACTCCACGCGTCTGCTGGACACGGGGCGCTACACCTCCCGCCAGGCTGTGACCGAAGCGATGGGAGAGATTACCGGACCCATTGTCGGGGTAGTGCTGGTGCTGCTTGCCGTATTTATCCCGACAACACTCGTCAGCGGCATATCAGGACAACTGTATAAACAGTTTGCCTTGACCATTGCAGCCAGCACCGTACTTAGCGGATTCAACTCACTGACCCTTACTCCGGCACTCTGTGCCTTGATGCTGCAACCTACCCGGCCTTCCAAAAATCCCCTATATCGGGGGTTCAACCATCTGTACGACAAGACACAAGGAGTCTACGACCGGATAGTGGAGTACCTGCTCCAACGCCCTGTCGCTTCCATCGTTTCATATGCGGTTTTCACATTGATTGCTGTCCTGCTGTTTGTCAAATGGCCGTCCACATTTGTTCCGGAAGAAGATGACGGCTATTTCCTCGCAGTGGTACAACTTCCCCCTGCATCGAGCCTGGAGCGCACCCAAGCCGTAGGAAAGCAGATAAATAAGATTCTCGATTCTTACCCCGAAATAAAGGACTACATCGGCATATCCGGCTTCTCCGTGATGGGAGGTGGAGAGCAAAGCAATGCGGCCACTTACTTCATCGTACTGAAAAACTGGAATGAACGCAAGGGAAAGGAACATACGGCTGAAGCCGTAGTACAGCGCTTCAATATGGAAGTATATGGCATCCAGGAAGCAGAGATATTTGCCATGGTCCCGCCTGCCATCCCCGGACTGGGAGCTACCGGAGGCCTGCAACTCCAATTGGAAGACCGCCACAACCTCGGCGCCACCGAGATGCAGCGTGCTGTAGAGACCTTGATGGAGCATTACCGCAATTATCCGGCACTGGCATCGGTCAGCAGCCAGTACCAAGCCAATGTACCGCAATATTTTTTGAATATAGACCGCGACAAGGTACAGTTGATGGGTATCCCGCTGAACAGTGTATTCACCGCCTTGGGTTACTATATGGGGGAGGCCTACGTCAACGACTATGTACAGTTCGGACACATCTACCAAGTGAAATTGGGGGCGGGCGACCGTGCCCAGCGTGTCATCGACGATGTTCTGAAATTGAGCGTTCCCAATGCATCGGGAGAAATGGTACCTTTCTCTTCCTTCACCCGGGTGGAAGAGCAGTTAGGCATGGACCAGATAAACAGATATAACATGTACTCCACAGCAGCCGTGACCTGCAATGTGGCTCCGGGCAGTAGTTCGGGAGAGGGTATCCGGCAAATGGAAAGTCTAATCAAAGAGCATCTCGGAGACGAGTTCGGCTATGAATGGACTTCGGTAGCCTATCAGGAGACGCAGGCGGGAACCACGACGACTGTCGTATTCGTCATGGCACTGCTGGTTGCCTTCCTTGTACTCGCCGCACAATACGAAAGCTGGACCAGTCCGGTAGCTGCCGTAATGGGACTTCCGGTTGCACTGCTCGGTGCCATGCTGGGATGCTATGTCATGGGGACTCCGGTCAGCATCTACACACAAATTGGAATCATTCTGCTTGTCGCCTTGTCTGCCAAAAACGGTATTCTGATTGTGGAGTTTGCACGTGACTTTCGTGCACAAGGCAATTCAATCCGCGATGCGGCATTCCAGGCCGGACATATCCGCCTGCGACCTATTCTGATGACATCGCTTGCATTCGTATTCGGGGTTATGCCGCTGCTTTTTGCAACCGGAGCAGGGGCGGGAAGCCGTATTGCACTGGGAGCCGCCGTAGTGTTCGGTATGGCACTGAATACCTTGCTTGCCACGGTCTATATTCCTAATTTCTACGAATTGATGCAGAAGTTGCAGGAGAAGTTCAGTAAGAAACAATAGGGAGGATGAGCTACAAGTTATGGATTATGGGTTATAAGCTATCACACTTATAGCCCATAATCCATAACTCATTTTAGCAACTTGCTGCTAAAAGTTGTATCTTTGCGTGCGAATTGCCTCTTAAACCTAAAATCCGCAACTATCATCCAATACACGATTAAGGGTAGATTTATGAGTC
>ERZ1027085.1128-NODE-1128-length-10518-cov-7.225843_pt1 | contig 10518 bp, 8 predicted proteins | sample MGYA00519415_ERZ1027085 | MGnify/ENA primary metagenome ERZ1027085 (study PRJEB26926, sample SAMN06164436) | human gut metagenome | biome: ENVO:00009003; feature: ENVO:2100002; material: ENVO:00002003 | host: Homo sapiens | place: USA | collected 2012 ...
GAGATGTAGCTCCGTCTCGTGGGCTCGGAGATGTGTATAAGAGACAGCCCAAAGGCACCTTTTTTCGCACCATGACGCCTCAGGAGTATAAAACCTTCTCCACCGCGTTAAAGGACGCGCCCCAGCCGAAGCAAACTGCGGCGGCGGCAACGGCGGCAAAAATTGAGCGTCCCGTCAATATGCCCCTGCGGGAGTTCGTGATGCTTCCTCAGGTTCAGGCGAGCCAGACCCCACCCAAAGTGGAAAAAGTTGCGCCTGTACCCCCCGCTCCCCCCAAGAAAGAAGAACCGAAGCCGGAAGAAATGGAGCAGACCCAGCTGCCCATGCCCGCCGAGATCCAGTGGCGGATGGTGGGCGAGCTTTACAACACCTATATTATTGTGGAGCAGGGAGACGATGCTTTTCTCATTGACAAGCACGCCGCCCACGAGCGCATTCTCTTTGAAAAGCTGAAAGCCCACCCCGAAAAAATCAGCGCCCAGAGTCTGCTGTCCCCCATCCCCGTGCGCTTAAGTCCCGCCGCGGCCGGAGAGCTTCTCGCCAATGCGGACATGCTGGACGAATTGGGCTTTGCGGTGGAGGAATTCGGCGAAAACACCGTGCTTCTGCGGCAGATACCCCTGGATCTAAGCCCGGATGACGCCGCCGAAGCTGTGGAAAGCCTCTCCGCCGACCTTTTGTCCGGCCGCCGGGAAAGCAAGGACACCGTCCGGGACGAGCTGCTCCACACGGTGGCCTGCAAGGCCGCCATCAAGGCCGGGTGGGTCAATGATGAGCAGGAGCTTCTCGCCGTGGCCAAAGAGGTCATGAGCCGGGAAGACCTGAAATACTGCCCCCATGGCCGTCCCATCTGCGTTTCTTTGAGCAAAAAGCAGCTGGAAAAGCAGTTCAAGCGGACGTAACGCCGCCCTGTCTGGAGATTTCTATGAACAACATCATCTGCATCGCCGGGCCGACGGCATCTGGAAAAACCGCGCTGGCCGCAACACTGGCGAAGGAACTGAATGGTGAAGTGGTGTCCTGCGACTCCATGCAGGTGTATAAGCGCATGGACATCGGCACCGCGAAGCCCACCTTGGAGGAAATGCAGGGAATCCCCCACCACATGATCGACGTGGCCGAGCCGTGGGAGGATTTTTCCGTCAGCCGCTACTGTGATATGGCCGCCCCCATTGTGGACGATATCCTTTCCCGGGGAAAAACCGCCGTGATCGCAGGCGGGACCGGGCTTTACATGGACTGCCTCATCCGGGGCAACACCTTCGCGCCCTTCCCCGCCACCGGCGTTCGGGAGCGGCTGGAAGCCCAGGCAGACGCCGATGGCATGGAAGCCATGCTTTCCCATCTGCGCGCCGTAGACCCCGACGCCGCCGGGCGTCTGCATCTTTCCGACCGGAAGCGCATCCTCCGGGCGCTGGAGGTTTATCTGGAAACCGGCGAGACCATTACGGAACACAACCGGAAGACGCAGGCCGTTCCGCCCCGGTACTCCCCTATCTGGCTGGGGCTGGACTTTGCCCAGCGGGGCGAGCTGTACCGCCGTATCGATCTGCGGGTCAGTCTCATGCTTCAGCAGGGGCTGGTGGAGGAAATTCAGGGGCTTCTCGCCGACGGCATTCCCGAAAAGGCCACCGCCATGCAGGCCATCGGCTACAAGGAATTCGTGGATGCTCTTGACGGCCGGTGTACAATAGAGGAAGCTGCCGATCTGGTGCGCCAATCCTCCCGCCGCTACGCCAAGCGTCAGCTGACATGGTTCCGCCGGAACAAGGCCATCCACTGGCTCATCCGGGAGGCCGGAGACACCGGGCGGGAAATTCTGGAAAACGCTCGACGGATTGTGAGCGATTTTGACAACTGAAACGTGTTAGGATGTGGATACCCTAAAAATACGGCAGTTCTTGGGGAGTTATGTACCTGCCGAATATGAGAAAGAAGGTATCCATATGTCTGACGCGATCAACTTACAGGAAGCTATTTTGAAGGAGGTTCGCCGGGACAAGGTTCCCGTGACCCTGTTTCTGATGAACGGCTTCCAGCTCCGGGGGGTCATTACGGGCTATGACAGCTTCGTAGTGGTGCTGGTATCCGATGGCAAGCAGCAGATGATCTACAAGCACGCCATCTCCACCCTCGCCCCCATGAAACCGCTGAAGGCCGCAGCCGCAACTGCGTGACGCAAAAAGGGCAACGGAGCATAAGCCTTCCGTTGCCCTTTTTTCAGTGTAAACTCCGGTTCCCAATCTAAACAGAAAGAAGAATTCTTATGTCTATCGCCGAAAACGTCGCCGAAATCCGCCGCCAAATGGAAGTCGCCGCCCTCGCGGCGGGACGTGACCCAAAGGGAATCCTGCTCTGCGCCGCCACAAAAATGAACGACGCCGACGCCGTGCGTCAGGCCATTGCCGCCGGTGTGGACTGCTGCGGCGAAAACCGGGTGCAGGAGCTGACCGCCAAGCTCGCCCAGAACGCCTATGACGGCGCGCCGGTGCACTTCATCGGCCATTTGCAGACCAACAAGGTCCGGCAGGTGGTGGGCAAGGTGTCCCTCATTCAAAGCGTGGACTCTGAGCGTCTGCTCGCCGCCATCGACCGGGAAGCCGCCCGGCAGGGCATTGTGCAGGATATTTTGCTGGAAGTCAACATCGGTGAGGAAGCCAGCAAGTCCGGTTTTGCCGCGGAGGACATTCTCCCTCTGATGGAAAAAATTGGTGAATTTTCAAACATATGTATTAAAGGTCTTATGGCAATCCCCCCAATCAGCCACATTTCGGGAGAAAATCAAAAATTTTTTCAAAAAATGTTCCACTTATCTGTTGACATAAGGCAGAAAAAATACGATAATGTCAAGGTGGACTGTTTATCCATGGGCATGTCCGGAGACTTCGCCGACGCGATCGCTTCCGGCAGCACGATGGTTCGTGTAGGCACCGCTATTTTTGGTGCCAGAGACTATGCCAGGGATTCATCAAAATGATGTGAGCATACATTAGGAGGACATATAGAATGAGCTTGTGGGATAATGTAAAGAAATTTGCCCAGCCCTACGCAGACGACGATTACGATGATTACGGCGAGGATGACGATTACCTCGATGATTATGAAGAACCCGAGAAGTCTGCTCCCGCCCGCCGCAAACCCCGCCGCGCATCGGCGCCCACTCCCGCCCCCGAAGAGGAAGAGGAGGAGGAAGCCGACGATTACGGCTTCGGTCCCATGACCAGCACCACGTCCGCCGCTCCCGCCGCCGGTTTCTCCGGCCAGGTCCTGAACATGAACACCGGCAACAAGCAGGAAGTGGTTCTGTTCCGTCCCGGCAGCTTCAACGACACCTCCAAGGCCGCCGATGACCTTCGCAACCGCAAGGCCGTCATCGTCAACATGGAGAATGTAGACAAGGCCATGGCCCGCCGGGTCGTGGATTTCCTGTCCGGTTGTGTATACGCTCTGGACGGCGATGTGAAAAAGATCGCCCAGTCTGCTTACCTGTTCTGCCCCCACAATATGGACATTGTGGGCGATCTGGAAACGTTGCAGGCTGAGGTTGAAAGCTATATCTAAAAGATAGGAAGGTAAGTCACCATGTTTACACCGCAGCAGATCGATCAGATTTCTTTCAGCAAGTCTACTTTCGGCGGCTACAATATGCAGCAGGTAGACGAGTTTCTGGAGCCTCTGACAGAGGATTACGTAACGCTGTACAAGGAGAACGCCCTGCTGAAAAGCAAGATGCGCGTTCTTGTCGGCAAGCTGGAAGAATACCGCAAGAACGAAGCGGCCATGAAGGAAAAGGTCGCCAACGCCCAGCGCACCTGTGACAAGATGGTCATGGAAGCCGAGGCCAAATGTGCCAAGATGCTCAGCAGCGCCAACGCCGCTGCCGCCGCGCAGGCTGCCCAGCCTGTCGCCCAGCCCGTCCAGAGCGTTCCCAACAACAGCGCCCTGATCGCCGCCGAGAACGCCCGTCTGGAAGAAGCCCGCAGAACCGCTTCCGCCCGGATCAACGAGATTCAGGATCAGATGCGCTCCTGCATTCAGGCTCTGGATCGGATCAAGACCGCCAACGCACCGGCCGTCTCCACGGCTCCCACGACCCGTGTGGCTCCCGTAGTGCCCGCAGCTCCCGCTGCCCCGGCCGCTCCTGCCCCCAAGGTCAGCAGCGACGACGTAGCCGACGAGATTTCCCAGAACATTGAAGCAATCATCGGCACCACCACGGACACCGCCCCCAAGGCCGCGCCCAAGCACCCCACCGCCAATGATTCCACCACCAGCCGCTTTGCCAGCCTGAACCTGCAATTCGGCCGTAACTACGATCCCACTTCCCGCAGATAAGGGAAAAAACTATACGTTTAAGCTTTGACGAGGACACGTAAGCCGTTCCGCCGCTTTCAGAGAGCTGCCGTTTTGGTGCAAGGCAGTAAGCAGGAGACGGTTTGCATCACCTCCGAGCAGCGCGCCGAACCCGAAAGGCAGTAGACCGCGCCGGGACACGCCCGATACAGCGTAAGGGAAGCTCTGATTCAGAGATTCCCCGTGAGTGCCGGTTTTGCCGGAACGAGAGTGGTACCGCAGAGGTCAACGCGCCTTTGTCTCTTTTGACGAGACAAGGGCGCGTTCCTTTTGATCGCAGAGTCGCACTTCCCTGCCCCACATTATCATGAATTCATTTTTGGAGGTAAGTATTCCGATGGATTATAAAAACACGATCATCACACCGAAAACCGATTTCCCCATGAAGGCGGGTCTGCCCACCCGGGAGCTGGGTATGCTCAGCCGCTGGGAGGAGCAGGACCTCTACGAGGCCATGCTGGAAAAGAACAAGGATCTCCCCCCCTTTGTGCTCCACGACGGCCCTCCCTTCAGCAACGGCGACATCCACATGGGTCACGCCCTGAATAAGACCCTGAAGGACTTCATCGTCCGCAGCCACGCCATGATGGGCTATTACACCCCCTACGTCCCCGGCTGGGACAATCACGGTCTGCCCATTGAGACAGCCATCATCAAAAAGAGTAAGCTCAACCACAAGGCCATGCCCGTTCCCCAGTTCCGCGCCGCCTGCGAGGAATTTGCCGAAACCTATATCCAGCGCCAGATGGCGGGCTTCAAGCGTCTGGGCGTTGTGGGCAACTGGAAGCACCCCTACCGCACCATGGACAAGCACTTTGAAGCGCAGGAGGTCAAAGTCTTTGGCCGGATGTTCGACAAGGGCTATATCTACAAGGGCTTGAAGCCCGTGTACTGGTGCCCCGTGTGCGCCACCGCCGTGGCCGAGGCCGAGATCGAGTACCACGACGACCCCTGCACCTCCGTCTATGTCAAGTTCCCCATGAAGGACGATCTGGGCAAGCTGGCAGGCTTCGACCTGAGCCGCACCTACTTCGTCATCTGGACGACCACCATCTGGACGCTGCCCGGCAACCTTGCCATCTGCCTGCACCCCAGAGAGACCTACGTTCTGGTCAAGGCCGACAACGGCGAGACCTATATCATGGCGGAAGCCCTGATGGACAAGGTCATGCACATCGGCGGCTTCGAGCATTACGAGGTCATCGCCTCCTACCCCGGCCAGTTCTTTGAGAATATGCTGGCACAGCATCCCTTCCTGGACAAGACCTCCCGTCTGGTGAACGCCGAGTACGTCACCATGGATTCCGGTACGGGCTGTGTCCACACCGCTCCCGGCTTCGGCGCCGACGACTACCAGACCTGCATGCGCTACGGCATGGATCTGGTCGTCCCCGTGGACGACTACGGCCGCCACACCGACTACGCCGGCAAGTACGCCGGTATGAAGACCGAGGAAAGCAATCCCGTCATTCTCGCGGACATGAAGGAAAGCGGCGCTCTGTTCGCCTCCGAGGAGATCGTCCACTCCTACCCCCACCACGACCGCTGCAAGAAGCCCATCATCTTCCGGGCGACTCCTCAGTGGTTCTGCTCTGTGGAGTCCTTCAAGGACGAGGCCATCGCCGCCTGCAAGGATGTGAAGTGGCTGCCCGCATGGGGCGGCGAGCGGATGATCAGCATGATCCGGGAGCGTGCCGACTGGTGCATTTCCCGTCAGCGCCGCTGGGGTCTGCCCATCCCCGTGTTCTACTGCCGGGACTGCGGCAAGCCCGTCTGCACCGACGAGACCATCGCCCACCTCTCTGAGCTGTTCGACGAATACGGCTCCAACGTCTGGTTTGAGAAGGACGCCATGGAGCTGATTCCCGAAGGGTTGAGCTGCCCCCATTGCGGCGGCAAATCCTTCGACAAGGAGACCGACACTTTGGACGGCTGGTTCGACTCCGGCTCCACCCACTACGCTTCCCTCATGAAGGACACTCCCGAGCTGTGGCCTGCCGACGTCTATCTGGAAGGCGCCGACCAGTACCGCGGCTGGTTCCAGTCCAGCCTTCTGACCTCCGTCGGCGCGCTGGGACACGGCGCACCCTTCAAGCAGGTTCTGACCCACGGCTGGACGGTGGACGGTCAGGGACGCGCCATGCACAAGTCTCTGGGCAACGGCATCGACCCTGCCGACCTGATCAAAGAATACGGCGCCGACATCGTGCGTCTGTGGGCTGGCTCCGCCGACTACCACGCCGACGTCCGCTGCTCCAAGGAAATCTTCAAGCAGCTGTCTCAGAGCTACCTGAAGTTCCGCAACACCGCCCGGTACTGCCTTGGCAACCTGAACGAGTTCGACCCCGACAACCTGGTTGCCCCCGAGGACATGGAGGAGCTTGACCGCTGGGCGCTGACCCGTCTGGACGCGCTGGTGCAGGTCTGCCGGAAGGCTTACGACAACTACGAGTTCCATGTGGTGTCCCACGCCATCAACGATTTCTGCGTTGTGGAGCTGTCCTCCTTCTATCTGGACATCATCAAGGATCGTCTCTACTGCGAGGAAAAGGACGGCCTGCGCCGCCGCTCCGCCCAAAGCGCTCTGTTCCTGATTCTGGACGCCATGGCGAAGCTGTTCGCCCCCATTCTGGCCTTCACCTGCGACGAGATCTGGCAGTCCATGCCCCACCGTGCCACCGACGACGCCCGGAATGTCCTGCTGAACCAGATGCCGGAAGGCTTCGCCCAGTACGCGCTGGAAGACGCCGCCATGGAAAAGTGGGACGTGGTCATGAAGCTGCGTCAGGACGTCAACGGCGTTCTGGAAAAGGCGCGTGCCGACAAGCGTATCGGCAAGGCGCTGGAAGCCCACGTCACTCTGGCGACGGAGGACGCCGCCATCCGCTCCGCCTGCGAGGGCGTGAATCTGGCCGAGGTGTGCATCGTCTCCGACTGCGTCTGGGCGCAGCCCGAGGAAGGCGCTGAGGTTGGCACGGGCGTCAACTATCCGAGCCTGACCATCGGCGTATCCGAGGCCAAGGGCACCAAGTGCCCCCGCTGCTGGATGCACAGCCAGCAGGCAAACGCCGAGGGCCTGTGCCCCCGCTGCGCCGCCGTCGTGGCAAAAATGGACGTAGAATTCTGATTTTTCCCAAAAAAGCTCTAAAATGTTGCTGTTCGGGAGCGGGAAAATCCGCTCCCGAACTTTTTCCAAAAAGCCGCACGAAAAAGCTTGACAAATCGACTTTCCGTGCTATAATAAGCGTGTTCGGTTCGAGACGCCGGTATAGCTCAGTTGGTAGAGCAACTGATTTGTAATCAGTAGGTCGGGGGTTCGAGTCCGTCTACCGGCTCCATCAGAACCGGCGCGTTTCTTGGGCCAGAAACCGAACGAACAAAATATGGGGGAGTTCCCGAGTGGCCAAAGGGGACAGACTGTAAATCTGCTGCGTTTCGCTTCGATGGTTCGAATCCGTCCTCCCCCACCAATCAATCCCAGAGCCGTAACGGTTCTGGGATTTTTGCTGCGCAAAAATCCCAGTGATCTGTCGGACAGCCTTGGCTTTTTCTTAGTCGGTTTGGGTTGCAATCCCGCTCCGGCTGTGTTATACTGGACGGGTATAAGCTCATAATATGGTTGAGCGTTTCTACCAACCGCCGTAAATGGTTGACTGCAAAATTATACGTTGTGAGGTAGTCATGAATTACGATGTGATCATTGTCGGCGCGGGGCCCGGCGGTATCTTTTCCGCCTATGAGCTGACCCGGCTGCGCCCTGAACTGAAGGTCGCCGTCTTTGAGGCCGGACACCCGCTGAAAAACCGCAAATGTCCCATTGACGGTGTCCGGGTCAAGTCCTGCATTGCCTGCAAAAGCTGCTCTATCATGAGCGGATTCGGCGGCGCAGGCGCTTTTTCCGACGGAAAATACAACATTACCAACGATTTTGGCGGTACGCTTTACGAGTATCTCGGCAAGGCAAAAGCGCTGGAGCTGATGCGCTACGTTGACCAGATCAACATGGCCTACGGCGGCGAAGGCACCAAGCTCTATTCCACCGCCGGTACAAAATTCAAAAATCTGTGTATGCAGAACGATCTGCATCTGCTGGACGCCTCTGTGCGCCACCTCGGCACCGACATCAACTACGTGGTGCTGGAAAATCTCTACGCCTACCTGAAAGAAAAGGTCACGTTTTACTTCGACACGCCGGTGGAATCCGTAGCCGCCGTGGATGGCGGGTATCAGGTCACCTGCAAAGCCGGGAGCTTTTCGTGCAGCCAGTGCGTGATTTCCGTGGGGCGCAGCGGCAGCAAATGGATGGAGTCCGTCTGCCGTGACATGGACATTCCCACCAAGTCCAACCGTGTGGATATCGGCGTCCGGGTGGAACTTCCCGCAGAAATTTTCTCCCACCTCACCGACGAGCTGTATGAAAGTAAGATCGTCTACCGCACCGAGAAATACGGCGACCTCGTCCGCACCTTCTGCATGAACCCCAAGGGCGCGGTGGTCAACGAAAACACCAACGGCATCATCACCGTCAACGGCCACAGTTACGAAGACCCCGCCCGCCAGACCTCCAACACCAATTTTGCCCTGCTGGTGGCAAAGCACTTTTCCGAACCCTTCAAGGATTCCAACGGCTACGGCGAGTCCATCGCCCGCTTAAGCAATATGCTGGGCGGCGGCGTCATCGTCCAGCGCTTCGGCGACCTGATCCGTGGGCAGCGGTCTACCCCCAAGCGCATTGCGGAGTCCTTCGTCACCCCCACGCTGGACGCGACACCCGGCGATTTGAGCCTGGTGCTGCCCAAGCGAATTCTGGACGGCATCATCGAAATGCTCTACGCCCTGGATAAGGTCGCCCCCGGCACCGTCAACGACGACACCCTGCTCTACGGCGTGGAGGTCAAGTTCTACAATATGGAAGTGGCCGTGGATGAACATCTGCAGACCCGGTATCCGGGGCTGTACGTCATCGGCGACGGCAGCGGCATCACCCATTCCCTGTCCCACGCCTCCGCCAGCGGCGTCGCCGTGGCGCGGAGAATCGCAGAACATATACTATAAGGAGGGCGGATACCATGAAAGCACTGGCCTATTACGATGGCAAAATCGGCACACCCGAGGAACTGACAGTCCCCTTCTATGACCGCGCCCACTTCTTCGGCGACGGCTGCTATGACGCCGCCATGGCGGCAAACGGCACCATATTCCTGCTGGAAGACCACCTGGATCGGTTTTACGCCAGCGCCCGGCTGCTGGATATCCATATTCCCATGGAAAAGCAGGCGCTGGGCGAGCTTCTCACCCAGCTGACACGGCAGGTGGAGGGCGAAAGCTGCTTCGTGTACTGGCAGGTAAGCCGGGGCGTGGAGCCGCGGAGCCACACCTATGCCGAAAATCTGCCCGGCAAACTGTGGGTGCTGGTTCGTCCTCAGGTCATCCCCAACCCCAATATCCCCATCCGTCTGAACGACGAGGAGGACACCCGTTTCTTCCACTGCAACATCAAATCCCTGAATCTGCTGTGCAATGTGATGACCGCCCAGCGGGCGCACCGCGCCGGGTGCACGGAGACCGTGTTCCACCGGGGTGAGATCGTCACCGAATGCGCCCACTCCAACATTTCCGTCCTGAAGGACGGAGTTCTGTACTCTCATCCCAACGACGAGTTCATCCTCCGGGGCATCGCCAAGAGCCACATGATCCGGGTTTGTTACCGGCTGGATATCCCGGTGCTGGAAAAGCCCTTCACGATGGATTTTTTGAAATCCGCCGATGAAATTCTTGTAACCTCCACCACCAAGTTCTGCCTTTCCGCCGATACGCTGAACGGTCAGAGCGTGGGCGGAAAGGACCCTGCCGTCCGCATCGCCATCCAGAACGCGGTCATGCAGGACTTCCGGGACTGCACAGGCTATGCAGGACAATGGAATTAATTGAAAAAAGTCACCTGCCGCAACTGCTTTGCGCGCACGCCGGTACATCGGCGTGCGCCCTTTTGTAATGTCGCTCAAGGACGTTTGCTTTTGCTGTATGAACACTTTTTTATGTTTCTGTTACAAAAATTCGCGAATTTATCGAGACATATCATGAAATCTGCTACTTTACTTGAGACGGAAAACTGTCTCTTATACACATCTCCGCGCCCACGAGACGGAGCTACATCTCGTATGC
>ERZ1027085.1132-NODE-1132-length-10512-cov-3.003825_pt1 | contig 10512 bp, 8 predicted proteins | sample MGYA00519415_ERZ1027085 | MGnify/ENA primary metagenome ERZ1027085 (study PRJEB26926, sample SAMN06164436) | human gut metagenome | biome: ENVO:00009003; feature: ENVO:2100002; material: ENVO:00002003 | host: Homo sapiens | place: USA | collected 2012 ...
TATTAAGTCGTCGGCAGCGTCAGATGTGTATAAGAGACAACCTGATTACCCCCTTCATGTCGTGCAGCGCACGGCTGCCGATCTACATTCTGCTGATCGGCACCTTCTTCCCGGCCCATGCGGGTCTCATGCTCTTCGGGCTTTACATCGTCGGCATCCTGCTGGCCGTGCTCACGGCCCGGCTCATGCGACGCTTCATGTTCCCGGTGGACGAAACCCCCTTCGTAATGGAGCTGCCGCCCTACCGCATCCCCACCATGCGGGCCACGCTCTCGCACATGTGGGACAAATGCGCCCAATACCTGCGCAAGATGGGGGGACTGATCCTCGTGGCCTCGATCGTGGTGTGGTTCCTGAGCTACTACCCGAGGCAGGATACAGCCGGCCCTGCGACCGACCATTACGAGAACTCCTACTTGGGGCGCATCGGCAAAGCCTGCGAGCCCATTTTCGCCCCCCTCGGGCTGAACTGGAAAGCCAACGTAGCCATTCTTTCGGGCGTGGCGGCCAAAGAGGTCGTGGTAAGTACGCTGGGTGTACTTTATGCCGACGGGGAGCAGGCCCCCGAAACGGAGGAGCAGATCACCACCCTCTCGCAGCGGCTCCGGGACAGCGGCGATTTCGACGCCGCCTCCGCCCTGGCGCTGCTCGTCTTCCTGCTGGTCTATTTCCCCTGTCTGGCCACCGTCGCGGCCATCGCATCCGAAGCGGGCTGGCGCTGGGCCGCACTCGCGGTACTCTACGATACGGGCATGGCCTGGCTGCTGGCGTGGATGGCCTATCATTTGATGCGCCTCTTCTGATATGGACTGGCAGCAAATCGTCGTCGCCCTTATCGGGCTCGCCGCGCTGGGCGCGATCGTCCGGTGGACGGTCTGTGCGTTCCGGCGCGGAAAAAAGCCGTGCACAAGTTGTGCGAGCCGAAGTTGCCCGCTGCGCGAACTCTCGCCGCGCCGCCGTTCGGCACGGCGACACCGTGGCGACAGCGGTTCCGGATGCTGTCGTTGAGCCGCCTGAAGAGTTCGACCCGATCGTACATCGTCCGCTGTTCCTGCGCCACAATTCTGCATCGGGAAATTTTCATCGGACCAAGATATTCCCGGAGACTGTCCGAACGGAAGCTCGGCCTGTCTGCATCGGACCCCGACAAGTCGGCCCGATCTCCGGTCGTACGTCCCGCCGCAGGACGAGCCGCATAAGAAAAGCGGCCTTCGGGCCGCCTGTCCTATCCTGCGATTTCGGCGCAATCGCCTCCACCGCAGCCATTGCCTTATCCCACGGATTCACTCCCGTTTTCCATGCATGGCGGCTTCCAGACGGGCATAAATCCGGCGCGTCCGCACCCCGCCCGGATCATCCTCCAGTACGATCAGGAAATTCCCGTCCTCGATCCGGGCGTGGACGGCAGGCGTACAAACCACCCTCCCGTCGCACAGGAACGCGATCCGGCTGCCGATCGCCTTTTCGGTCGCGCGGGCGAAACGTCCGGTTCCCTCTTCGTTCAACTGTCCGGTAATCCGATACCGGAACGTCCCCTGCGCCTCCGACAGCGAATCGACCCGCAGGGAGGCGAAATCATGCACCGTGACGATCGCGGGCGTCAGGACTTCCGACGACCCGGCACCGAGCAAATACCAGCCGTCGGGTAATTTGGCATGACGGCCGCAACAGGCGACCGTGAATACGGCGATTGCAATGACCGCCCAACTCTTCCATTTCATCGGTTACGGATTTGTCGGATAAAGATAGCGTTTTTTTCCGACCGTTGCAACGCAGCTCCGTTTTTGCTCAGCGTTGCGGTTATCGCGCTCCTTGCTGCCCGCTGCACGTTCCGCCCGGCCGCCTAATAAAGAAACCGCTCGATCAGCGGGAGCAGCAGGGCCGTCGTAATCCCCATCAGAGCCATTGCCAGCCCGCTCAGCGCCCCTTCGACCGCACCGAGCTCAACGGCGCGGGCCGTACCGATGCCATGCGCGGCCGACCCGAGCGCGAATCCCCGGGCCTGCGGGTCGCTGACCCCGGCCATGCCGAGAATCCATACCCCGGCCAGGCTGCCGAAAATTCCCACGATGAAAACCGCGACCGACGTAAGGGCCACGATGCCTCCGAGCGGCTCCGTGACCGCCAACGCGATCGGAGCGGTCACCGACTTAGCGGCAATCGAGTTGAGAATCACCCGGTCGGCCCCGAGCCAGCGGGCGATATAAACCACGCTCAGCACCCCCGCCACGCAGCCCGCGACCACCGACGCGAACACGGGGAGCATCCGCCCCTGCATCTGCTCCGACTGTTCGTAAAGCAGGTATCCCAGTGCCACCACCGACAGTCCCAGCCCGAAATCGAGCAGCTTCGTCGCCTCGCGGTAACGGGCATAGTCGATTCCGCACAGGCAGAGGAACGCGATCATGCCGCCGAAAGCCAGCAGCACGGGATGGAAGAGCGCCAACCGCGTGCGGCGGTAAAGGAGTGCGCCCGCACAGTACAGTCCCACGGTAAGCGTCAGCAAGAAAAGGTCGGATTCAAGGAGTTCGCGCATCGTCTTTGCGGTTGAGTTTCTGAAACGTCCATCCCACGGTCAGCAACACCACGACCGTGCTTGCGACGATGGCGACCATGATGGCCCAGAAATGGGACAGCAGGGTTTCATAGGAGATCATCAGCCCTACTCCGAAAGGCACGAAGAAGAGCGCCATCACCCCGAGCAGGAACCGCGCCGCGGGTCGCACCCGTTCCGCCGGCACGATCTTCATGCGGAGCGCGACGAACAGCAGCACCATCCCGATGATGTTGCCCGACACGTAGTCTCCCGTCAGGCGGGCGAGCGCATTGCCCGCCACCCAGCAAAGCAGGATATAAAACAGCCCGATCACGCCGCAAAGATAAGGGGATTTCGTCACTTCACGCGTCTGCGGAAAATATTTTGTCAGAACTGTTGGAAGTCGAGCAATTATTACTCAATCCACTTCCGGACGAATCGGCTGAGCTTTTCGTTACCCCTCCCCGCCTGCCTCCGGCCGCATCCGGTGGTGTGGCCACGCAGCCGGCAAAAGAAGCTGTCGGAAATTTTCGTTCGTTCCGGCACGAAATTCGGGGTGTTTCGGGGCATACAACAGTCAGTCAAAATCAGATCATGGAAAACAACGGAGTGCGGATCGAGCGGTCGAAGCGGCTCGACGGAATCGGCGAATATTACTTTTCGCGCCGCCTGCGCGAAATCGCCGAGATAGAAGCCGCCACGGGGCGGCGGATCATCAAACTCGCAATGGGCAGTCCCGACCTGCCGCCCGCCCCCTGCGTGGTGGAGACGCTCTGCGAAACGGCTCACCGTCCCGACGTCCACCGGTACATGTCCTACCGGGGCGAACCGATCCTGCGCAGGGCTTTCGCCGATTGGTACCGCCGCTGGTACCGTGTCGAACTCGACCCCGAGACGGAGGTGCTGCCTCTGCTCGGATCGAAGGAGGGCATCATGCACGTCTGCATGGCGTTCCTCGATCCGGGCGACCGGGTGTTGGTGCCCGACCCGGGATACCCCACCTACAGCGCCGCCGTGCGGCTCGCCGGCGGCGAGATCGTACCCTATCCCCTCGACGAAGAAAACGATTTCCTGCCCGATTTCTGCGCTTTGGAGCAGGCTGCCGCAGGGGTGAAGTTGATGTTCGTCAATTATCCCAACATGCCCACGGGCCGCACGCCGACGCCCGAGCTCTTCAGTCGGCTCGTGGATTTCGGCCGACGCAAAAACATCCTGATTGTCCACGACAACCCTTACAGCTTCGTCCGCAACGACTCACGGCCGTTCAGCATACTCGAAGTCGAAGGGGCGCGGGAAGTGGCTCTCGAGCTGAACTCCCTCTCCAAAGGGCACTCGATGGCCGGTTGGCGCGTAGGCGTGGCGGTCGGCCGCAGGGAGTGGCTCGACGCGATCCTCACCTTCAAAAGCAACATGGACACGGGCATGTTTTACCCGGTGCAGGCAGCCGCAGCCGAGGCTCTTTCGCTCGGAGAGGCGTGGTTCGACGAGCTGAACGCCATCTACCGCGAACGCGAAAAAGCAGGCTCCAAGCTGCTCGATACGCTCGGCTGCACCTACCGGCCCCATCAGGCGGGACTCTTCATCTGGGCACGGCTTCCGGATGCTTTCATCGGCGACTGCTACGACTTTTCGGATATGGTGCTCGATAGGTGCGATGTGTTCCTCACCCCCGGCGGCATCTTCGGCAGCCAGGGGCTGCGCTATATCCGTATCACCCTCTGCTATCCCGCGGAGGTGCTCGAAGAGGCGGCGCAGCGTATCCGGGAGCGGCTTCACCGGTAATCCGCTTCTCGGGCGGGTTCCGCTGCTGTCACCTCGAGTTCCAAGTGGGCTGGTACGCTTCCCCGTCGGCAGACGACCGGAAACGGCTTCCCATAGGCCACGATGCCGGCCTTGTTCCGGGGATGCGGGACGACGGTCTTCAACCCCGCCCCTGTCCGCCGCAACGAACAGCCGCCATGCGGTGCATCCTGTTCCGGCCCCGCGGTCTGTCGGGCCGGAATGTTTGCAAGGAATAACCCGAGGGCCGTCCACAACACGCCCGTCGTTAAACAAGCCAAAGCAATGCTACCATGAACATCCGTATTCCCCGCAGCGACCGCAGGCGAATCGTCATCGTCGGCGGCGGTTTCGGCGGTCTGAAACTCGCCCGCCGCCTCGTGCGCGAAGGCCGTTTCCAGATCGTACTAATCGACCGCAACAACTTTCACCAGTTCCCGCCCCTGATCTACCAGGTCGCCACGGCCGGCATGGAGCCCAGTTCGATTTCGTTCCCCTTCCGCCGCCTCTTCCGGCAGCGGCGGGAGTGCTATTTCCGCATGGCCGAAGTCCTCGAAATCCTCCCCTCGCGCAACCTGCTCCGCACCTCCGTCGCCACCCCCGGCAACGACCACCGTCTGGGCGCCAACGAGGCACCTCCGGCCATCATCTCCATCTTCGTGGGCGAAGAGCTGGAAGCCGTCATCGATGCCATCGCTTCCGATTCTCCCTACGCCGGCCCCGTCAAGATGAAGATGGACCTCGGCGTCGATGTCCTGCCCAAGTTCAGCAAGGACACCACCGACCGCAACCGTACTTCTCCCTTCGCCTTCACCGGCAACAAGTTCGAGTTCCGTATGCCCGGCTCTGCCGAGAACCTGAGCGACTGCAACACCATCCTGAACACCGCTGTCGCCAAGGAACTGAAGGGCTACGCCGATGAGCTGGAGGGCGCTGAGGACTTTACCAGTGCAGCCATCGCTCTGGTCAAGCGTACCATCCGCGACCACCGCCGCGTTATTTTCAACGGCAACGGCTATACCGCCGAGTGGGAGGCCGAGGCAGCAAAGCGCGGCCTGCCCAACAAGAAGAATACCCCCGCTGCTCTGCCCGCACTGGTCGAGCCCAAGAACATCCAGCTGATGGAAGAGTTCGGCGTGCTGACCAAGGTGGAGATGGAGAGCCGCTACGAGGTCGAGATGGAGCACTACTCCAAGATCATCAACATCGAGGCCCTGACCATGCTGGAGATGGCCCGCAAGCAGCTGCTGCCCGCCGTCAACGCCTACATGAGCGAGGTTGCCAACACCGCCGCCTCCAAGCTGGCCGTCAGCGAGGCCATCAGCGTGCGCAGCGAGACCAAGACCCTCACCCGCCTGTCCACCGATGCAGATGCCATGAGCGATGCCATCGATGCCCTGCAGGCTGCCGTGGATACCGCTGAGGCCATGACCGATGAGAGTGCCAAGGCTGTCTCCTTCCACGATGACGTTCTGCCCAAGATGGATGCCCTGCGCGCCGCTGCTGACGATGCCGAGACTATCTGCGGTGAGGACTACTGGCCTCTGCCCAGCTACAGCAAGATGCTCTACTACGTCTGATCTTTCATCAGCGTAACAGCAGAATAGCATCCGTAGGCTGCGGAATTTAAAATTGCCATTCTCCTTTTCCTATTTCTTACACCAGCCTGAAGACCTGCCTCTGTACAGAGGCAGGCCTTTGGGCGTTTTTTAAGAAGACATACTTTTCAGAGGACACACACCTATGAGTTATACGACACAGCAGGACATCCTCGATTTCGTCGAGGACAACAACGTAAAATTTGTCCGCTTCGCGTTCTGTGACATCTTCGGCTTCCAGAAGAACATCGCCGTGCTGGCAAGCGACCTTCCCAAGGCGCTGGAAGATGGCGTCTGCTTCGACGGCAGCGCCATCGCAGGCTTCATGCACGTGGAGGAGAGCGACCTGGTGCTCCGGCCCGACCTGTCCACCATGACCATCCTGCCCTGGCGCACGGCTGAGGGCCGGGTGATGCAGTTCTTCTGCGACGTGGAAAAGCCGGACAATACCCCCTTCGGCGGCAACTGCCGCGGCTTCCTGCGGGACATCAACCGCCGGTTCAAGCAGCTGGGCCTGCGCTGCAACGTCGGCACCGAGTGCGAGTTCTATCTCTTCGAGAACGACGACCGGGGCCGTCCCACCCGCATCCCCATCGACGCAGGCGGCTATTTCGACGTAGCGCCGCTGGACGCAGGCGAGAACATCCGCCGGGACATCTGCCTGACCATGGAGCAGATGGGCATGAGCCCCCAGCACAGCCATCACGAGAGCGGCCACGGTCAGAATGAGATCGACTGCCACTACGCCGGCCCCCTGAAAACAGCCGACCATGTGATGATGTTCAAGCAGATCGTGCGGGCTGTTGCCATGCGCAACGGCATCCACGCCAGCTTCCTGCCCAAGCCCCTGCCGGATCAGGCAGGCAGCGGCCTGCACATCAACCTTTCGCTCTGCATGGACGGCCGCAATCTGTTTGAGGGCGACATTGCCCCGGACAGCATTGCAGGCAGCTTTATGGCCGGTGTGCTGGCCCACAGCCGGGAGCTGACCGTGTTCACCAATCCCCTGCCCAACAGCTACCAGCGCTTTGGCTGTGACGAAGCGCCCCGCTATGTGAGCTGGAGCCGCCAGAACCGCAGCCAGCTGGTGCGCATCCCCATGGTCAAGGGCGACAACTGCCGCATGGAGCTGCGCAGCCCGGACCCCGCCTGCAATCCGTATCTGGCCATTGGCCTGATCCTTGCCGCCGGACTGGACGGCATTGAGCAGCGCATGGTCTTGCAGCCGCCGGTGAACCGCAACCTGTTCGATTCCGCCGAAGCCAAGGGACTGGGGCTTGAGACCCTGCCCGCCACCCTTGAGGAGGCGGTGCAGGTGGCCGAGGAGAGCGAGTTCCTGCGCCGGGTGCTGCCAGAGGGGCTTTCTAAACGCTATTTCTCGGAGGAGCTCAAGCGCTGCGCCGCACTGCGGAGTGCGCCTGACCGGGCCGAGCACGAGCGCGTCTACTATTTTAACGCCATCTGATCCCTGCCAGCGCAGGAGAAAGGAGTGCGGAAAATGGGACGCGCACTGATTGTAAGCGCCGGTGCCAACTCCAACGAGTATATTGCCGCGCGGCTGTCCGAGATGGGTTACAGCCGCCCGGTGATCATTCCCAGCGGAGCCGAGGCACGGCGCAGAATGTCGGAATCTGATTTTGAGTTGATCGTGGTCAACGCTCCCCTGCCCGATGAGTTCGGGCACGAATTGTGCATCACCGCTGTGGAGCAGACTGATGCCGGTGTGGTCTTTCTGGTAAAGGCCGCACAGGCTGAGCAGCTGCTTGCCCCCCTGAACGAGCAGGGGGTGCTGCTGCTGAGCAAGCCCTTCACCACCCCGTTGTTTTTGCAGGCCATGCACATGGCGGCTGCCGGCAACCACCGCTTGCAGCGTCTGCGGCAGGAGAACGCCCGCCTGCAGGACAAGATCGGGCAGCTGCGGCTTGTCAGCCGGGCAAAGTGCTGTCTGGTAGAGCACGCCCACATGACCGAGGCCGAAGCGCACCGCTACCTTGAAAAACAGGCTATGGACACCCGCCGCGACCGCGCCGAGGTGGCGCAGGAGGTGCTGGAGGAGTACGCTGACAGAAGCGAATGAGACATAGGGCTTCGCCACGCACCCGCAGGGAAAGAGGTGCGCCGGGAGCGGGCCTTTTATGGGAGAGTTTTATTCTACAACAAAGGAAGGTATATTTTTATGGCAAAATTTATTTTTGTGACCGGCGGCGTGGTCTCCGGTCTGGGCAAGGGCATTACCGCTGCATCTCTGGGCCGGCTTTTGAAGTGCCGCGGCCTGAAGGTGGCCAGCCAGAAGCTGGACCCCTATGTGAACGTGGACCCGGGCACCATGAGCCCGCTGCAGCACGGCGAGGTGTTCGTGACCGATGACGGCACCGAGACCGATCTGGATCTGGGACACTACGAGCGCTTTATTGACGAAAATCTGAACAAGTACTCCAACCTGACCACCGGCAAGGTGTACTGGAACGTGCTGAACAAGGAGCGTCAGGGCGCTTATCTGGGACAGACGGTGCAGATTATCCCTCACATCACCAACGAGATCAAGAGCTACATTTATAATCTGGCCTCCTCTACCGAAGCCGATGTGGTCATTACCGAGATCGGCGGCACCACCGGCGATATCGAGAGCCAGCCCTTCCTGGAGGCCATCCGTCAGGTTGGTCTGGAGCAGGGACGGGAGAACTGCTGCTACATCCATGTGGTGCTGGTGCCCTACATCTCCGGCTCCGATGAGTACAAGTCCAAGCCCGCACAGCACTCCGTCAAGGAGCTGCAGGGCATGGGCGTGAACCCCGATATCATCATCCTGCGTGCTGACGGCAGCGTGGGCGGCGATATCCGCCGCAAGATCAGCACCTTCTGCAATGTCAAGCCTGAGTGCGTCATTGAGAACCTGACCATGCCCAGCCTGTACCAGTGCCCGCTGATGCTGCACACCAACGGTCTGGACGATGTTGTGGTGCATCAGCTGCACTTGGATGTTCCCCCTGCCGACCTGACCGAGTGGAAGCAGGTAGTCTCCCGCATTGCCACCCGCAGCAAGACCTGCACCATTGCACTGGTGGGCAAGTACGTCAAGCTGCACGACGCTTACCTCTCGGTGATGGAAAGCCTTTACCATGCCGGGTTTGAGAATGACAGTCAGGTGGAGATCCGCTGGGTGGAAAGCGAGGATCTGACCGATCAGGCCGCCTGCAAAGAAGCCTTTGCGGATGTGGACGGCATCATCGTGCCCGGCGGCTTTGGCGACCGCGGCATTGAGGGTATGATCCAGGCAGCCCAGTACGCCCGCGAGAACCGTGTTCCCTGCTTTGGCATCTGCCTTGGTATGCAAATCATGGTCATTGAATTTGCCCGCAATGTGCTGGGCTACAAGGACGCTAATTCCAGCGAGTTCACCCCGGACGGTGCCCACAACGTCATCTCCCTGATGCCGGACCAGCAGGGCAATATCCCCAAGGGCGGCACCATGCGTCTGGGCAAGTACCCCTGCACGGTGGCGCCCGGCACCAAGATGGCCGAGTGCTACGGCGAGAGCGAGATCTGGGAGCGCCACCGCCACCGCTATGAGTTCAACAACGACTTCCGGCAGGAGATGCAGGACGCCGGGCTGGTCATCTCCGGCACTAGCCCGGACGGCCATCTGGTGGAGACTGTGGAGCTGCCCGGCCGCGACTTCCATCTGGGTGCACAGTTCCACCCGGAGTTCAAGAGCCGCCCCAACCGCGCACATCCCCTGTTCAAGGGCTTTATCGCCGCTGCGCTGCGCTACCGCGCTGCCGCACAGCGGGATATGCTGCATCTGTAACAGCATAATATAACAGCAAGGCCGCAGCACAAAATACCGTGCTGCGGCCTTGCTTTATGTAAGACGATTTTAAATGCTTTCCGCGCCGTCCTGTCTGGCGTGATTTGCCTGCTTATTCTCGTACATCCGCTGGTCGGCGATGCAACGCACCTGCTGCACGTCCACGCTTTCGGCGGGGTACAGGGCGTAGCCGCAGCTGGCACCCACGCTCACGGTATTGCCGTCGATCTCGTAGGGCACAGCGACCATCTCACAGATCATATTCATCTTGCTGGCGCAGGCCTCCGACTCCATTGGGCCAAGCAGCAACAGTGCGAACTCGTCACCGCCCAGACGGAAGGCGTAGTCCCGGCTGCGGATGCAGCCCTGAAGCCGCTGGGAAACGCCCTTCAGCAGCTCATCACCCACATCATGGCCGTAGGTATCGTTGACCGGCTTGAAGCGATCCAAGTCCATATAAAATAGCGCAAAAGGCTGGCTGTGCTGCTCCAGCACCGTCAGTACCCGGTCGAAGTAGCGCTTGTTCAGCAGACCGGTCAGGCCATCGGTGTTGGCAAGGCTTTGCAGCAGATGCTGCTTGCCCATATCCTGCACGATCATCATCACGCGGGTCAGGCGATTTTCCTTCCACGCCATGGGAACGACCGTCATCATGAAAAACGCGCTTTTATCGCGGGCGGCATATTCCAGCTTGAGGGAGTCGTTGTCCGTTTTGATGAGCCTGCGCAGGTTTTCCGGGGCCAGCATCTGGGGGATCTTGGCGTTTTCGCTGTCGGTCAGAACTACATACT
>ERZ1027085.1141-NODE-1141-length-10479-cov-9.461915_pt1 | contig 10479 bp, 7 predicted proteins | sample MGYA00519415_ERZ1027085 | MGnify/ENA primary metagenome ERZ1027085 (study PRJEB26926, sample SAMN06164436) | human gut metagenome | biome: ENVO:00009003; feature: ENVO:2100002; material: ENVO:00002003 | host: Homo sapiens | place: USA | collected 2012 ...
GGCCGTCACCGCTCCCATGCCCGGCAACATCCTGAAGGTAAACGTCACCGCAGGTCAGGCCGTGAAGGAAGGCGACGTTCTGGTGGTTCTGGAAGCCATGAAGATGGAGAACGAGATTCTGGCCCCCAAGGCCTGCACCGTGAAGCAGGTTCTGGTCTCCAAGGGCGCCACTGTTGACACCGGTGCTACTCTGGTCGTCCTCGGCTAAGGAGGATACACCATGAGCATCAATGTTGGTGAAGTCCTGTTAAATCTGTGGCAGAAGTCCGGCTTCAACGCCATTTTCGTCGGCTTTGCCGACGGCGGCTGGCAGAATCTGGTGATGCTGATCATCGCCTGTGTGCTGCTGTACCTGGGCATCGTCAAGAAATTCGAGCCGCTGCTGCTGGTGGGCATTGCCTTCGGCTGCCTGCTGTCCAACCTGCCCCTGGGCGGTCTTTACCACCAGGAGCTGTGGGACAACTTCATGAATCCCTCCAGTGAATTTTTCCACAGCTACGGCGCCATCATGCGGGAAGGCGGTCTGCTGGATATCTTCTATATCGGCGTCAAGACCTCCCTGTACCCCTGCCTGATCTTCATGGGCGTGGGCGCCATGACCGACTTTGGCCCCCTGCTTAGTAATCCCAAGAGCCTGCTGCTGGGCGCTGCCGCACAGCTGGGCGTGTTCGTTGCATTCCTGGGCGGCGTGCTGCTGGGCTTTACCGGCCCCCAGTCCGCTTCCATCGGCATCATCGGCGGCGCGGACGGCCCCACCGCCATTTTCCTGACCACTCGTCTGGCTCCCGAACTGCTGGGCGCCATCGCCGTGGCCGCTTACTCCTACATGGCGCTGATCCCGCTGATCCAGCCCCCCATCATGAACCTGCTGACCTCCGCCGAGGATCGCAAGATCAAGATGGTGCAGACCCGTACCGTGTCCAAGGCCGAGAAGATCATCTTCCCCATCGTGGTCGTTATCTTCGTGGCTCTGTTGCTGCCTGACACCGCGCCTCTGATCGGCTGCCTGATGCTGGGCAACCTGTTCAAGGAGACCGGCGCTACCGACCGTCTCAGCGACACCGCACAGAACGCGCTGATGAACATCGTCACCATTCTGCTGTCCACCGCCGTGGGCGCCACCATGGTCGGCTCCACCTTCCTGACTGCCAGCACCCTGAAGATCGTGGTTCTGGGCGTCGTAGCCTTCGGCATTTCCACCGCCGGCGGTCTGTGGGGCGGCAACGTGATGTGCAAGCTCACCGGCCGGAAGGTCAACCCGCTGATCGGCTCCGCCGGTGTGTCCGCCGTTCCCATGGCTGCCCGTGTGTCCAACACCATCGGCCAGAAGAACAACCCCTCCAACTTCCTGCTGATGCACGCCATGGGCCCCAACGTGGCCGGCGTTATCGGCTCCGCCATCGCGGCCGGCTTCCTGCTGTCCGTGTTCGGCTAATCGTATATCGTTTCCAACCGTGCCGGAGTGACCCTCCGGCACGGTTTTTTGCTGCCGCCGATTGCATTCCGGAATAGGCTGTGATATACTTCTTAATAGAATCGTAATAAAAAGCCATCTTTGACCGAATATGGGCAGAACATATCCCTTTATGGCACAGGGAGGAGTCATTTTATGCAGCAGTCAGGTCCCACCGAAATTGCCGTTTCCCGTCTGAAAGGCGGAACATCCGTCACGCAGCTCCTTCACGAAGCCAACGGCCCCGCCCTTGGCGACTACCTTTTCCAGTTTCTGCGTAAAACGCCCCGTTCCGTCGAGACCATCGCGGGGCTTGCGGGACTGAACAAGTCCTCCCTTTACCGGATTCTGAACGCCGAGGTCAGCCCTCAGCGGAATGTGCTCCTGCGGCTTTCCCGCGTTCTGGGCATGAACCTGTCCGAGACCCAGAAGCTGCTGAAAATCGGAGACCTCGCTTCCCTGAGCGGTTCCAGCCCGCGGGACATCGTTATCATCGACGGCATTCTGCGGGAGCTGGACATTATAGACATCAACAACCATCTGGAAAAAAACGGCTTTTCTGACTTATTCAGCAAGAAATAACGAACGTCAGACAGGAAAGAGGATCGGGATATGGAAATTCGCAGATGTATGAAATGTATGCACGCGCTGGCGGCGGGGGAGACCTTCTGCTCGGAGTGCGGCCGCCCCTACGGCAGCGTGGAAACGGAGCCCTTTGCCCTGAAACCCGGAACGATTCTGGATGGGAAGTATCTGGTGGGCGAAATGCTGGGGCAGGGCGGCTTCGGCATCACTTATATCGGCTTTGACCTACTGCTGGAACAGAAGGTCGCCATCAAGGAATACTACCCCATGAGCACCGGCATGGTCAGCCGGGAAAACAGCACCACCGTTGTGTGGAGCAGCGCCGTCATGCAGAAATCCGGCATGGAAAAGGGCTTCGACAGCTTCCTGAAGGAAGCCCGGAAAATGGCAAAGCTGGGCGGTATTCCCGGTGTCGTCGGGGTCAAGTCCGTTTTCATCCAGAATGAGACCGCCTACATCGTCATGGACTTCATCGAGGGCGAAACACTGCTGAAAAAATTGCAGCGGGAAGGCCCCATGGATTACGGCACCTGCATCAGCCTGATGACCCCCATCATGCAGGCGCTGGCGGAAGTCCATAAGCACGGCATCATTCACCGGGACATCAGCCCGGACAACATCATGGTGCAGAGTGACGGCAAGCTTATCCTTTTGGACTTGGGCGCGGCAAAGGATCTGGACATTCAGGGAAAGGACGGCAATGTGCAGTCCTCCCAGATGGTGGCCAAGCACGGGTTCAGCCCCGTGGAGCAGTACGGTCAGGCGGGGAAGATCGGCCCATGGACGGACGTTTACGCCATGGCCGCCACGATCTACTACTGCTGCACCGGCGTTCTGCCTCCATCCGCCACCGACCGCATGATAGAGGACACCCTGACCTGCCGTCCGCGGCTGACGAAGGAGGAATTCGACGTTCTTGCCTTCTGCATGAACGTCCTGCCCCAGAAGCGCCCCCAGAATATGGACGCGCTGCTTCAGATCGTCACCCACCCGGCAGGAAAAACGCCGCCCGTCAGGGACGTCCCGAAAACCGAGCCGGTCCGGCCGGAAACCCGGAACCTCCAGCCGCCGAAGCCCGACCCCGGCCGTCCGCTTCCCAAATGGCTGATCCCCGGCATTGCGGCGGCAGTGGCTGTGATAGCCCTCATTATTTCCGTCGGCAGCGACGGGAAAAAGTCCACCCCCGCTTCCTCCGTGAAAGCACCGGCCGCGCAGACCGTTGCCACGGAACCGGTTCCCACTGTCCCTATGGAAGTCCATACTATGGCGGCTACAGATTATGTCTATACAATCAACCCTTCTGCTACCCCTTTTTGGGGACAGGAACGGTATATGCGCAAGGATGTAAAAACCGTGACCTTCCAAAGCTCCCTGCAAAACGCCCCTGCCAATTCCTGGGACGTGTCGGAAGCCGGGGACAGAAGCGTACTGGCCTGGATGGATAATGGCGATCTGTATGTAGCTGCTGACGGGGCGATCGCGCCAGATTCCAACGCATCCTATTCTTTTCAGGACTTTGTAAATCTTAAGACAATCGACTTCGGAAACTGCTTTGTCACCTCCAACGTAACGCAGATGCGCGGCATGTTTGAGGGCTGTGAGAGCCTGACCAGTCTGGATTTAACCGGTTTCGATACTTCCTGCGTGACAACCATGGCTTCTATGTTCTTCTGCTGCAGCAGCTTAACCACACTGGACTTAACCAGCTTCGATACTTCCAATGTGATAGACATGGATTTTATGTTTTACAAGTGCAAAAATCTGACCAGTCTGAATTTAACTGGCTTCGATACATCCAATGTAACGAGCATGGGCTTTATGTTTCAAGATTGCAACAGTCTGACTAGCTTAGACCTCAGTAATTTTGACACAACCAGCGTGACATACATGAACTGGATGTTCAGTTGGTGCAGCAGCCTGACCAGCCTGAATCTGTCCGGTTTTGACTCCTCCGCCGTGACAGACATGAACGGTATGTTCTCCAGCTGTTACAAACTACCCGACATCATATGTTCGGACAGCAAGATTCTCAACGAATTCCGCAACCGCTGACCCCCATCACCCCCGCCCGGCTCTGCCTTTCAGAGCCGGGCGAATTTTTTCAAAATTGTCGCATGGCGTGCGACCGCAAATTCTGGAAATCTGATATACTAAATTTGCCAAATAATCAGTAGACAATAGTATCAAGCGGTGATATTATTTTACTGTAATGGTTCCAAAAACGGCGGGAACCCCACGAGTTCCCCCGAAAGAAAGAGGAATGGACTATGGAAGTACGCAGATGTATGAAATGTATGCACGACCTGTCGGGAGGGATCGCCTACTGTCCGGAATGCGGGCGCGCTTACGGCAGCGTGCACGCGGAGCCTTTCGCGCTGAAGCCCGGTACGATCCTGAACGGAAAGTATCTGATGGGCGAGATGCTGGGGCAGGGCGGCTTCGGCATCACCTATATCGGACTTGATCTGCTGCTGCAGCAAAAGGTCGCCATCAAGGAATATTTCCCCACATGTACCGGCATGGTCAGCCGGGAAAACCGCTCCACCGTGGTGTGGAGCAGCGCCATGGTGGGGAAAACCGGCACCCAGCGGGGCTTCGACAGCTTTTTGAAGGAAGCCCGGAAAATGGCAAAGCTGGGCGGCATTCCCAACGTCGTCGGGGTGAAATCGGTCTTCACACAGAATGAGACCGCCTACATCGTCATGGACTTTATCGAGGGCGAGACGCTGCAGCAGAAAATGCAGAAGAACGGCCCCATGGACTTTGACAGCTGCATCCGGCTCATGACGCCCATCATGCAGTCACTGGCGGAAGTCCACAAGCACGGTATCATTCACCGGGACATCAGCCCGGACAATATCATGGTGCAGCCGGACGGCAAGCCCGTCCTTCTGGATCTGGGCGCGGCAAAGGATTTGGATATTCAAGGAAAGGACGGCTCGATTCAGACCACCCAGATGGTCGCCAAACAGGGCTTCAGCCCCATCGAGCAGTACCGGAAGAACGCCAGCGTCGGCCCGTGGACGGACGTTTACTCTATGGCCGCCACGATCTACTACTGCTGCACCGGCACACTGCCGCCCACCTCTGTTGACCGGATCGTGGAAGACACCCTGACCTGCAAACCGCGGCTGACGAAGGAGCAGTTTGATGTTCTGGCCGCCGGTATGAGCATTCTGCCGCAGAAGCGCCCGCAGGACATGGCCGCCTTGCTGCAAATGGTCACCCGCCTGCAAAAAGGCGGGAAGGCCAAGCCGGTCAAGCCAGCCCAGCAGGCAGAACCGGCCAAAGCGCAGCAGACGACGCCAGTCCCTCCCAGACCGGCAGATGTGAAGCCGCCGGTCAAAAACGCGCCGCAGAAAAAGCCGCTCCCCGCATGGCTGATACCCGCCGTGGCCGGTATCGTCGCGGTGCTGGGAATCGTCGTCTGCATCGTGACCGCTACGGGAAAAGCGCCCAGGCAGAACGTCTCCATGAAAGCGGCCGCCACAGAACCGGTCTTGCAGCCCGCGCCTGCGGAAACCACGCCCAAGGCAACCACGCCCAAAGCAACCGTGCCCAAGGCCACGGAACCCAAGCCCGAACCCACTATGAAGCCTACACAGCCCAAGAACTATATCGAATATGTGGATGGTTACTGGGAAAGCACAAATCTGAAAGACGGGAACTTCAGTCTGAATGTCCACGCGCTGGTTTTTTACACCCCGCTGGTACGATGCAGGGAAATGACCGTCAACATGGAAGTATCCATGAACGCGGGAACAAAGTGCAAAGAATGGCAGGTGTGGGGAAGAGTGAACGGGCAGTTCCAGAAAATCGCCAAGATCTCCCTGCCCGCCGGTGACGGCGCTGCCTCCGAGACGATTACATTCGATACGCCGCTGACATTTGACGCGATCATCGTAACGCCGACGGTGATCGGCGGGTATTCGTGGTCGATGGGTCTGTCCGTGACGGATGCTTGGCTTGCGGATTGATATGCAGAACAGTACGCGAAATCGGCGGGAACCCGAACGTTCCCCAAAAGAGAGGATTGAATTATGGAAGTACGCAGATGCATGAGATGTATGCATGAGCTGGCGGCAGAGCAGAAGTTCTGCCCGGAGTGCGGCCGCCCTTACGGCAGCGTGAACACGGAGTCCTTCGCGTTGAAGCCCGGCACGATTCTGGACGGAAAGTATCTGGTGGGCGAAATGCTGGGGCAGGGCGGCTTCGGCATCACCTACATAGGCTTTGACCTTTTGCTGGAACAGAAGGTCGCGATCAAAGAATATTTCCCCATGAGCACCGGCATGGTCAGCCGGGAAAACCGCTCCATGGTGGTGTGGAGCAACGCCATGATGGGAAAGACCGGCACCCAGAAGGGCTTCGACAGCTTCCTGAAAGAAGCCCGGAAAATGGCGAAGCTGGGCGGCATTCCCGGCGTTGTGGGGGTAAAATCCGTTTTCATCCAGAATGAAACGGCTTACATTGTCATGGACTTCATCGAGGGCGAGACGCTGCTGAAAAAGCTGCAGCGGGAGGGGCCGATGCCCTTCGACACCTGCCTGTCCCTGCTGATGCCCATCATTCAGGCGCTGGCAGAAGTTCACGAGCATGGCATTATCCATCGGGACATCAGCCCGGACAATATCATGGTGCGGCCGGACGGCAGGCTGATTTTGCTTGACCTTGGCGCGGCCAAGGACTTGGACATTCAGGGACGGGACGGCAACGTCCAGTCCTCCCAGATGGTGGCCAAACAGGGCTTCAGCCCCATCGAGCAGTATCAGCGCAACGCCAGCATCGGCCCGTGGACAGACGTTTACGCCATGGCCGCCACGATCTATTACTGCTGCACCGGCATTCTGCCGCCCACGGCTGTGGACAGGATCGTGGATGACACCCTGACCTGCCAGCCGCTGCTGACGCAGGCGCAGTTTGACGTTCTGGCGTACTGCATGAGCATCCGGGCGGAAAACCGCCCCAAGAACATGACCGCGCTGCTGCAAATGGCCGTCCGCCCGCAGGGCGGGCAGGCGGAGCCGCCCCGGGCAGTGCCGACGCCGCCCCAGCCGGTCGAAACGGTGAAGGCCCCTCCCCAAGTAAGCGCCGCACCGGTAGAAGCGCAACCGGCAGACCCGTCCCCTGTGCCGCCGACACCTCCCAAACCGGTAGAGGTAAAAGCGGAACCGACGGCGGCGAAACCGGCAGCCAACGCTCCCACAGCGCCCCAGCCGTCCAAGCAAAAGCGGTCGCTTCCCAAATGGCTGATACCCGCCGCGGCGCTGGTCGTTGTGATGCTGTTCATTTTCATCATTGACGCGAGAAGGCCTACGCATATAATGCGCACGACACCTTATCCATCGGCTGAAACATCCTATTTCTGGGGACAGAAGCAGTATCGGTGCAGGGATGTGAAGGCCGTGACCTTCCTCAGCACCCTTCAAGATGCTCCCGGTAGCGCATGGGACGTATCCGAAGACGGAGACAGCAGTGTACTTGCCTGGATGGTCAGCGGTCATCTGTATGTGGCCGCCAACGGAAACATTGCCCCGAATCCGAATGCTTCCAACATGTTTAGGAACTTCACAAATCTGAGAAACGTCGATTTTGGGGATTGCTTTGATACCTCCAACGTAACGAACATGGCCCGTATGTTCTCAGGCTGCAGCAGTCTGACCGGTCTGGATCTGTCCTGTTTCAATACCTCCATGGTAACGAATATGGATCAGATGTTCTCCAACTGCAGCAATCTCAGTTATCTGAATCTGTCCCGGTTCAACGTCTCCAAAGCGTCCATGTTCAATATGTTCGCCGGCTGTGACGACCTGACAAATCTTGTCTATTCCGACAGCAGAATTCTTGAGGTATGCCGCAGCCGCTGATAGGCCGCGATCATCGTCCAGCACTGCCTTTTTGAATTTCTTCAAATTGTTGCACGCCGTGCAACCACAAATCCGGAAAACCTGCTATACTGAAATCATCCAAGGAAGCAAACCAGAAATTTCCGCAGTCCGGAAATAGGGAATGGACAATATTTCCAAAGGATGGTATACTTTTTTGCAGAGCAGGTCGTATTTAATCTCCCGGGGTTCCCGCGAGATGGTATAAAAAGGAGAGAGCAGTTATGAAATATGTATGTAAACGATTGGCCGCCATGGTAATGGTTCTGATCTGCCTGGCCGCCATGCTGGCGATCCCCGCCAGCGCCAAGACCGATCTTCCCACCGTCATCAGTCAGGCGAAAGAGGGCGTTGTCAAGCTCCTCGCCGTCGGCTTCGACTCCTATGGCAACGTGGAAAATGCCGTCGTCGGCTCAGGCTTTGCCGTAGGAACGAAGGGAAGCGCCCCTGAATACTTCGTCACCAACTGGCACGTGGCAAGCGTCTATATGCCGGAACACAATTATGCCTTCGATTCCGACCACGTCCGGATCTGGATCATGCTGGATAACTTCACCATCAGCGATGTCACCAGTCTCCCCAGCGAAGCGACCTCCGTGGCATGCAGCATCGTGCGCATCGCCGAAAGCGGTTATCCCGACTACGCCATTCTGAGAGCCGCCCGCCCGGTCACGGAATGCAAGCCCCTTGCCATCCGCTCCAGCGAAACCGTCAAGCAGGGCGAGACCGTAGTCGCCCTCGGCTGCCCCGCCGTTCTCGACGAGCAGAGCCTCAGCATCGGCAGCAAAGATATCACCTCGACCACTGGCACGGTCGCCAGACACATGACCATGACTAACGCGGGCAACACAAACGCGATCGTTCACAACGCAAACATCTCCGGCGGCAACTCCGGCGGCCCCCTGATCGACGAGAACGGCAGCGTGATCGGCCTGAATACCTACAGCATCGTGGATTCCTACTCCTGCGCCATCTACAGTGATTACGTCATGCAGGTGCTGGATCAGATGGGCATCCCCTACATGACCGCCGGAAGCTCGATCTCCGTCGTCACCATAGCGGCGGCAGCGGTCGCCGTGGCGGCAGTGGCCGTGGCCATCTACTTCCTCCTGCGCAACCGCAAGAGCGCTGAGAAGTACCCCGCGGGCGGCGTCACCCCCGGCACTGTCCCCGGCGGCACCGTTCCCGCTGGCGTATATACGCCCTCCTTCCGGGTGCAGCTGCCGGATGGCAGAATTATTCCCGTACCGGCAGGCAAGGTCGCCGTCGGCCGTGACCCCAGCTGCCAGATCCGTCTCCCGGAGAGCGCCGCCGCCGTCAGCCGCAGGCACTGCACGCTGGAGAATAGCGGCGAGTTCCTGATCCTCGTAGACGAAGGCTCCCGCAACGGCACCTTCATCCACGGCAAGCGCGTCCCCGCCGGGACAAAGGTCGCCCTGAAGCACGGCAGCAGCTTCTGCGTCGGTACTTCCGAAAACCGTATCACCGTCTGTTAACAAACAATATCAACACCATTTACATACAGGAGGTTCATTATTATGGAAATCGTTCGCTGCAGCAAAGGTCACTTTTATGACTCGGAAGAAAACGCTACCTGCCCGATGTGCGCCGCCGAGGCCGCGAGAAACAAAAATCCCCTTGGGAACAACATCCTTGGCGACGACATTCTGCCCACCGACTATTTCGGCCACACCGGCGACAGCTACGCCGTAGATAACACCCCCTCCCCGACCATGCCTGTTGACCCGAACGGCGGCAAGGTGCAGCCCTATCAGACCACCGTGAACGCTCAGGATCCTCCCATTGAAACTCCCCCCACTGTGCAGCCCTATAAGACCACGTTGCCTGTCATCCCCGTAGACGGAGATGGCAATGAGGAAAGCGCTCCCTTTGACCCCGTGGTAGGCTGGCTGGTGTGCATCGAGGGCGCCACGAAGGGCACTGACTACCGTATTCACAGCCAGAACAACTACATTGGCCGCAGCGCCAAGATGGACATTTCCATTCCCGAAGATTCCCACATCAGCGCGGAGAATTCCGCCATCATCGCCTACGACAACGAGGATCGCACCTTTTACTTTGGCCCCTGTTCCGGCCGCAATATCGTTCGGGTAAATGGGAAGCCCGCTCTCAGCGTAGAGAAAATCGAAGCCTACGACGTGCTGACGATTGGTACGACGAAGCTGTTATTTGTGCCGCTTTGCGGAGATCGGTTTGATTGGAATGAAAAGAAATAAAGCAGCAATGATAAAGCGCAGGCAGTCTCTGCTGGCCGTAATGGCGGTGGTGCTGATCCTCGCGTCCATCGGCACGGGCTATCTGGGCTTCGTATATGACCCGGGAGAAGATGTGCCCGGCGGCTCCCCGCTGCCGACCGGGGTTAATCCCGTCTCGGCAACGGCGACGGGCGCAACCGAAGAAACGACCGTAGGCACGGAAACAACTGCGCCTACCACTGTTGAGACTACAGAGGCAACGAGTGTTCCCATGGAGGCCGACGGGGCAGAGGCAGCGCCTGCCAAAAAAGACCTGTCTCTTATACACATCTCCGAGCCC
>ERZ1027085.1149-NODE-1149-length-10380-cov-5.795738_pt1 | contig 10380 bp, 5 predicted proteins | sample MGYA00519415_ERZ1027085 | MGnify/ENA primary metagenome ERZ1027085 (study PRJEB26926, sample SAMN06164436) | human gut metagenome | biome: ENVO:00009003; feature: ENVO:2100002; material: ENVO:00002003 | host: Homo sapiens | place: USA | collected 2012 ...
CGAGATGTAGCTCCGTCTCGTGGGCTCGGAGATGTGTATAAGAGACAGTTATAGACTTTTTAAGATTGGATAGTACATTTGAGAAGTCAGTACTACTATTTACAACAGACTTTGCTTGAGCCAAAATACTGCTGCCATTGTTTAGATTGATTTCTATATCTTCAGATCCTTCTAAACGGATACTGGACATATCTTTAATATTCTCAAGCATTAACACTATTGCTGCGTTCGCTTGAAAATCAAATCCAAACAATACTGAGGTAGCTGTTCTATTTGTCATTATTGTATTACATTTACAAATACCTATGCAATATTAGTGATTTTTTTGATAACTACTTAGCTAACAAGTAATAAAACTGTAGTTTTGTACTAACAAATTAATATTAGAAGTTTATGAAGATAAGAAAAGTTAAATGGACAAATCATCCTATATTAGGGAATCTTGAATTGGATTTTGTAAATCCAGTAACTAATCATCCTTTTTCAACTATTGTTTTTGCAGGCGAAAATGGGAGTGGAAAAACGACCATCTTGGAAACACTAAATACCTTCCTGTGCATTGGTAGTTTTAAGCCATTTGACATGATAGAATATGAGGTAAATAACGAATTGTATATTCTCAAACCTCCAATGATTCCAGAATCAAATGACACGTTCTTTACACGATTTGATGTGAAGAATGATACAGCTGAAAATATACGTTCAGATAAAGTTAATAACCCAAGCACCATTCAATCTGATGAAAAAGATCCAAGGTCGTATGGATGTGTGTTTTCGAGGCCCAGAGCGGACTATAAAACTAGCAAAATAGAGTCTGTAAAAACAAATGAATTAGACAAGAATAAATACGATTCTGATAAAGAAGACAATTTTACATCATTAAAGCAGCTTATTGTTGATATTCAAAATCAAGATAACGAAGAGTATTATGATATAAATACACAAAGGGAAAGCCGTGGGGAAGCAGCAATGACTACTTCTGAATTTGAACACAATTCGAAAATTTTTAGATTTAAAAAAGCATTTAATAATTTCTTTGATAAGGTAAAGTACAAAAAAGTCGGGAATATTGATGGTGAAAAGGTTATATTATTTGAGAAAAACGGAGTAGAAATATCGATAGATGATCTAAGTACAGGAGAAAAACAAATTGTATTTAGGGGGGCTTATCTTTTAAGAAACATAAATCAGCTTAATGGTGCTATAATCATGGTTGATGAGCCCGAATTAAGTATGCACCCTAAATGGCAGAAAAACATTTTAAGATATTATAAAAATCTCTTTACAGATAATAATGGGGTACAAATAGCTCAATTATTTTTTGCAAGCCATTCTGAGGGTGTTATTAGTGAAGCCCTGCAAGACTTGAATGATACAAAAGTTATAATTCTAAAAGATAGCATGGGAAACATCTCAGCAGGAAGTATTGATGCCCCAGCAGTATTACCATATACTTTAGCGGCTGAGATTAATTTTCAAGCTTTTGATGTATCATCAACAGATTATCACAATGCGTTATATGGTTATATAGAAGCTGAAGGTTGGAAAAATGATTATGATGGGCATCAGGTAAAAGTCAATTATACAAAATTGAATAAGAACGGAACAACATCAAATTTACAAATTTCTAAAACGGAAAAAATTCGGCATATCATTCATCATCCAGAAAATCGCAATAATAGTTATAGCGAACAAGAATTAAAAGATTCCATAGAATGTATGAGAAATTACATTAGAGCGCATCGTACAATTTGATACAAAATACTTAAATTCTTAAGACAAAACGAACTGTGGCAAAATTGTATATTACCACAGTTCGTTTTGTTTATTGAAATTACCATTTGCAAAATGGAAATGTGGATGTGACATCTACCGTTTTGCAAGAGAGGATAATGACTGAAAGCAGTAGGTCGAGGATGTAGCGGGGTTGCTCGCGTTCCTTTGACCAATCGTTGGGGTTGTTCTTGATTTGGGATGCTTTATCAATGGTTACGGCATAGCGTTCCATTATCCATTCAATGGCTGACTTACCATTGACGATGTACTCATAGGCTTTGAGCGGAATGTTCTCAATGGTAATGTGGCTATTGTAGATGATGTGTGTTTTGTCGGCGATGAGCTTTCCGTTTTCGTCACGCACTTTGGCAAAGCGCATCTTTTCCACGGCAAAGTATTGGTATGTTTCTTCGGTCCACTCGTCCTGCCAAATGTCAATGTCTCCCGTAACAATTACACCGAGTGTACGTTGTGCCTGCGCCGACATTTCCGAATAAGTGCCTGCGCTTTGTTCTGTAGCAGAAGTATTGATGCCTTGCTCATAGTTCAAATGTAAGTCGGCAAGTGTTTTTCCAGCTTTATAAAAAGCCATGAAATTCTGTACGTTATCCACTATAGGAATGCGTGGCAATGACTTTTTCAAGTCATCGGCGAAACGCTCTCGGTATTGCTTGGAATGAAGCAATCCATACACATAGTAGAAAATATGTTCTTTAGTAATGGCTCGTGAGCCGCCAAAGCGACTGCGGACTTCTTTCAATATCCAGTCTGTGATGCCGTCGCGACGGATATAACGATTGGTTTCTGCATCATCGAAAAGAGTTCCTTCTCGATTTTTGTTTTCTTCATACCAATATAAAGGAAAACATTTTGTTCCAGCTTCAAAATTATTGTAATCAATAATCGTATTATATAAAAATAAGGAAAAATCCTTATTCCCACCTGTTCCCTTCATACCAATAACTTGGTTGTAGCAGTTAGGTGGGAAAATATGCTGCCATTGCCCTGGACGTTCTATTAATGAACGTTCATAGTACAAATATGATTTTTGAAAAAGTCTATAGGTGTAAATTGTTACACTTTCAGGGATAAAATTTAGTAAGTGTCCTGTTAATGCTACTTTTTTTAGATTAGCAGACCACCCAATTTGCGTTGGATTATAATTAAAATCCTCTGCTTTCCGATGACTAATAGATGTATTATAATTGTTTATCATACGATTAATATTGCTCAGCAGAGTATTTTTATCGAAATTGCATACCCATGAATCACGGGAGGATAACACACCAATAGGTATATAATTAAAAAAACCTTGCCCAATCGTATTATCAAATAATGGAATTAAATTATCGAATATTCCATCACGTTGATTTATCCAATCTGCTTTTTCGTTAGGAGTGATTATTTGCCAGTCCAATTTCTGTGAAGAAATGGAACGGAAATCTTTGACCATTTTGAGCTTCTGTTCACGAGTAAGGTAATCGCCAATATCGTGATAATGGATGACCGTCTTTAGCTCTTTCTTTGCCGGATTCTTGACAAGGAAAGTAATGGCAATGGGAGTGCGTGAACCGCTACCAAAGATTTTGCCACCCTCTTTGCGCGACAATTCGCCCGAAGTACGCTGGTTACCGCGCAGATTCAGTACATAGATGGAGGTAAATTCTTCTTCAAAGCATCGACGCATACCATCTTGTGCATTACCATCAAGCCATGATCCATTACTTATAAAAGCTACTATTCCGCCATCGTTTTCAGGTATTCGGTCAGATGCCCAACGAAATGCCTTAATATAAGTATCATAAAGGGAATTCTTCAAAGTCGTACTTGATTCATTTACATATGTATTTGCTATTCGCATATCCAAATTTGGATAGGAAAGATTCTGTGCATTATCATTAGCCGAACCTTGTTTGGCGGAATATGGCGGATTCCCCACAATCACCCTTACATGCGTGGCCATCTGCTTCTTAACCCGTTTGGAATTGTCCTGGAAGAACTCCGTGAAAAGCTCGTTGTGCTTTTTCTCTGCCAATTGGAAGGTGTCAGTCAGACAGATTCCGCTATATGGCAGGTAAGTTTTACGACGAGTTATCTCATGGAACACCGATTCTATGTTCACATCAGCTATATAATAGGCCAGCAACACGATTTCATTGCAATGGATTTCATTAAGATACTTGCGCTCCATATCCTCGGGGCGGATAAGACCGGACTGCAACAATCGCGTAATGAACGTACCTGTGCCCACAAACGGGTCAAGTATATGTACATTCTGTGCGGTCAGCGAAGTGTTGAACTCCGTCTTAAGAATGTCATCCACAGAACGGATGATGAAGTCCACGCACTCTACGGGCGTATAAACAATGCCCAGTTTTTCCACTGTAAGCGGGAATGCGCCCTTAAAGAATTTCTCATATAGGTTCTTGATGATGGTCTGTTTTCCCTCCAAATTATCAATGCCACCAACATTCATGCGTACCGATTCGTAGAATTTATCCAGTATCTCGGTATCTTTCTCGAAAGCCTGTTCTTGTAAGAGGTCTATCATGCGCTGCATGGAACGGCTCACGGCGTTGTTGTTCACGAACTGGTAATCGGCAAACAAAGCGTCGAACACCGGACGGGTGATGATATGCTGTGCCAGCATCTCGATGGCCTGTGCCGCATCTACTGACGGATTCAAGTCGCGCTGCAAACCCTTGAGGTATTCGTTGAACGCCTTTTTGTGTATGCCGGACTGGATAAGTTTGGATATGCGCTCGATGAACTTGTGCGCGATGAGTCCGATTTCCTTAGCCCAGTTCTCCCAATATAGGCGGTCGCCGCACTTTTCCACGAGCTTGGCATACATGCCGTCCTGCAACTCGCCGAATCTGAGTTCCAACTGGCGTGCGATTTCTGCATTCTCCAGCTCCCGTGCCTCACTCTCTCCCTCTTGAAAGCCTAATCCCGGCCTGCCGATAGTGACTGACGGAGTGTAGGACTGTTTGTTTGGTTTCTGCTTGTTGAGCGCAATCTTATTCACCATCGCATTGAAACGGTCGTCGTGAGAGCGTAGCGCGTTCAGGATTTCCCAAACTACATCAAAGGTCTTGCTATTATCAAGTGCTTCTTCTGCTGAAACACCAGAAGGCACGACAATAGGGATGATGATATATCCGTATTTCTTCTCATCGAGCTGTCCCTTGTGGAAAGTACGCATCACACGGCCAACAGACTGTACCACATCCACCTGTGAATTACGGGCAGAAAGGAACAGTACAGCATCAAGCGACGGTACGTCTACACCTTCGGACAAGCAACGCACATTGGTCACCACCCGACACTCTCGGTCATTGTCCGGCTCATCAGACAGCCATTGCAGAATTCCATTTCGTTCCTGTGAGTTCATAGAGCCGTCTATGTGTTTTGCGGTTATCGAAACGGTATGCGATAGGCTTTCCGCATCCAGATTTTTGTCGTACTTTTCCGATATTTGCGGCAGTACGGAAGCAACATATTTGGATGCGATGCCCGTCCTGCTTGCGCTCTTGTCAATGGACGAACAGAACGCCACAGCACGGCGCATCATGTGTGGATCGGCATCCCATGTGCGATGATCATCACCCTGTATCATCTTTGAGAGGCCGTTGATCACACCGATAAGTTTGGACGTATCATCAAAATTCAGTTCGGTGGTCGTATCGGTGATGTCCCGCTTTATATTATCAGGCACATCGTTTTCACCGACAGTAAGGACAAGCACCTTGTAATCGGTCAGCAGCCCGTTCTGTACGGCATAGGAGAAATTCACACGATAGAACTCTTCTCCATAAAGTGCCTTGTCGTCCATTGAGCAGAGGATACAGTCCTTTTCAGAAGCCTTTACTTTGGCCGATTCACCGTACAGGCGCGGCGTAGCGGTCATGTACAACCGTTTTCGACCTTTCACATTGTCATCGGAGTGTATTTTAGTGAAATTGCTCTCGTCCTTATCAGACAGTTTTACACCCGTAGTGCGGTGTGCCTCGTCGCAGATAATGAAGTCGAACACACCATATTCGCCGTTTGTTTCGGAAAGTATTTCCTGTTGTGCCTCTGACACGGCATCAATGGACTGGTATGTGGAAAACACTACCACCAGTCCATCATGGCTGCGGTACTTCTTCAGTTGCGAGGCGATGGACTTCGGATTGGTAGATGCAGGTACGGCAAGGTCTACCACACTGTCATCTGCATCATCATATTTGTTTTTCTGTATCTTACGCGAAGCCTTGGAATCCGAACAGATACAGACCGCCTTTATGGTTTTTCCCGCATCAGCTGACCATGCGTTGAGTGACTGACCCAGCAGAGCGATGGACGGAACCATAAACAACACCAGCCCCTTGCCGTTCAACAACTGTTCGGCGATAAGCAACGAAGTATAGGTTTTTCCTGTACCGCAGGCCATGATGAGCTTACCACGGTCGTTTCCCTCTGTAATATAATGCATGTATGCCTTGGATATGGCATCGAGTTGATGCTTGCGCGGTTTTTTGCCTTCTATGAGTGCTGAGTTTCCCGCAAGACCATCCAACAGCTTTTGCCAATCCACTGGGGATGAATTCAGGTCGGCCATGCCGACGCGTGTCACTGGCGGTTCCTGATTACGGATGGCTTCCTCGGCATTGCTCCCCCAATGACTGGTAGTAGAAATCCATACGCGATTGGAGAAACGGGTTGTTTGAAATGTAACCTCATTCGTAAATGTGCGGCTGGAGGTGGCGAGGAACGAATCCACGGCAGGCTTGTCTATCGTGGCATCCTCGGCATAACACTTGCACTGGATGGCCCAATAATCGCCCATTTCAGTCTTTGCCACAAGGTCTATACCTGTGTCTGTACCTCCAAAATCCTTACGTCCCGGAAACTCCTCCCATAGCCAGACTTTTTCCAACTCGTTGTAACGTGGGTCTGTCAGCAACCATGAGCGCATCAGTCGCTCAAACTTTGTACCTTTCTCCTTTTCCGTGAATGATTCGGTACGGAATTTATGCAGTATCTCCTTGAAATTCATCTCTTGATAAGAGATAAATGCAAGTAAAATCACATTTGAAAATCAGTATGTTCTGTACCTATGAGAATTTGATTGGCTCAACAGGCGGATAGTTTTAATACAATTTATGGCATTATCAACAAGCTGTTTATGCTTATTCTTCAGTATTTTGTGTACCTTTGCATTATAACTATAACTCTTATCAAGAGATTCGGCTTTTTACTAAACAATTTTCATGCCTGTCCTGTTATAAGTCTTTCAGAATAAGTCCGTTCGCCTTATCCACCACATTCGTGTCAAGCGAAGCAAGATAGATGCGTGTCGTTTCTTCTGAATCGTGCCCCATACCTTCACTAATGACTGCAAGAGGGATATTTTTGCTTTTAGCGATACTTGCCCAGGCATGTCTTGCACAGTACATGCTCAACGGATGAGTCAAACCGACTAAACGGGCTATCTCTTTCAATGCAATGTTTACACGAGAGATGGCATTTCTGTACTGTATCCGTTCATCGGTACATCGGGTGATTATTGGCAATAGATATTGCATGTCAGAATAACTTTTATACTTATTTACAATCTCTCCCATACACTTTTCCCATTTAACGGTGAGTTGTCGGCTAGTCTTTTTTCTCCTATATGTCAGAATACCATTTTTCAAATCCGATTTTCTAAGATATGCCATATCAACAAATGACATTCCACGGGTGTAGAACGAAAAAAGGAACATATCCCTTGCGTAATCAAGATGCGGCTTCAATGTCAGATCAAGTTCCTTGATATATTTGATGACTTTTAGAGGAACAGCACGTTTCACTGTCTTATCAATGCCTGTATAAACATGTCTAAACGGGTACTTCTGTTCAATCAGTTCTTTTTCCACGGCACGGTTATACACGGCACGCAAAATACGCATATAAAATGAAACTGTGTTGGGACAGATTCCTTTGCTTTTCAACCATGCCTCATATAGCATCATCATATCGCTATCAATTTCACAAAGAAGAATATCTTGTCCATAGCGAAACTTCATGAAACTGTTCAATGCCGCAGTATAAGTTTCTGATGTCCGCATTTTGTTCAATAATCCTAATTGTTTGATGACGCCCTGCATAAAATTAAAAAATGACTGTTCATCCACCCTGTTTTGAAAGGCAACTATAATATCATCTGCCGTATATCCGGTCTTCCGATTATCCAGTTGGTGGATAATCATATCCAGCCGTTTCAGGTCCCACTCCATGCGTTCCTGCAAGGAAAGGAGCCGATTACTTCGTTCCGAATTACCGACAATGATACAGCCCTCAGTCTCGTTCCATTCATTCGTAAATATCCGGTAATCCGTCTTTAGCTGACGGATTACACGGTTCTGGATTATCTGATAATAGACGGTACCTTCCTTTCCTTCTATGGTGGAAGGTCTGAATTTCACTTTGACACTGGCCATAGGCTTACTTTTTAGGTTCGTCCGCAATAGACTTGTCCTTGATGGACTTCGCCTTGTTGTCCAGTTCTCTCGCGGCCTGTTCTTTCAGTCGTGCCTGTTCAGTCAGAGTAGCTTGTCTCTGTACCGCTTCCTCGTAGGTTTCCACGTCCTCACGCATCTGCTCTATCCGTTCGTTATCCCGGTTCGGTCCAAAGAGGTTCTCAAGTTCCACGAGTTGCTCGGGAGTAGCCTCTCCTTTCATCTTGACATAACGGTACTTCAGATCATTATCGGCCTGCACGTTATCTGTCCTCACCGAAAAATAGAGAGCCACGGACAGAATCACGATTGTCACGAACATCACGGAAAAACTCCCAAGAGTGTACGGGGATTCTATACTCAGGCTGAAATGATGGTTGATGTTGCTTGTCTTGACGGCATTCTTTCTGATTGTGTCATTGGTCTCACAAAACAGGGTTTCCACTTTCTCCTGATTCTTATGCTGTTCATTATGTATTTCCGACAAGACCTGTCCAAGTCTTTCCTGTAACGAGTTTTTCCTGTCCATGGAAACCATATCGTTCTTGATGGCGGCAAGACCTTCGTACACGCGAGCCAACAATTTGCGAAATGTCTCATGACCTTTCCGGACTTCATTCAGCACGGACTCATCCTTTTCCTTTTCATTGTTAACTGTCGGGCTGTTGCCTTCCGGCAATGGGACGGACAACCCGTTGATTTTGTTTTCGATTCTTTCCAGGCATCCGAAGATGCTCTCGATATATTCTTCCAATTTCATATTCCTGCAATTTTAATGTTAATGAATAATTTGAATGAAGAAAGGACTGGCTACAACCCAAATCCTTTCCTCTTTTGTCTCTTCTTCCTGCGTCTGCGTAAGAGTTCTTCCTGAGATAACGGCTCTTCGGGAGAGATGCCGTTTGTCGGGCTGAACAGTCCCGGCCCCGTACCTTCGAGAAGAAGCCCTCCGTCCGGTATCCTTTGTAGTACCTTCCGTTCGGATTCCTGTTGGGATTCTGAAGTCTTCCAGCCCAATTGGGCATTTAGTCTGGCAAAGCTGAACTCCCGGCTGATTTGTGAAGCCTTGAAGGTCTGCCCGTCCTTGGTGAACCGAATTCCCTGTATGTCCTCCGGCCTTTTTATCTCCCTGGTACGCTTTACAAATTCCAGCCTGATGCCCCGACGAAGCAGGTAATCATTGAACTCTTTCCATGTTTCGGAGTGCTTCAAAGCCGCCTTGACAGCATTGAAAATTTCGTATTTCACACGCTCCGAAGCATGAAGTTTCTCCACGTTAGTCTTGCCCTTGTCCTCGGCGTATGTCAGTCCGTACTTGTCCTTAAGCAGTTTTGTGGCAATTTCATTGCGCTTGTAATCGCTCTGGGAAGAGATTACCTTGCCGTCATACCCGATGCGGTTATAGACCAGATGGCAGTGTGGATTGTCCGTGTTATGGTGTCTTACCAGGATGAACTGGGTGTTCCTTATGCCCATCAGTTCCATGTATTCCCGGGCTATTTTAGTCATAAATTCAGTTGTCAGCAATGCCTTGTCTTCCGGCTTGAAGCTCAATGCGATGTGCCCGACAGGCTGTTTGATCTTCGGATTAAGCTCCCGCTGGTAGTTGAAACTGGCCGTTATTTCCCGGATATTTCCTAGCAATACGCCATCTGAGTCAATGATTTCCGCGTTGTCCTTGCCCATCACGTAACGGATACAGCCGCCGAAGGATTTCCCTTTCTTGATCTTGCCAATCATGACGGCCTCCTTTCTCCGTGCCTGTACCGGACAATAATCTCCTTGAGCTTCTGCAGGAGTTCTGTCACCGTCTTTTGGGTACGGTGGAATCCGGCCTGATGGGACAGACGGGTCAGCTGGTTCAGGTTGTTCGCCATACCCGTAAGGTTGCGTATGACGGCAGTTTCCTCGGCAGAGTGCCTTGCCGTTATCATCGTCTCAAAAGCTGATATGCGGAGAAATTCCGCCAACGTGAGGTTGGCCTGTCTGCTGCGTCGGCACAACCGTTCATAGTCTATCTTGGAGAATTTCACTGTAACAGCTTTGCTGAGTTTGCATACTCCGCTTACTCCTGTCTCTTATACACATCTCCGAGCCCACGAGACGGAGCTACATCTCG
>ERZ1027085.1153-NODE-1153-length-10345-cov-4.594655_pt1 | contig 10345 bp, 7 predicted proteins | sample MGYA00519415_ERZ1027085 | MGnify/ENA primary metagenome ERZ1027085 (study PRJEB26926, sample SAMN06164436) | human gut metagenome | biome: ENVO:00009003; feature: ENVO:2100002; material: ENVO:00002003 | host: Homo sapiens | place: USA | collected 2012 ...
CGAGATGTAGCTCCGTCTCGTGGGCTCGGAGATGTGTATAAGAGACAGATTCGGAACCTTCTGCCAGTGGCTTCAAAATTTCGACTGCCTTGGAAGGCTGGTCCATTGCCAGGTACAGTTCGCCCAGATAGTGGCGTGCCATGGCTCCTGAAATCTTACTGTTGTTTTCTTCACGCAACGGTAAATTGTTCATGGCGAAAGCAAAGTCCTGCTCCATGACTTCACGGATGGATTCTACGGAGTTGCGCTCCCAGTCGTTACGGTAGTTCATACCTGTAATTTCTTCGGTAGACAAAGGTACGGCACCGAATGAATACGTCAGATGGCGGTAAGCCCATGCGCGGAAGAAGCGGGCCTGTGCAATGATCTTATTCTTGTGGGCGGCAGCTTCGGTTTCGGTTCCTTTCCAGTCGATGCCACTGCCTTCGGCGCGTGAAATCACCATGTTTGCCGTGTTGATGATGCGGTAACACCATTGGAAGATGTTCTGGAATATCTGCAAGTCCGTCTGGTTAATTTGCGACGGATAGTACATGTATTTAAAGTCGCTGTGTGAATTATTACTCCATGAATTATCCACACCACAACCCCATGCAGAGTGCAGAACGAGCGGCAGACCACCACCGAGCGCATCGGCACGCCGGTATTCGTTACGCATCATTCCGTAGAGGCTGGTTACCATGGATTGGAACCCGCTGTAATCTACTAACAGGTTTTCGGGATAGAGTGAAGCACGTGGATCTTCTTTCAGAAAACTAGATTCATTGCATCCGGTCATGCAGAGCACGAGCAGTGCTATCAGTGTATATTTTAGCTTTTTCATACTGTTTCTCTTTGTTTTAGTGGTTTATAAATCAAGTTTCAGACCGAATGTGAATGAACGTACCTGCGGAGTGGACTGTTGGTCGCTGATAAATTCCGGGTCGAGGCCGGTCCAGCTTGTCCAGGTTGCCAGGTTCTTGATGTTCATATATACTTCGAGGCGGTTCAGGGAAATCTTCTTTAACCAACGCTGAGGAACACGGTAGGCCAGTGTGACATCCTGCACGCGGAGGAAGTCGGTCTTTTCATAGAAACCTGCGTTCATCGGGTTTACAGAAGTATCCAGTGAGTTTTTCGGGTACTTGTTGGTAGGGTTCTCCGGTGTCCAGAAGTCTACCATGAGGCGGTTCTGGCGATAGGAGTTATGAGATACGTCGTAAAGCCAGTTATTGGCGGTCTGTCCCAGTTGGGCATTGAGGAATACGCTCAGACTGACATTCTTGTAGCGGAAAGTATTCGTCATACCCATTGTTACTTTAGGGATTGCCGAGCCGATGATTTCTTTGTCTGCCGGGGTGATGTCGTTCACACCGTCCTTGTCATGATACTTCATATATCCGGGGATGGAGTAGCGATAGTTCGGGTCTTGCTGTCCGTTCGGATTAGACGGGTCGGTGATCTGCCAGATACCGATGAAGCGGTAGTCGTAGTTCACGCTGATGGGCTGGCCGATGAACCATCTGGAACCGATGTCATCCATGGGGTTGCCGTTGGCATCGTAGAGACCTACATTCACGATCTTTGTCTTGTAGTGAGACAGGTTGAAGGTAGTGGACCAGTCGAAATCTTTCTTGGCAATGTTGTTGGAGGTAATCTGCAACTCTAAACCGCGATTCTTGGTCTCACCGATATTCTCGGTAATGTTTCCCGTACCGTTGATGGTGGGGATGGAGCGGTTCAGTAACAGGTCGCTTGTCTTCGACCAGTACATGTCGAATGTTCCCTGGATACGTCCGTTCCACAGTTGGAAGTCGATACCGGTATTGATGGATTGTGTAGTTTCCCATCCCAGTGAGGGAGAAGCCAGCTTGGAAGGATAGAAACCGTAGTTGGGAGTATGGTCGTCTTTCAGATAATTGAAGGTGGAAAGGTCGGGCAATGTAGTGTAGGCACCTACCGCTTCGTTGCCGTTCTTACCCCATGACAGGCGGTATTTTAGGTTGTTCACCACTTTTGCTAATGGGCTTACCTGGAAGAAACGTTCATTGGAAATGTTCCAGCCGATAGCCATGGAGGGGAATACACCGAACTTGGATTGGCTGCCGAATGCGGAGTAGCCATCACGGCGTGCAGTTAGTGTCAACAGGTAACGACTGTCGTATGAATAGTTCAGACGTGCCATCTGAGAGATATGGTTTTGCTTGGTGTAGCTGGAACTGCCGGACATGGTGGCGGCTTTGGATATCTGGTAATAGTACATCACGTCGTTCGGAAAGTCTTTGCCTTCCATTCCGTTGCCTTCCTTCTCGTAGCTCTGTGCAGAATACAGACCGGTGAAGAAGATGCGGTGCTTGCCGAATTCACGGGTATAAGTGACGATGTTTTCCAGAATCCATTCTTGTGAATGCCAGTCGTCGGTGTTCAGAATACCGTTGGAGCGTGCGCCGTAGTAAGTGTCCATTCCCTGATACTGTTTCCAGCTGCTGTTTTGGTACGTATAGCCGGTATTGAGCTTATAGCTGAGTCCGGGGACGAACGGCAACTTTATTTCTACCACGTTGTTGGTGATGACTTTAGAGCGTATGTCGTTGCTCTTGTTGTTGAGGCTGCTTAAGGGGTTTACAGAGAAAGCTTCGCTGGAATCTTCCCAGGCGGCGGAACGGATGTTGCCTTCTTCGTCATAAGCTTCTGCTAGGGGATTCATGCGGAATGCTCTGGAGAAAGAAGCACTGCTGCCACTTCGGTCATAGCGTCCCAACTGGGTGCTGGTAGAGAATTTAAACCAGGAAGTGAACTCCTGATCGAGGTTGAAACGGATGTTGTAGCGTTTGAATTGGTTGCCTACGGCAGTACCTTTCACATCGGTGTAGTTCAGTGAGACAAAATAGTTGGTCTTGTTGACGCCACCACGGAAAGAGATGTTGTGCTGCTGCTTGAAACCGGTGCGGGTTGCCAGGTCCAGCCAGTCGGTATCCATGCCGGCTTCGTGCATACGCAATTCTGTGGCGGTCATAGATCCCATCCACGGTTCGGGATTGCTTTCAGTGGGCGGGGTGGTATTGGCATCTTTCAATGCTTCCGTCTTATACTTCCAGAATTCAGCTCCATTCATGAGGTTGGGGAAGTTGATGGGATTGTCAATGGTGATGTAGGTGTCGTAAGATACGGTCAGTTTGCCTTTTTCACCTCTCTTGGAGCTGATGAGGATGACACCGTTTGAACCGCGGGCACCATAGATGGCAGCCGAAGAAGCATCTTTCAAAACTTCAATGGATTCGATGTCGTTCGGATTGATTTCGGACCAGGGACCATCAAAGGGGATACCGTCCAGAATAACCAGTGGTTTGTTATCTGCCGTGATGGAGTTCTCGCCGCGGATGCGGGTCTTGGTGGAAGAGCCTTCCGCATTGGTTCCGGTCACTGAGATATTCAGGCCCGGTACAGCACCTTGCAAAGATTGGATGATGTTGGTCTGCGGGCGATTCTCCAGTGTTTTGGTATTTACGGAAGCAACTGCACCTGTCATGTCTGACTTGCGCTGTACACCGTATCCCACTACAACCACTTCATCCAGCATTTTTGTGTCTTCCTTCAGAATGATGTTGATAGGTTTGGTTCCGCTGACCTTTACGTCCTGGTTCAGATAGCCGATAAAGGAAATTTCAAGTGTGGCTCCGTTAGGTACATTGGGTAGTGAGAAATCTCCATCTACATTACTGACACTTCCTGTGCCCGTACCTTTCACGATGACGTTGGCTCCGATGACGGGTTCTCCCTTTTCATCTTTTACGTTTCCGGTGACTGTGACTTGCTGTTGGGCAAATGCGTTGATCGAAATGAACATCAACAAAGCGCAGCAGACAAGAATAAGTCTGCAAAGGCGTTTTTCTTTTCTTTTGTTCTTCATGATTAATTTGATAGTTAACATAAGTTCTTGTTTTAAAATCTCTTTGGCAAAGATATATGCAACAAAGGGCTATTCACTTCGTGAGGTAAACCGTCGAAGTAAACTGTTAAAACAGATAAGTGGCTGATTCTTAATGGCCTGTTTGAAGAATGGAAAGCTTGGAAGTAAACTTTCCGATAGCAGACGGGAGTGTGAAGTAAGGGCTATGCTTTGTATTTTCCGAGCTTTTTGATGGCGTTCATGAAGTCTTCTTTCGGAATAACGGATTTATTCCGGGTACGAAGGCGGTTATTGTAGACGGTTTGTGCGGAGCAATGAAGGAAGTCGGCTATTTTCACGCTGTCCGTAATACCCAGCCTTATTAATGCGTGTATACGCAGTTCTGTATTCAGCAGTTCACCATCTTTCAGTTCAATCCGTTCTTCGGGTAGAAGTAGCGCATTGAAGTCTTCCACGAAATTGGGGTAGAGGTGAAGAAAGATTGTATCGAAATGCTGATAGAATTCTTTCAGTTCGTTGGAGGCCATCGTTGAAGGATCAGTCATGGCCTTGACGTCTTCTATCTGCCCCACTCTGAGTTTCCGGTTGATGTTTTTGCGGAACTCTTCCAGCTTGCTGATGTAGGTGGAACAGATATTGAATACATAACCTATATACTCTTCCTTTACATAATTGGATTCCCGCAATTGGGAATTTACCTCTTTTAATTGGGTATTCAGTTCTTTTAGTTGGTCATTAGCCTCTTCCAGACTTTGATGGGCGATGGAGAGGGCATCCATATTGACAGAGAGTTTCTGATTGGTATTGTCCAATCTCGTATTAGCTTCCTTCAGTTTGCGCATTTGCTTACGGATGAACAGGAATGCACCGATAAGTACAAGAAAAAGTAAACTGACGGTGATGAGAGAAGCTTGAAGTCGCTTTTGCTGTATGTTGTCCCGTTCCTGGTAGGCTTTGTAGATTTGATTTTGTAAATGAGACATTCTGACTATCCGTACCCGGTTATGAAAAAGCATGGCTTTTTGTGAACAGTAGACAATATAGTTATATGCACGGTCTATCTTTCCGTGTTTAAACAGATATTCGGCTATTTCCTGCAATGAACCTATGTCTCCGTTGACACACCGGATGTCTGCCATAGCGGAAAGAATCAGATTTTCCAGATACTTGCTTTCATTTTTCTCGCTCCGGTAGATGGCAGACAGGTTGTATGTGGCAATGGAGTATTTTCGACTGTCGTTGGGCAATATCTTTTTGTTATGTTCCAATGCCTGCTTGACAGGGGCTACCTTGGGAGTCCCCAAGTAGAGCCATGTCCGGGTATTCCAGTAGCGTAATTCATCGGGGGTAGCTGTGTTGAGTATTGAATCCCGATAAGTCTTTTGAAGCTCATTGTAATGCTCCGATAAATGAGAATTCTCACCGGAGTAGTCCCTTAGGCGGGAATAAAGTGTACACAAACGGCCAAAATATTCAGAACGTAGATTTTGTGGCAATTCTTCCGAACGTATATCGCTCACAGCATTCAGTGCTTCAGTAAGAAGTCCGCAGGATGTAAGGACAAAAGACTGTTCGAGCAGAGATACCACTTCCCAGGTCCGGTTATTGGTTTGTTGCGCCAACTGTACGTTTTTGTTAATGTAATGTAAAGCTGAATCTGCGTCATATACCCGGTACTCTAAATAAATCATTCGATTCATGGCATAGAGTTCCTTTACATCTTTTACCTGGCTATGCTGCTTTTTCAGCTGCATGATGCGTTCCTCTTTTACTTTCACAAAGACATCCTGATGTATTAACAGGCTATCCAGGGAGTAAAGAAGTTTTTTGTTTTCTTCAAAGCTGCGTTCGAAACTGTCGGCAGTTGCCAATGCTGGGAAAAGGAAACAAAATACGAGTATGGAGAGGACGCTTCTCATTGGGCGTTATAGTCCTAGTACATTCGGTTGTCTTTCGTTAGACTGGTTGCCATATTGTCCGTTGAAGGCTTGAACTTCTTTCGGGTTGAGTTCCAGTCCTTTCTTCATGTCTTCTACAGAGCCTTCTTTGTCACCGTTTAGTAATTTGGCACGTCCGCGTTCGTGATAGGCTTGTGCAAAATTAGGATTCAGCTCAATGGCTTCATCAAAGAGGGCGATAGCTTCGGGATACTTCTTCTGGACGATATAAAGTTGTCCCAGGCAAAGAAAAGCCTGTTCGTTGAATGGATTCAATTCTGTTACATAGCGATAATCGGTTTCGGCTTCTTCCTGCTGTCCCACTGCTTCTTTCACTTTACCGCGGAGCAATAATGCAGCTTCTTCATCGGGATCTTGGGAGAGTATAGCGTCGATATCTTCGGTAGCTTCCTTGTATTGCTGCATCTTGATTAAGGCTTCGGCACGCAGCAGGCGGGCTTCGGTGAAGTCATCTTTCAGTACGATGGCTTTGGTGAGATGAGCGATGCTCATGATACCGTCGTCCATACCTTGCTTGGCTCTGCCCAGAAGATAGTGTGCCATGGCATTTCCTTCTTCTATTTCAATAGCTTTTTGTGCGGCGTCTGCCATTGCCTGATAGTCTTCTTGCAGGTAGCATACGTTGGCAAGGGTGAGGAAAGTAGAGGTGTGGTCCGGTTCCTGTTTTGCCATGCGTTCCAGCAGTTCATGTGCTTCGCTGAGGGCATTGGTTTGAATGTAAACCTGGCTCAGATAGCTCATGGTTTCAAAGTCTTCCTGAAGGGCAAGGGCTTCCGTGAAGCATTTGATTGCATAATCGGGACGCCCCATACGTTGTGCACGCATGCCGTCATACTTGAATATCTCGAAGTTCTTTTGATCGTTTTTCTGTTTCTCAGTTTTCGGTTTCTCTTGTTTGCCGGAGAAGAAAGATTTAAAGAATCCCATAATCTGTATTTCTTAGGTGTTTTGTTTTTATTTATTGCCGCAAACATACATAAAAACGCTGGAATAGACGAATAAAAATGGAAGAATAAAGTTGCTTAATTTGAGTATTAGGCAGTTAGGGGAAAATCGGGGAAGTTGGGTGAAAAGCCAAAATGCAGATTAAAGAGGAATATAGAAGCAGATTGATGGTTTTTCCGATTGGTACATCATTATTGTTTACTGCAACTTTGCACAAAAGCAGAAGGAGGAATTACAGGAACTTGTACGGTTCTTTAAGGAGTATGCACCACAGTACGGGTATAAGTATATGGAGATTGAGGATAATTCTCGGCTTAGTCAGTTACTGGGATTTCAGCATATTCAATCAGCTATAGGAAAAGAAAATTATATTACTAAATTGGTTATGGACTAATGAAATGTGTAAAAGAGATAGAGGGCTAAGTAAAAATGCTTTCTATCTCTATTTCTAATGTGCGATAAATCATAATTTACCGACACTTGACCGTTCATTAAAAGGGGCAATAGTTCGTCACGCTGCTTAATCAAGTTATTGTTCTCAATTATATTTTGGTCAATCATCAAGTGATATTGCGAAACAATAGTATGGAATGTTTCAATTAATTGTTCTGGAACTTCAAACCAATGATTTGCCAAGAATACATCTGTTTGAAAGTTCTTAATACCAGATGTTTTTCCTTCAAAATTAAACATATTATCATTATCATAGAGATTTTGCCATAGATAATAAAAGTACTCTGAGAGCACTCGTTTCTCCATGCTAAAAGACTGACAGAAATTAGAGCATACTAAAGCTCCCCCATTTCTTTCTATGACACCTTTTGTTATCAAAGCCACTCTACCTGTCGCTTGAACAGGGCTTCCTCCAGAAACTTCAATTACAATATCACCATCTTCTAAAAGTCGGTCAGAATGTTTCGATGTGATATATCTTGTGGGTACATCATTTAGTTTAATAATGTCTGCTCCACGCACACAACCTACTTTGATTGTTCCATCTTTGGGTATATCATCGCCCCAATCTCCAGCTTTGTTTTTGTTTATAAAGGAATTAAATGTAATATCTTTCCATCCTTTGGGAATTTCTCGTTTCAGTTTCTCATTCCAAACCATTTCACCGCCACTACTCTTATATGGTTTACCCTCCTTATTCGGGAAGTCAAATTGCACAAACCAGTAATCATAAAGTTGCTTCGCCATCGCCTCTAAATTATGATTTATTACACATTATCTTCTTCACTCTCAAAGTTTCTTGCTATAATGCGAGAAACAAATATTATAGCAATGGAAAAGGAACTGATAAAGACTATTTTAGAAGCCACCAGTGGGTTTCTGAATACAGAACAAAGTAAACAGCTGAATAAGTTACTTCTTAGAGAGTTAGAGAAATATGATATTACTCTAAAAGAGGCTGATGATACAAAACGTATTCGCCAAAACAACGAATTGTTACAAGCTTTTATTTCTGCAAAGAAAATCGAAGGATGCTCTGACAAAACATTACATTATTATCAATCATCTATCGACCACCTATTTACGGCTATTCAAAAGGTCATCAATGAAATTACCACAAATGATATTCGCTGCTATCTTGCTGAATATCAAGAACGACGAAAACTCAGCAAAGTAACGATAGACAATTTGCGTCGCATATTTTCTAGCTTTTTCTCTTGGCTTGAAGATGAAGATTATATAGCCAAAAGTCCGGTACGCAGAATCCATAAAGTACGTACGGATTCTTTGGTAAAGGAGGTTTTTAGTGATGAAAATTTGGAAACTTTGCGTGATAATTGCATGGAAATCCGAGATCTTGCGATGATTGACTTACTTGCTTCGACAGGTATGCGTGTGGGAGAACTCGTTAAGATGAATCGTGACGACATAGACTTTCAAGAGCGACAGTGTGTGGTATTCGGCAAGGGAAACAAAGAACGTGAGGTCTATTTCAACGCACGTACAAAAATACACTTGAAACGCTATCTTGAAAGCCGAAGTGACAACAATCCTGCATTGTTCGTGTCTTTATCAAAACCATATACTCGACTTACAATCAGTGGTGTGGAAGTCAGACTTCGCAATTTGGGGAAGAAACTCAACATAACCAAAGTACATCCGCACAAGTTCCGCCGTACTTTGGCTACTATGGCTATTGACAAGGGTATGCCCATAGAGCAAGTACAAAAATTGCTTGGTCATGTCAAAATAGATACAACTTTGCACTATGCAATGGTAAATCAGACAAATGTAAGGATGGCACATCGGAAATACATAGGATAATGCCGCCAATATCAGCTATTTTCACTACATTTGCGGAATAATTTTGCAGAAAACAGAATGAAATTAGCAGATATTATAGTAACTTTTATATCAGGGGATTGGGGAACAGAAGAACCAATATACGATACTTCTAATGCAGTCTTTTGCGTTAGAGGCGCAGATATTGTATCCATATCCAAACAAAATTTTGATAACATTCCCCAACGATATATTTCAGATAAAGCATTTGAATCCAAGTTATTACAAGCTGGAGATTTAATTATAGAAAAATCTGGAGGTAGTCCCATTCAATCTACCGGTCGGATAGCGTATGTGGCAGAAGAACTTATTGATTCTAAAGAGAATGTTATATGCTCTAATTTCTGTACTGCTTTCCGTGTAAAACCCTCATGGAATCCACAATATGTGTTTTACTATTGGCAGCATATCTATAATGCGAAAGTGTTCTTCAATTTTGAAGGAAAGACTTCTGGCATTAAGAATCTTCAACTCGAGAATGCATTGTCAACTATTGATATAAAATCTATTCCGCTCGAAATTCAGAATAGAATTGTAGCAACTTTATCATTTATCGACAATAAAATAGCTCTCAATCGTGCGATAAATCATAATTTACCGATACTTGGCCGTTCATTAAAAGCGGTAATAGTTCATCGCGCTGCTTAGTCAATTCGCTTATTTCTTTAGAATTATGCTTTATTGCCACAAATAATGGTGTAATCTTTTCATCAAACGCTTGCAATACATTTTCTTGTGGAACTATTACAGGTATAGAATAAAGAGTTGATGAAGTCATACTAGGTACACCTGTTCCTGCATCCCATCTTGTAAAATCAATATCACGAATAGAATAGTATATATATTTTGCACGATGCTCTTTCTTCATAACAGAATAAAACATTGTATCAACAGTCCAAAATGCTTCATTTACATACATAATGTTATTAAGCGTACCTTTTCGAGGCATCAGGACAGATTCTCCATCATAGAGCCATTCACACACTCTTCTCATTTCTCCACCACTACCGTATACGGGATAACTACCACAAAGTAAATGCTTATGATCACGACCATTCTTTATATTAAGAAAATATTCTAATGTGTTATCACTCCATTTTTCAGGAATTTCACGCTTCAACTTCTCGTTCCAGACCACCTCACCACCACTTGACTTATATGGTCTTCCATTCTCATCAGGAAAGTCGAACTGCACGAACCAGTAATCATAGAGTTGCTTCGCCATCGCCTCTAAATTATGATTTATCGCACGATTGAG
>ERZ1027085.1188-NODE-1188-length-10155-cov-4.230594_pt1 | contig 10155 bp, 5 predicted proteins | sample MGYA00519415_ERZ1027085 | MGnify/ENA primary metagenome ERZ1027085 (study PRJEB26926, sample SAMN06164436) | human gut metagenome | biome: ENVO:00009003; feature: ENVO:2100002; material: ENVO:00002003 | host: Homo sapiens | place: USA | collected 2012 ...
GCATGGCGCGTCTCGATCCGAACGATCCGACCAACATCTGGGGAGGACGCGATCTGGGCAATCCGACCGTCGAAATAGGAAACCTCTACTACACCCGCAACGGCATACCCATCGACGAAGACAAGACATGGCACTACAACACGCGCGACGAACTGCGCACGGCCACGACGGAGGAGCGCTACGACCTGATCAGCGATTATACGATCTCGGCCGCGCATTTCGACCGCGAACCCCGCTTCTACGCCTCGATCGGTTTCGACCGCGGCACGTTCGAGATCGACGACAAAATCCTCACGCTCCAGCTCCGCGGCGGCGAACTGCACGGTTCGACGCTCAAGGAGACCGACGAATACCAGAGCTGCACGGGTTACCTCTGCCAGAAATGGATTCACAAATCAAGCTCCTACAACCAGTCGAAGAACTCCTACAACTACCGCAAATACGCCTATCCCTACCTGCGGCTTCCGGAACTGTTCTACAACTACGCCGAAGCGGACTTCGAATACAACGGGTCGTTGAGCGCCTTGAGCCTCGAATACCTCAACCGGGTGCGCAAACGCTGCGGGCTGCCCCGCTTCCAGGATTCGTGGGCCTTGGTGGGCGGCATTCCCTCGGGCAGCGAACTGCGCAAGGTGCTGCACCAGGAGCGTTCGATCGAATTCCTGTTCGAAGGACGCCGTTTCCACGACCTGCGCCGCTGGAAGGAGGCTCCCGAGGTGATGAACAAGGAACCCCGCTCGTGGAACCGGGACGGAAAGACCCAGGAGGATTTCTACCAGGTGATCCCGGCCAATCAGGGAGGCCGCGTCCGCGTTTTCGAATCGCCGAAGAGCTACTGGCTGGCCATTCCCATGAGCCAGATCAACAAGAATCCCAACCTGGTGCAGAACCCCGGCTATTAACCCATTGTCACACGCCAAACAACAAGATAAAGAGATGAAAAAACTGCTCTGTTCAATACTCGTCGGCCTGGCCGCACTGTCCGTAACGGGATGCGACGACGACGAAGTGAAACGCCCCGATTTCGCCGTATCGACGGCCCAATGGACCTTCTCCCAACAGGAAGGCATGCAGCGCATGATCGTATCGGCCCCCGGCGCATGGACGCTGACCGGCATTCCCGACTGGATGACCGTGACGCCCGCGGAGGCGGCCGGTCCCTGCGAGATCACGATGACCTACACGACCAACGAAACGGGCGCACCCCGCAAAGCCACACTGACCGTCACCTGCGGGAACGAAACACGCACCATCGGCGTGGAGCAGGAAACTGTCGTTCCGGAATCTGCGGCCGGCAAAGGCCGCAGGTAACCCCCGCCACGACCCGTAACCAGAAAAAATGTCACAAATTCATACTGCTGTGACATTTTTTTATGCCTTCCGCGTTCGTTTGCTCCGTTAAAATAATTACTTTTGTAAAAATTCACGAAAGCATTCGCAATCTCTTTCCTTTGTAAAACGAAACTTCCCGTTTTACAAAGAGGACGAACCGGGTGATTTTCGGACACGACAACCGCCAATCAAGAAACCTCTAATATTGAACTTATGAAATCGAACCCAAGCCGCACCCTGTTCCGCACGCTCTTCGCGACGGGCCTCCTCGCAGCCAGCCTCTGCTCCTGCTGCCCCAAACACAATACCCTCACCCAGGCCGAAATCGCCGACGGCTGGCAACTGCTCTTCGACGGCAAGACGCTCGACCAATGGAAAGACTTCAACGGCGATTCGCTCACGCAGCCGTGGCACGTCGTGGACGGCTGCATCCAGGCCGCGGGCGACGGCAGCGACCTTTCGGGATACATCGTCACCAAAAAGCAGTATGAGAACTTCATCCTCGACTGGGACTGGAAGCTCTCCTACGGCGGCAACAGCGGCATGCTCTACCACGTGGTCGAGAACCCCTATTTCAAGGTTCCCTATGTCACCGGGCCGGAGTACCAGCTGATCGACAACGAAGGCTGGGAGGCCACGAACGCCCCGACCCGGCTCGAGGAGTGGCAGAAACTGGGCGTGGACTACGCCATGCACCTGCCGAATCCCGATTCGCTGCTGGTCAACCCGCAGGGCGAGTGGAACTCGTCGCGCATCGTCTGCGACAACGGCCACGTGGAGCATTGGCTCAACGGCCGCAAGATCCTCGAATTCGAAGCCTGGACCGACGACTGGTTCGCCCGCAAGAACAGCGGCAAATGGGAGACGGCTCCCGAATACGGACTGGCGCACCGCGGCGTGCTGTGCCTCCAGGACCACGGCTACCCCGCTTCGTTCCGCAACCTGAAAATCAAGGAGCTGCCCCGCAAGGCCGGCCGGGAGGTCGAACTCTTCAACGGCCGCGACCTCACGGGATGGGAAGCCTACGGAACCGAGAAATGGTATGTCGACAAGGACGGCCTGCTGGTCTGCGAGAGCGGTCCCGACAAAAAATACGGTTACCTCGCCACGCGCGAATACTACGATGATTTCGACCTGACGGTGGAGTTCAAGCAGCTCGCCAACGGCAACTCCGGCGTCTTTTTCCGCTCGTTCGTCGAGCCGCCGGTGAAGGTCCACGGCTGGCAGTGCGAAGTGGCTCCGAAGAACCACGACACGGCGGGCATCTACGAGTCCTACGGCCGCGGATGGCTGGTGCAGATTCCCGACGAGAAGGAGTCGATTCTCAAGGAGGGGGATTGGAACACGCTGCGGCTGAAGGTCCAGGGCGACCGCGTGCAGACGTGGCTCAACGGCGAGGAGATGGCGGACATCACCGACGCGAAGATCGGCGCCGCGCAGGGACGCATCGCCTTGCAGATTCACGACGGAGGAGGCATCAAGGTCCTCTGGCGCAACATCCGGCTGACGACCCTGTAAACAAACGGCGGTTCCCATCCGACGGAACCGCTGTTTTCTCTACCTATTTTATTGACTGCATCCAAAAAAAAACACAACCTGAAATACTATGAGTAACCGCAGAGATTTTCTGAAAAAGGCAGGCGGGCTGGCGCTGCTGACCATCGTGCCGCGCAGCGTGCTCGGAGGCACCAAATTCGTCGCCCCGAGCGACCAGCTCACGAAGGGCATCATCGGCGTGGGCGGCATCGGCAAGAGCAGCTATCACTTCACCTCCAACGATGCATGCCGCCTGGTGGCGGTCTGCGACGTCGACCGCAAACACCTCGAAAGCGCCATCGCGCTGGGCCGCAAGAAGTTCGACAAGACCCTCGAAAGCTATCACGACTACCGGGATCTGATCACCGACCCCAACGTCGACATCGTACACATCGCCACCCCGCCCCACTGGCACGGCATCATGGCCGTCGAGGCGGCCAAGGCCGGCAAGGACATCTGGTGCGAGAAGCCGATGACGCGCACCATCGGCGAGGGCAAGCGCGTGGTGGAGGCCGTCCGGCAGAACGGACGCATCTTCCGCCTGAACACCTGGTTCCGCTTCAAGGACACCTTCTACGGACTGGGCACGACGGTCGAACCGCTCAAGAAACTCGTCGACAGCGGCCTGCTGGGATGGCCCCTCAAGGTGACCATCTCCGGAGCCACGGGATTCACCTGGAAATTCTTCTGGGTGGGGCAGGAGAACCTCAAGCCCCAACCCGTCCCGGAAGAGCTGGACTACGACATGTGGCTCGGCCCGGCGCCCTACAAACCCTACAACAAACACCGCGTGCACGCCACGTTCCGCGGCTACTGGGACTACGACGGCGGCGGACTCACGGATATGGGACAGCACTACATGGACCCCGTGCAGTACCTGTTGGGCAAGGACGACACCTCGCCCGTGAAGATCGAGGTCGACGCTCCGCAGCAGCATCCCGACGCCGTGGGCATCTGGCGCAAGATCGTATACACCTACGACGACGGCTGTCAGATCGTCCTCGAAGGCGAGGGCTACGAAAGCAAGGGCAAGGTCCCCTACATCGAAGGTCCGCTGGGCAAGGTGTATCAGGGTTTCGAGTGCACGATTCCCGACGTCATGGAGAAGATCGCCGAAATGCCCGACCCCGAACCGCAGAACACCGATTTCCTGGCATGCGTGCGCAACCGCGAGCCTTTCGCCCTCGACGAGCTCAAGGGACACCGCAGCTCCACGCTCGTGAACCTCGGGGCATGCGCCCTGCGCCTGAACCGCACGCTGCATTTCGATCCCGACAAGCAGCTCTTCGTCGGAGACGAGGCCGCAAACCGGCTCATCGACCAGCCGATGCGCACGCCGTGGAAAATCTGATAACGTCCAAAACCTGAAAAAAACATGAAAAAGATATTTATCACCATACTCCTCGCCGCCCTGATGCCCTTCGCAGCCGGTGCGCAGGACGCGCGCCAGCGCACCGCCGAAACGATCGTTGCGGACGCCCTGGCCCAACTCCCGGCCCAGACGCCCAAGGCGTTCGACAGCCTGATGCAGGAACTCGCGGCGACCGGAGCCGACGGAATCCGGATGATGGCCGCCATGCTCGTGCCCGCAGCGGAAGGCAAGAACGCCCCCGTGGAATACGCCATCAACGGGGTGGTGAGCTACGTGACCGCCGCAGGCCGCGAAGAGCTGGCGCGGGAGATCCGCGCCGGACTGACGGACGCCGTCGCCGCCTCGACGGACAAACCCAACCAGGCATTCCTGCTCTCGCAGCTGCAACTATGCGCAACGGCGGCCGAAGCCCCCGTATTCGTGAAATACGCCGCGGACGAATACCTCGCCGACTACGCCGTGCGCGGACTGATCTCCACGCCCGGAACCGACGGGGAGATCCTCGCACTGATCGACGCAAGCCCGGCCCCGGACGCCCTGCTGGCCTATGCCGCCGCGGAGAAGCGCCTTGCGGCCGCAGAGCCCGCGCTGCTGAAATGGGCCGCAGACCCCAAGGCCGGCACGCCGACGAAAGAGGCTGTCTATAACGCGCTGGCCAAGTGCGGCACAGCCGCCTCGATCGCGCCGCTCGCAGCAGCCGCAAAGGCCGACGGATACGCCTTCACGAAAACGGACGCAACGGGCGCCTACGTCGCCCTGCTCGCACGGCTCGCGGCAGCAGGAAACAGCAAGGCCGTCGCCGCCGCCAAGGCCCTGCGCAAAACCGGCATGCCGCAGAACGTCCGGGCCGCAGGTCTGGGAATAGTCCTCGGCACGGACGCCAAAAAACAGACGCCGGAACTGCTCGCCGCGCTGAAAGACGCCGACCGCGAATACCGCTGCGCGGCGCTCGACTTCGCCGGCGATTTCGCCGACGACGCCCTCTACGCCGCAGTCGTGAAGAAAATGCCGTCGCTCTCCGACGCCGCGAAAACCGACATCGTGAGCTGGCTCGGCGCCCGCCACGCCGCATCGCAGGCCAACGCCGTGATCGCGGCCATTTCCTCGGCCGACGAGGAACTGGCCCTGGCCGCCATCCGCGCCGCCGGGAAAATCGGAGGACAGGAGGCGCTCAACGCGCTCGTCGCACAGCTCGGAGGCGCACATGCCAAAGAGGCCTCGGCAGCTCTCGCGGCATTCAACGGAAAGCCCAACGCAGCGTTCGTCGCAGCTCTCGACGGCACGCCCGCCACGCAGGCCAACGCCCTGAAACTCGTGGCAAAAAGGCGCATCACCTCCGCAGCCGACAAGGTGTTCGCGCTGCTGAACTCCCCTGACAGGGCGGTGCGCACGGCAGCCTACGGCGCGCTGGCAGGCGTCACGACCCCCGCGGACTTCAACCGTCTGTGCGGCCTGCTGAACCAGGCGCAGGAGGACGACGTGAAGGCCCTTCAGGCCGGATTGAAGAACGCACTGGCCAAAGAGTCCCCCGACATGCAGTACAAGATGGTGGCAGGGCAGATGGCCGCTGCGCCCCGGAAAGCCCGCTACTATCCCCTGCTGGCGCAGGCCGCCAGCAAAGAGGCGATCGACGCCCTGCTGGCCGCCGACGACCGCCAGGCCGCATTCGCGGCCCTGCTCACGGTGGAGAATCCCGCCATGACCGACGTGCTGTATGATCTCGCCCGGCAGAACCCCGCATGGACCGACGCCGCAATTTCGCGCTACACGGACTTCGTCTCGAAGTCGCGCAATACGCCCATGCGCAAATACCAGCTATACCGCAGCGGACTGGAGGCGAAACCCTCGCCCAAGGTGCAGAACAAACTGCTCAAAGCGCTCTCCAAAACCCCGGTATTCCCGGCGCTGACGCTCGCCGTGAACTACATGGACGCACCCGCGACGGCCGAAACCGCCGCAATGGTCGTGAAGACCGTCGCTGCGAAGAACCCCGCGCTGGGAGGAGAAACGGTAGCAGCAGCCCTGAAAAAGGCCCAGGAGGTATATGCCGGACTGGCCAAATCCGACGCCGACGCAGGTTACGCCGTCGACGAGATCAAGGGACTCCTGGCCAAACTCCCCGCAGAGGGATACCTCCCGGTATCGCTCGAACCGAGCGGATGGGAAGCCGTGGTCGGCGATCCCGAGACCCGCAAGGCAATGAAAGCCAAGGCGCTGGCGAAAGCGCAAACAGAGGCCCGGGCCGCGATGGCGAAGAACTGGACCGCAGAAAACGGCGTCCTGACCGGGGCCGCTGACGGAGGAGCGATCGGATCGGCGAAAAATTACGAAAACTTCGAACTGATCCTCGACTGGAAGACCGAAGGCGAGGCCGCGATGGGCATTCGCTCGATCCCGCAGATCGCACTCGGAGGAAAGAACTCCGGAGCCTTGACGGGCAACATGCTCCACGACAACGCCGCACCCAAAGCGGCCGCGAACGGCCCGCAGGAGTGGAACACGATGCAGGTGAAGGTGGTCAGCGACCGCGTGACGGTCGTACTCAACGGCGTCACGACCGCCGAGAACGTAATCCTCGAAAACGCATGCAACCGGGAGATCCCCGCCTACGCAGAGGGACAGATCCTGCTCATCGCGGGAAATGCGCCCCTCAACGTCCGCGAAATGTACATCCGCGAACTGCCCGCCACGCCGCGCTTCGAACTCTCGGAGGAAGAGGCTGCCGACGGCTTCGAGGTGCTCTTCGACGGTACGTCGATGCACAAGTGGACCGGGAACACCACCAACTACGTCCCCGTCGACGGAACGATCTACGTGACGGCGCAGTACGGCGGATCGGGCAACCTCTACACCAAGAAGGAGTACGGTGATTTCGTCCTGCGATTCGAATTCGCCTTCGACAGAGAGGGCGTCAACAACGGCATCGGCATACGCACCCCCATGGGCGTCGACGCCGCCTATCACGGCATGGAGATTCAGGTGCTCGACCACGACGCTCCGATCTACAAGAACCTGCGCGTATACCAGCAGCACGGATCGGTCTACGGAATTATTCCGGCCAAACGCGTGAAATTCCCGCCCCTGGGAACATGGAACGTCGAGGAGATACGCGCCGTGGGAGACCGCATCACCGTGACGGTAAACGGCGAGGTGATTCTCGACGGAGACATCCGGCAGGCCTGCCAGGGCCACAACGTGGCCCCCGACGGCGGGAAAAACAACCCCTACACCGTGGACCACAAGAACCATCCCGGACTCTTCAACGCCTCGGGACACATCGGACTGCTCGGACACGGAGCCGGAATCAAGTTCCGAAACATACGAATCAAGGAGCTGCCCGCGGCGAAAACCAAAAAATAGCCCAGCCTCACTGAAAGCGAACCCGCCCGAAATTCGGGCGGGTTTTTGCGAACAGCAGGCCCGAATATCGCAAAAATTGTGTTATATTTGCAAAGAATAGGCCGGAGCGCAGCCTCCGCGCCGCCGAGTTCAGAATAAAAACCTAAAAGAAAAAACCATGCTTATCCCTTGTGCAATCGGTTACGGGCAGATCATCGTAATCGTATTGGTAGTCATCCTGCTCTTCGGAGGCAAGAAAATCCCCGAACTGATGCGCGGACTGGGCCGCGGCGTCAAAGAATTCAAGGATGCCGTCAACAAAGACTATACGGCCGAAGACAACAAACCCGGCGACAAATCCGACTCCGGAAAGACCGAGTAATCACACCTGTTCCGCGGCGGCAAACAAATGAACATGAAAAAAAAGGATCCGGAGTCGACGGAGATGACTTTTTTCGAGCACATCGACGCCCTGCGCCCGCATCTGGTGCGAGGGGTGATGGCAATCGGAGTCATCGGACTGGTGGCCTTCTTCTGCAAGAGTTTCATTATCGACACGGTGCTGTTCGGGCCACAAAGCCCGGACTTCCCCACCAACCGCATGCTGACATGGGTGGGCGCCCAGTGGGCGCATATGGCCGAATGGCTCAACAGCGTGCTCGGCACGTCGTTCGACACCGATCCGGAGACCTTCCGCATCGCCAACGACCGTTTCTCGATCATCAACACTTCGTTGTCCGGGCAGTTCAACCTCCACATGAAGATCTCGCTCCTGACGGGACTGGCAATGGCCATGCCCTACACGCTGTGGGAGTTCTGGCGCTTCGTACGCCCGGCGCTCACGCCGAAGGAGATTCAGGGAACCCACCTGTTCGTATTCTGGGTGTCGCTCTGTTTCTTCGGAGGGCTGCTGTTCGGTTATTTCGTCATGGCGCCGCTGTCGATCAACTTCTTCGCCAACTACCAGGCCAGCGAGTTCATCACCAACATGTTCGACATCAGCGACTACCTGACCACCGTCATCATCGTCTCGATAGCCTGCGCCTTCATGTTCGAACTGCCGCTGCTGATCTACTTCCTGACCCGCATGGGGCTGGTTTCGGCCGGATTCCTCCGCAAATACCGACGCCATGCGTTCGTCATACTGCTCGTCGTCGCGGCAATCATAACCCCGCCCGACATATTCAGCCTCATTCTGGTGATCCTGCCGCTATACGGACTGTATGAATTGAGCATCAAACTCGCGGAGCGGACCGAGCGCAAACACGCCGCCGAAGAGGAACAAACGACGGAAACGACGGAATAGCAGAAGACATATGGAGCGAACAAGCGAAACGAAGCCCGTCACGATCGTAGCCATCGGGGCGGGCAACCGTACCAACAAATACCTCGAATACGCGATCCGGAATCCCGACCGGCTGAAACTGGTCGGCGTAGCGGAGCTCAACGACATCCGCCGCCACGCAGTCGCCTCCAAATTCGGACTGAAGCCCGAAGAGTGCTTCACCGACTACGAACGCTTTTTCGAAAACCCCGTCCCGGCCGACGCCATCCTGATCGGAACGCCCGAGAACATGCACTTCGAGCCTTGCATGAAGGCCATCGAGGCGGGTTACAACGTCCTGCTCGAAAAACCGATCGCGCAGTCGCTGCCCGAATGCTGCCGCATCGCCGAAGCGGCGCGGCGCAAAGGGGTCATCGTCGGCGTCTGCCACGTCCTGCGATACCATCCCTATTTCATCAAGATCAAGGAGATCGTCGACTCGGGCCAGTTGGGAGAGATCATATCGATCAGCCACCTCGCAGCCGTGGGACTCGACCGAACCACACACGGATTCGTCCGCGGCATGTGGCGCCGCGAGGAGATCACCAACCCGATGCTAATTTCGAAATGCTGCCACGACATCGACTTCCTGCTGTGGCTCACCGAGGCGCGCTGCCGCAAACTATCGTCGTTCGGGTCCCTGCGCTGGTTCCGGGCCGAGAACGCCCCGAAGGGAAGCACGCCCCGGTGCATCGACTGCCCGCTGGAAAAGGAGTGCCCCTACTCGGCAGTGGACCTCTACTATAACCGGCGCGACTGGATTTCGAATTTCGACGTCCCGGAAGGCGCGACGCTCGACGAGGTCATACTCCGACAGCTGCGCACGGGCGATTACGGTCGATGCGTGTTCCGCTGCGACAACGACGTGGTGGACCACCAGATCGTATCCATGGAAATGGAAAACGACGTCACGATCTCCTTCTCGATGGATGCCTTCACCCTCGGCGACCAGCGAGAGACACACATACGGCTGACTCACGGCGAAATCGACGGTGACGAACGCATCCTGCGCGTGCGCCGATTCCGGGGCGGGGAAGAGCAGGTATACGACTTCTCCGGCATACTCGGCAAGCCGTTCCACGCCGGAGCCGACCTAAATCTGGTCGAGGATTTCGTCGACACGATCAGCCGCAGGGAGCACCGCTTCCGCACATCAATCGGAAAATCGGTCGAAAGCCACCGGATATGCTTCGAAGCCGAGCGAAGCAGACTATCCGGACCTGTCTCTTATACACATCTCCGAGCCCACGAG
>ERZ1027085.1193-NODE-1193-length-10096-cov-7.379743_pt1 | contig 10096 bp, 15 predicted proteins | sample MGYA00519415_ERZ1027085 | MGnify/ENA primary metagenome ERZ1027085 (study PRJEB26926, sample SAMN06164436) | human gut metagenome | biome: ENVO:00009003; feature: ENVO:2100002; material: ENVO:00002003 | host: Homo sapiens | place: USA | collected 2012 ...
CTACACCTATTAAGTCGTCGGCAGCGTCAGATGTGTATAAGAGACAGCCTTTATAATGAGAAGGTATTTCTTCACTAACTTTAATTCGTAAAAATGAAGCAGGATTTCCATTAAGCCTATCCATTTCTTGAATAGGTGTGGGAAATATAAATCTTCCCATTTGAGGGCTAGTCATTGATACTTTAATATCTGTACTCATACTAAAACTTCCAATAGATATTAAAGTTCCATTAGAACTATATATGCCACCTGCAATTTCTATACTTTCAAGATTTGAGGCTTTTTGAGTAATATCTATTGTTTTATTAACTCCCCCTCCCCAGATACAGTTAAAATGGTAGATCTTTCATTTCCACTATTTTGTTCACAAGTAACATCAAAAGAACCATTATTATTCCCTGATGCATTAGGAACTGTAACAAAATCTTTATTCATATCTTTAGTTTTACTTATTTATCAATAAAAGATTCAAATTGTTTCATAAATAAATTGATTTGAGTAGCATAAGCATCTACAACATATTCAATATCATTCGCATAATCTTCATTAGCTTGAACGAATAAACAGTGAACATACTCATGCCAAAACGTTTGAGTTCTTATAGAACTAGGAATATCTTTACTTCTATCTCTAAGGATAATATAGATTAAACCAAGAACATGATCAGAAACGCCATATTGTATTCCTTGAGTAGATTGATAAGAAACTTCAGTCATATTATAGACTTTATAGATAACTGAACCAACCTTAAAACTCTTAGGATAATCAGTATTATATTCCCAATCAAAAGTAGAATCATCCCACCAATGAGTAAATAAGAAACTCAAATGAGCCATTGCAATATCATCAAGATGAGCTTTTTTGCTATTTGGAAATTCGGCATTTAAATTAAGCTCATAAGCAACAATAATAAAGAATGCTCTAACAAGTTCTCTAAGAGATGCAGTTGAATCTAAATCATCATTGATTTGTATGATACGTTTATCAAAATCAATTTCAGTTGTTTTGACATTAGCGTGTTTAGCTATATAATCAAAAGAACCAATCTTAAAACTGACAGATGTTACTTTCTCATTTAAATCAGTAGGAAGAAAAGGATTAAGAAAAACTGTTTTCATATTAGAATCAATAAAGTTAGAAATACAACATTAAGACCAATAGAAACACCACCGATCTTAGCCCACTTAGCAGAACGACGCATATACTTCTTAAGATCTTTAATCATATCTTTATTACTCTTTTCTAGTTCAACAATAGATTGCTTATAAACGTTCGCTTGATTCGTAAGAGTATAAAGAGTATGTTTCAAACCATCAATAAGAGTATCTTGCTTAACAATAATGCTCTTTAAAGATTTACATAAAGCTGCATCATATTCACCTTGTTTAAGAAGAATTGCAATTTTACGATTATCTTCAAGAGTATATGTAATAACAGTATCTTTAAAGACTTTCAATTCTCTGCCGTATATATCGAGCGATGCTATCATCAGAAACAACATAAACATCAGAGAAGTTCTTAATATCTGTTTCATATTTAATTATAGTTTTATTTGTATTAGCTTTGAGACTATCTATAAGACGTTCTTGTTTTATAGCGTAATTCTCCAAAGCAGAAATAACCCTACCAAGAGAATCCAAAGTATGATAAGGAATATCAGTTGTCGGTATTCGTTCTTCTTCATTACATTGAATAATATTAGTAAGACATAGAGCCAAAAAAAGGAGTGCTATTAACACTCCCTTAAAATCTATCTTCATAACTTGAACTCTTTAATGTTAGTAAGAGTATAAGTAAAAGAATTACCATATAAATCTTTAGCCTTATTCACAAGTGGCATAAATTTATCTTCAAAATCTCTAACAGATTCAAAGACTTGACAACCAGCAGAATAAAGACCGATAGTACGAATAATTTTCCACTTAGAAGCACGATGTATATTAATACCAGCCATTTCGTAACTAATACGACCAGATAAATCAAGTTTATTATCCCGATTATTATCACGATAAAGTGGAAGAGGTTTAACTTGAACAAGTGCAGGATAATCGCCTTTGTGCTTTCCAACTTTAAATGCACCTCTGAATTGACCTTCTTTTAGAATAGCACAACCTTTAGAATTTATAGGTTTAATCAAATTCAAATCAGAAGGATCAGTAGTTATTGAAAACCAATCATAAGTCCATTTACCATTCATCTTAGGATTAGCATCATTAGCTTTGTAGAATACAAGAAGAAGATCATTAAATGTACCTGTATCAACAGTATTACATCTGATACCCCAAATGTTCAGATTGTAGTTACCTTTGTCAAAGATAGCAAAGTCATGAACTTTAGCAATCTTACGAAGAACGTCAATATTAGTCTTAGCTATGACATCATCATAAGTAATTAAAGCATTCGTTAATTCACTCATAGTTACTTGATATTATAATTAAACAAATTGGTATTTGCTTTACGTTCTTTATTTAATTGAGCAAGTCTATAATCACAAATGGCTTTAACCTCAGCTTTAAGGTATTTAATATCAACAAAAGTAACAACCTCTTCATGTGGCATATCATCAGGAATCAAAGGATTCTCAATAGTCCTAATATGACAAAGCATATTACCAAGACATTTAAACCCCCATTGTTCAATCAGATAATCATACATACTTAATTGAAGAGAATAATGAATACCAGTAGAATCCTGTAAATGATTTATAGGAAACAACATAGTTTCATTAGTAACAATGTACTTATCTAAGTCAATAGTGCCATCTGCTTTCTTAGCCCAATATCCACCTTCAAATCGAATAGGTGCTTTATTAGTTTTCCAATCAAGAATAAAGAACTCATCACCTTTAACGAATAGAATATCAACAAGACCTGAAATCAAATACTCTGGATGATAAACACCAATCTCAGCATAGATCTCAAATCCCATAGAAGTCATATCCTTAATAAACTCGTAAATTTGAGGATACCTATCAGCAATACCAACAACTCGAAAATAATCGAGATCAAGTCTGCCATAACTATGAGTTCTTATAATATCATCTACTGTATAAATACGACCATCAATAAAACCATTCGCATTTAAATAGTAGTTGTTACATCTTTTCACGCATTGTTCTAGGAAATTATGCTTTTCAGTTCCCTTAGCACAAGCCTTTTCAGTTTCAATCTTCCATTCAGCAAGAATCTGTTTAACAGTCTTACCTCTATATCGAATATATTTACTATAATTTCTATGAGTAGGAGGAACAGGACGACTACCAATATTAGCACAAGCTTCAGCAATAGCTTTCCAATCCTTTTGTTCTACAAACTTACCAATAATAGTAGTAGTAGATATATACTCTCTATCAAGAGCGTCAGTATATTTATGCTTTTCCTCGTCGAAGAAGATCGGCAAGTCTCTGGGTATAATCTGCGTCATAAGCTGCTTTATCAGTAAGTTTAAGGAATAGCTTCTTTCGTAATCGTTCATAGAACGCTTTGTGACGTTCTTTCATATATTCATGTGGTAAAGAAGTCATCTTATTAAAATCAAAACCACATTCAGCATAAATATCGTAAGTTTCAGGATGAATCCAATGTTTACCAAAGGAAGGTATTTCAATCTCTCTATCCACACGTTGCATTGCAGTAAGAATAGACATCCACTGACTATCTGCAATATCATTTAGAAAACGTTCAAAATCTTCTTTATTACGAATAAATGTAAGAAAGTCTCTACACCAAATCTGTTCGGGAGTATAACGTTCAATAAAATGACGACCTTTTTTGGTCTTATAATACATCTTAGTAGGTTCCTTTCTTTTACGATCTACAACTGCAACCATTCTCTCATAAAGTCTCGTGACTTGAAGAGGAAATAACCTAGCACCTTTAGCCATAACAGAATTAGATTAATAAATCACACCACCAATTTGATTAAGAGAAATAAGATTACATTCCCAAAATTCAACTTTACCATCTTCACCAACAATAAGCTTACTACGATCTTTAAGACCCGGACGATTTTCGACAACTCTAAAGTTATCATCACCACCAAGAACATCAATAAGCTTTTTGTCAAGATTTTTAATCTTATGACTTAGAGGTACACCTTTGCCACCATAAGACATATCAAGAACAACTTCACGACCGAGCATATCCGGTAGGACATTGTTAGGAATAGCAATACAATAAGTAGCTTTAGGAACTTCTCTATCAACTTTCATAACATCAGTTACTTCAAGCGGAGACATCTTATATTGATTTGCAATAATAACTCGACCTTCGCCAACCTTAATATTACAAAGAGAACCCGGCGCAACACAAGCTGTTTTAAGATTATTCTTATCAGCTTTAATAGCTTCGATTTTAGTTTGAATTGAATCCATAGTTTAAATAATTTACTTTATAAGATAATCAATGTTAATAGGCACAATCTCATAACCTCTACAAAGACCTGCGTCAGTATAAAAGGTAATATTATACAACATTAACGTAGCACTAACTGTAACAGTGTACATAGTAGTAGGTTTAAAAGGAGGACGGTCTTCAAAAGGGCAAATGACAGAAACGGAAAATCTTTATCCAACACGTCCTCAATGTGAAACAAAGTATAAAATGAGAGTAACAGAATTACCATTAATAATAGTGGGAGTACCAACAATAGCAGCGATGTCTTCAGTTACAGCAGTAGTCAGTACTCCCGACTTCATTATGAGTAAAAAGCCACTCACAAAGATATGAATAAATTGGATATTACAAGGGATTACTTGAATATCTTTTTCTAAACCTTATATTTTTCTGTTTCAAAGACAGTATTTAATAGAAATTTCAATAGTACTAGCGTCTTCACCCGGATTTACAGTCACACACGCAGTGCCTTGTTCTTCTAAATGCTTCGAATCAATATGCAAAGCATTCGCAGTACTACCACATTCATACCTTTGTCTATATACACGCACGCACGTGTGCGCTATGCAGAGCTTTGCGATATATATAAGGATATATATAAAGATTACCAAAGGTAATATCAATGACAGTATTACTACTTCAAATTCGTCCGTCCGTAATATGTATTTTAATTATATTCAAATAAACCTCTTATCACCCACCAATACTCACCTACTCATATCCCCTCTTATTACCCCCTATAGTCCCCCTCTTTTCTCCCCTTTTCTCTCCCTCTCTTTTCCTCCCTCTTCTCTCCTTTACAAAGCACCCCGAAGCTACTTAAAGTAGCTTTAAATATAATAGTATTACCTTTAGTAAGTATATGCCCTTCTAAGTTCCTTTAAGTATCTTTAGTAATACTTAGAGTAACATTAAGTAAACTTAGAGTATATATAGGAGTTCCACCCCGCTCAATGCAAAATGTAACAAAGCTACGAAAAGCATTTGTAATACTTAGAGTAACAATACTATCTTGAACAACTTTGCAACTACCAACTCTAGGAGCTTTGTAACGATCAGCAGACCCCAGTAGGGAAGAAGGACTGGTCACGCGCGGAACGTCTGCATCATCACCCGTATTATCAGAGTTAGTATAAGCATCTTCAATATATTTTGAATAAGCATGAGTAAGATTCATAAGTTTTGCAGTGGTAGAAGTATCTTTAATAATATTAGAATAACCATGAGTAATAGCAAGACGTTGCTCCCTTCCACACCCATTTCCCTACTGGGGATTACAAAGCTCGTCAAAGCTATTATAAATACCGGTAGTATTAATACCATTACTACTTAGAGTAACTCTGATATTACTTGTAGTATTATCTGTAATAGAATCGACGTTACCACATTTCGGCTTACATTTTTGGCAAATTATACACTGAATTTTGGTGATGCTCATGCTGATTGTTTTAATGTTACTCTAATTAATCTTAAAGCTAATGAAGATTGTATTGAATATGCTTTTAGTATTATTCAAATTACTTTGAATATCAGCAGGGTTTCTCATTCAATTCACATTGCAAACTCTAATACTCGGATTTGTACACAGAGTGATTCAAGTGCTTATTCTAATTCTTTTGATATTGCAATTACTTAAAATACTTTGAATATAATCGGGGCTGCCAATTTAATTCATTTTGCAACTTTTATTACATAGGCTCGTCTTTACCAATCTTCTATTATTAATTCTAAAGCATTTTCTAACACTATTACTATTCAATTTTCTATTGGCTTTAATGACACTGTTGTTCGACTTTATACCGACTATGAGAGTTTGTGTGCGGGAACTTATTTTATTGCAATTTATTGCGGATATTCTCTGGATTTTATTATTGGTTATTTTAAGGCTTTTAGTAATGCGATTTTTAATTTTGATTCTTATGGAGTTTCTATTGATTTTAGTGACGATAATTCTAAGATTTCTATTAGCTCTATTGTATGGCTTATTCTCATGATTCTTTTATTGCAAATTCTAAAACATTTTCTATTGTTATTACAATTATTAATTCTAAGACTTTTAGTGACTCGGTTGCTTGACTTTATACTGATTGTGAGAGGCTATTTACGGGGACCTCCTTATACGACAGCACCCCCTTGTAATGCTTGGGGAAATGCCCCCGTCGATGATTCATGAGGAATGATTTTCCGAATTGGAACTGCAATTTTCTATAGAGATGTTGCAGTTACAATTTCTATTATCTCACGACTATCTCAGCTTGATAGCATGGATTTAATTAAAATAAATATTAATTTTGAACCTCACGATGCTAAGGTGAATCGTATCTATCTTATGAATACAATGATTAATGCTCCTGAAGTTAAGAAGATGAGTGCAATTGTGTTGAATGCAATTGTTGTTCTTAAAGACACTGAGGATTATCAAGATCGTTATCTAATTGATTGCAATGATCTAGAAGGTAATACTATTGAACGCTTGTTCATTGGTAAGAAGATCTTTGATAAGATTGATGGTCTTGTTGGTAAGATTATTGATGTAGTCTATAAAGATTGCATTGCTGATGTTACTCAGTATATTGATGATGAGGACATCAATGAAGAGGTGAAGTTTCACACGACTACACACAAACAAGTGGTTGATGTTGTTAAGACTAATGATATTAACTTGTTGATTGCTTGTGCTAAGCATGGTATTAAGGATATGTATAATGAATTAAAAGAGTTAAACAAATGAGAGTATTAAAGACGTTATTGAAGTGCATCATCATATTGGTGGTGCTCTTCTTATTATCAGCTGCTGAGAGTTTAGCTGATCGGTTTGCATCAGTTATTGATGGTGATGTGTTTATTGGTTGCATTATTGGTGCAATCATTGCAGTTGTTGTTCTATCTATTATTAAACCTGATAAATTCAATTAAGCTATGAGTGATTACTATGAAGTTAATGGTGAAGATTCTATCGAGATTAATCCTTTTACTGAGGCATTATTAGATGAATTAGAATCTTAATGTGTTAAGAGTAGTGCTATTAGTGCTACTCTTATTTTTTTAAGACCCTACAAACTCCGTCTAATCAACACGACTAAACCCCTTATTGTAATTGGCGGTCGTGGTGATCGTCCTAGAAATTCTAATACTTAAAGTTATGGCAGACGAATTAAAGAATCCAGTGAGACGTTCAATTATCGGTGAAATTATCTCTATTAAAGAGATCAACAAAGACGACTTTAAAGAAGGTAAATTTCGGCATGATTGTCGGATTGTTCGTGTTGATCCTCTGAATGGTGCTCCACTTGTTGATGTTTACATCACTAATGATCAGTATGATAAATACGGTCTTAATGCGATTGTATTCGCAGGTAATGTTGTGAACTTTAGCATTGATGAGAACATCGCAGGTGAGACCGGTTATATTGATCCTGATACCGAAGAATGGACGTATCACGAGAAAACATTCAACAGCTTTGCAGGTGCTGACAATGTTGGTAACTTAGGTCTTATCGGCGTATTCGGTAAACTTGGTGTTGGTGCAGATATTGTTTCTGGCTTCATCAAGAATATCGAGACAGCTCGTAAGCAACGTGAAGCTGTTGCTAAGCCTAAAGCGGTTGAAGCCGTTGCTACTGAACAAGCAGAAGAAGCTGCGTAAATTCCGTGAGGTGGTGCTGAGTATACTCTCAGTGCTGCCTCTTCTTTTTGTTACTTAATTAATCCGACTAATGATCATGAAATTACACGTTATTTATAAAGGTCAAACTGTTGATATTTCTTATGATTTACTTTACATCAATACTGATGAAGTGAATATAAGATTCTCTAATTCAAATGCACAGAGTTGTAAATTTTTAACACAATATCTTGAAGCTAATCGTTTTGATTACGTTCTTAAAGATAGAGAAGACTATAAGGAGATTGTCACACTTCCGGATATATTTGCACTTACTCTAAGTACAAAAGGTACATATCGTTCTCCGGTTGTTAAAGATAATTTCTATGATGCTATTATTAAACGCAGTAATGACATCGAGTTAGCTCATAATGCTATTAGAGAATTTAAGCGTAATGTTAAGATAATTGATGCTAAGCTTGCTGATATGCAAGATGATTTAAGTAAATCTGAATATGCTCGAAGCATTGATAATATTACTAAAGAAATACTTGAATTTAAACGCTGTAAACAGCTTGAAGCCTTAGCATTAACAGAAGAACATCTTGATGTTTCACGTGAAACAATGCCGACAGTTGAGACGTTGGAAGTGGCTTACGAAGTATCGACGTTGTTCAAGCTTGAAGACTTTGCGAAGCTTCTATATATTTACAGGTATTTGGAAGATCAATCGAAATTGTCTAAGAAATATCAGAAGGTATATGAGGTATTAGACAGATTGGAGAAGTATATGTACCCGGAATATGTTAAAGAAGTTGAAGCATTAGGACAGAATTTATTTGCTGAATTGCAAGAGAAAGCTGCAAAGTGGGCGGAGAATGAACCGAATATTAGTGAGTGGATACGGGAGAAATGTAGACAGTTTGGATTTGAGGTTGAGAGTGAGGATGAGGAGTAGAAATTGCAGTAGAATCTACGTCTCCACAACCATTCGCAATACCATCTTCAAAAACGTCTTCTCATGCGCCTCTCCGACGTTCAAATATTGCAAATTAAATTCAGAGTGTTTCATACAGAGAATATAAAGCTGCAAAAAGTTTTGAATTAACTGTAGAAAAGATGCAATTAAAAGCTTTGAATTTATATGCAGAATATCAGTAGTAATTGCAAATTAAATTCAGAGTGTCAAATACAGAGCAATAAAAGCTGCAAAAAGTTTTGAATTAGAATCTAAATTTGTGGAAATAGAATCTACGAAGCTATACTAGTAACTGCAAATTAAAATCAAAGTGTCGCAAACCGTGAACCAAAAGCAATAAAAAGTTTTGAATTAGCATTAGAATGTATGCAATTAAAATCTGCAAAATATTAGCACTATTTGCAAATTAAATGCAGAATGCTAAATTCAAAGCAATGCAATATGCAAAGAATTTTGAATTAGAATCAGAAAAGATGCAATTAAAAGCCTAGAATTTATATGCAAAGCGTTAGCACTAGATTCAGAATTAATTCAAATACTCGCAAGCCTCAACCTTGAATATCAGAGTTATTTGAATTAGAATCAGAATGAGTATTCGCAAAACTCTTAATATTTGCAATTGTATCAATATTATATTCAGTATAATTAATGCAGAATAAAACAATTTGAATACAATTAAGAGTATTGAGTATAGAGTATGCAGTATTCAGTGTGCTATTAAACGCTTTAGAAATATTCGCAGAAATATCCGCAATAAATCCTAAGCATATTCAAAACAATTTGCATTAACATTCCGAATATCAAAATGCTTCGAATTGGTATCAATATGATTTGAAGTAAACTTAGATATTTTTAGATTAATTATTTGAGCTTTATAATTAATACTATATCTCATTGAATTTGTAGTATTAATTTCATTTAAAACATTAAACGTATGGTAGTATATATTAAAGACCGAATAACAGATGAAATCATAGCAGTAACTTATGATGTATTCGTAGTATATGGAAACGAATTAATATTCACTAAACAGAAAGCAGCAAAAGCAATTGCAAATAGTTTAAGTGATTCAATATTATTCTTAGTACATAGAGAAGCAAAGCACTTTATCTCGTATTC
>ERZ1027085.1198-NODE-1198-length-10080-cov-12.714613_pt1 | contig 10080 bp, 11 predicted proteins | sample MGYA00519415_ERZ1027085 | MGnify/ENA primary metagenome ERZ1027085 (study PRJEB26926, sample SAMN06164436) | human gut metagenome | biome: ENVO:00009003; feature: ENVO:2100002; material: ENVO:00002003 | host: Homo sapiens | place: USA | collected 2012 ...
ATACGAGATGTAGCTCCGTCTCGTGGGCTCGGAGATGTGTATAAGAGACAGCTAGAAGTAGGTGCAAATATTTCTGAAACTGCGTCAACGTACATAGTATGAGTAAATTCATCTCCCATATACATTCTCTTCCAATCAGCCTCTGTTATACAATCACGTACTCCAAGCTGTTCTATCGCTAAATTATCAAATCCTATAGTAGCTGATAGATTATTTTGTCGAGTATACAAAATTCTCTTTAAAGTCTTTTCCCACTCCTTAAGATCATACTTGGGTGGATTGCCGAGAGCTCTTCCCCAATTTTTATAACCAAGAATTAATACTTGTCTTCCAGACGTTATCAGTTCTTGGAGATCTTCTGGGGGAAATATTCCGGCAATGATATGATATACTTTTGTTTTAAAATATGTAGTATATTCGTCTTCTAAAGTATTTATTAACTTTTTATCAAACCTATCAATACTTACTCCAAATACTTTTACCATATCAAGTTTATCATGAAATTTCTTACGCTTCTCTTCAGTATTTAGAGACCTAGAATTTATGGTAAGTCTTGGAACAAATCCATTATCATCTGCCCACTTACATAAAACAGCACAATCATCTATAACAGAATCTTCAGTTACATCTCCACCTCCAATAGCTAATTCTATTCCAACTTTAGGAAGCTGAGATAAAACATCAATAGTTTTCTGTAGGTCAAAAGACTTTCCTTCAGAGATACTAGATTCATGACAAAATGGACATCCTATAGAACACTTATTTGTTATTTTCAAGTCTATAGAATCAGGAAACTTTGAAATAAGCTCCTCTCCTCTTCTTAATGCTCGATAAGTTTTTGTACCTGATAAATTATTAAGAGTAACATAATAATTTCCGTTTATATAAGAATATTCATCTGTTATCATAGTACTTTTCCGAACTCTTTTGTCATTACTGTATATGGTAAACTAATCCAATGAGATCCCCAAGTCTGAGTATCTTTTATTAACTCTTTAAAGATTTCATTTTCATTTGTAGAAAGTGAGTATAGTAAGGTTGATTTTTGTTTTTTACCATCACCTTTTATTATTGTTTTATTTATAATCTCTTTTTCCAGACTTTCACTAATCCAATATAATTTTCTATCACTAAGAGAAATAGGTCTAAAAGTAAGCTGATTATCACTATGAAATCCTCTCCACTTTTCCATTCCAAGATTTTTTTCAAACTTTTTGGTTTTGATATTATAAACTATATCTGAAATTAAAGATTCGCTTTTCAGATAGTTCTCTATATCACAACCTACTGATTTATTATATTCAAAATCAACTCTACCTATATCTCCTCCATAATCAACGCTAACGATAATTTCTGGGTCATCAGTTTCTTCTTCATAGAAACCCTCTGGAGCATCTGAATTATCATTTCCTAAATATAGCCAAGATCTTGAATTAAATATAAAATTCTTAATTGATCTAGCTGATTCCATAATTTCAGGAAATATATCAGAACTATTATGATCTATCTCAGGAGCACCAGAATCCCAGTAATAATCCTCATCCTCTTCAACAACATCATCATTTGACCTGTTTTCTTCCCAGTCAAATACTATATCCTTTGCTCCAGTATATCCTAGGACAATTTCTTTTAAGAGTTTTACTTTCTTCCGATTACTCTTATATTTCCAAATTATACCACATACATACTGAAGTTTAGTCATTGGATCATTATATTTTTCATACTCCCAACCAAATGATTCAGATCTTCTAGGAACATGTATAACTCCCTCTGAATCCATAGGAAGTGTATCAACCAATGAATTAGGATCAACACAGATTACTACAGAGTGAGACGAACTACTATTAGTCTCAGGTAGATTTTTTCTAATTACTTGTTTTATTCTTTTCATAATAAAAATATTTCATAATCATTTATAAGGAAAATAGGCTCTTCAAAGCCTTATTAGTGTATAAATTAAAATTTAAAAGAAGATGAAAAAAGAAAAATGGATTACAAGAACTGATGCTGCAAAGTTAGCAAAAGTAAGTACACAAACTATTACAAACTGGGGTAAATCTGGTTTAATTACTATCAGAGTTATTAAAAATATGACATATGTAGATAAGAAAACTCTGATTGATTTATTGGAAAGCAGTTTATCTAAAAAGACAACTGATTTAGGAGAATTAGAACGCCAGCTAGATGAAAAGATCGAAAAAATGAAAAAAGAGATCAAAGAAGTAGAAGATGTTACAAGAATTATAAGAATTGGATATAGAAGATACTCACACTGCAAAGAATTAATTATTGCATCTTTAATAGACAATATTCATTACTATAATGATAACTCAGATTTTCACCGCATCAATGAAATTTTATGGAAATACTTAACTTTTCTTAACTCTATTAATAAAGGAAAAGGAGAAAAGAATGTTGATGAAATTAAGAAATTAGCAGATTCTTATGGTTTGACAAAAAGTGATTTTACTAAATATATTAATGATAATATAAAATTTTTATATGATAACAATAAACTAGTTCTCGAAAAACTTGAAAAGTTAACAAAAGAGAACATGACCAAAGACATAGAATTAGCTGAACTTAAGAGAATCAAAAATGTAGAAAATATTGATGTTACTTTAAGTGAAGAGCAAGAAAAGAGAATGAGATTATTAAAAACTAGTATAAGAGACTTAAATCTTTCTCGTAGAGCACTTAATACTTTAGTAGATTATGATATTCAACATAAGAATATGAAAACATTAGGTGATATTGCAACTCGTACAGTAAAAGAAATAAGGTCTATATATAATCTTGGTTATCATACTTATATTGAATTAAGTGATGTAATAGAACATTATGGTCTTTGTTGGAATATAGATATAGATTATTTCATTTTAACTGGAAACGTAAATGTAAAAATAAAGGAGGGTTAATTCCCTTCTTTTTTCTTTCTCCAAATGATGTTTTTGCGCTCCTAGGAAACCTAAACCCTAATACATGACATAGAACAATTATAAAAGAAATTTTGTAGTTGTTCTTTTGTTTTCTTAAGAAATGTGTAGTGTTTATTTAATATATAATAATTATTAAAATATTATGAATGATTTTTGCAACTGTGGTTGTGGATTCAACCCTGGAAGTGATTATAATGCGTTCGGGGATATAGGTTACAATCTTCCGCTGATTTATGAAGTCTATTGCAAAACTATTCAGGAAGTAAATGGTACAGATCCAGATACTCAAGACAAAAATAATAAAATTTATGTCAAGAATGGAGTATTATACCTTCCTAATAGTTATCATGCAAGTTTCAAATCCCCAGATACATTGATGATCTACGATGAAACAGTAACTTACAAAGATTCTACCCTAGGTCTTGTAAATGATTAAGAAAATTTTATTAAACGTTTAATTAAAAGAAAGAATAAATTATGAGCGAAAAAATCTCTAAGATTAGTGTTGACGGAGTTGTATACGATATCGCGTCTACAGGTGGTGGAGAAGTTCCAGGTGATATCCAAGAACAACTCTCTGCTCTAGAAAATAAGGTAACTGAAGAAGCTAGTGCCCGTGAAGAAGGTGACGCTAAGTTATCTGAAAAAATTGAATCAGAAGCTTCTCGTGTTGATGGAATGGTAAATCAAATCAACGAAAATGTAGCTTCTTCTATCGAAACTCTGAATAATAATCTTGTTCAGGCTATCGAAACTATTAATAATGGTATTGCAGCTGAAGTAACTAATCGTGAAGAAGGCGATGCTAAACTTCAAGCAGCTATTGATGAATTAGCTGAAAAAGTAAACGGTGAAGGTGCTGATCTCACTGAACTTGAAGGAAAAATTGAAAAAAATGCAGCTGATATTGCAACTGTAAACAATAATCTTGTTGAAGCTGTTAATAATATCAATAAGAATGTTGCAGACGGTTTCAGCACCATAAACGGAGGACTCAATAATGAGATACGTCCAGAACTTGAAAAAGCTGTTAAATATGAAGATACAGCAACTGAACAAAATCCTGGACGTAAGACTATTTTCCTAAACAATCATGATAATATTTGCGGAAAAACTACTGATGGTAGTGCTGTGAATATTGCTATGGTTTCTAAGTGGAATAAAGTAAATCTAGGTTCTAGTTCAGTAGAAATCAACTTAAACGGTTCTGCTGAAAGACCTACTTATAACGATTCCAAACAAATTGCCCTTCTTGAAGATGTTCATGGCAATATGGAAACTATTGCATTAGTTAAGAAAGATGACTTAACTTATGAACTTCAAGTAGGTGATAAAATTGCTGGTACTATTAATATTCCTGCAGACCAATTCTTGAAATCTGTTGAGTACTCTGCAGAAGATAAATCATTGACCTTTATATTTAACACTTCTGAAGGAGAACAAACTTCAGTAGTTGATCTTAGCTCTTTGGTTGATACTTACGTAGCTGGTAATGGTATTGAATTGATTGAAAATGGATTCTCTATTAAATTAGATCCTTCCAGTGAATCTTACTTGAGTGTATCTGAAGCAGGTATTAAAGTAGAAGGTATCAATGAAATTAAGAAGAATGTTCAAGAAGTTGCTGCTAACCTAGTAACAGTTAATGAAAATCTTGCTTCTTCTATCGATGCTATTAATAAGAAAGCTGTTAAATATGAAGATGTAGCTGACTCTAATCTCCCAGAACGTAAAGCTATTGTTCTTAAGAATGGTGATGTTATTTTAGGTGGTAACTTAGAAGGTGGTACATCTAGTCTCGTTCAGCTTAATCGTTGGGGTGTAGCTGATTTTGGTTCTTCTAGCGTCCCATTTAATATCAATACTCCGAAAGATGTACGTCCAACTGTACGAGAAGCAGGTCAGTCTGGTGAAGAAGCTCATAAGATTGCGTACCTGAGTGATGTTGAATCTAGTTCGGCACAGATAGAAGAAGTTAAGGCTGCTCTTGAAACTAAAGCTGATAAGGCAGATGTTGATAGTGCAGTAGAAAATATAAATTCAGCACTTGATCAAAAAGCGGATAAGATAGCAGTTGATGCGATTACTGAACAATTAGCTACTAAGGCTGATGCAGAAAGTGTTGATAATCGTTTTGCTACAGTTAACGAAGGTCTTGATTCTAAGGCTGATAAGATTGCTGTTGATGCTATTACTGAAAAGGTTGATGGTATTTCTGCTGATCTTGAAGGTGTTGTTAAGTATCAAGAATTCGGTGAAGGTCGTAAAACAATTCAACTTTCTAATTATGACAATATTTCTGGTATCGATACTAAGGGCGTAGGTCATAATCTAGTAATGTTGTCTAAGTTGGATAAAGCTGATTTTGGTGCTCCTGGGGTTGAATTGAATCTTAATGGTTCTGCAGATCGTCCTACTTATAATGATACTAAGGAAATTGCTCTTACCGAAGATATTGAAGCTGCAAAAGAAGGATTGATTTCTTATAAAGTTCTCGAAGATGGTTCTAAGACTATCGAACTTGCTAATGGTGATTCTTTAAGTGGTGTAAACTCTGATGGTGTAGCTGGATTTAATTTAGCTAAAGTAACACCCGAGAATAAAGTAGAGATTGGCTCTGCTGGTATGGATCTTAACTTAGTTGGATCTGAACCTCGTCCTCTATTTAATGGTTCTAAAGGAATTGCTCTTTCAGAAGATTTAGAAACTAAAGCAGCCGAACTTCAAGATAATATTAATCTTAAGGCATCTCAATCTGATCTTGAAGCTTATATGAGTGCTACTGATACTAAAGTTTCTGAACTTGAAGAAAAGATCGGTAATGTTCCTACTAAAGTATCTGAACTTGAAAACGATCTAGGTTTCCAAAATGAAGCTCAAGTAGATGGTAAGATTAAAGAAGCTATTGATGCTATTCCAGAAGTAGATTTGAAACCTTATGCTACTAAAGAAGAATTAGCCGAAACAACTAAAAATGCAGTTAATTATCAGGAATTTGGTGAAGGTCGTAAGACTATTCAGCTTGCTAACTACGATAATATTTCTGGTATTGATACTAAGGGCGTAGGTCATAACATTGCCATGGTTTCTAAGTTGGATAAAGTGGATCTTGGCGCTCCTGGATTGGAAGTCAATCTTAATGGATCTGCCGAACGTCCTACTTATAACGATACTGAAGAAATTGCATTGCTTAAAGATGTAGCTGGTCTTAGCAATACTCTTGAAGCTTTGAATGCAACAGTTCAAATTCTTCAAAGTAAAGTTGATGTTCTTACTAAAACAAATACTGAAGTTGTAAGTGTTAACGGTTCTGCTGATGAATTGAAAGATTCTTCTAAGGATTATATCGTATCAGGATCTATTAATGAAAATGCTTAAATCGTTGGTAAGTCTATCTCATTAAAATCAATTAAAGTAAGTGATAATGCTAGACTTAAATTGAATGCTGGTGATGTAGAAGCCAAAGATCTAAATATTTCAGGTTCATTCCCGAAAGCTAATGGAAATACTGTAATAAGCGTAAATAATGCTGAATTTATCGTATTCAAAGATATGGTATTTGATGCATCTGAAGTTTATAACGGTATTGAGATTGGTCTAGCAAGCAATTCTGTACTTCCGAAAAATATCTTGTTCGATAATTGTAAATTCCAAGGTGAATTCAGTAATAATGCTATCTTAGTATTTGGTACTCAAGACAATGCTATTATTACATTGAATAACTGTTATTTCGAAAAGATCAGTAATGCTCTTAGATTAAGTAATAAGTCTAATGCTTCTGGTGTAGTTGTTAATATTAATAACTGTACTGTAGATCAATGGGAAACTAGAGCTCCATGGCAAGGTTTCTTGATTTGCGAAGATTATACTAATAAGACTGAAGAAGAGGTTAATGCTAATAACTTGTTTGGTGACGGTAAGATTACTGTTAACTTTAATAATTTAGTTCATGCTGGAGTAAAGATTAATCCAGCTGATCCTGCTTCAGTTTGTGGCACTAAAAATGAAAGTCAAGTAGTTATGGTATGTCAAGATGCTGTAGCTGGTCCAGAAGGTGATTACTGTTTATCTTATGACGCGGCTAAGTTCCCAGTTGTAAGCTTTAAATAAAAAAAATAAATGGAGAGGGATTAAATTTCCCTCTCTTTTTTCTTCTCACTCAATAACCAAAAATCTTTAGTTATTTTCTTCATTATAACAGATACCATTTCAGCTAAGATAAATAATTTAGGTAATGATTGGTGAGTTATTATAAACCAACTACTTACTATTATATCTGCATCCCTAGCATAATTTTCTTGCTCTAGTGACATCTTTTCTCCAAGATTCTTAAATTCATTATATTTAGTGAGATACTTTTCTGCAAATTCTGCTCTTTTCTTTCTCTGCTTTCTTATTTTCTTTAAAAACTCTTTCTTTGTCAGCCACTTCTTTTCATAATATTCTTTTAATCGATTCTCTCTACACTGACATTCATGAAGTTGTTTTTTTTTTTTAAAGATAGTTAAGCTTTGTTTTGCTTGTCTTGTAATTTCTCCTGTTTCCATTTTTATTCTCTTTTAAGTTTATTAATAAAAAATCTCCCTAAGCTATTTCATTGTTAGCTTAAGGAGTTTCTTTCTCTACATTAATAAGGCTTTAAAGGACTCAAAAAGGAAGAAAAATAAAATCCATCTATCTTCACAGACCGATGGACTAAATAGGGTACAACAATATTACAAACTTAAAAGAACCCGTTAATTCTTTTCTTTATCGTTTAGTAACTTGTCTTCTTTTTCCTTTATTTTTGTTTCTAAGTTCTTATTAATATCTTTCATCCAGTTAATTGCTTGATCTTGTATAAAAGTGTTCATCTTATTTTTTACTTCTGAAACACCATCTATTACACTATTCGTCTTCTTAACTGCTTTATATATTAAATATATACCTCCAATAATTACAGAGGTACCTACAATTACTTTTACTGTTTTCATATTATTTCTCACATTTATTTTTATTACATATATAAGGCTTTTAATCCTCTTCTTTTACCTCCCTTACAAGAAGATTCATATTCCTTGCAAGAGATACCATATTCTTAGTTCCTTTATTCTCTGCAACCGAACTAAAGAAAGCTATACATGCATTAGCCACTTCTGCCATTTGTTTATTTCTCCTATACCCAGCACTTTTTCCATATCTATCCCAATCAGCTGGATAACGCAAAACTTCATAACCTTTTTCTTCAGCATATTTTTCTCCAAGTCTATCAGCACCTCTAGCACATCCACTAACAATCACAATCTTTTCCGTTGGGTCTGCTGCTTTTCTTGATAAAATAAGATCACACTTCTCCTTAAGAAGATCGTAATCATCAAATTCTCTAGAACCACAAATAATTACTCTAAACATCTAAATAACCCTCCAATGTTTTAATTATAGAATCAAGTCCTTTATCTTCTCGCTGGGTAGATGACAGCCCAGATAAATAACCATGTAAATAATAACAAAAATTCTTAGGTAACGAAATCATGTCATCTTTTGAAGAGATTTCCGGGCTGAGATAATCCTCCAGCGGTCCATTACAATTATACCCATTATAAACATACCACTTTCCTGATTCGAAGATATATAAATACTCTTCAACTCTCTTAGGTGGTTTATCTGAAAAAGCTGGTTTGCTATTCTCCCAACTCTCACCTCTTCGAACATAATAGTCACAACCCTCAAGAGACTCTGCGATGGAACTGATATCACCACCTAGAATTAACTCAAAAGCTTTCTCAAATGAATCATAATAACACTGCAAAATCTCTCCAACACCATCTAAATAACCGTCAAAGTGACAGTAAATAACCATATACTCTCCTCCTAGATAAACTTGATGTCCATGAATGTTCTCGTATACCTTTCCAATCATTTCAGTAGGTATCTTAACTGAAATAGTACTTCTTGTTGACATAATAATTTAATTTTTATATTTATTTTTCTTTCTTTCCTCTAACAATATCTGCAACTCTATCTCCTGCAGCATCTTCTATTTTATCTCTTTGTTTCTTGAGATTATTATCACGACCATAAACTGCACCAATAATAGCTCCAGCAATTGGGATAGCAGCTGTCGCAATTTTTAGCTTTCGTTTCTTCTTTCCAACTGTTTCTATCATATTTTTACGGCTATTATTAATTATATCATGTTTACCTCTTCTAACCTCATCTATTACAGATTTTTCAAAAGGATCAACAGAAGCATTAATTCTCCTTTGCATCTCTGTTTCTACTTTCTCAGTTCGATAGTCATGAACTTTATTTATTCTAGCATTAGTAGCATTTTTTAATTTCTTAATTGAATTAATCTTCTCAAGCTTCATTTTACCAGCAACTCCAGCTGTAGCACCAATACCAGCTCCTAAAGCAGCATCCCATCCTTTATCAGATTTCTTTCTCTCTACTTCTTTAGAGAATAATTTACGTTTTATTACCATTTAACAACTTATTTAAATATTTAAAAAATTTACTACTAAATTCTGGATCTTCTGATTGAAAACACCATCTAAGTATTTTTCTATCATAATTTTCCATACTTGAAACTTCCCCATTTAAGTACGTTTCATTTAATTTTATCACTCGTTTCCTAAAATATTCCAAATCTTCTTTTAGAACTTTATTTATATTTCCCAAACAATCTGAAGTTCCTTGATATAATATAAGAACCTTCCACGTTTTTCCAGCTCTTATATTATAATAATCCTCTGATAAAATATCCATTTCGAGTTCCTCAATTTCATCTAATATATTCATTGCCATAAATCCAGGAAATTGGGATATATAGACATAAAACTCAGTCTTATGCTTATCTTTTAATTCTTTTTCTGTTGGTGGATTAATATAAGAATCTATACAAGATATTGCTTTAGAAATTAATTTACCTAACTTCATAATTAACACACCTCCTTTCTAGATAATAATTCATAACCTCTTACTCTTTTTTTCTCTCCATCTACAACTTCAGTAGATTTATACTCCTTTACCTCAAAGTAATTTTCTAGGTCTTTTGCTTTTGGTGTAGCATCATAATTAATACTAGAATATAAATAACCTAACCTATCTTTTATACCTGTCTCTTATACACATCTCCGAGCCCACGAGACGGAGCTACATC
>ERZ1027085.1200-NODE-1200-length-10062-cov-5.101929_pt1 | contig 10062 bp, 8 predicted proteins | sample MGYA00519415_ERZ1027085 | MGnify/ENA primary metagenome ERZ1027085 (study PRJEB26926, sample SAMN06164436) | human gut metagenome | biome: ENVO:00009003; feature: ENVO:2100002; material: ENVO:00002003 | host: Homo sapiens | place: USA | collected 2012 ...
TTTGATTTCAAATTGATTAAACTCTGTGAGACTCTGTGTTACTCTGTGGTGAAAACTCAAGAGAACATGAAGACACACAACCATGCCCCTCCTCCCCATCGGCAGAGTCCCGAAGGGAGACACGGAAGGCAGGGCATTTTATTAACCCGCAAAGCCGACGAAAACTCCTTGCGCAAGGAGCAAAAAATGGAAGCGCAAGGAGTTTTAAATGGAAGCGCAAGGAGTTTTAAACGGAAGCGCAAGCATTTTTAAGTGCCTGCGCTTCCGTTTTTCCACCGCCTTGCAATGGCCTCAGACACCGTTCTTGCCCATGTCCGGGGATATTTTAATGAAGATGTGCAAAGGTAAGGTAAAGTCCGCGTCCATCCGCCTAATCCGCGTCGTCCGCGTACCCATTTCATTCATAACCACTCGGCAAAGAATCAATTCCGCCAGCGGGTATCATATAATCTTTTTCAGAACATCTTGCTGACGCGCTCAATGCCCGCCACCAGGACATCCACCTCTTCCCTCGTATTGTAAAGCCCGAAGGAAGCACGCACCGTACCCTCAATGCCGAGACGCTGCATCAGCGGCTGGGCGCAATGGTGTCCTGTACGCACGGCAATGCCGAGACGGTCGAGCAATGTGCCCATATCGAAGTGATGGATATCGCCTACCAGGAAAGAAATAACACTCCCCTTCCCAGCCGCTTCACCAAAGATGCGCATACCGGGGATTGTTTTCAATCGCTGCGTGGCATACTCCGTCAGTTCATGTTCATAGGCGGCAATCTTATCCAGGCCGATGGCGGAAACATAATCGAGCGCTTTCGCCAGTCCCGTAGTGCCGATATAGTCGGGAGTTCCGGCTTCGAACTTAAACGGCAGCTCGTTGAAGGTGGTATGTTCAAAAGACACATGCTGTATCATCTCACCGCCGCCTTGATAAGGAGGCAACTTATTCAGCCATTCTTCCTTACCATAGAGCACGCCCACACCGGTAGGCCCGTACACTTTATGTCCGGAGAATACAAGGAAATCAGCATCCAGTTCCTGCACGTCCACTGCCATGTGGGGAATGGATTGTGCCGCATCTACCAGGAAAGGTACATCATGCTTATGGGCAATCTTAATCATTTCCTTGATAGGATTGACCGTACCCAGAACATTGGACACATGTACTACGCTCACAATCTTCGTCCGGTCAGTGAAAAGCTTCTCGTATTCATCCATCAGGAGTTCGCCGCGGTCGTTCATCGGAATAACCTTCAGATTGATGCATTTCCGTTCGGCCAACAGTTGCCAGGGGACGATGTTACTATGATGTTCCATTACGGAAACAATCACTTCATCACCCGGATGCAGGAATGCTTCGCCGAAGCTGGAGACTAACAGATTGATGCTTTCCGTGGTTCCCCGTGTAAATACGATTTCATTTGTAGAACCGGCATTGATGAACTTCCGCACTGTCTCACGGCTCGCCTCGTGCAGTTCCGTTGCCTGTTGCGACAGGAAGTGTACGCCACGATGCACATTGGCATTGACAGAATAATATTCATCCGTTATGGCATCCACCACACAGCGCGGCTTCTGTGTCGTCGCCCCATTATCGAGGTAGACCAATGGTTTGCCGTACACTTCACGGGAAAGTATCGGAAAATCGGCTCTTATCTTTTGAATATCATACATGTTGGTTTAAGTATAAAGTATAAATGATTAACCTGTTGGTGGAATTGGTTCTTTACTGTGCGGTTATAAATAAGTTGATTATTCATTTTTTAGACGCGGATGACACAGATAACGCGGATTTTTTTATTTATTGATGTGACAGCGCAGCCTTTAAATCCGCGTCATCCGTGTCATCTGCGTCTAAGAGATTGAATACATAGTCTAAAATCATTTAACTCATTTCTGTAGGGATATGAATTAATTCCGCCAACGGGTTAATTATTAGGTATTAATATCTAATAATTATATATTCTCACTTGCATATCGCGCAGCCCTGGCACTTATTCAGTTCACCACGGAAACGTTTCTCCACCAAGAGATGCAAGCGGTCTTTCAATGCATCCAGCCGTATGGTGTCGATCACCTCGTTCACGAAAGCGAACATCAGCAACAGGCGGGCTTCACGCTCCGGAATACCGCGCTGGCGCATATAGAAGAGTGCATTTTCGTCCAACTGACCAACGGTAGCGCCATGACTACACTTTACATCATCGGCATAAATTTCCAGTTGCGGCTGCGTATACATACGTGCCTCACGGGTAGCGCAAAGATTCCGGTTCGTTTGTTGCGAATTGGTATGTTGCGCATCCGGGCGCACCAATACCAAACCGGCAAATGCACCGACTGACTGGTCATCGAGCACATACTTGAAGAGCTCATTGCTCGTGCAGTTAGGTACGGCATGGTCGATACTTGTATTGTTGTCTACATGCTGATTCTTATCTGCAATGGCCATACCGCAAAGGTTGATTTCGGCGCCTTCACCCGCCAGCAATACTTCGGTGGTGTTGCGGGAAGTACCGTTATGCAAGGTCATGCCATTCAGCAATACATTGCTGTTGGCTTCCTGTCTCACATACATATTGCTGATACGCACGGTACTTGTATGCGTTTCTTCGAGCTCGTAAAGATCAAAGACAGCATTCTCACCTACGAATACTTCTATCACCTGGGTTGCCAGGAAGTTCACGGCATCCATGGCATGATCGCACACCAGCATGCGTGCCTGTGCGCCATCTTCCAATACAATCAATACCCGGCGGTTCACCAGGAAGTTCACGTCACCACGCAGGATGTTTACCAACTGAATGGGACGTTCCACTATTACATTCTTCGGCACATACAGCAGCACACCGTCTTGTGCAAAAGCGGTGTTGAATGCTGTCACTCCGTCTTTTGAAGTATCTGCCAGCTTGCCATAGTACTTCTTTACCAGTTCCGGTTGCTTCTCCGCCATCTCCTTCAAACTGCCGAAGATGACTCCTTCGGGCAGATGTGAAGCGGGTAGCGCTTTATTGTAAAAAGCATCATTCACTACAAAGTACAGGGAGGTACTCATATTGGGTACATCGCATTTGAATACTTCATAGGGATTTACCGGAATATCCAGACGGTTCAGGTTCAACCCATAGTCCGGTTCAAAGAACTTGCTGACATCGGTATATTTATATTTCTCCTGTTTACGGGTAGGAAAGCCAAGCCGCTCGAAGTCGGCAAACGCAGTGGCACGAGGGGTATTCAGCACCTCGGCACTGTGCTGGCATATCATAGCTTCCGTCTGGGAGAAAAGATCTATGTATTGTTGTTCTGCATTCATATATTATAAATTTAGATACGCGGACGACACGGATTAAACGGACGAACGCGGACTTTCTATTTCTTTCCTATTACTAAACACTTTACGTTTAAAGGTAGGTTTTGGACCAAAATTCAAGATTAATCCTACTTCAATGCCTGTAGCCTTCAAATAGTTCATTAATTGAGACTCATGAGCAGAATGTATTTCAGCTACCGCCTTCAATTCAAGTATAATTATATCTTCAACAAACAAATCAGAATAATATAAACCAACAACTTCACCTTTATAAAGCACTTCAATCTTCTTCTGTGCTTCACACTTAAGCCCACGATGTTTTAACTCCTTATATAAAGCATTTTGATAAACATTTTCCAAAAAGCCATATCCTAATTCATGATATACATCATAAAAGGCTCTTAAGATTATATCAGTAATCGATTCATATAACATCTTTAACTCAACTATTATCCGCGTTCGTCCGCTTTATCCGCGTCGTCCGCGTACCTATTATTCTCCCAACTCCTTCTTAATCCAATCATACCCCTTCTCTTCCAGTTCCAGCGCCAATTCCGGTCCCGCCGTCTTCACGATACGACCTTTGTAAAGCACATGTACAACGTCAGGTTTGATATAATCCAGTAAGCGTTGGTAGTGAGTGATGACAATGGTGCTGTTCTCCGGTGTTTTCAACTTGTTCACACCTTCGGCTACGATACGCAAAGCATCGATATCCAGCCCGGAATCCGTTTCATCCAGAATACTTAATTTCGGTTCCAGCATCGCCATCTGGAAGATTTCATTCCGCTTCTTCTCTCCACCGGAGAAGCCCTCATTCACCGAACGGTTAGCCAGTTTATTGTCCAGTTCCACAATGGCACGCTTTTCACGCATCAACTTCAGGAACTCGCTTGCACTGAGAGCAGGCAGATGATTATATTTACGTTGCTCATTCACCGCTGCACGCATAAAGTTAACCATACTCACACCCGGAATTTCTACCGGATACTGGAAGCTGAGGAAGATACCCTCGTGACTACGGTCTTCCGGTGAAAAGTCCAGCAGGTTCTTACCGCAGAAAGTCACGCTTCCCTTCGTCACCTCAAAGGCAGGATTACCTACCAATACAGCCGAAAGAGTACTCTTTCCGGAACCGTTCGGTCCCATAATAGCATGCACCTCACCAGCTCTTACCGACAGGTTGATGCCTTTCAATATCTCTTTGCCATTTACACTGGCATGCAGGTCTTTTATCTCTAACATAATCTATTAAATTAAGAATGAAGAATTAAGAATGAAGAATATCGCAACATTCTCCACTCCTAACTCTTCATCGTTTTATTTTGATTCTTCATTCTTCATTCTTAACTCTTCATTTATCCTACGCTGCCTTCCAGCGAAATAGCCAACAACTTCTGAGCCTCTACCGCAAACTCCATAGGCAGCTTATTAAGCACTTCCTTAGCATAGCCGTTCACAATCAGCCCTACAGCATCCTCCGTAGAAATACCACGCTGGTTGCAATAGAAGATCTGGTCTTCATTGATCTTGCTGGTAGTCGCCTCATGCTCCACAACCGCCGTCTCATTATGGATATCCATATACGGGAAGGTATGCGCACCGCACTTGTCACCCAGCAACAAAGAGTCGCACTGACTATAGTTACGCGCATTATCCGCCTTTTGAGCTACACGCACCAAGCCCCGGTAAGAGTTCTCACTATGTCCGGCAGAGATACCCTTGCTGACAATGGTACTACTGGTATTCTTACCCAGATGAATCATCTTCGTACCCGTATCCGCCTGTTGGTAGTTGTTCGTCACCGCCACACTGTAGAATTCAGCCGAAGAGTTATCTCCCGTCAGAATACAGGAAGGGTATTTCCACGTAATAGCTGATCCCGTCTCCACTTGTGTCCAGGAGAGCTTACTGTTCGCACCTTTGCAGTTACCACGTTTCGTAACAAAGTTATAAACACCGCCTTTACCTTCGGCATCACCCGGATACCAGTTCTGCACAGTGCTGTACTTCACTTCTGCACGTTCGTGCACCACAATCTCCACGATAGCGGCATGCAACTGGTTCTCATCGCGCATCGGAGCCGTACAACCTTCCAGATAAGAAACGTATGAATCATCATCCGCCACAATCAGCGTCCGCTCAAACTGGCCTGTATTACGCGCATTGATACGGAAATACGTGGATAACTCCATCGGGCAGCGTACTCCTTTCGGGATATATACAAACGAACCGTCGGAGAATACCGCCGAGTTCAGCGCGGCAAAGAAGTTGTCACGGTATCCCACTACGGAACCAAGATACTTCTGCACCAAATCCGGATGCTCACGTACAGCTTCACTGATGGAACAGAAAATAATTCCTTTCTCCATCAACGTTTCCTTAAACGTAGTTTTCACAGATACGGAGTCCATCACGGCATCCACTGCCATGCCACTCAACGCCATCTGTTCTTCCAGGGGGATGCCCAGCTTATTGAAAGTTTTTATCAACTCAGGGTCTACTTCGTCCATGCTCTTAGGCGCATCTTTCTTCTTCGCCAACGGATCGGCATAGTAGGAAATAGCCTGATAATCTATCTCAGGAATACGGAGATGTGCCCATGTAGGCATCTCCATCGTCAACCAGTGACGATATGCTTTCAGACGGAACTCCAACAGCCATTCCGGCTCGTTCTTCTTCGCAGAGATCAGCCGTACAACATCTTCATTCAGCCCACGCTCAATGACTTCCGTATGCACGTCGGTGGTGAAGCCGTACTTGTACTTCTCCTGCGTTAGTTCCTTTACATATTTATTGGGTTCTTCGGGTTGCATTATTTAATTAAGTATATATTGTTCTGTAACTTCTTTTGCAGCCGGGAAAAACATTCCCGCGAACGACTCTATAGGATAATATAACACGGATTCCTCCTTCATTGTTCTATCAATCATCGTATTATCCGAGTCGATAAACTCGACAACACAGATCAGCAGGCTCACCAGCAGCAGAAACTTCAACGCGCCCAGTCCGGCACCCAGCCATCGATTCAGCCAACCGAGCGAGACTGCCTCCATCGCCTTCGTCAGCAAAGCCGCCACCAGCAGGAACAGCAATGGCACCACTACCCAGATAACAACAAACGCCAATATCTGGGCAAACGTCATGGAATCCGTTATCTTAGAAAAGACTCTCTCCGCTACCGACACATACAGTGCTTTTGCAGCCAGCAATCCGACAATCAATCCGAGGATAGATGCCAATTGCTTGATGAAGCCTTTTATAAAACCGATGACCGCTCCCGCACCAATCACCACTAATAAGATGATATCTATTATTGTCATAACTATATCTAAAAAAAGACACGGATTACACGGATAAACACGGTTCTTCTTTTAAACCAATCCGTGAAATCCGTGTAATCCGTGTCTAAAAGATTATTTCGCTTACAGAGTCTGTTTTACTTCTATTTCTTCGTAAGATTCGATCATATCGCCTACCTTGATATCGTTGCAGTTCGTCAGGCTGATACCGCACTCGAAGTTGGTACCTACTTCCTTCACGTCGTCCTTGAAACGTTTCAAAGCATTGATAGAACCGGTAAAGATTACGATACCGTCGCGGATGAGACGGGCCTTGTCGCTGCGTTTCACCTTTCCGGTCTTCACTACCGCACCGGCTACGAGACCTACCTTGGTGATATTGAACACCTCGCGTACCTCGATGGTTGCAGTTACCTGTTCCTTCACCTGCGGTGCCAACATACCTTCCATAGCGGCCTTCACCTCTTCGATAGCGTCGTAGATTACCGAGTACTTGCGGATATCCACACCTTCGTTCTCTGCCATCTTTGCAGCGGCATTCGACGGACGTACCTGGAAGCCGATGATGATAGCATCCGAAGCGGCAGCCAATGAAACATCGGATTCAGAGATAGCTCCAACGCCTTTGTGGATTACATTTACCTGTACCTGCTCTGTAGACAGCTTGATCAGTGAGTCGCTCAACGCCTCAACAGAACCGTCCACGTCACCCTTAACGATAACATTCAGTTCATGGAAGTCACCCAGTGCCAGACGACGGCCAACTTCATCCAAAGTAAGCATCTTCTGAGTACGCAAGCCCTGTTCGCGTTGCAACTGTTCACGCTTGTTGGCGATTTCGCGCGCTTCCTGTTCCGTATCGATTACGTGGAATGTATCACCTGCAGCAGGTGCGCCGTTCAATCCGAGGATCAATACCGGCTCAGACGGTCCGGCCTCTTTCAGGCGCTGGTTACGTTCATTGAACATGGCTTTCACCTTACCATACGCTGTACCTGCCAGTACGATGTCTCCCACCTGAAGTGTACCGTTTGATACCAGCATGGTAGCTACGTAACCACGTCCTTTGTCCAATGAAGACTCGATGATGGAACCTGTTGCCTTACGGTTCGGGTTTGCTTTCAGATCAAGCATTTCTGCTTCCAGCAATACTTTCTCCAACAGTTCTTTCACACCCAAGCCTTTCTTGGCCGAGATATCTTGCGATTGATATTTGCCGCCCCATTCTTCAACGAGATAGTTCATAGCTGCTAGTTCCTCCTTAATCTTGTCAGCGTTGGCAGTCGGTTTATCAATCTTGTTAATTGCGAATACGATAGGTACACCGGCAGCCATAGCATGGTTGATAGCTTCCTTCGTTTGCGGCATCACGTTATCATCGGCAGCGACAATAATGATAACCACGTCCGTCACCTTCGCACCACGGGCACGCATAGCGGTAAACGCCTCATGACCCGGAGTATCGAGGAACGTAATCTCACGTCCGTCTTCCAGTTTCACGTTGTAAGCACCGATGTGCTGCGTGATACCACCGGCTTCACCGGCAATAACGTTCGCCTTACGGATATAGTCGAGCAATGATGTCTTACCGTGGTCTACGTGCCCCATGACGGTAACAATCGGCGCGCGCGGTTCCAGATCCTCTTCAGAATCCTCCTCCTCTACAATGGCCTGTGCCACTTCCGCACTGACATATTCAGTCTTGTATCCGAACTCTTCCGCCACCAGATTGATGGTTTCAGCATCCAGACGCTGGTTGATAGACACCATGATACCGATACTCATACAAGTAGCGATGACCTGCGTCACGGAAACGTCCATCATGCTTGCCAATTCGTTGGCAGTCACGAATTCCGTTATCTTCAGCACTCTGCTGTCCGCCATTTCGCGGTCTTCCTGCTCCTGCATACGGCTGTTCGCTATATCGCGCTTGTCCTTACGGTATTTGGAAGTCTTGCTCTTACCTTTGGAAGTGAGGCGTGCCAAGGTTTCTTTTACCTGCTTAGCTACGTCTTCCTCGCTAACCTCCTGCTTGATGACCGGTTTCTTGAAACGATCCCTGTTATTGTTGTTACGATTGTTCTTGTTGCCACCTTGGTGATTATTACCACCACCGGCACCTTGCTGACCGCCGCCGGCATGAGGTCCTTTGCCTCCACCACCACGGTTGTCGCCTCCACGCTGGAAGTTGGATGCATTGTTGATATCCACCTTCTCCTTATTATTATTAATGCGGAGACGTTTCTTCTTGTTGGCGTTGGCATCGGCATCTTTCTCCTTGCCATCCTTCGCTTTGGTGTCTTCGCGGCGGATTTCTTTGATGATCGCCTCTTTCATCAGCTTCTTCTGATCCTGACGAATCTTCTCCTTCTCTTCGCGCTCCTTACGTTTCTCCTCTTTGGATTTCTTCTTAGGGCGTGTAGACTGGTTCAATGTCGCCAGATCAATCTGACCGATGATATTGATCTTAGAAACAAACTCCGGCTTGTGAATTGTGAAGATTTCCGCTTCATCACTCTTTGCAGGCGCTTCTTCTGCCACGGCAGGTTTCGCCTCTTCCCGGACAGGTGCCACGGGAGCAGGTGTTTCTTTTTTCACTACTTCTTTCGCTACTACCGGAGCGGGGTTGGGTGCAGCTTTTTCTGCAACGACTGCTGGCTTCGGTTCTTCTTTCACTACAGGAGCCGGTTCGGGAGCCGGAGCCGGCTTCGGTTCGGGTTTCGGTTCGGGCTTCAATTCCGGTCTGGGTTCCGGTTTCGGTTCCGGTCTGAACTCAGGCTTCGGTTCCGGTTTGGGCTGCGGTTTAGGTTCTTCCTCTACCACAGGCGCAGATGTTTCCACTTTCTTTTCTTCCACTTTTTCTACTACCGGTTTCCGGTTCAGTTTATCCAGGTCTATTTTTCCGACAGGTTTAAACTTCGGACGTGCATCTTCGGGGACAACAGTCTTTATTTCTTCAACTTTCGGTTTCTCCGTAGTCTCAGCCTCGTAACCATCGATAGATACCGATGCTTTGTTACGGTCTTTATTCTGCCGTTCCTGAATGAAACGTTCCGATTCAAGTCTAAGATTCTTATCTGTACTGAACTCTTTCACGAGCAAGGCATATTGCTCCTCGTTAATTTTTGTGTTGGGGTTTGCCTCAACGGCAAATCCTTTCTTCTGCAAGAACTCAACGACCGTTGAAATTCCTACATTCAAATCTCTTGTTACTTTATTTAACCTTATCGTCATACTAAAAAATTAATGAATAATGTGGAGAAAGAAGTTAGTGCAAACAGAAACAGATGTCGACAGACACTTTATTCTGCCTCGGGCTCTGCCTCAGGGGCAACCTCGGGCTCTGTCTCAGGCATAACCTCAGGTGCCGGATCCAATTCAGGTTCGCCTTCTTCAAACTCCAAACTTAAAATGCGTAATACCTCGTCCACCGTTTCTTCTTCCAGGTCGGTCTTTT
>ERZ1027085.1204-NODE-1204-length-10051-cov-4.923770_pt1 | contig 10051 bp, 9 predicted proteins | sample MGYA00519415_ERZ1027085 | MGnify/ENA primary metagenome ERZ1027085 (study PRJEB26926, sample SAMN06164436) | human gut metagenome | biome: ENVO:00009003; feature: ENVO:2100002; material: ENVO:00002003 | host: Homo sapiens | place: USA | collected 2012 ...
TAAGAGACAGTTTCTATACTAATTAAATCAATCCGGGCATCAAAAAGTACAACAGTTTCTGAATGGACAAAGGTATAACAAGAAATAATATGGTTGTAGCCACTACGTATAAAATATTTTTTTGATCTGGAATTTCCATATACCTTTGACTGTTCCAAATCACATAGGCTAACAGAAGGGGTAAAAAATCAACTATAGACGGAAGTTCTATAAACAATCGGATAACAAAAATGGAAATATCAAACAACATATACAATGCCAATGTGTATCCGACAAAACGTTTTATACGAGACTCAGGTTGCAAAACCTCCAACATGTAAGTCGAAAAAATTTTCATTACATATACAAGAGCATAGAAGCCGGCAAAAAATTTCACAAATTCCACGATCGCCAACTGCAAGGCTCTTGGTAAAGAAGCATCGTTAAAAAAATGTCCTAAAAAGGATACTATCGCAGTTATTCCCATAAGCGGATATAGGAATTGATTCAAAAATATTTGTGTCGCATACGGCACTTTATCCATTTTTTGCCATGTCTTCCCGGGAGAAACAATAAGCAAAAAGAGATGCTTCAAATCGTTCATAAAACTGCTGTATTTCTATATTTGTACGCAAATATAGCATTATTTATTCTATTTTACGACTTCTCTCTTCATATTCTACTATCTCCATAAGGAAAGAAAAAAGTAAAATTCTTATCTTTGTATTTTAAAAATAAAAAATAGACACCCCCATTTGATATCGCATATTTCATAGGTTAGTCTATATTAAATTAAAAAGTATGCCCACAATCTCTCATAGAGGCGAAGTCATGCCGGCCTCTCCTATACGAAAACTTGTTCCTCTCGCCAACAAAGCCAAAGAAAAAGGAATAAAAGTTTTTCATCTAAACATCGGGCAGCCCGATTTGCCGACTCCTCAAATAGGGTTGGATGCGTTACGGCACATGCATCGCCGAATACTGGAATACAGTCCCAGTGAAGGCATAAAAAGCCTTCGGGAAAAGCTAGTCCAATATTATGACAAATTCCATATTCATGTGACAGCCGATGATATAATCATCACCACAGGAGGCTCTGAGGCTGTATTATTCTCATTCATGGCTTGTCTGGATCCCGGCGATGAAATTATTGTTCCAGAACCGGCATACGCCAACTACATGGCATTTGCTATCTCGGCCGGAGCAGTAATCAAAACTTTACCCTCTTCTATTGAAGAAGGTTTCGCATTACCTTCTATCGAAAAATTCGAATCTCTAATTACGCCAAAAACTAAGGCTATACTAATCTGTAATCCCAATAATCCCACAGGGTACTTATACACCCAAAGAGAAATGAACCAAATACGGGATCTGGTAAAGAAATATGATTTGTTCCTATTCTCCGACGAAGTATATCGGGAATTTTGCTATACAGGAGCGCCCTATATATCGGCTTTCCACTTAGAAGGGATTGAAGAACAGGTAGTGTTAATAGATTCTGTTTCAAAAAGATACAGCGAATGCGGAATTCGCATAGGAGCCTTGATCACTCGACATAAAGAATTAAAAAAGAGTGTTATGAAATTCTGTCAGGCCAGACTCAGTCCACCGCTTTTAGGACAAATCGTAGCCGAAGCCTCTATCGATGCTCCCGAAAGTTATATGCTTTCTACCTATAACGAGTATGTAGAACGGCGTAAACACCTAATTGACGGTTTAAACCGAATTCCGGGGTGTTACTCCCCTATCCCTATGGGAGCATTCTACACCGTAGCTCGATTACCGGTAGATAATGCCGATAAATTCTGTGAATGGTGTTTATCTGAATTCGAGTACGAAAGACAAACCATATTTATGGCTCCCGCCTCTGGGTTCTACACCACTCCCGGATTGGGGAAGAACGAAGTTCGTTTAGCCTATGTACTGGAAAAAGAAGAACTATCAAAAGCTCTAATCGTTTTACAAAAAGCATTAGAAACATACCCCGGCCACACCATCAATGAATAATTGGAAATTATATATTGCTAATCGCATACATTTCGACAAACAGCATCGAAAAAAAGCTACCCCACCGGCCGTACGTGTAGCTGTGGCCGGTGTTGCGCTAGGATTAGCCATAATGATACTGTCGGTTGCGATTGTCATCGGTTTCAAAAAAGAAATCCGAAGCAAAGTTGTAGGATTCGGCGCTCACATTCAGATAACGTCATTCGATAATAACATGACTTACGAAAAGCAGCCGATTCAATATACCGATAGTCTGCGTGAAATACTGTCAGACCGCGATGACATCACAAAAATAGATCCTATCGGGACCAAACTGGGTATGATAAAGACCAATACCGATTTTATGGGAACGGTTCTGAAAGGAGTTACCCCCGACTATAATTGGTCTTTTTTCAAGAAATATCTGGTCGATGGCTGTTTACCTAAAATTCAAGACTCAATAATATCCAACGAAGTCCTCGTTTCCAAAACCATAGCAGATAAATTGGACCTGCATATCGGGGATAAAATATACTGCTACTTTGTCCAAGAGCAAGTAAGAGCTCGACGATTTTCTATTTCAGGAATATATCAGACCGATTTTTCGGATTATGACAAACTGTTGATTATCGGAGATGTAAGACATGTTCAACGCCTTAACGATTGGAATCCCGACCAGTATAGCGAAATAGAACTAATGGTAAAAGATTTCGATAGAGCCGACGACATAGCATATGAGCTATATACACAATTAATAGACCGTCCCGATGATTATGGGACACATTATTATCCTCAATCCATTCGCACATTGAATCCGGTCTTTTTCGGCTGGCTCGATTTACTCGATATGAACGTCTGGATCATACTTATTCTCATGGCTGCCGTATCTGGCTTTACCATGATTTCAGGATTGCTCATTATTATATTGGAACGAGCGAATATGATTGGCATATTGAAAGCATTAGGAGCGAACAATACCTCTATTCGGAAAATATTTTTATACGTATCGGTTTTCCTTGTCGGGAAAGGTATGATATGGGGGAATATTATTGGTGTCGTCCTATGCCTGATTCAACGACACTTTCACATTGTAACACTCAATCCCGAAGCATATTACGTACCTTATGTTCCTATCGAAATAAATTTTTGGTACGTTTTATGGTTGAACATCGGCTGCATGCTTGTATCGGTTTTGATGTTGATCGCACCTTCCTATTTGGTTGCGCTTATTCGCCCGGCCAAATCTATAAAATTCGAATAAGCGCCCTACTCGACTTCTTGTTGCTTCGGTAAAAACAGGTTAAGTAAGATATATCCTAAAATACCGGATACGAGAGACCCCATTACAATACCGAGTTTCGCATGCTCCAACAATTCTATTCCTTCTGGCCCCATATTACCAAAAGAAAGATTTGCAATAAACAAAGATACTGTAAAACCAATACCACCCAACACAGATACTGCCGCTAACGACTTCCATGTAGAGTGTGTCGGCATCGGAACAATTTTCAGTTTAATGATTAACCAAGAAGAGAAAAAGATACCCACAAATTTTCCGAACAACAACCCGATAAAAACAGCCAAACTAATACCCGTAAATAACGAAGACAATTCTATTCCCGACAAAACGATCCCTGCATTGGCAAAAGCGAATAAAGGGATAATAAGATAGTTGATCACCGGATGCAATGTATCTTCAAGGTCTTGTAACGGGCTTATCACTTTATCGGATGCAGATTCTATACTCTTCAAACAGTTTATTTGATCTTTGGAGAGCATTATCGAGCTATCGCTGTCCCCATGAAACTGTTCCTGCGGGAAATTAGCTATTTCATCTCGAATCGTACTGATAAAACGAGTAGTCGCCAATACCGGTTTAGCGGGAATACAAAAAGCCACTAATACACCGGCTATCGTAGGGTGAATACCAGAATTTAAGAATAAAAACCAAACTACACCGCCAAGTATGAAATAGAACATTTTACTATTGATTCCGGCACGTCCGCCCAACCATAAAATCAAAAATATGCCAGCAGCATAAAACAAGTAAGTAACCGATATATGACTGGAATAGAAAATCGCAATAACCAATATACCTCCTATGTCATCGACCACCGCCAATGTTGTTAGGAATATTTTCAAGGAAATGGGGACTCTTTTTCCCAACATAGCCAAAACGCCCAATGAAAAAGCAATATCTGTCGCCATAGGAATGGCACTCCCTCTCAGGAAATCACTGCCTCTACCAATATACATAAATAATAAAACAGGAATAACCATTCCACCAATAGCAGCAACGATCGGTAATAATGCTTGCTTTATGGACGTCAATTCTCCAACCAATACCTCTCTCTTTATTTCCAGTCCGATAGAAAAAAAGAAAATCGCCATCAATGCATCGTTGATAAATTCCATCACGGTCATAGGATGCCCATTATGGCTAAATAAGTTGAAATCCCCCAACTGTAAAGATATAGGTTGTGCCCACCAAGAAAAATACATATCGGCAATCGGAGAATTAGCGATGATAAAAGCCAACAATGTCGCCACTATCAAAACATTACCTCCGCTGGCATAATTTTTAATCGACTTTTTTATGGCATATAAGCTATCCATATAACATTCCGTATTTGTAATTTAAACAAAGAAAGCCTTTTACGGTTTTCCAATGACGAAAAAAAGAATCCGAATTACCCTAATCGAGTTTCAATACCGCTAGAAATGCTTTTTGAGGCACTTCTACCGAACCGATTTGTTTCATACGCTTTTTCCCTTTTTTCTGTTTTTCCAACAGTTTTCGTTTCCGGCTAATATCACCGCCATAACATTTTGCCGTAACATCTTTACGCACTGGTTTGATCGTTTCTCTGGCTATAATTTTAGCCCCGATTGCGGCCTGAATAGCAATCTCGAATTGCTGGCGAGGAATAAGCTCTTTCAACTTTTCACACATTCTTCGTCCAAAAGTTACCGCATTGTCTACGTGCGTCAACGTCGACAAAGCATCCACCGACTCCCCGTTTAAAAGAATATCGAGTTTGACCAATTTAGACTCCCTGAAATCATGAATATGATAATCGAAAGAAGCATACCCTTTCGATATACTTTTAAGTTTATCATAGAAATCAATGACAATTTCTCCTAACGGCATATCGTAGATAATCTCTACTCTATTCCCCGATATATATTCCTGCTTGACCAGCTCTCCACGCTTCCCCAGACACAAAGTCATAATAGGTCCGATGTAGTCGGTCGAAGTAATGACCGATGCCCGTATATAAGGTTCTTCGATGTGATCTATCAACGTAGGATCCGGCAATCCAGAAGGATTATGAACCTCCACCATTGCACCTTTCTTATCGTAAACCTTATAAGAAACATTCGGAACCGTGGTAATAACGTCCATATTGAATTCTCTATCCAATCTTTCCTGAATAATTTCCATATGGAGCAGCCCCAAAAAGCCACATCGGAATCCAAAGCCCAAAGCCGCAGACGATTCGGGTTGAAAAGTCAAGGATGCATCGTTTAATTGCAGCTTTTCCAATGAAGCTCTCAGGTTCTCAAAATCTTCTGTTTCGATGGGATACACTCCGGCAAAGACCATAGGCTTAACTTCTTCGAATCCATCGATTGCCGAAGAACACGGTCGCTCTATATGAGTAATCGTATCTCCCACTTTCACCTCTCTGGACGTTTTTATTCCGGAAATAATGTATCCTACATCTCCGGCCGACAGCTCTTTTCGAGGAACCATATCCAATTTCAAAACACCTATCTCATCGGCCTCATACTCTTTTCCGGTCGCAACGAATTTTACCTTATCGCCGGTTTTTATTCGTCCGTTACAAATTTTGAAATAAGCGATAATTCCTCTGAATGAGTTAAATACAGAATCGAAAATAAGGCACTGTAACGGTGCATCCACATCTCCCTGAGGAGGATTTACCCGTTCTATAATAGCCGAAAGAATATCTTCGACCCCCTGTCCTGTTTTTCCGCTGGCACGTATAATTTCTTCCCGTTTACACCCCAACAAATCAATAATTTGGTCTTCTACTTCATCGGGACGAGCGCTATCCAAATCTACTTTATTGACAACCGGTATGATTTCCAAGTCATGTTCAATCGCCATATACAGATTGGAAATAGTCTGTGCTTGTATTCCCTGAGAGGCATCGACGATAAGCAATGCACCTTCACATGCGGCAATAGACCGAGAAACTTCATAAGAGAAATCCACGTGCCCCGGAGTGTCTATAAGATTCAGAATATACTTTTCACCCTTGTAAATATATTCCATCTGTATTGCATGACTTTTGATCGTAATTCCCCGTTCTCGTTCCAAATCCATATTGTCGAGAACTTGATCCTGTAAATCTTTGTCTGCAATGGTTTTGGTATACTCCAACAAGCGATCGGCCAGGGTACTTTTTCCGTGGTCTATATGTGCAATAATACAAAAATTGCGTATATTTTTCATTGAAATTAATCTGATAATGTGCGCAAAGATAACGATTTTTACAATAATGGACAATAGATAAAAAGGGGTAGCTCACAAGATGAACTACCCCTCTTACAAATATAAATACAATTTTATTTCTTGAAATAACGATTGTATAAACCTTCGAAGCCTTTACCGTGGCGAGCTTCGTCCTTAGCCATTTCATGTACAGTGTCGTGTATAGCATCATAGCCAAGTTCTTTGGCACGTTTTGCAATACGCATTTTGTCTGCACAAGCTCCACTTTCAGCTTCCATACGAGCTTTTAGATTTTTCTCTGTATTCCAAACGATTTCTCCCAAAAGTTCTGCAAACTTAGATGCATGTTCAGCCTCTTCCCAAGCATAACGTTTAAAGGCTTCTGCCACTTCGGGATAACCCTCACGATCTGCCTGACGGCTCATGGCAAGGTACATACCTACTTCGGTACATTCACCCATGAAATGAGCTTTAAGGCCCTCCATAACTTCGGCATCCTCTACTACACCGTCACCGATATGATGTTCCGTTACAAAATCAAGTTCATCTGATTCAACAACTTCTTTGAATTTTGAACGAGGTTGTTTACATTGCGGGCAAAATTCAGGAGCTTCATCACCTTCGTATACGTAACCGCATACTGTACAAATAAATTTTTTCATGATTGGTTATTTTAGTTAGTTATTTAATGTTGAGTTTTCTTCTGGCAAGATGGACACGTTCCCTTACAATAAACTTGAATATCAGAAATATCATAATCTTTCAAAGATTCTATTTGTAAAGGCGGTAAATCAAAATCGAATATCTCTCCGCAAGAAGCACATTTAAAATGCAAATGCGGAGTCTCCCGAGCATCAAAACGGGCATTTTTCTCATCGATCGTAATCATCTGTATAACACCGTGTTCTGTCAATAAATTTAAAGTGTTATAAACAGTAGCTTTGGACAACGTCGGAATAGATGGATATAAAGCATTGAATATCGTATCGGCTGTGGGGTGTGTATGGTGTGTCATCAAATAATCCAACACGGCCATGCGTTGTACCGAAGGTTTTATATTATATCGTCGTAATCTATTTTGTGCCGATTCTTTCATCTTTCTTTATTTGTAATGATTACAATTTTGTAATGGCAAAAATAATATATTTCTAAATACGAAAATAAAAATTATTGTTAATAATTTTATTATTCTATCAAATATCCGGGTAATGTCCTACAATTATACTGGGAAGCCATAGCCTCCCCATAAGCGCCTGCCGATCGAATGGCAATCAAATCACCTCTTTTTGTCTCGTTGAGCATTACATCTTTCCCGAAACAATCCGAAGATTCACAAATAGGTCCAACGACATCATATCGACACTTCTCCATATCCGAAGTGATATTCTCAATACAATGATGTGCCTGATAAAGTGCCGGACGAATCAAATCGGTCATACCGGCATCTACGATAACAAACTGTTTTTCGATACCCTTCTTGATATATAGTACTCTGGTTATCAACGATCCGCATTGACAAACGATAGAACGTCCCAACTCGAAATGCAACTGTTGCCCCCCTCTCAAATTCAGATTATGCTGAAAAATATCGAAATAACGACCGAAATCGGGAATAGGATTTTTATCGGGATTTTCGTAATCGACTCCCAATCCACCACCTACATTAATATGTTTTACTTGAATATTGCGCTTCGACAAATCGTCTTGTAGTTGGTTGATTCGCTCGCAAAGAACGTGAAATGTTTCTAAATTCAATATTTGGGAACCTATGTGAAAATGAAATCCCACAAGCTGAACATGCGGAGAGCGTTGTATTTGCGAAAATATCGAATCCAACATTTCGATAGGAATACCGAATTTATTTTCACTAAGTCCTGTCGTAATATACTCATGAGTATGAGCATCGATATTCGGATTAATACGCAATGCAATCGAAGCTATATTCTCCTTTTTCTTGGCAAGTTCTTCTATAACCGACAACTCCTCTGCCGATTCCACATTAAAGCAAAATATCTTCTTTTCAAGGGCATATTCTATTTCCCAGTCGGCCTTTCCAACCCCGGCAAATACAATTTTTTTTGCAGGAAACCCTGCCTCCAAAGCAGCTTTTATTTCCCCTCCGCTCACACAATCGGCTCCTATTCCCGAAGCCGCGATAAGTTTCAATATTTCTGGATTAGCATTGGCTTTTACAGCATAATGAATATGATAATTCCGTTCTCCTGCCAAGCGAATCAGTTTTGCTAATGTGTTACTCAGCAATGTTTTATCATAATAATAAAAAGGAGTCCTCGTTATATTGAAATGGCTGATGGGAAACATTATACATACAAAAATTTAAATGTCATGTAGAGATATTTCTACATGACAATATATTATTTATTCTCAAAAAGATAATGACTTAAAGACCGAAGAGCCTTTACCTTATCTTCCCGGCGAACCAAAAATGAAATATTGTAGTTACTTCCTCCATAAGATATCATTCGCACGGGAATATCTTTCATGGCTTGAACAGCTTCGGACTCAAATCCGACATTATTCCATTCCAAATCCCCGACAACGCAAATGATCACCATATCTTCATCGACAGTCACGGTTCCGAATTTACGCAAATCGTCAAGAATTTCTTGCAGATGTTTGGTGTTGTCTATCGTAAGAGAAACTCCCACTTCCGATGTTGTCACCATATCGATAGAAGTCTGATAGCTTTCAAATATTTCGAATACCTTCCGCAAGAAACCATACGCCAATAACATTCTCCCCGATTTTATTTTTATGGCTGTAATATTCTCCTTCGCGGCAATAGCTTTAATTTGCCCATCTGATGAATGATCGTAAATCAGAGTACCCGGAGCCTCGGGCTGCATCGTATTGAGAAGTCTCACCGGAATATTATTCAACTTGGCCGGCAATACACATGTAGGATGCAATATCTTCGCACCGAAGTAGGCCAATTCTGCGGCCTCCTCAAATTGCAGGAAACGAACAGGCTTCGTGTTCTCTACAAACCGAGGGTCGTTATTGTGCATGCCATCGATATCGGTCCATATTTGTATCTCTTCTGAATTGATTGCCGCACCTATCAACGACGCTGAATAATCGCTACCTCCTCTTTGAAGGTTATCTATTTCTCCATAAGCATTCCTGCATATATATCCCTGAGTAATGTAAATTTCGGCATCTGGACTTTCTTGAAGCAATGAAAGCAATTTATTTTTAATAAATTGGTTGTCAGGCTCCGAATTCTTGTCTGTGCGCATATAATCAAGAGCAGGGATAATAACCGATTTCACTCCTTGCTCCAATAAATAGTTATTCATCATCGCAGTCGACATCAACTCGCCCTGAGCCAAAATAACTTTTTCCTCAAATAAAGTGAACAAATCTTTTGTAAAGGAACGAATATGGTCGAAACACCCTTTAATTACTTCGAGTGTCTTTTGCTTATACTCGTCGGTACTATACAATTCGTCTATGACTTTATTATATTTCCTTTCGAGATTTCCGATCGTTTCCCTAGCGCCATCTGTATTTTTCTTATACAAATAATCAGATCTGTCTCTTATACACATCTCCGAGCCCACGAGACGGAGCTACATCTCG
>ERZ1027085.1206-NODE-1206-length-10042-cov-4.638029_pt1 | contig 10042 bp, 13 predicted proteins | sample MGYA00519415_ERZ1027085 | MGnify/ENA primary metagenome ERZ1027085 (study PRJEB26926, sample SAMN06164436) | human gut metagenome | biome: ENVO:00009003; feature: ENVO:2100002; material: ENVO:00002003 | host: Homo sapiens | place: USA | collected 2012 ...
CGAGATGTAGCTCCGTCTCGTGGGCGCGGAGATGTGTATAAGAGACAGACCGGGTACGGGGCAGCTATTTCGACGACATCCGGCGGCGTCTGCCGGAGGGTGACGCCGAAACGATGGGCGACATCGAGGCCCGTGTGGCGGAGATATTCCGCGAGCGGGTCGCCTCGCCCATGCGGGTCATTACGCTCGACGTCGTCCGTGCGACGATGGCCCAGATGGGCAGTCCGGCCGATTTCGGCGAACCCCGCGGCGCGGAGCGGTCCGAGTCCGCCGAGGGAGGGACCGGAACCGAATCCGCCGAACAGCCGCCCCTGCGCAAACTCTACCGCTCGCGCACCGAGCGTTCGATCGCCGGCATCTGCGGAGGTCTCGCCGCGTACTTCGACTCCGACCCGACGCTGATCCGGCTGCTGATGCTCCTGCTGATCCTTTTCGGCGGACTTTCGATCTGGGCCTACATCATCCTCTGGATCGTCATTCCCGAGGAGCCGGCCCGAAAATTCAATATCAACAGCAAAAACCGATAAAATCATGGCAACGAACGAAAACAGACGGTTATTCCGTTCCCAAGACAGCATTATCGCAGGCGTCTGTGCCGGCCTGGCCGAATTCTTCGGACTCGATACATCACTGGTACGCATCGCAACCCTGCTCCTGATCTTCTTCGGAGGTCTCTCGCTCTGGGTTTACATCATCCTCTGGCTGATCGTTCCCAAAGCCCCCAAAAGGTTAAACGCATAGCACCATGGCTGAAGACAACGTAAAGGCGCAAATGCGCAAAGGAATTCTGGAGTACTGCATCCTCGCCATTCTCTCCCGCGAGGACTCGTATGCTCCGAAGATCATCGCCGAACTCAAGCAGGCCGAGATGATCGTAGTCGAGGGTACGCTCTACCCGATCCTCACCCGGCAGAAAAATGCCGGACTGCTGACCTACCGCTGGGAGGAATCCCCGCAGGGTCCGCCCCGCAAGTACTACACGCTCACGGACAAAGGCCGCGAATACCTCGCAACGCTCGACGAAGCCTGGGATGAACTCGTCGGACAGATCCAACTCATCCGCCACGGAAAAAACAATTAAGCCCCCCAAAAAAATAAAACCATGAAAAAACTCCTGCTGATAGCCGTCCTGATCGCAGCCTGCCTCTCCGCAACCGCTTATGTCGCCTGCGTCGCAGCGCCCCTGCTGGGCAAAAACATCAAGGGCAGCGGCAAGATCGTCGCCAAAACCGTTCCGGCGCCCGATTTCGACGGCATCGAAGCCTCGCGCGCCGTGAAAGTCGTCATCTCGGACAAGGTGTCGGACATCCGCATCGAAGCCGACGACAACCTGATCGACCTGGTGGTGGTCCGGGCCGTCAAGGGCAAACTCGAAGCCACCCTCGATCAAAAGGTGAACAACATCCAGAACGGCAACGTCACGATCACCGTCCCGGCCAACGGGAAAATCCGCTCGCTCGACGCTTCGAGCGCCTCGAAGATCATCGGCGAGACGACGCTCAAAGCCGGCAAATTCAGCATAGAGGCTTCGAGCGCCGCCAAGATCAAAGCCGCGGTGGAAGCCGTCTCCTGCACCATCGAAACATCGAGCGCCTCGAAGGTCGAGGCCTCGATTGAGGCCGAAAGCTGTTCGCTCGACGCATCGAGCGCATCGAAAATCATCCTCGAAGGTTCCGCCGGGACGTTCAGGGCCGACATGAGTTCGGCATCGAAACTCAACGCCGAAAAATTCTCGGCCGTCAACGCCACGATCGACACGTCGAGCGCCGCCAGCGCTTCGATCGATTGCAGCGGAAAACTCACCGCCAGCGCATCGAGCGGCTCGTCGGTCCGCTACTCGGGCGACTGCCAAACTTCGCTGGAAAAGTCGAGCGGCGGCAGCATCCGCAAACTCTGAATTCCGAAACGACGCGACAACCATGAAAGAGGTTAAAAAATGCAGCATCTCGGGCGTGGCGTTCACGATGGACGCCGACGCTTACGAGGCCCTCGAAACCTATCTCGAAAGCCTCAAGACAACCTATAAGGACACGGCCGACGGCGCGGAGATCGTCGCCGACATCGAAGCCCGCATCGCGGAACTGATCCTCTCGGCGCAGGATAACACCCGCATCGTGGAGAAACCGCTGATCCTGAACATCATCCGGCAGATGGGCTCGGCCGAGGACATCTCCCGGGAGAGCGTCGACCGCGACCTGCACTGCGACACGCCGCGCATCCCCCGCCGGCTCTACCGCGACACGGAAAACGCCAAGCTGGGCGGCGTCTGCGCCGGAATCGGCAAATATTTCGACATCGACCCAGTGTGGGTGCGCCTCGGGCTGTTTCTGCCCCTGCTGTTCACCTGCTTCGGGTGGATTCCCTTCCTGCACTGGTTCAGCCCGATGTTCGGCAACCTGTTCGGCATCTTCCTGATCTGCTATTTCATCATGTGGTTCGCCGTTCCGGCGGCCCGTTCGGCGCGGCAGAAACTCGAAATGAACGGCGAGAAGATCACCGCACAATCCATCGGCGAGGTCACCGCGGCCACCGCCACGGCCTGCGCCGAACCCGACGCCAAGGCCAAACCGATCGTCGCCGAAGTCGTATCGGTCTTCGGCAAGGTGGTGCTGATCCTGCTGAAAATCATCGCCGGGTTCATCGTCTTCGGACTCATCATGGCGGCCTGCGCCCTGATCATCGGCATGTTCGCCCTGATCGTCGGCGGAGAGGGTTTCTTCACGCCCGCCGTCTTCGGCAACACGGTGTCGATCTGGATCGCGAGCCTGGGCATCCTGGCCACGCTCATCCCCATCATCCTGCTGATCTACGTGCTGATGTGCCTGATCGCCTCGCGCAAACCCGGCGGCAAGACCGTGCTGGCCATCTTCCTGCTGTGGCTGGCCTCGATCATCGCCGTATCGTGCGTGGCCATCCGCGAGAACGTGGGCGACAAGTTCCGGACGAAACGCAGGGTCCTCGAACAGGTGTTCCAGAGCGAAATCGTCATCGACGGCGACACCACCACCCTCGAACGCCTGCTGGAAGATTACGACGACGAAAGCGTGATCGAGGAGGGCCGCAAGACGCTCCACATCTCCGTGCCCTCGAAATCCATCGACATCACCGTCGACAAGAAGCAGGGCGAACTGCGGGTCAACGCCGACGGCCGGAAGGTCTAGTTCAAAGCCTCCGAGACCGACGACGAAGCCTCGGTGACGATCCGCCGGGAAACCGACGCCGCCGACAGCGCAAAAACGGCCCGCGGCAGCGCCGCCCGGTCCCGGTAAGCGAAGCCGGAAATCATTCGCGTTAAAATAAAAAGTTCCCGGAAATACGGGATGAGTGTTTTTTAAGAACGGGGAGGTAAAAAGTGTAAAACGCAGATAATCAAGATATATAAAATCTGTCTTTTGCACGAATTTCAGGCAGAAGAGCCTGAAAAAGTAGAATTCGACGGGAGTTTCGTTACCAAATCGTAACCCCGTCGAATTGCTTTACAATAGCATATATGCGACTGAATTACAATTTCTTGCGCAAATATACGTAATTCTTGAGAACTCAACAACCGATACCTTTGTCACATTAAAAATTGTTGAGTTATGAAAAGTACGTTCAAAGTTCTGTTTTATCTGAAAAAGGATAAAATCTCGAAAGACGGGAAAGTTCCGGTCATGGGCCGCATCACGGTCAATGGCACGCAAGCCGGTTTCAGTTGCAAGTTGAATATCGACCCGGCGCTATGGGATGAGAAAACCAATTATCTGAAATCGCAACGAAATACGCTTTCGCGCGAAATTCACCAGATGCTTGAAAACATCAAGGCTCAAATCACCAAACATTATCAGTCGATCTGCGACCGTGATGCGTATGTCACGGCCAATAAGGTCAAGAATGCTTACCATGGTTTCGGCGACCGATATAAAACGCTTATCGCAGCTTTCGACTACCATGCCGATTCTATAAAAGCGAGAATCGGACGTGACAGAGCGCAACGTACTTACGATAGGCTGATGGAAGAACGCCGTTGCCTGGTGCGGTATCTGGTTCTGAAAAAACTGGAAGATGTGACTTTGAAGGAGTTGGATGTTACGTTCATCGAAAGATATTACGCATGGATGCTCTCAGACGGACATTGCGGCAAGACAACGGCTTTCAAACGCACCCAGACGTTGAAATGTGTTTTATATGTAGCCGTTGAGCAAGGCTGTATAGACCGTCATCCCTTTCTGGCGTTCAAATGTGCTCCGGATTATAAGCCCCGCATGTTCCTGTCCGACGAAGAAATACAACGGCTTATGAATATAGAATTGCGTTATCATCGGCAGCGGGCCGTGCGGGATATGTTTATTTTCTGTTGTTTCACCGGACTGGCTTATATAGATCTGAAGAATCTGACTTACGATCATATCGTAACAACTCCGACGGGAGAACAATATATCTATAATCGCCGTCAGAAGACCGGTACGCCTTATCACATCATGTTGCTGCCCATTGCGCAAGAGCTTATCGAACGATATAGAGGATATCCGGGTAAAATCGACGAAACGCGGGTCTTTCCCGTGAAAGATCGGAAAAGTATGTGTACAACGATAAAACGTATTGCCCAAAAATGCGGCATTACCAAAAACCTATCGACGCACATCGGTCGGCATACGTTCGGAACGACGGTCACGCTGGAGAAAGGCGTACCCATCGAGACCGTTTCGGAGATGCTCGGACATAAGCAGATTACGACGACTCAGATCTACGCCAAATTAACCGCCAACAAGATGAAGGAAGACGTACGTCTTCTTACGCAGCGCATCGGCAATCTGTATGAACTCACACAGCCTACGACCCGGCTGCTTTCCAAAGAGGCTTAACCCTAAACGAACGGCGACCAGATCAGTCTGGTCGCCGTTCGTTTACTTATTCCAGGGCCGGAAGTCGCGGTAGTTTTTCTTCAGCACCTCGAAGATACCGGATTCGGGATAGAGGATTTTCCCGCCGAGCGTCGTATAGGGAATCGCTTTCGTATCCCGCAAGGTCTGCAACGTCCGTTTGCACACATGGAAGCGTCTGCAAATCTCATCTCCGGTCAGATAATGCTCCTGACCGATCGTCGGTCGCAGATGTTTTATGGCCGTTTCGATCTCGCGCGTGGTTTGCACCATCCAATCCGTCAGTTCCTTGAACTCTTCGGATCGCTTCGTAATAATGTCCGACATACTATCTGCGGATCAGAGCTTCGCGGATGACGCGTTCGATGTCGGTCTCCCGGTAATAGAATTTGGAACCTATCGTGGAATACGGGATGATTCCCCGATCGCGATAATTCTGCAAAGCCCGCTGCGAGATATGCAGTGCCTCGCATACTTCCGGCGTGCTGAGTCATTTCTCCCGTGTGGGCGGAGCTACCTTACGATACAATTCCGTTACGGCAACCGACAGGCCGCACAGACGCCTTCTCAGTTCCAAATAGGCGTCGTTTTCCATCATGGTTACTTCCATAAGTCGAATGTTTTATGAATTAGTATTTAGTATAATTTAAGCACCGGCATCGGATACCGTCGTGTTTCATTCCGTCGTTTCAAATCCGGTGCACACAGCCGGATTTGCCGTCGTGCCGAAAAGTAATCCTCCGTCAGCATCAGCTTTTCGGCTTCCGGTGTAAAGAGCATTACGCCTTTCATCGCCGCATAATACACCTCGTCATTCGCCACGACATGACGGGGCTGTAACTTCAGACGAGTCAATTCCGGCAATAATTTCCGCATGTATAGTTCATCGGGCCGCTTCGCTTCTTCCGTCGTCGCATGGAAGGATGCTTCCGGAGGCAGATCGTATTGCAGATAGAACAGGTTTTCGAGCGCCCGTCCGGGTATCGTCTTTTTCAACTCTTCGGAGATGTGATGCCTGAAACCCTCTTCGCCGTTCGTTCCGACAGCGAAACGTACGGCATGCAGCGTTCAGTCGAGCGTCAGGTAAATACTTCGTATCCGGTCTTCCCGCATATCCGTTATATTTTTATTGCGGCACGTTTGCCGCTGACAGGACGGGAATGCCGCAGCCTGCGTTCCGTTTCCCGCCTTTTGGTTACGGTGCCCGTTCCGGGCAGGGAAACATGCTGTTTTGCATCCGGCGATGACTCTTTGTATTCCGTCAGGAATCTCCCGTTCTGAATGTTGTATTCCGTGCGAAGAATACCCGCTGCGATTTCACGGGCCTGCTGCTGCAAGGCACCGTACCCGAAGTCGTGCGTCGATTGCCGGTTTCCCATACGCGCCCGGTCGCAATCCCGGAGTTTCGACGCCACCTCGGAGAAGAACTCCCGATGTCTGAAACGATGCAACCCGTCGTCGGCCACAGATGCGGCGTACCCGTTTTCCGCGATATACAACAGCGTTGCGAGATCGTGATTGCCTGACGATACCTGTGTCCGGTTCCCGGCAACGAACCTCTCGAAGTCCTCGTAGCACGGCGATATGGAATATGCTGCCGAACATACGCCTTCCGAAAGTACCGATGTCGGAATCCACGTTGATCTCGTAATACACCTCAATCAGCGGTGTTTTGTCGCCGTAGGCCCGCGTTACCTGAGCCGTTTCTTCCGGTTGTGCCTGCATGTCGGGATTTTCCACGTCTTTGTTGCAGGATGTAAACATTGCACCCGCGGAAAGGAGCAGAGTCGTAATAAATAAAGTCTTTTTCATAGTTAATAATTTTAAAATGGTGATTGTAATTTGTGATTGCACGATGCAAATCCGTATTTTATCGTTTTTACCAGTCTTTCGCCAACTCTCCGTAGTGTAAACCTCCCTGATCGTTATTTACGAGGACATTATACATATACGTTCCATCCATAGCTTCATCGCCGAATATGGCCCATAACATACCCGGAACCATGCCCCAAGACATTTCATACTCATTTTGTTGATTGGAGATAAGGTCGGCCCATACGATCGTATTGTTCGGCGCATAGCCCATCATATCCCAGATGGCCACATTCATAAAACCTTGTGCCGTCATCAGGAAATCGCTTGCCGCCGGATACCACGGCACAGCGAAGTATCCGAAATTTTCGGGTGAAAGTCCGGCGATCGGCCGGCGCGGATGGTTCGTCGTCGGGAGCATCATGCCCAAATCGGCCGCATCGCCCGGTGTGAGGTCGATTACTTCCCACGGATCGAGCAACTGGATATCCTCGCTCTCCGACATATATCCCGACCATGCATAATCGAGGTACTGTCCGACCTCGATGCCGCCCGTCGCCTCGGTGTCCCCGAAATATTCGGTCGGCTCTTCGTAATCGGCCAGCGTCAGCAGTTTGTCGGGCATGGCTTCGCGCATGGCCTTTATCAGCTTGGGATAGGAAGTCGTGTTCATCTCCGGCATTCCTTCCACCTGACCGTAACCGGCATTGCGGTCGAAGAAATTCACGCCATCCAGATCATACAACTCCAGACAGGCTTTCACCTGCGCCGTGAAGTCGGCGATCTGGCTGTCGGTCAGGTTGCAGAATCCGAGTCCCGAGCCATTTCCCTCCAGCGAAAGACAGACCTTGCGCCCCTTGTCCTGCAACGGACGGATATACTTGTCCGCATGTTCCAGCACATAGCGTATGTCAGAGTTAAGCACCAACAAGGCACGCTCCGTATCGGCCTCGTAACCTATCTGCACGATGCGCAGATTGACGATATTGCCGTAAGTCCGCTCCCAGAGCGTATTGAACGGCGGCATGGCTTCGGTTTTCTGCAATATCCAAATGTCGGCCAACAGCGGCTGGTATTCGGTCGTGTTCAGATAGAATACGTTCAGGTAATCCGTATCCAGTTCGTAGTCGCCTATATCAATCCCACGGACTTTCACGCCGTAATAGACCGCCTTGCCTCCGTCCGTAAGAGCCGCATCATTCGATGAGATCGCAATCGGCAGCAGGTATGTTCCGGCAGCCAGTCCGTCCGACTTGAACGATACCTGAATTTTGTCGGAGATACGCTCTCCCGCCGCTACGGCAATCGTACCGTTACCGGCAATGGTAACATTCCCTGCCGGGAACGGGAGTAAATCCGTACCGTACTCCTCGTTACAGGCTTCGACCAGCGATTCGTCCACGGCAGCCGTGATAGTCATCGCTCTCTCTGCCGGGCGGGTCAGCCGGCAGTAAATTCGATCTTCTGTTACTGTTGTTCCCTCCGACAGATTGACAACGGCAAATTCAGTCGGGGATTTGATGCTGCGGATTTTGACATAGGTATTCTCCAACAAATCTTTGTCGGGAAGTTCTCCGCGCTGCGATTTCACGGGATCGGTCTCGCAGGCCGTAAGGCCCGCGATGACCGCCGCGAAAAGAAGCGTCACTATTCCCTTCTTTACATTATTTATCCTTGTTTTCATAGTTTACTCCTCCGTTTCGTTAATTTTCGGAATCTCCACACCGTCGGGCCATACCAGATCGTACTCGGCTTCTCCGTCGTTATGGTAGCGCGAATAGTCCTTGATCGTATTGCCGGCTCCCTCGTTGAACTTCCAATAACCGACGAGCGTCGGGTCGCTTTCGGGATCGGCGATTTCGTACATGTTCTCCCGGATCTGCTCTTGCGTGCGGGCTACCGACCAGACACGGGCCTCGGCGATTTTGCCGTTCAGCGGGCGGTAGGCGTCGTAGGAATAGCTGATGAAGAACTGGCGGGCATCGGCCCAACCGCCGTATTTTTCTTCGTTCTCCGGCGTCGGATTATTGAGGTAACGATCGTAGAAAGCACGCATGGCCAGATTGATGCGCGTGTCGTCGCTCATCGACGCAAGCCCCATATCCTTGCCCTCGCTCTGCAACTCGCCATTGACGAAAATCCGTACCGTGCGCGTCGCCTGGTCATAAGTGCATGCGATATGGTACCATACGCCTTCGTTCAGGATCTTGCCGGCATCACGACCCGGGAACTTGCCGAAGGCCGAACCGCTGCCCGAACCGTCGAACTGCAGCTGCTGGCGCTCGAAATTCGTGTCGCCGATACGCAGAAGCAGGTAGTCCTCGACACCCATGATGGTGGAGATGCTGACGGGGTTGGCGACACCGGCCGAGTTCAGAGCCGAGGTGGCGAACTTGTCGATATAGATCAACGCCTCGTAGGTCACGGCCGTCAAGTTGTTGAGGGCCATCGCCTGCTCCGTATCCTTGTCGAGTGTCGGGAAATTGATCCAGTTGTCGGTAAGCTGCGCTGCCGTAGTGATGTTCGACGACCGTTTGATAACATACCAGACGGTCGAAGAACTGTCCAGCGTCGGAACGGACGCATTCGTGATCGTCACGGGCAGCAGATAGGTAGCATCGAGGGTCAGCGCACCTGTCTGGTCTTCGCCCTCGCCCAGCAACTCCTGCAGATGGAGCGTCACGGCATCCGAAGCGGTCTTGCCGGCCGGGATGGTTACCCGCTCGTCGGAAAGCGAATAGTATTTCGCATCGAGCATCGGCCACGAGGTGTTGTGACGGGCGTTGTAGGTATCGACGAGCGATGGATCGACTGCAATGGAGACCGTGACGTCGCCACCGGACGGATAAGCCAGCGTTGCGGAGAATGTCCGATCGAGTTCATCGAGCGTGTTTTTGATCGTTGCCGTCTGCACGTCAGTCGTTTCCGCCACGTCGAGGTAGACCACATTACCGAACTTGTGGTCGTCGGCATCATAGGACTGACAGGAGCAGAAAGCGGCCGAAGCGATCAGCCATAAGTATTTATTAATTCTTCTCATTGCTCACTATTTTGAGGGGTTCAACGTCTGGATGGCATTGCGAACAAGTTTATAGTTCATGTCCAGATCATAATAGTCATTATAAATGTCGTAGGTTCCCAGTCCGGCCAGCGGCCCGAGCGATACAACCCGCTCGGCCATTTCCGTGATAGCGGCATGTTCCTCGACATTCTCGTCATAGAGAGGAGCGCCTGCGGCAGCGGCCAGCAGCAACTTCGTAGCCGGAACGCCGGCATACCCCGTAGCGTTGAGTACCTGCATCTTCAGGTCGGTCACATTCCTGTCTCTTATACACATCTGACGCTGCCGACGACTTAATAGGTGTAGA
>ERZ1027085.1216-NODE-1216-length-9941-cov-4.103783_pt1 | contig 9941 bp, 8 predicted proteins | sample MGYA00519415_ERZ1027085 | MGnify/ENA primary metagenome ERZ1027085 (study PRJEB26926, sample SAMN06164436) | human gut metagenome | biome: ENVO:00009003; feature: ENVO:2100002; material: ENVO:00002003 | host: Homo sapiens | place: USA | collected 2012 ...
TCTACACCTATTAAGTCGTCGGCAGCGTCAGATGTGTATAAGAGACAGTTAAAGAGGTTCTTAAAAAATATGCTAAAGAGGAATGGTTTAAAGATATTATCTGCGGCTTAGGATGTGTAGGTGTACAAGAGATATTCGACGTTATTCCTACTGACATAACATTTGAAGCTACAGGAGGTACGGCTACGGTTCAGGTGGTTGTCGATGATGGAGTTGAATGGGAGTTGACACTTTAAATTAGGGAGGATAATTATGTCGAGAGAGAAAATATATAAGATGGATGATGGTTCTTGGCTTACCTCGGACAAGAAGGAAGGTGTCGGTCGTGATAAAATGAATTTCGATGCTCCATCTTGGAAAGGAAGGGAAGATAGGATCACTATCCGAATTGTGAAAAAATCCGATACTGAAAGTATGAAAGCTATTACTTTCAGGCAAAAAGGCATTAAGATCACAGAAGTCTCGGTTAGCAGGCTGGAGTTCCCTATATCTGGTGGAGATAAGCAGATCCTTATTACTACCAACGCCGCTTCTATCAATGCCCTTATTACGGGTGAGAAAGATATAAAGGGTGTCATAAAAGCATTTACTACCGCTTCCGGTCTTAATATTGACGTCAATGATATTAGGCTTGATTATGGTTTCCCTGGTGATCCGGGTCTTGAAGACACGTTCCAGGTTTCGATGATTGTTTCCATGCCTGGCAATGAGGATGGGAATGAAGTTAATGAGAACATAACTATAAATGGTGTGCTGATTCCTATTTATCAGCCCGGAAAGGTCGTTCCTTACATTAAATTGGATAAGGAATTTGAACAAATTGAGGGTGATGAAACAAGCACGCAGTTAAGTATAGAAAGTAATATAAAAGATTATGTTATTGAAATAGTTGAATGCGAGTCTGTGGATAAGGAGGAGATTCACCTGGACAAGGATGTTGTTGATCTTGATTCAGATGGATCACCGGAGGTAATCAACGTAAGTACAAATCCTGAAAATTTAAGATGGAGGATTAGGAATGAAAGTAGATAATTGTTGGGCGAACATAGATAAGAAAGAAGGCGGTCTTAACAGTAAGGTTAATATTTACTTTGATGAAAATGATACTGGTGCCAACAGAAGTGTCAAGATAAGGGTGTCTTCCAGGGACGGTAGCGTATCTGAAGAATGTACGTTAGTTCATAAAAAAAAAGAACAGGTAGTTTATAGAAATAAAAGACAATCGGCTCTTTTCACAAAAGAAGGATGTAATCCTGAGACAGAGAAAGGGGAAGAGCTTGAGTATGTTGTTGAGGCCGGAAAATACACGTCTGTCATATCTCAGTCTGATGCTGATGACAAGGCTATGAAAGACATTGAACAAAATGGTCAGAACTGGGTTAATGAGCATGGTCGTTGTATAACCATATTATGGTACAATGTCAAGAAATCAAAGTCGTTTAGAAAGAACGATTGCGATCCTGATACCGAAGAAGGAAGTTTGGTTACGATGACAATCGAAGCCGGGCAATTTTCTTCTACCATAAGCCAAGAAGATGCCGACCGTAAGGCTGAAGCTGAGTTGAATGCCAAAGGTCAAGACTATGCTAATTCTCATGGTGCTTGCAATACCATAAAATGGTACAACGACAGGAAATCCAAGATGTTCCAAAAGACAGATTGTGAGGTGACTGAAGTTGGATCTATGGTAGAGTACGTTGTAGAAGCCAGCCGCTTCTCTTCTTCTGTTTCTAAGGAGGATGCTAATCAGAAGGCTTTGGATGCCTTGGAAGCTGAAGGTCCAGGTTATGCTAATGAGCATGGTACATGTGAAACAAATTTATGGTATAACGTAGAGAAGTCAAAAGTATTTTATAAAAATGACTGTGAAGATGGATTTATCGGAGCACCTTATACTTACACAGTAGAAGCCGGTAAATACACATCAGACGTAAGTCAAGAAGATGCTGATAAGAAAGCTCTTGATGATATAGAGAGAAACGGCCAAGAACAAGCCAACCTTAATGGTGAATGCATTGAGGATCCTAATTATTTTATAGGAAAGGCTTCGGCTCGTGTTCAGAAAAATGATTGCGATGCCGAATCTCAGACCGGAAGCTTCGTTGATTTGACTGAAAAGGATCTTGCAGGATATCCAGATGCTTTTGTGTCAAGGGAAAGCCAGGAGGCAGCTAATGCGCTGGCTGAGGCCGCTATGGAAGAACAGAAACAAGATCTTGCAAATAAGAAAGGTACTTGCATAGATAAAAACCAATTTGTTGGTGTATATAGCAAGGTATTCACAAAAGACAATTGTGAAGGAGAAGGCGTAGGTTCGCAGGTAACGGTAGACCAAGACGATGTAACTGGTGGTCCTTTTACTTCATACGAAAGCCAGGAGGCGGCTAACGCGCTCGCTCAGGCTGCCGTCGAGCAGCAGGGCCAGGCCATAGCCAACCGGGACGGCCATTGTACGTGGACTGGTAAATACAGTGAAGAATTTACTAAAAACGATTGCGATGAAGGCCAGGTGGGGTCTAAGATTACCGTAACCGAACAAGATGTTGTTGGTGCTCCTTTCACATCTACCGTAAGTCAAGATGATGCCAATAACAAGGCTCAAGCTGCTGTCAAAGAACAAGGACAGGCTATTGCTAACAGTAAGGGTAATTGTGAGAATATGACGGTCTATGCCGGTCATTACAGTAAGAGATTCGTTCCAGAATGCGAGGCTTGTCATAAAGGTGTAGAGATGGAGGTTACGGCTGAGATGGTAAATGGAAGCCCTGTTACATCAACAGAAAGCCAGGATGCAGCAGACGCAGAAGCTCGTAGGATCGTAGAAGAAGGGGGTCAGGCTTATGCTAATAAAAACGGTAACTGTACACCATTAAGCACCGATCCTGTATGGGAGGACGTAGAACCGGAAGAACTTAGATGTAATGAAGGTAAGTCTCAGAAAAAACAGCGTGATACCAATGAATGTTCTGAAACTCACAATCAGGAACGTTGGGTAGATGGCGGAAATAAGGTTTGTAGTTGGACCGGTCATTATACAGAAACGTTCCAGAAAAACGATTGTGAGATACCGGATTCAGGAACGGAAGTAGGGGTAAGTGAAGCTGATGTTGAGGGCAATCCTTTTATTTCTTTCGTAAGTCAAGAAGATGCTGATAATAAGGCTAAGGAAGCTGTTAAGGCTCAAGGACAGAATATTGCTAACCAAAAAGGTAAATGTAGGTTTGTAGGCGTATATAGTAAGGAATTTACGAAAGACAATTGCGGATCATGTCAGCATGGTGTTCCGATGAGCGTAACACAAGACATGGTAGGTGGACCGTTCTATTCTAATGAAAGCCAGGAAGAGGCAAATAGATTAGCTCAGGAAGCCGTAGAAGCCCAAGGTCAGGCTTATGTTAACAAGAACGGGACATGCGAAATGGACAACACCGATCCTGTATGGGAAGATTCGGAACCACTTGAAACCAAATGCGAAGGTGGTAAATCCTATAAAAAACAGGTTAATACCAACGAATGCTATGGTGGAGCAGATGAACGCTGGGTAGAAGGTGGAGATAAGGTATGTGCCTGGACCGGAACATATAGCAAGGAATTTACAAAACAGTGTGCTGACGGCGGTGTAGGATCTAAGGTTACCATAGATCAAGATGATGTAACCGGCGGTCCTTTTACGTCTACCGTAAGTCAGGAAGACGCAAATAGCAAGGCTCAGGCTGCCGTCGAACAGCAGGGACAGGCTCTTGCTGACGCGCAGGGAACTTGTACCTGGACCGGTAAGGCAAGTAAGGTCTTCACCAGAAACAATTGCGGAAGCTGCCAGCATGGTTCGTCTGTTACCGTAACCCAAGATCAAGTAGGTGGTCCATTTACATCCAATATCAGTCAAGCTGATGCTAATAAGAAGGCTCAAGATGCTGTAAATTCCCAAGGTCAGGCAGTAGCTAACAAAAACGGTGATTGCGTAGCTGATAGCACAACTCCTTCTTGGTCGGATACCGGAAGCACCCGTTGCGACGGTTGCACGTCTCAGAAACAACAACGTGACACCAATCCATGTTCTTCTTCTTACAACAACACAAGGTGGGTTAATGGAGGTGGAGAATCTTGTACAGACTGGTCTTATTACGGAACAGGAGACTGCGTAGGTCATACTCAGTACAATGCTTATCGTGATAGTTGCTCTGGTAGCGTAGATCGTCAATATTCTGTAAATTGTAGGAATTGTTGTAATTGTGGATCTTACGGTTCTTGGCAAGAAGCTGGATGTGGAAGCAATAGCAACAGCAATAAGGTAAAATACGTTCGTTACGATGATTGTGGAAATCAAGATGTAAAATACGAGCTTGAAGTTGGAAAATGTGGATATGCTCCATACGAATTTCAGTTCCATGATGGAAGAACGAGCAAGTCGAGGTCTGTAACTGGAGAATCTCAGAATATTGAAGAAGTTATCATAAGTACCAAGAGTAATTCATATATAAGTTATTCTGTAAAGTCAAAACCTTCTTGGTGTTCTGTTGATTACAGAGACCAGACATCTGAAAGCATGAAGGCTGTGGTGACGTTATCTGCCAATACAACATCTTCTTCCAGATCCGGTGATATTGTTTTTGTTCAAAATGAATCTGGAAAGACAATTACTCTTAGTATTTCACAGGCAAGACAAATGCTGTATAAGTTCACATTCTCTGATGATACTACTTCAGATAAATCTTTATCTGTCCAAGCTGCATCTAATGATGCTCAATATACAATCAAAAGTACATTGAATGGTTCTTATCATGGATTTAGTACCACATCTAAACCGTCTTGGGTTACGACTGAATATAGAAATCAGACCTCGGATAGTATGGTTTGTGTTATTAAGATAACTGCTAACACAAGTACATCTTCTTCTCGTACTGGATCTATTTTGCTTACTCAAAATGACAGTGGTAAGACATTGAGAATAAATGTTACACAAGCTGCGGCAGAAAAGCCTCTTGTTACTGTCTCTTTAATAGGTGACAGTTCTCGTCAACAACAATCTGCTACTATGAACAAGAAGGGATGTAATTACAGTTGTCCGAGCGGAAATGCTATAATGGCCATGTACATGGAAGGGGATGAAAACGGAAAGTTCCAATTCTGGTATGCGCCATTGATACCTGAAGGAGGTCAAAGCGGTGTGAGTGTAACTTACGGAGGAGAGACTCAAACAGTAACAGCAAGTACGAAGGACGGAACACGTCTTAATGTTCCTGCCGGATCTGTTGTTACTGGTATTTACTGTACGAATGTCGAGAATGGCTATTTCGCATTGAAATACAGACCTGTTTATATAAACGGAGAGCCTGTTTCTACTCCTTCTGCTTGTGGTGGATCATCTGATACTTGCAACACTAAAAGCTGTGGATGCTGGGTAAGATGTAGCTTTAATCCATTTACGGGCATGGCTATGGAAGGTGATGAAAACGGATGTGTTTATAGTTTCTGGGGTAAACCAACCGCATCTGTTAGGTTGTGATAAGCATATTAGGGGGTAATTAATTTAATTGCCCCTTTTGCTGTATTTCATTTTGGTTATTAGAACAAAAATGATTAATATTGCACATCATTCAATTTTAAATTTTTAGTATCATGGCTTGTAAAAAGAAAGCTCGTCAGGGTGGTGAAGTCGATAAGAAAGACAAACCTAAAATGCGCCAAGGCGGTAGTGTTGGAGGCAAGATGAAAAGAAAGAAGACGAGCACTAAAAAGTGATTGAAAACCAGGGGAAGGTGCTGATCGCCTTCCCCATTTTAGTAACATAACAACAACATATTATGAGCAACAATTTTATTAGTAAAGGGCAAGGGAATGTCTGTGTGACGTTTGTGAAGTATTATCCTGTGTTGATGCAGGTTATTATGTTAGCCAGCATTTTTGATGAGTTTTATCCTTTTAGTATCACTAATTGGCTGTATCCGATATTAGGTCATTCTCTATCATGGGACCTATTTCTCTTGGCTTTTTCAAGAATGTTCAGGTTTTGTATATGGCATAGGTTATTGATCTATAGCATGATTTTTAATATCTGTGTAGAATGGGTTACGGTTAATATTGAGATGCCTATTGAACACAATATCGTAGTGTGGTCTGTTATGGCTGTTACTCTTTTGATAATCATTGCCTCTATTGTTTTAAGATTTAAAACAGGATGTTTTGAAAATGAAAGAAATTCTGACAGAGACGCTGCGTAAAAGCGGTGCGGCGGTATGCGATAAGATAAAGGAGATGTTTTTAAGCGGGGAATGCGATCATCTCACAGCCAACGATCTTGAGACATGGACGCAGCTTGCTAATCCGGCTAAGTACTATACCGGAGAAGAGGCTGTTTCTTATCTTAATGTAACTTCTAAAAGATTTTATGAATATCGGAAGGCGAAGTTAGTTCCTGATCCGGTTAAGATAAAGGGATTCCCTAAACCTTTATATACGAAAGTTATGTTGGATGAGGCTATAAAAACCATATCCGGCATGAGTGAAAGAGATATTTATATGAGGATCTTGAATGCTAAATCAAGAGAATCAAGAGCAAAAGAAAGGAGGGGAGCATGATCACTAATGGTGAATTTGTATCAAGAGTCGTAAACGGTATTCATGCCCTTGACAAAGATTCGCATGTTAGTCGGAGATGGATATTGAATATCGGTAGAACTAAAGCCGAATCTTATACAGCCCAGAGGTGGGATGACGGGACGTTACTTGGCGACCACCGGCTCCTAACTTACGTTACTTGCCTGGAGATGATTGAAGTTGATAAAATAGTTTGCTGCGATGCCGAATTTGCGTTATGTAATACACTTATGCGGTCAAAGCATAAACTTCCAGGACTCCTTTATTCTGCCCTTAGACCGGCTATTACCAAGGTGACTAACGTAGATAACACCATATTTTTTAAGTTCGCTGAAATAAAGTCGTATCGTAATGAACAAAAAAGACCGTATGCTAAATACGTTAAAGAACGGCGTCCTTTTTATTATGTAGAAAACGACTATATTTATATACCGGATTTTCATATAGAGCTTATTAACGTAGAGTTCTTTACAACAAGAAGAAAGAAGGCGCTGGAGTTAATGGCCTGCGATCCTACACCTAAAGGGTGTGAGTCTGAATGGGAATACGAATTTATTTGCCCTATTAAATTGATCGAATATGTAGTGGCAGAGACGATAAAGGAAGTAGCGTTCAGGCTACAGATTCCTGTCGATGAAAATCCGAATCTTGATTCCAATCAGAAAAGTCAAATTGTTCAATAACAAAATATTATTTATCTTTATTTGGGTCTTAGTTGTGAAACCAAGACCCATTTTTATATAACTTAGTGACATGAAAAGAACATCAATACAATCACCGTATTTTGCAGCTTACTACCATCGTCTTATGAAGAGAAAGAATGGTTTTAAGAAAGGCATGATAAGAGACAGAGGGGAGGTTTTAAGGCTGTTGTCTATTATATGGAAAACCGTATCAGAACATTATGTGGAAGCTGATGCCGGTGTTTACGTAGATAACGTAGGATACTTATGCCATGTACTTATACCGGGGCAGCGCTTTGCCGTCAGGCGGGACCTGGACATCGTGAGCAGGCTCGGAACCAACGGCTACCTCTACAACCACCTGGCTATGGATTTCGCAGACTCTAAAAGATATTACCATTTTGTAATACAAGATAGCTTGAAAAAGAAGTTAAGGGTTAAAATGAATAAAGGACGAAGATACCGATTTATGTATAATGAAATACTTGCTAAAAGAAGAGTGTTTAAAGATTTCCAGATTAAGAGAGTTTTCGAAGATCGAGAACTCAATCATAGGAACATGTAAAAAAATATAGCGATTACCCTTTATTGATATAGGTTAATCGCTATATTTGCATATCCGTCTACCTTCTCAGGCTGGCGGATATAAAAAGTAAAATTCCTATTATGGGAACAAATGTAAGCAATTTTCAAAACAATGCGAAGAACAGTAACATTATTTTGACGTCGGAATCCAACGAAATGGAATTTAGCAAAGAGGTTAAAACCGTATCATCTTTCAAAAATTCAGATTTTGGAGAGCTAAAAATTATTATTATTGACGAAGAACCGTATTTTATAGGATCTCCTATAGCTTCATTTTTAGGGTACACTAATCCGAGAAAAGCGATAAGGGATCACGTTGATGAAGATGATAGACTAATAATGAAAGTACCTGATACTCAAGGGTGGAACGAAACGTTCCGTCCCTACACTCCAAACACTAAAATACTGATAATCAATGAGTCTGGACTGTATAGCCTAATTTTTGGATCAAAGATGGATTTTGCTAAAAAATTCAAGAAATGGGTAACATCTGAAGTCCTACCCTCTATAAGAAAAACCGGTTCCTATTCTATAACACCGAAAGACTATCCATCTGCATTAAGAGCATTAGCTGATGAGATTGATGCTAAGAATAGAGCCATAGCCGAGAGAGCACAAGCAGAGGCGGAGAGACAGCAGGCGATTAAGACCATAGAAGAGCAGCGTCCCGATGTGGAGTTTGCAGAGTCATTTAAGAAGGTTGATCATGAAAATATGTGGCTAATCAGAGATGTGGCGAAGAAGCTTGAGCAGAATGGAATCATCATCGCAGAAAAGAATCTTCGTTTGTTTCTTGAGGAAGTCAAGTTCATGTTCAGAAATGGGCAGGGTAGATGGGAGCTGTACAGTGATATTGTCAAAAATAAGTTTGGTGTTTACAGATCATATTTTGTTGACAAATATTCCGGGGAAAGAGTTAATCAGCAAACCATCTACATGACAGGAGCCGGATATGAAGTTACACTTAATGGTATAAAAGGGAAATGTAGAAATACGTTTCTAAACTATGGCAAGTTTGAAGGCCATAACTTTTGAATCTTCAAAATAGGGTGTTAGTTATATTATTCATATCTTTGTGGAGGTCAGGTTTGTTTCCTGTCCTCCATTTTTTTTAAGAGATGACAGTCGAAAATTATATCATAGAGTTAAAATCGTCTTTAAGATCATTTGACAAGCGTGATCTGATAGATGAGGTATCCATCTACAAATGGGTAGAAATTGCCCTGAAGAAGTTTGGAGGCGATATTACTATGCGCAAAGAAGCGGTAGTGGATGTCAAGCGAGGGCAGGCCCGTATGCCTGGTGATTACTTTGATCTTATTCTGGCTTTTAAATGCGATTTTAAAGGATATGAGGTGCCGGAAGGTGATACGGTGATACCAGAACTTCAAAATACAATAGCCTGGAAAGAACGTACCGAAAGAAGTTATAGGTGGTGTTCTTGCGATGAATGTTGTAAAGACGAATGCGAGAAAGTGATAGTTGAAAAATTTTATATCAATGTTCATGATCGCGATCATGAAGTTCGTTGCTATTATGACCGGCCGGTAATGTTAGGTCTTGCTAAGCCTATGCTTCGTGATTCTTGTTTGAGTAGATGCCGGAATAAAGCAATAAAGGATAGTCCGTATGAGATAAATATCGTAAACGGATTCCTGTATGCTAATTTCGATGGACCTATTTACATGCAGTATCGGTCTCTTCCCTTTGACGGAGAATCTAATATAATTATACCAGATACGCCTCAAGGCCTGGTTTTGGATTATGTAGATAATTTTGTAAAGATGAGATTCTTTGAGGAACTGATGTATAATGGAGAAGCACAAGGTGCTGCCGATTTATTTAAGTTGTATGCACAGCAAGATTTGGTTAAGCTGAAAAATGCTAAGACCGAACTTAAGATGATGGGTATGACATTGAAAGGCATGTACGAACCTCTTAGACGGCGCCGTGCTGAGTTTGAGATATATACTAAGGCGTATCCAGTTATTGACGATATACTTAAAATGGTATGATTGAGGTAGTTTTATTTATATACTTGTCTGGCGTTATTGCATCTATGATTGTTTGGTCAAT
>ERZ1027085.1219-NODE-1219-length-9928-cov-13.627165_pt1 | contig 9928 bp, 8 predicted proteins | sample MGYA00519415_ERZ1027085 | MGnify/ENA primary metagenome ERZ1027085 (study PRJEB26926, sample SAMN06164436) | human gut metagenome | biome: ENVO:00009003; feature: ENVO:2100002; material: ENVO:00002003 | host: Homo sapiens | place: USA | collected 2012 ...
ATCTCACGCCATTCTTCGGGATCGTTATTGCCTTGCGTCATGACCACTGCAATCTTTTCCGTCCACGCTGGGCGCAGCTCAAGAATGCGCTTATAAATCTTCATTGCTATGGGACGCGAATAAGCAACGATCATCGCCTTGCCGGTCAGGATATTCTCACGGTAATTCTCGTAATGATCAAGAATGTCATTTACCAAGGAATTGATCGTCTGGTCGGCACCGAGGATTGCTTCCATCTGACCAAGTTCCTTTTTGCTCTTTTCAATGACATACGGATCGGCGTTGTCGGCCATAATGTCATACTCATTATCGATCAGATGGAGGGTGTTCTCGTCGAGTTTCAGGTGAATCACACGGCTCTCGTAGTAGACGGGTCTGGTCGCGCCATCTTCAACTGCCTGTGTCATATCATAGATGTCGATGTAATCACCGAAGACCTCTCGTGTACTGCGGTCTTTTGTGGAGATCGGTGTTCCGGTGAATCCAATGTAGGTCGCATTAGGAAGCGTGTCTCTTATAATGCGGGCAGTGCCGATAACGGTTTTCGCCTCGACTTCGCCGTTGTCCTTCTGCTTGACCACAACCTTCTCATTGAGACCATATTGCCCACGATGAGCTTCATCAGCCATCACGATAATGTTCCGACGCTCCGAAAGAGCTTCGTTGCTTTCTTCAAACTTCTGCATGGTCGTGAAGATTATGCCGTTTGCCTGTCTGTTTGCAAGCAGTTCTTTCAGATTCTTGCGGCTCTCAGCGTGCTGCGGCGTTTGCCGGAGAAAGTCCTTGCAGCGGGCGAATTGTCCGTAAAGCTGGTCGTCCAGATCGTTACGGTCGGTAATGACAACGATAGTGGGACTTTCTAACGCTTCTTGCAGATAATGTGCATAGAAGACCATAGACAGCGATTTTCCGCTGCCCTGTGTATGCCAGAAGACACCGCCCTTGCCGTCTGTCACAGTCGCGTGCTTCGTAGACTCAATCGCCTTTTTGACTGCAAAATACTGATGATACCCAGCGAGTATTTTGAATGTATTCTGTCCATCCACATTAAAGCAGATGAAGTTCTTCACGATGTCAAGGAAGCGGTTCTTCTCAAATAGTCCTACAAAGAATGTGTCAAACGAAGCGTGTTGCGTATTCTCGTAGCTTCCATCGGTTGTTTTCCACTCCATAAAGCGGTCTTCACCGGAAGTAATTGTGCCAGCCTTTGAGGTTGTTAAGTCGCTCATGACACATACCGCATTATAAATGAACATAGAGGGGATCTCATACATATAGTTCCGGAGCTGACGGTATGCTGCGGATGCGTCGGTTTCTTCACGGGACGGAGACTTTAACTCCACAATGACAAGTGGGAGACCATTGACAAAGAGAATCACATCCGGTCTTTTTTCGGAGTTCTCAATGAAAGTCCACTGATTCGCAACCGTGAACTCGTTACTGGCAGGATTTTTGAAGTCTACAAGGTAGACAAGGGTAGAGCGTTCTTCTCCCTTGTCAAAATATTTTACCGGGACTCCGTTTTGGAGGTAGTCCATAAAGACCATGTTTTTCTGCAAAAGCGTTCCGGTTTCAAAGTTCTTGAGCTTATAGATTGCCTCCGTCAGCGCGTCCATAGGCAGGCTCTTGTTGATCCGCTGCAAGGAAGGTAGCAGAACATCCTCATAAAGCGGCGAGTGATAATCGCGCTCCACATCCGGACCGTAGACATAGTTATAGCCCAGTTCTTCATTGAGAAGCTGCAAGACGGCGTTCTCATAATTTGATTCAGTAAAATACCCTGCCATAGTTTGTCACTCCCTTTTACGCCAGACTTGCCCCGAACTGATCCAGCGTGTTTTCTGCGTCTCTGTCAGTGACGGGCTTGTTCATAGCCTTTTCAATTAGATTGAGAAGGCTTTTTGCTCTGTCGATGAAATAACCATTGAAGTCATCTGCCTTCAATTCCGCATAGTTGATAAAATGCGATTCAACCCTTTCTTGCAGCTCATCTTCGGTCAGTCCATCAACCTTCTTTAGAATTGCCCCCAGATACTCACTCGGCGCATTTCCGCCAATCGAGCGGTTGGTGGCTGGAAGAATCGGGGTCTTGTTAATGATGGAATTATACCGTTCGCGCTTGATGCCCATTTTCTCGCAATATGCTTCGGGGAATATATGGTGAATATCCGGAGACTCAAGCATACTGTTTACAATGTCAATCGTCGTGTTGTTCATAAAGTCACGACACTTCTCCTTGTAAAGAAGAGCCATTATACCTTTATATGCCGCGCTCAAGCGAGTTTGAAGGGTTAGCAGCCGCGTAGAAGAAAAGACTGCGCTGTTAATCGTGTGCATTGCATTCGGACGTCCATTGACCTCTTCAACCATGTCCTCAATGTCATAGGCATAGCGGGTTTCGTTCGCACCGCCATACATCTCACCCAAAATCCCGCACCAATACCACCGAGAAAGAGTTTTGATTGTGTTTGGCTCATTGCATTTGGATTTTCCGAGAACAGCGCAGATTGCCGCAAGTGGAATCAACTGCGTTGTATAGGGCAAATCTCTTTGACGGAAAACGCACTGATCACGAAGAAGAAACTCCTTTGCGATTTTGAACCCAGACAGCACTGCATCCCGGTTCGCTATGTACGATTCATAAGGAAGTCCCAGAACATCTTTCTTTTTGCAGGAGATTGTGTTTGTCTTTCCAGACTGCTTGTTCAAATAGCTTGTATAGAGACAAACCGTTGTCAGGAAGGTAGTCTCATCAATCCCATCGAACAGGTCTGTTCTCAGCGTGTCACCGAAACCGCAAATTGTATTACGACACTGCACCCAGTCTTTTCTCAGGTCAAAGTCTCTTGTGGCATAAGTTGCGGTAACAAGCTCAAACACCGTGAGAGGAACACCGCCAGTATTGACGTTCTCAAACACCTTGCACACTGCCTCTCGCGGCGTGGACTTGTCCAGTGTAATCACAGGCAGCTTATACCCGGAAATTGTATTCAGCACATCCGCTTGGAAACGCTTGAACTCGTCCATTGCTTCCGGCTTCATTCCGTAGTGCGTCATGTAGCCCATGAACCAGTCCATAACTGCGTTGCTGTCGAATACGATATTGACCGGAAACAGCTTGTTCTCGTATTCATATTCTCTGGTGGAGAGATCGAGCTTCACATCCCGGTCAAAGTTCTCTTTAATCTTGCGGTCTTCGGGGATGGAGAGGACAGCATCAAAACGATCCTCATCATCGTCGAGGCACTTCTCCATTGAGAGATAGTAATAACGCTTAATAGCCTTGCCTTTTTCTGTTTTGGTCGAGACCGGCTCTTTAGAGGATGTTGCCTGATAAATTGAAGTAAGCCGCTGCTGACCATCGAGAATCAAATGCTCCGGTTTCACAGAAACGCCTTTTACGCCCGTAATTGTACGGTATTTGAATTGGATGTCCGGATTGCCGTATTGCAGCCGCATGATGGCACCCATAGGATAACCCTGTGATAAGCTGGCGATAATGCCCCTAATTCGGTTATCATCCCAAGTCCAGTCACGCTGAAACTCCGGCAACTGCATTGAGCCGGACTTAACCTCCGCTAAAAGCTGACTGAGGTTTGTATCAAGAGATTGCGGGGAAATAATCACGTCTGCGCCTCCTTCATTGGCTTTTATTGATCGGACGAACTCATTCTGCTCTCCAAATCCGAAATATCGCTGCGGATGGAAGAGATGTCTGATTCAATATCGTCAATCCGCTCGGATAAAGACTCCTGCTGACTCTGAATGTACTCTATCTGTGAGTATAAGCCGCGCACTGCCAGAATCAGTTCTACCATCAGCCCTTTGTCATCAAGGGAGAGAAGGCGATCTTTTTCAGCCTGTATCTTTTCCGCCTCATGTTGAAGCCGCTCTTTCTCACGAACCGCTTCTGCTGCGGCTTTCTCAAGACGAACCCGTTCCTTTTCAAGACGCTTTTTCTGGCGCTCGTCTTTGCTTCTTTTCAAGCTCTCCTGAACTTTATCAAACATGGTACAACCTCCAAATCAGGTAAACGATAATTTAGCTGCTTAGAGGTGGACGGCAGAGACATCGATCTCGCCAGACATAAGCTTCGGCAGCAAACTATCTCTCAATTTCGCAAGCGATTGATTCTGCTCTTCCAAAGTACGTTGCTGTGCAAAGATAGGTGCGCAAAAGTCGCTGAATTTGGCAAGAATTTCAGCGTCAGGAATAACCGCCGGGACATTTTTCATAGTGCTGCCAGATACTTCTTTGAATGTTGACCCGGATGCCATGCCTTCAATAACCGGGAGAGTGTTTTTCAAGAAGAAGTAAACAAATGGTGTTCCAATTTCCGGCTTAGGCACAACCGATTTGAAACCTTGATTTGTTGTTACTTCACCAGCGGCGATAGCAATATAACCTATTGGCGCACGAGATGAGAACAACACTGTTCCTTCTGGCATGATTGCTGCGCTGCTGTTCTTCAAACCGAGTTCAGTTATGTCATTCTCACCATGAGAAATGAACTTCGACTCGTTGATAGATAAATCTTTCGGGGTTATCCATGCTATACCGGACTCCGTGTAATACTCAGGTTTAGCTTTTGAAGGTGTACTGCCTCCAACAACAGTACCAAGATCGCTAATTGTTCCGGTAGTCCATTCTGGACTGGCATTATCAACAAATAATTCTTGAAAATAGGAATGTGCTTGCTGCTCTAAATTATCGTTTATCTCGGTGTTGGTCTTGATTTTTTCATCGAGCATAGACAATGTACTCGCAATTATCCTTTGCGTTTCTATATCAGGCAGAGACACGGTTTCCTTGTGAACGGTATTCCGGTTTATTCCCGGCACAGCGCTTGCCGAAGTGAACTTTGACCACTCAAGTGTTTTCAGAAAATAATAAATGAATTTCGCGTCATTACCATGAAAATCCTCAACAAATAATGTTGTGTTTAGCGGCCAGAAATCTTCTGCTGCATAAAACACCTCACCGATTGTTCCATATCGTCCTGTGATAACACCGGGAGCATTAACCATTGCTGTTGAATGAGTTCCTGTGATACCCGATGATGAGAAAATAGGCACTTGTCCGTCTTCGCGCTTCTGTTGCGGAAGATCAAAACCTCTCTTGAGCGTTATAAAATTACCGAGTTCACCGTTTCTCCAATTTCCCAAGTGATTCACCATCCTATCCGATGTATTTTCTGTGTGCCAGCTTCACGTTCTGTTGCTTCACCATCGCATAGTGCATGGTGGTGTCGATTTTCTGATGCCCTAAGAGCTGCTGGACTTGCTCTATGGGCATTCCTTTGTCTATGGCAGTAGTAGCCAGTGTACGCCTGAACTTGTGAGGATGAACCTTCGGGATATTCAGACGATTTCCCAGTTCCCGAAGCCGTGTCTCCACTCCGCCGATCATCAATCGGTCAAAGGGCGCTTTCAGTGAAACAAACAAAGCCGAGTTTTCATCCGTCCTGCCCTCAAGGTAGTTTTGAAGGTGGATCTTCGTCCTTGCGTCGAAGTAGACCAATCGTTCTTTATTACCCTTGCCAATAACCACACATTCGCGCTCATTGAAGTTGATGTCTTCGCGGTTTAGTGTGACCAGCTCACCAACACGCATTCCAGAGGAAGCCAGAAGATCAATCATCGCCAGGTCTCGTGCCGTTTTGCAGTTGTCACGCATCAGCTCTAACGCTTCATCAGTGTAGGTGTCCTTGACTACCTTTGCCGTCTTGACTTTATGAATCCGGCGTACCGGGCTTTTCACAATGAAATCCTCATCTTCAAGCCATGAGAAGAAGCTGGACAGGATCCGGCGGATGTTGTCTATGGTCACTTTGCTCGACCTACGCTGAACTTGATAGCTTGTCAGATAGCGGCGCAAATCATCTGTGGTGATCTGTCGCACAGCCTTTCCAACTCTGGAAATCAGAGCCTCAATCGTCTTCCGGTAGTAGCTCAGGGTTTTCTCTGAGCAGCCTTCAATCCGTTTTGCCGTGATAAATGCTTCGACTGCATCTGTTTCGTCTGCTGGAATTGAGCCACTATCATAGCTGATCGTTGCCCCTTCCAATGTCTCAGCCATTGCGTCCCGAAGGTGCAGAAGTTGTTCGTTGTTGAGATACGGCAGCATTTTTCGCTGTATCTCCGTGATGAGTTGTTCTGTCATTGTCGTGTCTCCTTTCGAGGTAAGAGAACGACATTCAGTGGCAGTCCCTTTTGTAAAACTCTCGCCACTGGTGAGAGTTATTCAGACGGTAAACGATAATTTATATGAGATGGTCAACGCTTATTACACATCGCTTTTTAAGGATGTTGAATGCGAAATGACCACCATCGGCAACTATGCCGAGCGCATATACAGTGGTGGAACTCCAACAACATCAAACGCTGCATATTGGGATGGCGCGTTCGGTTGGTTTTCATCCGGCGAGACACGAAATCGTTTTGTGATCTCAACAGAGAAGACCATTACGCAAGCTGGTATTGACAATTCTTCTACCAAACTTGCGGTGAAGCACGATATTGTCATGGCATCTGCCGGTCAAGGCTTTACGAGAGGTCAGACATCCATGCTCTTGATTGATACCTATGTCAATCAGTCCGTAATCGTCATTCATGCCGAGAGGAACGTCCTGCCGTATCTGTTTTGGAACTTGGCAAACCGGTATGAAGAACTTCGCGCAATCTCAGACTCAAGTAGTATTCGAGGTAGTTTGACAACAAAAATGATCGCCACATTTGAAATTCCTCTCGCAAATGAGGAATCACTTCAAGCATTTGCTGATTTTTCTTGGTCTGTTATACCTCAAATCGAGAATAACCTTCTCGAAAATGAGCGTTTGGCTGCGCTGCGAGACAACTTATTGCCGAAGCTCATGTCCGGCGAGATCGATGTTTCCAACATCCAGCTCTAAGCCGCTAAATTATCGTTTATCTCCGTGTTAGCTTGAATTTTACTGTCTATTGCAGTCAGCACAGAAATAATAGACTGCTGCTTTTCAAGTGATGGATATGAAACCATCATTCGCTTGAAGTCCTTTAGAATAATACGCGGAATCGCTGATCCGGAACCATAGTTGTCTTTGACGTCCTGCCTAAATGATGGTGTACGCAAGACATAGTAAAGGAAGTCAGGCAGTATCTTTGATTTATCGCACCGTAGAATAGCGATAGATGAGAGCAATGCTGGCTTTTCCCTTTGGCGATAGATTATTATATCTTCAAAGAAACGCGCCCCATCTTTTCCTACCAGAATGTCATCCATTTGGGGGACGCAACCGTTTCTCTTGAGTGTTTCATAATCATCATTGCTAATCATCCGACATGATGCGAAATCAAAACCATAGTCCGTGAAATCCTTGACGGAAACCATATACTTCCCGTCATTCACACTTTTAGGGCTTGAATGAGAACCGTCTGTGACAAGAACGCACACATCGTTAATCGTTGAATGATTCCACTCAGATGTCATATCCAATCGCCCCCAGTCGTTCTTTGATCTGAGCCTCAAGCTCATGAGACTTAGTGAAAAGCTCAGACAGTTCAGAAGTCAGGCGTCCCATTTTCTCTTCAAACGGCTCACCGTCATCTTCTTGTTCCTCAATGCCAACATAGCGTCCCGGCGTAAGAATGTAGTCCTGCTTTGCAATGTCCTGTGTAGTGACAACAGCACAGAAGCCCTTTTCATCTTCAAGCGTTCCTTCAACGAATGCGTTGTAGGTGTCGGCAATTTTCTTGATGTCTACATCCGTCAGCTCGCGCAGTTTCCGCGTAACCATAGTGCCGAGTTTCCGTGCGTCGATGAATAGCGTCTTGCCTTTCTGCTTCTTGTTCTTTGCAAGGAACCAGAGCGACACCGGAATCTGCGTCGTGTAGAATAGCTGCGTCGGCATTGCAACGATACAGTCCACAAGATCAGCGTTGATAATGTTTTTGCGAATTTCGCCTTCACCGCCGGACTGCGAAGAAAGCGAACCATTTGCAAGCACCATGCCGATACGTCCATTCGGAGCGAGATGCCAGATCATGTGCTGCAACCACGCGAAGTTTGCATTTCCAGCAGGAGGCGTACCATACTGCCAACGGACATCATCAACGAGTTTATCCGCACCCCAGCCGGAGAGATTGAAGGGAGGATTCGCCATAATGAAGTCTGCCTTGAGTTGAGGGTGGCAATCGTTAAAAAACGTGTCCGCATTAAACTTGCCGAGGTCGGCTTCAATACCGCGAATGGCAAGATTCATCTGCGCCATCTTCCATGTGGTCGGGTTGGAGTCCTGACCAAAAACGGAAATCTTGTTGATGTTGCCGCCATGATTTTCGATGAACTTTGCGGACTGAACGAACATACCGCCAGAGCCGCAGCACGGGTCATAAACACGCCCATTAAACGGCTGCAACACTTCAACAAGGGTACGCACAACGCAAGAGGGAGTATAGAACTCACCGGCAAGTTTGCCTTCTTGCTCGGCAAACTTGGAGAGACAGTATTCGTATGTCCGACCAAGAATGTCCTTACTGTTTCCATGCTCGATCATCTGAATGTTGGTGAAGAGATCAACCACTTCACCAAGACGCCGCTTGTCCAGCTCTGGACGGGCGAAGTTCTTAGGAAGAATATCTTTGAGGCGCTTGTTTTCTTTCTCGATACTGCGCATTGCGTCATCAATCACCGTGCCAATTTCCGGCGTGTGAGCGGCAGCAGCAATCGCACTCCATCGTGCATTCTCAGGGACAAAGAAGATGTTTTCGGCAGTGTATTCGTCCTGATCCTCTTCAAATCCATCGCCTTCCTCGACCAGTTCCTTGTACTTTGCCTCGAAGCGATCAGAAATGTATTTCAAGAAAATCAATCCGAGGACGACGGACTTGTATTCGGATGCGTCGATATTTCCGCGCAGGACGCAAGCCGCGTCCCAGATTTGTTTTTCAAAGCCGATATTGCTTGTGTTATTCTCAGCCATTTCAGCAACCTCCAAAGTTATAGTTTCACACTTACTATTCTACAAAAAGAGCTGTACGAAAAACCGGACTCAGTTCTTGTCCGTTCGCACAGCCTCACATATATCTCCGATGTCACAGTTTAAGTAATCACAAATGCGCAGCAAAATAGAGAGGGACACTTCTTCCCCCTTATTCAGTTTTGTCCATGTTCCGGCAGACAGCCCTACTTCATGTCGTAGAGAAGCCTTCTTTATGTCGCGTTCCAGAAGAAGCATCCATAGTTTCTTATAGCTTATGCGCACGGCAACCATCCTTTCGCTTGCTTGCATTCAACATCGCTTATAATATTATACTGGATTTCATTCTCAAAAGCAATCCGTTGATGCAGAAATTAAAGAAAAAGTTTCAACTTCTCGAACCTTCTCTCAAGGATGCAGGGCATCTCCGGTCAACAGGAGATGCCCTGCTTTTGAAGAGGATTATTCGCGCTGTGTGCTGCGCAGATGATCACGGTCATGGTCAACAGAAGGAGCGAGAAACGCATCAACATTAGACTTGATCGTCTCTATTTGCTTCACTTCTTTTTTGAGCCTGTTTCGTTCAGCATATAGCCGTTCCTGTTCTTCAAAGAGCTGCGCTTGCTCCGCTTGGAGTGCCTTCAAGCTCGGCAGTTTTTCATCGCCCTGCATGGCAAGTAATGTGCTTCTCGCTGCCTCAAAGATCACAAGCTCGGCTTCGTGCTTTGCTTTGAAACCCGGCTTATCTTTTGCCTTTTGGAATGCGTCATATACGGGCTTGAGCCGCTGGTAGTTGGAGATATTTTTGATAAGCGGTTGGACTTCCCGCAGTCGCGCTTCGACGCCTTTCAGTTCCTTGCCGGTGCGGTCATAGGAGCTGTGAACATCCTCGACCTTCTTCTCAAGATCGGCGTATTGGAGCAAGTTGTTTTCCGTGAGATAGTTGAGTGTCCGTGCCGCTTCCTTGAGGAT
>ERZ1027085.1232-NODE-1232-length-9819-cov-7.881196_pt1 | contig 9819 bp, 7 predicted proteins | sample MGYA00519415_ERZ1027085 | MGnify/ENA primary metagenome ERZ1027085 (study PRJEB26926, sample SAMN06164436) | human gut metagenome | biome: ENVO:00009003; feature: ENVO:2100002; material: ENVO:00002003 | host: Homo sapiens | place: USA | collected 2012 ...
TCTACACCTATTAAGTCGTCGGCAGCGTCAGATGTGTATAAGAGACAGGATATTGAGGATATTAAATCTCTAATTGAAATTAAAAGGGAACTGTTTGTATTGGAGCAGAAAATAAGCTCTCGATAAATAATTTAATTATAAAAGGTTGAATGCCGTTTGACTATTTTGTTGAATGGCATTCTTTTTATATATGGCTTGCCACTATAAGGAAGATAATATTGTGTGTTCTGGATATATGGGGATTTACATTGAAGAACCGCGTTGTAAATAATGGTCTGCTTTGTTGTCCGCGGTTAAAGAATGTCCGAACTTTATAGTGTACTAAAATAAATGATATTATGGTTTGTTTCGGAGTTGATTTGTATCGATTTTCATTAATTTGTAATGATTATTTTAGAAAAGTTGTATATAAAAAAGAAAAAGGAGACGAACAGATTGTTCTAACTCCTTCTATATCTGAAAGTGATATTAAGTTCTTGAAAATTAGCTCTTTGTTTCCCCCAGGCACGGGTCATCCGGAAAGGCCTCTGCCAGAGCTTCAGTAATCCGGCGGGCATTCTTCAAAGAAAATGTTTCTGTCTCGGTGAGTCCCAAAGCATAGGCCACACGGCAGACATGCGTGTCCAAAGGCACAATCAGGTCCCTGCAATCAAATCTCTCCCAAATACCAAAATCCACTTCCGGACCTTTCCTTATCATCCAGCGCAAAAACATGTTCAGTTTCTTTTGGGGGCTCTTTGCCGAGACTTCCAAAAATGCACATAACCTTTCCATCGGATTACCGGCATACGTACATAAGGCATCCTCCAGACTGTCAAAAGCAGAATAGGCAGCATGCAAACGCCTGAAATAGGAATGAAAGTCAGCATAAGAAAGCATTCGGTAAAAACTGCTTCTGTCCGTAGCAGGGAAGTCATTCTTCCATCGGCAGGACAACACGTATTGATGAGGTGATACCCCCATCAACCTATGCAACTCATCAGCCTTTTTCAATATCTGCTTACGGTTGCCGAAACTCATGATGGCAGTCAGCAGCCCACTGATTTCAATATCCTGCTTCCGTTCATAGCGATGTGGAAACTGTACGGGGTCGTTCTGAATGAAGCCGGCGCAATGATAGGCCGCCGCCCACTCCCAAAGTTGTCTTTTAATCTCCTCGGTCATCTGCAAGCATTTGTTTTTTCATCTGAAATGCAAAGATATTGCAAATCGAATGCAAAACTTTCATGCTTGCACGAAAAAGTTGTGCCGGGATATAGCTTATCTTATTTAAAGATATTGCATTTATAGCAACATCGGACAAGTAACCTATTTCTTTTCCTCCTATTTTTGCAACATGAAAAAGCCCAATAGAACCATGCAACAGAAAAAGACAACCCAGGAGGAATACCAAAAGTGCGTGAACGCAGTAGTGGATTATATAAATCTGCACCTCGGAGAAGAAATTGACCTGAAATCTTTGGCCAGGATTTCCCATTTCTCTCCCTTCTACTTCCACCGCATCATGAAAGCTTTCCTGGGTGAACCCGTCGGTACGTTCATTGTCCGGACGCGTACCGAAGCCGCTGCCCGGTTGCTTCGTTACTCGGACATGCCGATAGCGGACATAGCCTACCGTATAGGCTACTCTTCGCCCTCGTCACTGTCAAAAGTATTCAAGCAGTTCTATGGCATTTCACCATTAGAGTATCGTAACAATAAAAACTTTGTAATTATGAAACCAGCCATTATTCGTCCGGAACTGGAACTGAAACACGAAATCAAAGAAGTTCCTGCCCGAAATGTAATTTACATCCGCCTCTTTGGCGACTATAAACTGAACGACTATTGCAGCGCATGGATGCGCCTTTGCCAGTTCATCCAGGAAGAAAAACTGCCTATGGGAGAAGTGATGCCCTACTGTATCTATCACGATGACCCCAAAGTGACGCCCGCTGAAAAGCTGCGTACCGATGTATGTATAGTCCTACCCTCATCTACAACGGCCAAAGGAGACATAGGATTTAAACAGCTCGCGGCAGGCCGCTATGCCATATTCCTATACAAAGGCCCATATGAACATCTGCAGGCCGTATACGATACCATCTACGGGAAATATATCCCCGAAATGGAATGTAGCTTACGGGATGAGTCCAGTGCGGAACGTTACCTGAACAACCCCGCAGATACGGCGCCGGAGGAACTGTTGACAGAAATTTATATTCCGGTAGAGTAGGCAAACCGTTCTGCCGGAGCTATCAGACTTTCTCCCCGGAAGAGTTTAGGAGCCGGACAGCGAACAAGTATTCGTTCCTCCATGGAGTAAAAATCGTTCCACCATGGTGGAACGATTTTTACTCCGCGGTGGAATGATTTTTACCTCATGATGGAACGAATAAATATCAGGCAAGCCGGTCGATACTATATTAGATACCCATATCTATACTGTATTGTAAAAAAGGGACACTCCCTTGTCTGTATGCTTGTTTTTATTCATTAATTTTGCACGACGCAATGCGAATCAAGCAATTGACGCAAACAGATAATTTTAAAATCTCCATTAAAATCAAGATAAAAAATGCAAAATGTTTCCATAAAAGGGTTTATATATGCGGCTCTCTCCTCTGCCACCTTCGGGCTGGCTCCTTTCTTCACCATTTCATTACTCCTTGCGGGCTTCTCCTCTTTCGAAGTATTGGCCTACCGATGGGGAATAGCTTCACTTACCTTGGTCGTTTTCGGCATTATGCTGGGCGAGACATTCCGCATCAGCAGGAAAGACTGGGGAACGGTGTTCATCCTCAGCCTGCTCCGAGCAGCTACCTCCTTCAGTCTGGTCATCGCCTATCAGAACATATCCAGCGGAGTGGCATCCACCATTCATTTCATGTATCCGCTGGCCGTGGCACTGGCCATGATGGGCTTTTTCGGAGAAAAGAGGTCATTCGCCATTCTGTTTGCCGTGTTGGTGTCACTAAGCGGAGCTGGACTTTTGTCATCCGGCAAAATAGACTTTGAAGGAGGAAACACGACCATCGGGCTGATTGCTGCCGGTCTGTCCGTATTCTTTTATGGAGGATATATCGTAGGAGTAAGGAAGAGCCGTGCCGTGCAGATTCCCTCCACTGCATTGACATGCTACGTAATGGGGCTGGGAGCCTTGTTCTTTATTATAGGAGGATATCTGACCGGAGGCATCCGGCTGGCCAATGATACCTACACATGGCTGAATATTCTCGGACTGGCGCTGCCGGCAACAGCTATATCCAACATCACCCTGGTAAAAGCCATTAAATACATAGGGCCTACACTGACTTCCATTTTCGGGGCCTTGGAACCTCTGACAGCCGTAGTTATCGGTTGCCTGATATTCAATGAAAGCTTCACACCGGCCAGCGCCATCGGCATGGCGCTGATAATAACGGCCGTTACAGTCGTGGTGGTACACGAAAAGAAAAAGGAGAGTGAGAGTTGATTGTCCTTATTTCGCCTTTTTATAATCCGTGATGAAACCCTCCATCATCCACTTGGCCAAGGCCTGGCGGTTCGAACTGATTACAAAACGGCGCTGGTCAAAAGTGTTCTGGATATTTCCCAATTCCACGAATACGGAAGCGGGAGAAGTATTGGCTAACACATAAAGATTGCGTGCGCTGACAGTTCCGGTAAACCCACGGTTGGGCTGGTGCTTGTCATATTTCGATTCGAAAGTTTTCTTCATGGTCTTAGCCAGACGCTTGCTGTCGGGCTTGCTTTTAGAGTGGTAAAAGAACACATCGGTCTGATGGCTCTTACTGCGACTGTCCACATGAAGAAAAATGGCACGGCAATATTTATAGTTCTTGCGGTCCTTCTTGTAAAACTCATTGATTTTGGCGCAACGTTGCCGGAGACGTGCCACTTGGTTCAAGGGTATGGGAGCTCCCATGCACGTCTCACGTTTGCTGTTGGAAAGGTACTTGTCATCACGGATTCCGTCTTTAGCATCCTGGATAATGATACGGACTTCCGCCCCCTCTTGCATCAAGTTACGGGCAAGGCGCAAAGCCACATCATACGCATACTCATCTTCATGCAGTTCTATTTTGCCGATTCTGCCGATAGCTCCGGGGTCGGGGCCTCCATGCCCGCTCACTACATAAAAACAAGCGCCCTGCAAACGGTTGGATGTCACTTTTACACTGGCAAGCGCTTTCCCGAACAAAGGTTCATTGATTGTCTTCTTCCCATTGCCAACCGGCTTTGATAATGGGGGCAGTACATACTTCACTCCCAGCCGCAATTCCTCCTTCCCTTTAAGAAGTTTCTTGTTCAGCTCCAAAAACTCCTTATAATAGGCTCTCCCCGGGCGCTTGTTACGTTCCAGGAAAACAGAGATTCCTTCTCCACGTCTCGGACTATCCCGCTCTTCCTGAGCCGAAGCATTAAAAGCAAACAAAGTACAAAAGAGGATGGTCAGTAAACAAAATATGCGTTTCATATTCCAATTATTCATCATTTATTCGGTTCGCTACAAATTTCCAGCCGCTAATTTATAGCATTTTACCATACTTAAGCACAAAATTATAATTTTTTCCCTACTTTTGCGACAACTTACGCGATAATAGATAAGAAACTTTTAAAACAGATAACATTATGGCAAAGCAATTCAAGCCGGAGACGCTGTGCGTACAAGCCGGATGGACTCCTAAAAAGGGCGAGCCCCGTGTACTCCCCATCTATCAAAGTACAACTTTCAAATATGATACCAGCGAACAGATGGCACGCTTGTTCGACCTTGAAGACAGCGGCTATTTCTATACCCGCCTGCAGAACCCTACGAACGATGCTGTAGCCGCCAAGATTGCCGCCCTCGAAGGTGGTGTGGCCGCTATGCTGACATCCAGCGGACAAGCAGCCAACTTCTATGCCATTTTCAATATCTGCCAGGCAGGAGACCATTTTGTTTGCTCCTCTACCATCTATGGCGGAACATTCAACCTCTTCGGAGTAACTTTGAAGAAATTGGGCATCGACGTCACTTTCGTCAACCCGGATGCCAGCGAGGAAGAAATTTCCGCTGCTTTCCGCCCCAATACCAAGGCCCTATTCGGCGAAACCATCTCCAACCCTACGCTCGAAGTGCTCGATATAGAGAAGTTTGCCCGCATTGCCCACAGCCACGGCGTGCCCTTGATTGTGGACAACACCTTCCCTACCCCTATCAACTGCCGCCCGTTTGAGTGGGGTGCCGACATCGTAGTACACTCTACCACCAAATACATGGACGGACATGCCACCAGCGTAGGTGGAGCCATTGTAGACAGCGGTAACTTCGATTGGGATGCACACGCCGACAAATTCCCCGGACTGTGCACACCGGACGAGTCTTACCACGGACTGACTTATACGAAAGCCTTCGGCAAAATGGCTTACATCACCAAGGCTACAGCCCAACTGATGCGCGACCTGGGCAGCATCCAGTCTCCACAAAACGCATTCCTACTGAACCTGGGTCTGGAAACACTGCACCTGCGTATGCCCCAACATTGCAAGAATGCACAAGCGGTAGCCGAGTATCTTGCCCAGAACGACAAAGTGGCTTGGGTGAATTATTGTGGTCTGCCGGGCGACAAATACTACGAGCAGGCACAGAAGTACATGCCGAACGGCTCTTGCGGCGTTGTCACCTTCGGCTTGAAGGGCGGACGGGAAGAGTCTATCAAGTTTATGGATTCACTGAAACTGGCGGCCATCGTGACTCATGTGGCCGATGCACGTACTTGCGTGCTGCACCCAGCCAGCCATACACACCGCCAGTTGACAGACGAGCAGCTGATGGAGGCAGGTGTACGCCCCGACCTGATTCGCTTCTCGGTAGGTATAGAGAATGCAGAGGATATTATTGCCGACATCGAACAAGCGCTGAACGCCTAAAGGAATAAACAAAAGGGAGTGCATTTTCGGACAATGCACTCCCTTTTCATTTCAATATTCTCTATTACTCAACATTCAATATAATCGTCAAACTTTCCTTGCCTTGGTAGAAGGTCTTTGCTTTCACTACCAGGGAACCACACTTCACCGGTTCTTTCCATAAGGTTGACTGGGCAGTAGGTTCCGAACCATCAGTTGTGTAACGTACTTCAGCACCATCAATGGCCACATTAGCATACAGATTTCCATCTTTTACCAATAATCCCGGCTGAGGCAAGCGGAAGTTAATCCCATTCTTTGCCCAATAAGGCATTTCACTCTTGCTGATTTTCTCATAATAAAGTGCCAAAGCCTGATTGAAAGCCTGCTGCTCCCGCATGCCGGACAGGTTTTCCCATACCGGATGAGCATTCCAGCCACGTTCTGCCAGCCCTAATATTTTGGGGAAAAGAAGATATTCCACGCCATCAAAACTACGGATAGTTTCGGCAAACAATTGCCCTTGTACACCCATAATATGCTTCTTGCCTATCTCTGTCAAAGCAGTCTTCCCCTTTTCCGCATTATCCAAATCAATGGGATTGCCTGCCATATCCACACGCAGTGAACGATAAATGCTGAAAGGAAGCATAGAGAAAGAGACAGACTCATCCACATAACCTCCCCAATCGAGTCCACGCTCGTCCGGATGACCATTGTAAGCCATATCCATATAGAAATTGCCCACGTTGCAAAGGATGACCGGGTAACCGTTATTGGCTGTCTGATAAACCACTTCATCAGAGCCCGGTACAGTATTCCAGCAATACACACCGGCAGCCTGGCCCCTCAACTGTTGATGAGCCTCTTCGGTATGCCCCAAAGCAACTTCCTGCCAACCACTGAATTTCAGTCCGTTCTTCTGCATCACATCCGCCATTTGCGTAATGAAATACTCTGACAAACCATGAGCTTTCGTCATGCCTTTTTCCTTCATCAGTTCCTGGCATTTCGGGGAGCCCATCCACACACCGCGAGGCACTTCGTCACCACCCAAATGCACTGTGTACAGTGAAAGACCAGCTTCCTGATACATCGCATTAAGTTCCTGAATCACCTTCTCCATAAAACGGTAAGTAGAAGGCAAGGCGACATTCATCACATTGTCCGTATAATATTGTACAGAAACATAACGTGAAGTATCTTCCGGTTCACTCAACATATATTCTGTAGCTTTCCCCGGATCAGTTTCAAAATATTTGTTATAGCGTGCCTTCATGGAGACAATGGCAGCGCGGGCATGCCCCGGAGATTCTATTTCCGGAACAATGCGGACATGTCTTTCGGCAGCATACTTCAGCAAATCAATAAATTCCTCGCGGCTATAATATCCATTGCCTACAGTCTTTGCATCAGGGTCATAGCCACCGTCATAACATGGGTAGAGGCACTGGCTTTCGTCAGTGGTATGCCCGCGACGGCTACCCACAGCAGTCAGTTCCTCCAAACCGGGAATCTCCAAACGCCAGGCTTCATCATCACAAAAATGGAAATGCAGGACATTCAATTTATAAGATGCAAAAATATCCACCAGTTTCTTCAAGTTCTCCGGAGCGGTGAAATTACGGGCAATATCTATCATTTGTCCACGATATGCCAAGTCCGGATAATCCCGAATGGAGACTGCCTCCAGCAAATAAGGTGTCTGCTTGCCCTTCAACATTGACAAAAGTGTCTGTGTACCATTAAAAATGCCATGAGGAGTGGCAGCACTGATTTTTATCAGGTTGTCACCTATATTGATAGTATAATATTCATCATTTACGGCCTCCTTCCTATCAAGCAGTTCTTCCAGCACAATCTTCACGGAAGCATTTCCGACAACTTCCAAACCATACAAACCAGTCAGTTTCTCTTTCAGCAACTTGGCTTCACCGGCAAAGTTCTCCGGAAATGCCAAAGCTACCTTACCTTCCAATACGACATTATCGCCTTCAATGGCTACCACTTTCTTTACAGACGGAAGAATGTCTGACTGCACCAAAGCAGGAGCACCAGCCAAGCGAAGATTGGATTCATAAATCTTAGTCGCATCCGGATAGCCGCTCATTGACTCGGGAGAAGGAAGCGGCAGCGCCTTCAAAGCCACGGGCAACGGACTGCCCTCTTTACCATCCACAGTCTCCACCCAATAAGTTCCTTCCGGTACATGGGAGTTCCGGTCCAGCTTGTAAGTGCAAAGGAAAGTAATCCGCATGGAATCACCGGGAGCCAGCGAAGCAAATTCGTCTGTCGGATACATTTTGAAAAAATTACCGTTCACTACCTCTACCTTCACTTCAGAGGCTCCTTCCTGCTTCACCCCTCGGGGAAGCTGTGAATAGTAAATCGTCCAGTTCTTTTTTAGAGGTTTTTGAGAGATATTCTTGAGAATAAAGGTATTCTCATAATATCCGGGTTCGATGTCACTTGCACCCATTTCCCAGGTCAGAGCAACCGGTGCCTTAGGTTCATTACTCGTTTTACATCCAGCAAATAGTGCCATTACACAAAATAATAATCCTGCCAGAGGAAGTTTCAAAATTCTCATGCAACTCATGTGTTAAGTTAATAAATGGGGGTAATTTCTAAAATCTGATGCCAAAAATAAGCATTTTAAGCTAATTAACTGATAAAAGTAATAGATTTTATTGACAGCGAGCTACAATTTAGAACTTTTATACCTACATTTGCAGCCAAATTATAACCAATTTAACTATTCTACCATGGCTAAAATAACCAAAGAAGCAGCCTTGCTCTACCATTCGCAAGGCAAACCGGGTAAGATTGAAGTAGTACCCACCAAGCCTTACAGTACACAAACCGATCTTTCTCTCGCCTACTCTCCGGGCGTTGCAGAACCGTGCCTCGAAATTGAGAAAAACCCGCAAGATGCATATAAATATACAGCAAAAGGCAATCTGGTAGCTGTCATCTCCAACGGAACCGCCGTGCTCGGCCTGGGCGATATTGGCGCCCTCAGCGGCAAACCCGTCATGGAGGGTAAAGGTCTGTTGTTCAAAATTTATGCAGGTATCGACGTATTCGACATCGAAGTAAATGAAAAAGACCCCGACAAGTTCATCGAAGCTGTCAAGGCTATTGCCCCAACATTCGGAGGTATCAACTTGGAAGACATCAAAGCACCCGAATGTTTCGAAATAGAACGCCGCCTGAAAGAGGAATTGGACATCCCCGTGATGCACGACGACCAGCACGGCACCGCCATCATCTCCAGCGCAGGATTGCTGAACGCCCTGGAAGTGGCAGGCAAGAAGATAGAGGAAGTGAAAATCGTCGTAAACGGTGCCGGGGCTTCCGCCACCTCATGCACCAAACTGTATGAAGCGCTCGGCGCACGCCGTGAAAATATCCTAATGCTGGACAGTAAGGGAGTCATCACCAGCGACCGCGAGAATCTGACCGAGCAGAAACGTTACTTTGCCACCGACCGTCGCGATGTACATACTCTGGCAGAAGCCATCAAAGGCGCCGATGTATTCCTCGGACTGTCAAAAGGTAATGTGTTGACCCAGGACATGGTTCGCAGCATGGCAGACCATCCCATCGTGTTTGCCCTTGCCAACCCTACTCCGGAAATCTCTTACGAAGACGCCATGGCAGCACGTCCGGACGTACTGATGTCCACCGGTCGTTCCGACTATCCTAACCAGATTAATAATGTAATCGGTTTCCCCTACATCTTCCGCGGTGCCCTCGACACGCAGGCAAAAGCCATCAACGAAGCAATGAAAATTGCTGCCGTACACGCCATTGCCAACCTTGCCAAGCAGCCCGTGCCCGATGTGGTGAACGAGGCATACCACGTAAACAACTTCACCTTCGGTCCCGAATACTTCATCCCGAAACCGGTTGACCCGCGCCTCATCACCGAAGTGTCCTGCG
>ERZ1027085.1248-NODE-1248-length-9704-cov-14.549176_pt1 | contig 9704 bp, 7 predicted proteins | sample MGYA00519415_ERZ1027085 | MGnify/ENA primary metagenome ERZ1027085 (study PRJEB26926, sample SAMN06164436) | human gut metagenome | biome: ENVO:00009003; feature: ENVO:2100002; material: ENVO:00002003 | host: Homo sapiens | place: USA | collected 2012 ...
CACCTATTAAGTCGTCGGCAGCGTCAGATGTGTATAAGAGACAGATCAATAATTTTTTCATTTTCCAATCATATAATATTCTTCTAGTAACTCTTTATGATCTTCTAAGAATACTCGAGCAACTTCTTTAGAGAGAAAGGCTATTGGAAAGAAAGTTTTTTCTTTCGAAATCATTACTGCTTCACCACATCTCACAATAGCAAATTTATTTTGTGAGTAATCATTCCAGTTAGGTTCTTGAAGAGCTGATGCTTTGGTATATTCTTTAACTAACCAAATTAGTTCCTTAAAAGCTCTAGCACTATCTCTAAATTTTTCAGCTGGATAATCTTGTGGTACTTTTGGATATTCTATTTTTTCTGGAAGACCTTCAAGTTGTCTTCTTGAATAAATTTTTAAGATCTTCTCTTTTATATCCCAAGATATTGTTGAGGAAAATAATTCTTTTGCTTCTTTAAAAGTTAAATTTATCGAACTTTTAATTTCTTCATCATTAACGATATTCCAATAATTAAAGAATTCGTCTATTGTACAATAAGAAAACATTGGAATTCCATTAGAATCGAATGTCTCTGTAATAAGTTTTTCAGTAATAATTTTAATATCGCAAAGATCATTAAGTTGATCTTTCGTCATGTTCGATGATCCACAAACGCTTAAGATAACGTATTCTTTTCCAGTAGTTTTATCTATTCCTAAACCAGAAATAATTCCTATATCGGTTTTGTTAGTAATTCTTTTCCCAACCTTTGAAATTAACGTTTCAATTCCTATTTTCATATGATTAATTTTATTTTATTTTTATACATTAATAAGGAATTGATCGGAAATAAACGTTCCTTTAAAACAAGAGGGTGAAAGAATTAAATACTGGACATTTAAAATAAATATACCTTCTTCTAGTAATGGAAGACAAATTAATTGGATGTTAACTTTAAGAAAAGTTGGAATACCTTCTTTTGAATTTGAAGGATCTGGAATGGGAAGTGCATATACGGATACTAAAATTCAAAAAATAGATTCAGAATTTTTTGGATTAAATTATCTTGAATTTTTATACTCGGCTGGAAGTCTATATAATCAATTGGGAGTATGTACTCCTAATAATATAACTCTTTCAGAGTCTGAACAAGTTTTTTATATAGATATTCATCTTCCAACACCTCCAGAGAACAATTAAAAATTATTTTTATCTTTAATTTTATGTATTAAAAGTTATGTATATGTCATTATTAGCGCTAAAATTTCCAGAACTAGGACTAATTGTAGATTGTATTTGTTTTAGATCATCGTGATATGCATACCAAACACCAGAAGAACTCCACGAAAAAACATTATAATCATTTATTATTTGTATTGAGAAAGTTTCTGTATCTCCTGGAAGAACACCGGAACTAGATATTTCTTGAAAACCGTGTACAAATCCATTACTAGTTAAAGTAAAGTGTGCTCCATAAGGTCTACTTGGATCTCCACTCCAAGTAACAATGAGATTAACATAAACAGTTTTTGCATATTGACTTAAAGGAACATATAATATAGTAGAGGAGAAATTAAAGAGAGGAAATATTTCCTCTCTTTTTATTATTTCTAATTTAATGTTTTAAGAATTTATACCAAAGTTCTCTAATTATTACGATTGGAGAAGTACTAGCTACTATAATACACCATTCCTTTAAGTCGAGTGGTCTAGTATTAAATACCTCACCTCCGAATTGAACAATTAAAACAGTCCCGATAAATATCACTAAAGATCCTAACAAAAATTTCTTGCTCTTTTCTAGTTCATGGAATATTGATCTATTCTTTCCGAAGACTCTAATATTGAATAAATTCCACCAATTAATCATCATAAATATAGCAAACAGCTCTGTAAGATCTAGTCCAAACCACTTAGAACTTTGCGAAATATCATGAACAATTATTGATAGTATCGCAAAGACTAATAATCCCATTCCAAGAATTGTTTTATACATTGATTTTGTTAAGATAAATGCATTTTGTTTTCTTGGTTTTTCTGTTAGTACGTTAGGATCTGCTGGTTCTGAAGCTAAACATAATGCAGCTAGAGTATCCATTACTATATTAACCCATAACATCTGAGTTACTGTGAATGGCATATCAACCCCAAGAACTGGACTTAATACTACTACTAAACAAGTTGCTACGTTTATGATTAACTGAAATACGAGAAAACTTTGGATATTTTTATATAAGCTTCTTCCCCACTTAATTCCAGTCACTATACTAGGAAATGCATCATCTAGTAGTACTATATCCGAAGCTTCTTTCGCAACACTAGTCCCAGAGCCCATAGATATACCAACATCTGCGTGATTAAGAGATGGAGAGTCATTAACTCCGTCTCCAGTCATACCACAAACATGTTCGAATGCAGTACCTTTGCCGAGCTCTTTAAATTTTTTAAGAATATTAAGTTTATCTTCTGGTTTACATCTAGCTATTACATTAGGATATCCACATGTCGGATCACCCCACGCAACACTATCAAAATCTTTAGCTTCTACCGCCCAAATCTCTCTAGTACTATCATGTTGTAGAGTTCTAGAGAATCCAGCCTGTCTAGCAATTTCTGAAGCAGTTTTTATATTATCTCCAGTCATCATCACTACATCAACACCTGCTTCATAGCATTTCTTAATTGCTTCTGGGACATCAGGACGAATAGGATCCTCAATGAAGAAAGTTCCATCATATACTAAAGAATTCATGTCACTACCAGAAGCAAAACTAAGTGCACGTCTTCCTCTAGATTGCTGTTTTTCTACTTCCTCTAGGAAAGTATTATCACCGCACATCCTAGCAATTACTTCAGGAGCACCTTTTACCAAGACTACTTTTTTATCAACATTGTCAATAGTAGTCATCATGTATTTATCAGTAGAATTAAAAGGTTTTACTTCAAGAACTTTTGTTAATTCTCTAATATTCTTATAGTTTTCTCCTCTAGATGTCTTCATATGCTTCAGAATAGCTCCTTCACTCGGATTACCTATAGTTTCTCCAGTTTCTGAAATATTAGCCGTTGAGTTAACACATGCATTAATTACTAAGTTTGAAGAGTTTCCAGAAACATTAATATGTTCATCTACAACAGTCATCTTATTCTGTGTAAGAGTTCCTGTTTTATCTGTGAAAATTACATTAACTGCTCCAATAGTTTCACAAGCATGCATTTTCTTTACTAGGTTGTTCTCACGAGCCATAGTCTTCATAGAAAATGCTAATGATAATGTAGATGCCAGAGGAAGACCTTCAGGGACTGCAACTACAATTAATGTAACTGCCATCATAAAGAACTTAACCTCTGTTCCTAGGATACTTAACCAATCTCCGGAAAAGTCTGTAAATCCAAAATGATGAATATTTAAGAATAGCAACAATAATCCAGCCATTGTAAAAGCTGCTTTTGAAACTAAATTAGCTAATCCATCAAGTTGTTTATTAAGAGGTGTTTCTCCTTCAGTATCTTCCATTGCTTGACGAGTTGTTTTTCCAATCTCGGTTCTATCACCTACCTCTATTACTTCTCCGACTGCATTTCCTTCTGTAATTTTAGTAGATCTAAGTACAAGAAAAGGAGCGAATCCAGATTCTTTCCAAGTTTCATTTCCTGCTTTCTCTCTTTTACCAACTGCAACAGATTCACCAGTCATAGTACTCTCATCTACTTTGAATTCAGTAGCTTCCAAGAGTTCTATATCTGCTGGAACTTCATCTCCTGCACTTAATAATACTATATCCCCAACAACTAATTCATCCTTTGGGATTTCATGTACAACTCCTTCTCGAATAACTTTAACAGCTTCTGTGTCTGATATTTGATTTAAGATATCAAATTTTTTCTTAGCACTATATTCCATCCAAAATCCTACACCAGTGGCAAGAACTATAGCAACTAGTATACCAATAGACTCTATCAAAGATCCTTCAATAAAACCTACTACGAAAGATACTCCTAGAGCAATTAATAGAATAATAATGATAGGATCTTTGAATTTTTCTAGATAAAGCTGCCACCATTTCTTCTGTTTAGGTGGTGTGAGTAAATTTTTTCCATACTTTTCTCTACTCTCAATGACTCTTGCTTGCGTTAGTCCTTGATAATTTTTCTTCATGATTTTAAAATTTTATTTGTTATTAAATGAGATGGGGAGAATTGTTTCTTCCACCAAGCCTTTGCTGTTTTATAATATCTCTTTGATGATAATATTCTCAAAACATCACTATAAGATTCCCAGAGTTCATCAGATGTTTTATTATTTGAATAATAAAGTAAACATCTTTTGCTCTCTATATAAATATCTACATTTCCAATCCCTATAGATACTATAGTAATCTTAACTTTTCTTGATTTAAATTTTTCTAACATTTTATTCTTATTTTTCATATATAAGATTTTCAAGGACTACTTTTTAAACGTTCCTTTAGATCAAGATGGTTATGTAATTCCTAGCTATACTATTACTTTTAATGATAATACGTATGATTTCATAACTACCACCACTACATCTGGTTCTTTTACAGGAGATACTAGCGGATCAAGTTGGGAAATAAAATTAAAAAAAGGAGCTTCTGCTGTTGTAAATATAGAAGTCACTAATTCTGGAAATGATTCACATACTTATCAATTTTATTTAGATGGTAATCCAAGTTCCGGATCAGTATTAGCTGCTGGAGATAGTAAAATGGAAGTTTTCTCATTCAGTAATATGTCCAGTGATCGAACAATAACATTAGAACAAAATAATTAATTTGCAAATCCTATATATAAATAAAAATTATATTCATGATCATTACTTATACAATCACATCTAGTAGTTGGAAAGTAATTAGGGTACTCTAAATATAATCCTCCATTAACACCTCCATTAAAATGAGCAGTAAAATTACTAGTAGTTGTATTTATATGTTCCTTTAAATCAGAGTGTAAGATTAGGAAATTTACATTTTGTTGTAGCTAGTGTTAATACCCCTGATACATGGGATATTGAAATTACTATAAAAGACGGAAGTAATAGTATCCAATGGCTTACTCTAAACGGAGTTTTTGTAGGTCAAGAAACTACAGAACAAATACCAATAGGTAATTTTAATATAGAGGGACATCTTTATGGAGAACCTACAAAAACAGTAAATATATCTCCATATTCTGGATATTTAAGTGGAAATACTATTAATATAAATGTTAGTGTTCCATATTAAGCTTCTTGTAAAGTTATAGTATGATCACTTTTAATATCTGAGAAAGAAAATGTTTCAGAAACTACTTGTCCTGGAGTAAGTGTTTTCTGATTATCAAGATAATTATCTATATAAAATAAATAACCCTTTGTTGAATTTCCTGTATTTTCAATTTCAATTATTCCTGATATTCTATCACCTTCACTAACCCACAATGTCCATGTGGATCCAAGAGTCTCTCCAGTATATTCCCCTGAAGTTATAGTAGTATTAGTTCCAAATTCATAAGTCATATCATCAAATTGTACTATATAGGTTGAAACAGTTTTACCGCTCTGATCTAAAGGAACGTTTAAACTGGAGTCATCACTGGTAAAATCACTATAATTTCCTGATCTACTCTGTGATATATCAAAACTTCCAGATCTATTAGAAGTAGAACTATTAGAACTAGCAGTTACGTTAACTGTATAAGTTCCACTACTTCCAGATACTGAACCAACTGAAAATGCAGAATTGCTACTAGAGCCTGCTGAAGGAGTAACTCCAGTTTTTCCACTAAAAGTAGGACTCGCTGGAAGCCAAGGTCCATTATCAGTACTTGTTTGAGTAGCTGTTTGATAGTATGAAGTTACTGTTACACTTTTTGATCCACCATCTGAAGTAAAATCTAACGAGCTCGGACTAACAGAGAAAAAATATTTTCTTACTTCTCTAGTTTCCTCTAATACTTTTCTATCTTGAGTTATACTGACTGAAGCACTAGGTCTACTTCCAGAATATGCAGTATTGTAATGAGTTACTGTAAATGATCCGCTTCTTCCAGAAGAAGTACTTGAATTAGCTGTTGCAGTAACAGTTACTGTATTTCCAGATTTGGATGCAGAAATTCCAGAAGGTAAACTACTAGTACTAAGATCATAACTTCCTGTTGAACTAGCTGTCCAAGAACCCCAAACTACAGGATTTCCAGTACCAGTTCTTTCTTCAGGGTATACAGTGATAGTTGTCGAACCTCCTCCAGAGGAAAAATTATAAGAATTACTACTAACTCTAATTCTATAGTCATAATCTCTATTTATTCCTTGACTTAAACTAAGAGTAGCACTATCTCCAGAATTACTAACTGTAATAGTACCAGTTCTACTAGAAGATCCTGTATTGTTCGAAGTAGGTTTTACTGTACTTCCTGAAATAGAGAATGAACTTCCTGAAAGCGTAGGTCCTGAATAAGTTACATTATACCAATTTCCCCAATTATAAGAACTAGCTGATGGAACCCAATTTCCCCAATTCCATGTATTACCTCCATCATTACTTGTTCCATCTCGATGTCTTTCTCCATCTCTTTTCTGAGAAGATACTGAAAATGATTTAGAACTAGTATCATTCCAAGACCAACTCAATGAACTAGGGCTGATTGATATAGAATATTGTTCTGAAGTAACAGTTTCTCTTTTAGTAAGTATACCTACTTTCTGATTAATTTCAACCCAATCACTAGCTCCTCCATAGGATGCTGTAACTCTTGTGCTTCTTTCTGCACCATTATTAACTGATACTGTTAATGTTACAGAAGTTCCAGAACTTGAAGATAGAGAGAATCCAGAAGTATTAGATAAACTCAGTGAAGGAGTTCCAGAATCACTTGCTGAAGATGTTGAACCCGAACTCCAAGTATGTGTACCAGATCTTGATGCACTAGCTCTTACTGTTGTAGTACCACCCTCCCTAGGGAAATTTGTTTTATCGGCACTAACAGAGACATTCCAAGAATTCCAAGACGTATTTTCAATCCTATTTTCTGCTTGACTAACATTAGCGCTAGATGCTGAACTAGATTTACCATTCATCGTGATAGTTAATGAAACAACAGCCACAGTAGTTTGTCCGGATCGGGTTGTACCTTTAGATCCAGTATTAGCCAAACCACTCGAGGAATTTACGGTTGCTGTTCCTGAAGTTCTATTAAATGTTGGAGTTCCGCCGGATGTGAGTGTTGTTGTTTTTCCGGATACCCAATATACCGTTTGTTCATAGGAGTAGCTAGGTGTCGAATTACCTCCAGCGGCTGGAATAACTGTAGGATAACTGAAAGCTGTGATTCTTGGATTGCTATAACCATCCCCACTCGGTTTGATAGAGTCTGCATTTTGTTTATGAGTTGCAGTAGCTGTTTTCTTAGGATCAGAACCAAAAGATTCAGACTGAGTCCATGTTATAGTACCACTTGGTTGTGTTGATCCGGTATTTGCTCCATAACTGATAGTATCATTCGCGGCGGTCCATGTTCCAGAACCTGAATTGGAACTAGTATACCCCACATTTGTCTGTGATCCCTCTACATAGATACGGTTTCCCGCATTACTGTAACTGTATTGTCTCTTATATGAGGTAACTGTAAATTTCTGTGATCCTCCCGCCGCGGATATAATAGCTGTCGTAGGAGTTACAGAGAAAGTATATTCCCAATCAAGACGCTCTATATGGTCCTGGGGAACAAGCTGATCGGTTGCATAGGTATAACCTTTCTTTATATACAAACCGGCCGCTTCGATTTGGCTTCTTGTAGGACACATTGTAGTATCTCCAGTGAAAGAGCCTGCCTTTAATGTATTACAGAAAGCCTTTGTTGCTATTAATAAGTCTGCCATAATTAAATTGGTTTAATGATTCAATAAAAATAAAACAAAGAAAATCTCTATCTTTTTCTTGATAAATTTTTCTTTGTTCAGATATAAGGATTTCCGCCGTTTTCTTCCGCGTTTTGTTATGGTAAATCTAGTTCAGCATCTAGCGCTAATGTTAGTCAAGCAGAAAACTCTTATTCAGATGCATGGAATACTTGGGTTGTAACATGTACTCCTAATCCTACAACAATCAGTGCTTCTGGTGGTACTTCAACACTATCAGGTACAGCACATAGAGATGGTACTAGGACTTGGAGTTCAGGAAGTACACAGCCTTTAGATTCAGGGAATCAAAACGTAACAAGTTTCTCTATAGTATCTCCTGTTTCTGGTTTCTCAATTTCTGGGGCTGTTGTTACTGCTAATAGTAATTCATCAACATCTACTAGATCTGTTCGAGTGAGAGGCACATATAGTGGAGTAAATTCTCCTGAAGCCACAATTACTCAATCAGCTGCAACAGAAAGAACTTATTATGAATATAGTATCAGTCTTAATCCTACATCAGCATCTTTCAGTGCTACAGGTGAAAGTAAAAGTTTTACTGTTACATCTCAACGTAGATTAGTTACTGTAAACTCAGTATCAGGTACTACTTATGGATCATGGGGAAGTACTGGTTGGGAAATTTATCCAACAAATTTAGGAACTGGTTTTTCTCAAACTACTTCAGGAAATACTATAACTGTAAAAGCAAGCGCAAACTCAGGTTCTTCAAGATCAGGTACTCTCAGTGTTAGATGTACAGGAGATACATCTGAAACAGCTTCGGCAAATCTATCTCAATCTGGTGCAACAACGACTACTACTACGGAGTATGAATTTAGTGTTTCACCTACTTCTCTAAGTTTTACAAAAGATGGCGGTAGTAAGACTGTCAGTGTAGTTTCTAGATCCAGAATTAAATACACAAATGATGTTGATGGTAGTGTTAGTTATGGTAATTGGTCTTCTGTTAGTTATTCTGCATCAAGTACTAACTCAGCATTCTCTTCTACAACACCAACAGGAACGAGTACGAATAGTGCAAGTGTAAGCGTTGGAGCAAATTCTGGAGCATCTAGAAGTGCTACAATAACTTATACTCAATCTGGATCAGGAACAAAGAAAACAGTAAGTTGTAGTCAAGCCGTTGGTACTCAAACTAGAACTGTAAGGGATTATTCATTTTCTGCAAATCCAACATCATTAAGTTTTGATGCAAGTGGTGGAACGAAGTCCGTAACAGTTACTTCTCAATATAGAGATGGAACACAATCTTCTACTGATGGGGGTAATAACTGGTCTTCTACATCTTGGGGTAGTTGGCAAACTGCTAGTTATACAGGTACTGTAGATAATACTGGAGGTGGAGCATTCTCAGGAAGTGGAAATTCTGTAACAGCAGGTGCAAATAGTAGTACATCAAGTCGAAGTGGTAACTTAAGACTTTCTCAAACAAGAAGTGGTATTCAGGAAAATGGTAATTCTTGGCCATCACCCTCCAACATAAACGTTCTTTTAAGTCAAGATAGAAAAGTTAATACAGTAGATATAACTTATACTGTAATCAATAATTCTGGAAGATATTTAAATGGAGTTCAACTAGGTTATAGTATAGGAACAGAAAGAGGAACAATCTTTACTGCATCTACAATAGGTATTAATGAACAAAGAGGTGGTCATGCAATAATTTCCAAAGGTACTGTAATTTGGAATATAGTTAGTACTCCTCAAGTTTCAATAATACCATCTTCTGGATATTATAATAATGGAGATAGTATTGTATTTTCATTAAATCAGATGTAAATCTGTTTAAATAGTAAAACT
>ERZ1027085.1249-NODE-1249-length-9703-cov-3.911588_pt1 | contig 9703 bp, 9 predicted proteins | sample MGYA00519415_ERZ1027085 | MGnify/ENA primary metagenome ERZ1027085 (study PRJEB26926, sample SAMN06164436) | human gut metagenome | biome: ENVO:00009003; feature: ENVO:2100002; material: ENVO:00002003 | host: Homo sapiens | place: USA | collected 2012 ...
ACGAGATGTAGCTCCGTCTCGTGGGCTCGGAGATGTGTATAAGAGACAGGGGAATTGTCGAATGCCCCGGTTGGGTATCTGCAAAGCAGCGCACCGAGCTGTTTGAGCAGAGCAGTATTTTTGTCCTGCCGACGTGGTTTGAAGGACAGCCGGTTTCTCTGTTAGAGGCGATGGCGGCGGGAATGTGCAGCCTGACGACTGCAGTTGGCGGGATTCCACAGACCCTCGGGGAGCCGGAATGGAACAGTCTGCCGACCGGAAAAGACGGCTGCGGTGTGATGGTAGAGGCAAAAAACAGCCGGATGCTGACAGAGACGTTGGAAGAGCTGCTTTTGGATGAAAATCTGCGCCGCGAAATTGGTACAAAAGCGCGGATGCGGGTGCAGGAGTATTATGCGATAGATAATTATGTAAACCAACTGCTCAGCTATTACGAGAAATTGAGAAAAGAGGGCTAATGTTGCATGGAAAAAAAGGTAAGTGTGATCGTTCCGGTTTACCGGACGTTGGAGTGGCTGGCGCGCTGTGTGCAGAGCATCACGGGTCAGACCTATAAAAATCTGGAAATTATTCTGGTGGACGACGGTTCGCCGGACGACTGCCCGGCATTATGTGACGACTGGGCGCAGAGGGACGACCGAATTCGCGTTTTGCATAAGGAAAACGGCGGTCTGGTGTCCGCGTGGATGGCTGGCGTATCGATGAGCACCGGCGATTATCTGTGTTTTGTGGACAGTGACGACTGGATTGACGCCTGCATGGTGGGAAAAATGCTGGATTTTTCGTCCGACTGTGGAAAAGAGATCATCTGCGGCAATTATGTACAGGAGGAAAGAAACCGCAGCATCGAAATTTATCAGGCGATGGAGCCGGGCATTTATACGGGGCGCAGCCTGCAGGATCGGATTCACGGAAAACTTCTGGGTCAGGAAAAACGTCCGATCACGTTGTCTCGCTGCATGAAGCTTTTTTCCCGTACTTTAATTGTTGAAAATATGAAATACTGTGACCCGTCCATTCGAATGGGTGAGGATATGGTCATCACCCTTCCGGCGCTTCTGGATGCGCAGCGGATTGTGGTCATGGAGGGCGCAGCGTGGTATCACTACCTGTTTTTGCGGGAGTCGATGGTGCACAGTTATGATGCCGGAATGTATGAAAATATCCGCAGTCTGGATAAAATTGTTCGCCAAATCCTTGCAGACAAGCATGCGCCGAACGCCCAAAAACAGGCGGATCGGGAGCTGCAGCTTCTGATGTTTCTGGAAATCAAGAACGAGGCGAGAAACGGACGGGAAGGCTGGAAAGGGCGGCTGCAGAAGGAATGCAGGGAAACAGAGCTGCAGGAAGCGGTCAAAAGAATGCCGCTTACTCCGACTGTTACGGAAAATAAGCTGATGTATCAGGTGCTGGCGCATCCGGAAAATACGGCAATGATGCAGCTTGTCCATTTTCTTTTGTGGGCAAACAGTAAGCGGCAGCGCTGAATGGAGAGTTGTATGGAATCAAAAAAGCAGGGACGGATCAGTATTATCATGCCGGTTTACAACGGCGTTTCCTGGATCGGGGAATGTATCGAAAGCATCCGGCAGCAGACGGATACGAACTGGGAGCTTCTGGTGCTGGACGATCATTCGACGGACGGGACGACGGAGCTGGTGCTTAAGCTGGCGGAAGAGGATTCGAGGATTTTACCGATTTTGCGTCAGAAAAATGGCGTATCCGCAGCACGTAACGAGGGACTGGAAAAAGCGCAAGGAGAATTTATCATGTTTGTCGATGCGGACGATAAGCTGGATCCGCAGATGCTCTCTGTGCTTCGGGCGATGCTGGGGCAGACAGAAAGCGACCTTGCGGTCTGTGATTACTATAGATGGAATGGTAAACCGGACGGAATTTATAACCGGTCAGAGGAACTGTTAAAAATGGATGTAGAGCGGGAGGAAAATGCTGCTCGGGCAAAAAAAGTGCTGCGTGCAGACGGCACAGAAAGAGCCGGGGCAGAAGCCGTTTCTCAACAACGCGCAGTTTGTGTGGAGAGTGTCCGTGTATACAATCGCTCAGAATATGTTTCGGACTATCTCCTGCGCGGAAATACCCGCTGCTGGAGCGTGTTATACCGCCGCAGTGCGATTGGGCAAATCCGTTTCCGGGAAGACTTGAGCATCGGCGAGGATATGATGTTTCTGATGGATTTGCTGATGCAGATTTCCAGCGTGAGCATCACAGAGTATCGCGGCTATTTTTACCGGATTAACGAGCAGGGCGCGATGCTCAAGCCCTTTAAACCGAGCTACATGGATGAAATCAAAAGCTGGGAGCTTGCTTGCAGGCTTGTGGAAAAAGAGTTCCCGTCCCAGAAGGGGCGGGTATACAGTATTCTGGCGGTTTCTGCGATGCTGGCTGCCGGAAAAATTGCGCGCCTGCCCGGTGCTGAACGGAAAAAATACCAGACGGAAGTCGTACAGTGCCGCAGTGCTGTCCAGAAAGGACTTGCTGCTTCCGGGGCAAAAGAGGAGCTGCCGAAGGGCTATCGGATAAAAACGATGCTGTTCACCGCCTGTCCGGCGTTGTATCTTGCGTTGTATCATCATTGGAAAGGTTGAAGTAACTGTTCCGTAGGTCTGCGCATTTACTGCGCTGACCGTAAGAAAACTTAGACTAGAAGGCAAAAATCCTATCGGCATAGCCGATTTGGAATGGATTTTTGCGCGTAACTGTGAGGGTACTGAACAGTTACGAGTGTTTAAGCAAAAATGGTTTTCCATGGGACGGGAAACGTCCTGGAGACAAAGGAGAAGAAAGATGAAAAAATTACTGGCGATGGTTCTGACCGTTTCCGTGGCTGCAGCAATGGTTGGCTGCGGACAGGCAGCAGAAACCACAGAGACAGCAGCTGAGAGCACTGCAGTAGAGACTGTTGAAAGCACTGCAGCAGAAGAGACCGCAACTGAGAGCACAGAGGAAAGCACTGCAGCAGAAGAAGCAGCAGGCGAAGTTTTATCCTATGCAGATTATGTTGCAGCAGATCTGGACAGCGAAGTGACCATCGAGAGCTACGTTCAGGCAAAACAGTCCTGGTGGGAAGACAAGGCTACTGTTTATACACAGGACAAGGACGGCGCATACTTCCTGTATGACATGGCTTGTTCCGAAGAAGATTATGAAAAGCTCGTTCCCGGTGTAAAAATCCGCGTAACCGGTTACAAATCCGAGTGGTCCGGCGAAGTTGAGCTGATGGATGCAACCTTTGAGTTCGTAGAGGGCGCAGACGAATATATCGCTCCTGCAGTTGATGTTACTGACCTGCTTGGCACAGACGAACTGATCGATCATCAGAACCAGCATGTTACCTTTACGGATCTGACTGTAGAAGCAGCTGGTCAGGATGCAGACGGCAACGATGTTCCCTATCTGTACAACTGGGACGGTTCCGGTTCTGAGGGCGACGACCTGTACTTCAACGTTTCCAGCAACGGCGAAACCTACACCTTCCTGGTTGAGTCTTATCTGTGTGACAAGGACAGCGATGTTTACAAGGCTGTTAAAAATCTGCAGATCGGTGATACCATCGATGCAGAAGGCTTCCTGTACTGGTATGAGGGCGTAAATCCCCATATCACAGCAATCACAGTAAAATAATCCGACGCTGCAGCTTGCAGCCGATACAGACCGCCGGCGGCTTTTTCGAAAGCCCCGGCGGTTTTGTTATCGTATAGGAAACTTCGTTTCCATACGATAAAAACGCTCCGCGCGGATCGCACTGCAGCGGAATGGAAGAATGTCGCTTGCGCGACCCGCCGCAGGCGGAGAATCCTGCTTCGCAGGATTCTTTTTTATCTTTTCCTTAATTTTTTACGAATTCTTTTTGCCCTGTATTGACTTTGGAAATATTTGTGGATAAAATACAGACTTAGTAAAGATAAGGTTAGGAAAAACAAAGGATAAGGGTTCTAAATGTACTGTGAATGTGAATATGGGGACGGCAGGCTTCCATTATTGTTTATTGTAAATCCTGCAGCCCACTCAGGAGAGGGCTATGCGCTCTGGAAACAGGCGGAAGCAGTTTTGCAGGAGCGCAGTATTCCTTATGAGGTTTATTTTTCGGAAAAGCGCGGCGATGTCAGGCAGCTGGCAAAACGGCTGACGAATGTTTCCGAAGGAGCGGAACGGTTTTTAATTGTGCTCGGCGGAGACGGAACGCTCAATGAAGCCATACAGGGGATGCAGCATTTCGAACAGGTTCGGCTCGGTTATATCCCGACCGGTTCGAGTAACGATCTGGCGCGGGATCTTAAGATTGGGCACGACATCAGGCCTCTGATGAAAAAGCTGCTGGATGGCGGCACAGAGCATCGGATGGATCTTGGATGCGTCACATGGAATGCGGATGGAAAAACGCAAAAAAGGTATTTTCTGGTCAGCTGCGGCATAGGATATGATGCAGCGGTTTGTCAGGAGGCGCTCGATTCCCCGATGAAGGACGCGTTAAACAAACTCGGTCTCGGCAAGCTGACGTATCTTGGGATCGGCTTGAAGCAGATGCTGACGCTGCAGTATTGCAGGGCGTCGATTCGCCTGGACGGCCGGGAGATCATCAAAGCAGGAAAGCTTTTATTTGCGGCGGGAATGATTCACCGCTACGAGGGCGGCGGCTTTTGCTTTTGTCCGAAGGCAGATGATCAGGACGGGCTGCTCGACCTGTGCGTGGTCAATAACGTGCCGAGATGGAAATTCCCGATCATTATCCCTTTTGCATTGAAGGGAAAGCACGGAGGATTTAAAGGCGTGGATCAGTATCGTGCCTCCCGGATTGAAATTCGTACGTCGACGCCCTGCTGGGTGCAGACAGACGGAGAGATCCCGGGAAAGCTCGACAGAATTGAACTGACAGTAGAAAAACAGAAGATTCGGTTTATCGTATAACGATTGTATAGAACGTATAAAAATAGAAGAAACGCTGTTTTTCGTGAGGATGGAATCGCTGCCCGGCAGCGAAAGAGGAGAGCAATGAAACGCTATTATGAGAAGTATAAGCATATCATACCGTTGGCAATCTTCGGTGTGATCTACGTTCTGTGGTTTTATTTGCTGGAGCACCGCACCAATGTGCAGTATATGGTAGTGCATATGAACATTGACGATTATATACCGTTCTGTGAATATTTTGTCGTGCCTTACCTGCTCTGGTTTGCTTATGTACCAGCTGTGCTCGGGTATCTTTTTTTCAAGGATCGGCGCAACTATGACAGATGTGCAGTTTTTCTGTGCACGGGAATGCTGATTTTTCTGGTGATTTCGACGTTTATTCCGAATATTCAGCATCTGCGGCTTCACACCATGCCGCGCCACAATGTATTTACGGTTCTGGTGAGTCAGCTTTGGCAGACGGATACGCCGACCAACCTGTTCCCAAGTATTCATGTATATAATTCCCTCGGAGCGCATTTTGCGGTGATGAACAATGAAACGCTCTCCGGCAAAAAGTGGGTGCGCAGAGGCTCCCTGATTCTCTGTGTTTCGATCATTTTATCCACGATGTTTATCAAACAGCATTCGATGTTCGACGTTTTGATGGCGTTTATTATGGGCGCTGTGATGTATGTGGCGGTTTATTATTACGACGTCGTAGGCGCATATCGTTTCCAGACAGGCAAGCGACAGCGCAAACGGGCGAGAATCGGATAAAAATAGTTCTTGCGTAATTTGGTAGGCTATGTTAGAATATCCCTCGGCGGCGCACAAGTGTGTGCGACATAAGAACATAAAGGGAGCGATATTATGACAGAGCCTACCAAATATTTTGTGGTGACAAAAAAAGCGGTACCGGAGGTATTATTGAAGGTTGTGGAAGCGAAACGGCTGTTGGAGTCAGGAAAGCTGCCCACCATTCAGGATGCAGTAGATGCGGTTGGTATCAGCAGAAGCTCTTTTTACAAATATAAGGATGATATTTTTCCGTTCCACGACAGTACCCAGGGAAAAACTGTAACGCTTTCGATGCAGATCGAGGACGAACCGGGACTTCTGTCGGATGTGCTTCAGGTCATTGCACAATTTGGTGCAAATATTCTGACGATTCATCAGAGTATTCCGATCAATGGCGTTGCGACGCTGAGTATCAGCGTACAGGTTCTTCAGACGACAAAGGACATTTCGGAAATGCTGGATGCGATGGAGAAGCGGACAGGCGTGCACAGCGTAAAGATTCTGGCGAAAGAATAGAAAACGGAGAACAGCAAAGCATGGTAAAAGCAGCGATATTAGGATATGGTACAGTGGGAAGCGGCGTGGCTGAAGTGCTTTCCTGCAATCAGGAGCTGATTGCAAAGCGTGCCGGTAATCCGATTGAAGTGAAATATATTCTGGATCTGAGGAATTTTCCCGGAGATCCGAATGAGACAAAAGTCGTACATGATATAGAAGTTATTTTACAGGACCCGGAGATTTCGATTGTCTGCGAGACGATGGGCGGAAACGAACCGGCATACACGTTTTCCAAGCGTGCATTGGAAGCTGGAAAGAGCGTATGCACTTCGAATAAGGAGCTGGTTGCAAATCACGGCGCAGAGCTTCTTCGGCTGGCGCGGGAGAATCGCTGCAATTACTTTTTTGAGGCGAGCGTAGGCGGCGGTATTCCGATCATTCGTCCAATTAACGACTGCCTGACGGCGGAGCGGATTGTGGAAGTTTCCGGTATTTTAAATGGAACGACGAATTATATTTTAACAAAGATGGAACAGGAGGGCATGTTGTTTGAAGAAGCCCTTGGTCAGGCGCAGGCACTGGGCTATGCGGAGCGCAATCCGGAAGCAGACGTGGAAGGCTACGATGCGTGCCGCAAAATTGCGATTCTGACCTCCCTCGTAGCGGGAAAGACCGTTGATTTCCACAAAATCCATACGGAGGGCATCACCGGAATCGATCCGACAGATTTTGCCTATGCAAAGAAGCTGGATGCGACAATCAAGCTTCTGGCGGTCAGCCGGGAGACGGAGGATGGCTATCAGATATCCGTCGCGCCGTACCTTCTGAAAAAAGAAAATGCCCTTGCCGGTGTCAACGATGTGTTCAACGCCGTGGCGGTATGCGGCAATACGCTGGGCGATACGATGTTTTACGGACGCGGCGCCGGAAAGCTGCCGACTGCGAGTGCGGTAGTCGCCGATGTGGTGGAATGCGCGAGACATCTACAGAAAACAGTCGGATGCCTGTGGGAAGAGGGCGAGGCAAAAGTCGCCGACTTTGACAGTCAGGAGGGACGCTTCTTTGTCCGGGTGTTAAAGAAAGCCCGGGCGGATGTCGAAAAGGTATTCGGAGCCGTAGTGCCGGTCGTTTTGGACAGCGCTTTGGAGGAATTCGCTTTTGTGACAGAATCCATGCAGGAAGCAGAGTTTGAGAAATGCCGGGAGCAGATCTTCGGATTTGTGAAAAAGATCAGAATCAAGGACTGAAAAAAGACAGGAGAATACAGAGACCATGAGAAAAGTAGTAAAATTCGGGGGCAGTTCCCTTGCGAGCGCACAGCAGTTTAAAAAGGTCGCGGAAATCGTCCATGCAGAAGCATCCAGAAGATACGTTGTACCGAGCGCACCGGGCAAACGGTTCCGTAAGGACACAAAGGTAACGGATATGCTGTATGGCTGTTACGCGCTGGCGGAGCAGGACGAAGATTTTTCTGAAAACCTGCACCAGATCGAGGAACGCTATCAGGAGATCATTGACGGTCTGTCCCTGACGTTGTCTCTGGCAGACGAGTTTGCTGTTATCGAAAAAAACTTCCGCGCTCATGCCGGAAAGGATTATGCGGCATCCCGCGGAGAGTATTTAAACGGTATCGTAATGGCGGCTTATTTGGGATATGAATTTGTCGATGCGGCACAGGTCGTATTTTTTAAGGAAAATGGCGAATTCGATGCAGTAAAGACCAACGAGGTACTTGGCGAACGCCTTCAGAACATGGAAAACGCGGTTGTGCCGGGCTTTTATGGCGCAAATCCGGACGGAAGCATTCGCACGTTCTCCAGAGGCGGCTCCGATATCACCGGTTCGATCGTTGCAAAGGCGGTTCATGCGGATGTTTACGAAAACTGGACGGACGTATCCGGCTTTTTGATTGCAGACCCGAATATCATCCCGAACCCGGAAAAGATCGAGACGATCACTTACAGAGAACTGCGCGAGCTTTCCTATATGGGCGCGTCCGTGCTGCATGAAGAGGCAATTTTCCCGGTCAGAAGCGAAGGTATCCCGATCAATATCCGCAACACCAACGAACCGGACAACAGTGGTACCTGGATTGTGGAGAGCACCTGTCAGAAGTCGAAATTTGTCATTACAGGTATTGCCGGAAAGAGAGGCTTTTGCTCAGTTAATATCGAAAAAGATATGATGAATTCCGAAATTGGGTTCGGCAGAAGAATTTTACAGGCTTTTGAAGATAATGGAATTTCGTTTGAGCATGTACCGTCAGGCATCGATACGATGACCGTATTTGTACATCAGGATGAATTTATGGATAAGGAACAGAACGTAGTCGCAGCGATCCATCGCCTTGCAAAGCCTGATATGATCGACATCGAGGGCGACCTTGCGCTGATCGCAGTCGTAGGCCGTGGCATGAGATCGACCAGAGGCACTGCGGGACGTATCTTCTCCGCACTTGCGCACGCTAATATCAACGTTAAGATGATCGACCAGGGCTCCAGCGAGTTAAACATCATCATCGGCGTGAGCGACGGGGATTTCGAAAACGCCATTCGCGCGATCTACAATATGTTCGTGCTGGTGCAGCTGTAAACAGATCGCATTCTGGCTGCAAAGTTCGTCGGCTGCGGGTGACGCGTTACCGGTCGCACGCAGTGTGAATGTTAGCATCGATAGCGCCGTCACGCGCGCTGTATAAAAATAGGAATACGAGGTCCTGTGCTTTGGGCGCACTCCCGGCACAGGGCTTTTTTGCGCGGCTTGCGCTTATTCTATGTGCGCAGCATTCAGGACCGGCATTTGCCGTTCGCGATGAACGTGCCGTGCCTGTTCCTGCGCGTCAGCGCCCATTTATATCAAGAGAAAAGGAAGTTTTAGTAACATGGAAACCAACACAAAAGAAAAATATGTCGTAAGAGGGGAACTGGCGCTTTTGATCGTCGTCATCATCAACAGCCTCGGCGTCGTCCTGATGCTGCATTCCGGATCCGGTATTTCGGCAATCTCCAGCGTGCCATATGCATTTGCAAAGGTGCTGCCCTTTCTGACACTGGGCACATGGACGTATTTGTTTCAGGGCGCACTGATTCTGAGCCTGATGATCCTGCGGAAAAAATTTGTTCCCTATTATCTGCTGAGCTTTGTTGTCGGCTTTGCATTCGGCAAGATGATCGACGTGCACGAGCTGTGGATCGAGATGCTGCCGACTCCACTGTGGTGCAGAGTGCTGTACTTTGTTTTAAGCTACCTGATCCTGTGCTTCGGGATTGCGCTTTCCAACCACTGCAAGATGCCGATCGTCCCGACCGACCTGTTCCCGCGCGAGTTGTCTGCCATTACCAAGCTGCCTTATTCTAAAATCAAAGTTCCGTTCGACGTCATCTGCCTGACCGTAACTGCAGCGATGACCCTGATCTTTTTAGGACACATCGATGGTCTTGGCATCGGCACTGTCCTCGCTCTGTCTCTTATACACATCTCCGAGCCCACGAGACGG
>ERZ1027085.1269-NODE-1269-length-9538-cov-4.283138_pt1 | contig 9538 bp, 2 predicted proteins | sample MGYA00519415_ERZ1027085 | MGnify/ENA primary metagenome ERZ1027085 (study PRJEB26926, sample SAMN06164436) | human gut metagenome | biome: ENVO:00009003; feature: ENVO:2100002; material: ENVO:00002003 | host: Homo sapiens | place: USA | collected 2012 ...
ACGAGATGTAGCTCCGTCTCGTGGGCTCGGAGATGTGTATAAGAGACAGGCCTCAAACAGTACTTCCTGCTTTTGTTCTATCGCACTTATCCAGCTCTGCACATAGGCTTTATGATTCTTAAATTCTGCCGGCTCATACTGCAGCCCGATATCAGCACCGGTAAAGCATGATGATATCTCTGCCACAAGTTCCTCAACAGCATAGTCTGATGTGCTCCTGATTCCAGACTGCACACGGTCAAGCCTGTTCTTTGCTCCTGTTGCATGTGACAGCTCATGCAGAAGTGTTGAATTATAGGCATGGTCATTATCAAACACTTCCTTTGGCGGAAGATGAATATCGTCATTCGTGACACTGTAGTATGCCTTGTCCGAACTGTCATTTAAAACCTTTATTGCCATGCCATCAATAACCCTGTCTATCGCCTCGTTCTGTGTGATGTTGTTATGTACTTTTACTTCCGGTGGAATCCCTTCAATGTCCTTTGCATTGAACACCATATGATATCTGCTGCGCAGTCCATAATTCTCCGGATTTTCAGCATTGTTATACTCATCCCATGGCACAACCTTGTGCGTGTATTTATCATAAGGCTGCCAGAACTCAACCATCTCTGCCCTGGCACCTTTCTTCAGGTGCCACCCCTGCTGCTGTATCTGCTTGAATGTAGCCCATCTCATATCATCGCTGCTCTTCTGGATTGCAGCAAATGTAAGGTTGAACCTGTTAATTCCGCTATAGACTGTGTGTGATACACAATTTTCCGGTCTGCCTCCGGAAACAGACCACTGTCTCTGCCAATGTTCCGGATTTTCTTTTAAAGAATCAATGAATTTCTCCGCTATCTGCCTGCGAAATTCCTTTGTATCCATATACATTCTCCTCTCCGGCACTTTCGCTGTGTTTTAATAAATTTTGTACTTCAATATTGTCCTGATATCATCCAGTATGCTGCCCTTTACGTTATAGACAACATATCTTTGCTCCATGCCCCCTTTCTTATAACCTATAACCTTTGTATCATTAAAACTGCTGTCAGTGCAGTAAAGTGGTACCGAAAATTCATGTCTATGCATAAGTGACAACCGGCTGTCTATTGTTGTTTTTATAAGTGTAGGAAGCCTGTCATACTGCGGATTGTAATAGTTCATGAGTGAACCGAAATCAATCTCAACCTCATCGACATATCCGAATGTATATATCCTCACCATCCCCCATTGCCCCGCTTTGAACTGCGTGCCCCCGGTTACGGCTTCTATGTATGCTTCCACACGGAAGTTATCTCTTTCATATACATATTCGTCTGCATTTCCTACATCCCTGTACCCTATATCCTCCGCACGTATAGCCGCCCCAGTCTGCAGGGTTCCGAAATCATACCGGGTTATCGGAATAGTGGCTTCATTGCCAAGCTTGTCCTTTGAGACTATACACATCCTGACCTGTTCGATGTCCTCTGCGCCGGGAAGGCTGTCATAAAGGTTAAAGCGGCAGATGTAGGTTCCGGTGCCGTCATCAGGTGTGAAAGCAAGGTCAACGCTGTTTGACGGGTCGGCGGCATCGCTTATCCGGAGAACATATCCTTCTATGCCTGCTATGTCATCATGCGGGTCATGTATGGTCATCACGGCATAAGGCGAATCAGTGATCGTGTCATTGTAAAGACCGAGGGTAAGGTTATTCTCTGTGTATTCTGTCTTTCCGGACGGGGCGGTGTTGTCAAATACATATATGCCGTACACATGGCAGCTGTTGACGGTTGCGAGTGCGGAAGGGCTTACGGAGAGGCTGCCGCTGTTATCCATCACCTGACGCACCCACAGATAGTAATATCCGTCCATTGAGGCTCCAAGGTCAGGAAGTGAAGTGGTAAAGCCTGAAGGTGAGGAGGCGCTGCCGTAGCTTTCCCATTCCGAAGGCAGGGCGGAGGCAGAAGCGGAGAAGCCGTACTCATAGCTGTTGTCCGTCCTCAGTCCTGAGCCGTGCTCCGTCACGGTTATGGTTATGTCGATGCTCCTTACAGCATCATTGTCCGCATCAGGATTTACGGTATGTGCCGGGGTAACATCTATCACGGGTGCGGAGGTGTCACGCCATGATGGATACAGGTCAATTACAGCTCCGTCCGCTGTTGAGAGGTTCCATTTCCTGGTTTCACCGCCGCCTGTATAATCGGAGAGAAGACTGTTTTTGTACCAGCCGTTTATGGCATATTCCGTGGTGTCCTGTCCGTCAGCAGTGTAGACAATTGAGTATGTGTCCGGTGCGGCAGGAAGAAGGCTCTCAGTGTCGTAGGTAAACACTGCACTGTAGTACTCATTTTCCTTCCATGTCCACACTGAAGAAGTCAGTTCCCTGTCAGAAGGCTTAACAAGTGTTCCAAGAGCTTCCGCCGGCACGCTGCTGTGGAGTCTCACCTCGTATTTGACAGGTGTCCATTTTGCGGCAGCTGTCTTGCCTGAGGTATAATGCCAGATTTCATTGTCGCCTATCTTTACGGAAGTCCCATCTGCATTCTCTATATACCACCCTTCAAATACCCAGCCTGTAAGCTTTGGCTCAGGCAGCCTGCCTATACCTGCATCAAACGTGACTGTCCGTGACGCTTCGTCTGAATCCCTGAGAGTTCCGGTTGCATTGCCGGGTTTGTTATAATTGAATGTAAGTGTATAACTGCATGGTTTCCACTGTGCATGCAGTGTAACCAGACCATTTGGTATGAGGGTAAGGTTTTTGACAGCCGCACGGTCCGGATAGTTTCTTCCATTACCAGCTGTGCCGTCCGCACTCTCGTTCCATCCGTCAAAATAATAGCCTGTCCTTGAAAAGCCGTTTGCCGGAAGAGTTTCACTCTTATCGTATGTAAATGCCACATCGGACATGCTTCCTGTTGCCCTTGTGCTGCCGCTGTCATTGTCATTCTTTTCAAAATGCACGGTGTAGCTGTTCGCGCTCCAGTGTGCAAACAGGGCAAGATTTCCAAGCCCTTTCCATACTGCATTGTCCGGGATGACCTCTCCTTTTGAATCTATCTTCACAATAAAAAGCTTCTTTGCCGTGTTTCCCATGCTGTCGGTCACGGTGAGGCAGTAGAAGGCAGGACCCTCGGAGCCGAAATAGTACTGTCTGCCTGATGTTATGTCACCGTTATCAAGCTGAATGCCGTTAAAGTCCGTAAGCACTGCACTTTTTATGCCGGAGTGCGCATCTGATATGTCAAAAGAGACGGCTGTTCCTTCGGGATACCAGCCGTAGGAACTTAATACTCCACTTAAATCAGGGGCAGTGTTGTCAAAATAGTATGGCCCGAACCGGTGATAGTCAGCGTTAGGTGATGACACGGATGTGTTGCCGGCTGCATCCTTCACATGCTTTATCCACAGATAGCAGGCTCCCGAAAGCGTGCTTCCTATGGTTACCGGAACACCACTCCGGTAGCTGCTCCATGAAGCACCTGAGGGCGGGGCGCTGCTGTCCGTGCCCAGGCAGTATTCATAGGCGTTATCAGTAGAAAGCAGTTCATTGTCTGTCACGGTTATGGTCACACCCAGTGTCGTGGTGTACGATGAAGTGCTTTCCGGTGAGACATTTACTGCCGGAGGCGTGGCATCCTTCCATACCGCGTGGACCGTAATGCTGCCGGCATGGATCCATGCTGTGCTGTTTCCGCTTATGCTCCAGTAACTTCCGTCCACCGCATGTCCATCCGCGTTCCACACAGTGCCCCGGCTTCCTGCGGCATCAGATACCCAGCCTGCAAATATATAACCTGTTCTTACGGCTTTCACATTTCCTGAGATATCGTTATAGTCCGGTGAACCATAGGTCACCGTGACGGACTGCACTGCCTGTCCGGAACCGTCCACGCAGCTTCCGCCGTTCGCATCAAATGTCACGGTGTACTTATTCGGCACCGCATTTGCCGTGAATGATACATCTGAGGCAGGCATGTTGAAGCGGTAACTGTTAGAGGAAGTATCAGCATAGCCTGTCCACTTATCCCATGAGTAGCCCTTTTTCACGGTGGCACTTATGGACACGCTTTCGTTATAGGCATGGCTGCCGCCGCCTGATACACTGTCTATTCCGGTTCCGGCAATGAGCGTCACGCTCCACCTGTCCGCCTTCCACTGTGCAAAAAGCTTCAGCGTATCGCCGTGGACTGAGGGCTTCGAGACAAATGTGGAGCCTGCCGGGTAAGAGGTTCCTGTCCCATCAGCAGATGTGTTCCATCCGTTAAAGGAATGCCCTGTTTTCGTAAAGCCGTTTCCGGCAATGGTCACGGTACCGCCGTATTTTACCGGGGAACCGTCTGTTGAGCCGCCCGTGTTTCCGTTTCCTTCATACATCACATTCAGCTCATTGGTTTCATAATACACACTGGCATAAGTCCCTTCATCGGGCACCTTCCATGATGTCCGGTCAACAGACACATAATGGCAGTTGTCGAAGGTGGAATCCGCCGCATGGTCTGCAGCATTGAAGGTGCTGCCGTTCTTTACGGAGTAAGTCTTTGTCTTTGAATCATCCTTCACTCCGTCTTTATAAAAGTAGAGGGTCACATCCGTGTCTGCCGCTGTCCAGTATGCGTACACACTGATATTCGTTGTTCCTTTCCATACAGCCGTGCTTCCGTTTCCGCTCCAGTATGTTCCGTTTACGGCTTTTCCGTCTTTGTCATACACCTGCTCGCCTGTGCCGTTGGCGCCTGTATACCATCCGCCGAAGCTGTAACCGGAGTATGAAGGAACCTGTCCGTCAACCATGTTCCAGCTGCCGGTGTCATAGGTCACTGTTCCGGTGTACGCGTTTTCGCCGTTATTTGGATTAAAGGTGATGGTGTAGCTGTTCGGGACAAGGACGGTTATGCCGTCACTGTAGGTTACGGTAACAGTACCGGTTTTCCAGTCGGTGTCCGTGAACATATAGCTGTCATAGATGCTTTTTTCCGTTCCTCCGGCATTTATGCTGCTGTTCATGTGATATGCGTCCTTATACACATCACCATGCGACCAGTTGCCGTCATCCGGGAAATACTCATTACTCTTATGTATGCCGTAGTGGACATTGTCACAGGAATGTCCGTTTTCACGCTCGTCAAATTCATAACACTCGGATGTGGTATGAACCCACCTCTGCAGGCGGGTGTCATAAAATCCATACTGATGCGTTTTCATTGTATAAATGTAATTTCCATTGTTTCCGGGACGTCGATGGCCACAGCTGTGCCACATACAGCCGTCAACGCTGAACTGCACAATGCTGTATATAGCGCTTGCACCGGATGCTGTCTCATAATGGTATCCGGCTGGGGCGTCATCCGCTCTTATGCCTGCCGGATGTCCTGCACCCACGGACACTGCCGTGAGAACAAGAACCATGACATGCGCCATGAGTTTTTTAATTCCTTTCCTGATATTAAGCATGGAAAATCTCCTTTATATATTATGTACACAGACAGGATATCCGGAAATTTGTCCGCAGCTTTTAATGGCATGTTTCCATGGATATCCTGTGTTATTCTGTTTTTTTATTTCCTGTAATTCTCCGACCAGTAGCCGCCTTCAGAGGTGTTATATCCATCAATGTCATACACGGTGTAGCCGGTTCCATCCGGATTTGTTCCCCATCCGGTAAAGGTGTAGCCCGGCCGGTACAGGTCTGTCTGTCCGTAAGCTCTGTTGTTCTTCGTTCTGTCATAGGTCACTCCAAGGCTCCTGCTGTCCTGAAGGCTGTCGGATGCCCAGTATCCACCGTTTGTGTTGAACGTGACCGTGTAGCTGTTCGGGACAAACTGTGCGTACAGGATAAGGCTTGGTCCAATCCACCTGCTGTCATCGTCCCAGTAAAGCCCGGGTTCTTTCGCATAGTCGCTGCCGTAGACCCTGTTGCCTCCGGAGAGGGAATCATAGTAGCCGGTGAAAGTATAGCCCGTCTTTGACACTGCCGGGACATCCGTCCCCCAGGTGGTGTCATATTCATACTTGCCAAAGAATGCGGTGCTGCCGAAGTTTATGAACCTCAGCGTCCAGTCATCCGTGATATCCTTCATGCTGCCGTCGGTCATCGTGCCGCCGTTGCCGAAGAATGCAAGCTGTCTTGTATCGTGTGTCCACGCGGCTTTAAACGTGACAGTTCCGGTACTGTATCTTAGGTAGCCGTATGAAAGTGCCATGCCGTCAATCTTGCCTGTACCGACACCTGACTTTGTCTCGGCGTAGGTATCACCGCTCGGAAGGTAATGAAGTCCCTTGTCCATTCCTGATATTGTCCAGCCCGCGAAGGTGTAGCCGTTTCTGACAGGGTTGTTTATGTCGAACACGGTGTAGGTTTCTGCAGAAGCCGGGTAGCTGCCGCCGCTGTAAAAGCTGCCGCCGTTAAGCTCATAGCGTATGTCATATACAGCATGGCTCCACTTTGCGGTAAAGAGCACCTTCTCGGCACTGTTGCACCTTAAGTTCATAAAGCGGGTTTCCTTGACTCCGGATGCACCTGTTCCTGTAATGATGCTGTTTCCGGCTTTGTGATCACAGTCATCACACATTCTTGTTATCTCCCATCCGGCAAAGGTGCAGCCTTCCATTACAGGGTGGCTTACTGTGAAGCTTCTGTTATACTTAGCCCTGTCCGGGTGGCTTGCCCCTGCCTCCCATGAACCTCCCGAAAGCTCATATAAGATTTCATACTCAGCAGGTTTAAAATAGGCGGTGTACTTCCTGTCACCGGAGCTGCCCTGCTGTATGGTGACGGATGGGAGCTTTTCCTGCAGTCCCGTACCGCCCCATGAAATGAAGTGGTAACCCTTTACGTTAGGATTATTAAGCGTAAATGCCGGCGTGTTCCTGTCATATCCGGAAGGGTTCCCCGGGTCGCTTACCGGCGTGAGCACGGCATTGTTATCAATATCCCTGTAATCGTATGCAATGCTGTAGTTGGTATCCTGCCAGAGCGCAGTGAGCGTCACAGTGCCTGTGTCGGCTCTCAGACCGGTGACAATGATGCTCTTTTTGTCTTTTCCCACGCCGCTGTAGCTTGTAAGTCCTGTGTTCGTGAACTTTCCGTCAATGATATGCCTGTTGCCGTCCATGTCCGTTATGCTCCAGCCAAGGAACGTGCTTCCCTCCCTTGACGGACTGTATATGGTTATCTCCTTGTAATAATTGGCTTCCGTAGGGTTGCCTTCCGGCACCCATCCGCAATCAAGGTCATATTTTATGTTGTAAAAGACAGGCTGCCACTGCGCATAGAGGGTGCTGTACGAACCGTCATAAATGGTCTGTGCCGTCACAGGGTTTTCAACCTGCGTGCCGTCACTGCGGTTTGGAAACTTTGACCAGCCGTCCGATATATCGTAGACACTCAGTTCGTAACCGGTAAGTGTTGGGTGCGGCAGCTCTCCAAGAGGGCTGTCATACCGGACTGTCTTTGATTTTACGTCATCGCCTGAGAGGACATACCCGAGGCGGCTCTTTGCCGCTGTGTCCGGGACATTGTAATCGAATGCAAGGCTTAGGTCTGCCTTTGCCCATTTTGCATAGAGCATGATGCTCGCTGTATCCGGTGATGTGCTGATTGTAAGCTTGTCGCCTGCGCCTCCGGCATATCCGTCAAAGGTCTGCGTATTCCCATCATACGAGGTATACCATCCCTCAAACGTGTATCCCCCGCGGCATGATGTGGCCGGAAGTGTCAGCTCGATATTTCCATACACTGCCGTGGCTGTGATGGTATCTCCCTTTGCCGCATTGGAGTCAGAATATGTGTCGCCGCTGTCATACAGCGTGCCACCAATCCTCCACCCGGAGAACGGAAAGCGTCCGGTAACCGGCTGGATAACGCCGGCAGCCTGGTTTCCGTTGTTAGTGTATACTTTAAAGTCAACAATGTAGTCACTGCCTGTGATGTATGAGCTGTCAGCAAGCACTGTGTGCCCGGTGTTCACAGTAATCTCATCGTCTTCCGGCATGCTTATGTAATTGTTGGATTCACCCTTATCATAGTGCAGGGTGTAAAATCCAACCTCCTCCCACTTTGCGCAGGCTGTGACATTGCCCTTGTAAATCCATCTGCCGTTACTGTCAAAGTAAGGCGAGGCTTTCGTCTGTCCGCTGCTGTCCGTGTAGGTAAGTACAGCCCTGCCGTCCGTGTCATAGACCGGAACATCGGAGAGCTTTATTGTGCCGTCGCTCTTGTAAATGAAGTTTCCGGAGCCGTCAAGCTCAGGAGCATACCAGCCTAGGAAGGAGTAGCCCGGTCGGATCGGAGCTTTGACTGAGGCAGTACCGTATGGTGTGGCTGCCTGTGGTGCAGCAACATCAATATCGGAGTACCAACGCTCTTTTGACGGATCGTTATACCAGGTGAACAATTTGCCTTTATTGCTTCCATTGTACACTTGTATATCAGATACTGAACCAACTGCAAGTTCTCCACCATTAGCATCAAATTCAAGTGAATGGTAAAACACAAGACCGATGAGCGCATAGACATGTCCGCCGTAACCATCCGGCACACCGGTGTCCTGCTGGCCCCTGTGGTTATTTGCTGCGGCTGACTTATCATTCTTTGTTATATCATAGAAGCCTCCGTCTGCACCCACCATCTTTGTTCCCTCTAGGAGATAGAGAAACTGCTGTCCGTTCTCGCCATATTTCTGGGTCATGACAAAAGACTTCTTATCCTGGAATGCTTCATGGTCACCGACTGTCTCCCACGTCTGCTGACTGAGCGCATGATTTATGGTCGGATAACACATACCCTTGAAGTCAAACCAGCCAATGTCACCATCCGTTCCGGGTATCACATGTCCACTATCATTCGGGTCTTCGATGTACGCATCCTTAAGCTTCGTAATGGATTCATCGTACTCACCTACCCAGTACATCCTGACATGGTCCTCTCTAAGCCCCGGGTATTTGGCACGCTCACTGTCACTGTAGTGCGTAATCTCCGGCTGTGTTATGACAGCATAATCAACCTGCTCACTCTCGTCATAGGACATCTCATATTCATAGATGTACTTGTTAGCGTCAGGGAGTGCGGTGCCGGCGGCGGTGTCATTGTTGACACGAGGGGTACGTGTAATCGTCTTTACAGCAGACGACCCATTTTTATTATTTTCACTATCATCCTTCCATTCTTTTCTATCCTGCTTAATCGCCTCACTGCTTAGAACATGATTACCATTACTATCATAATGCTTTGAATACTCAGGGTCTTTTTTGTCTTTGTGGTAGCATTTCATAAGTTCAATGGTTATCGTTGCAGCTGGTCGATATGTTCCATCTTCAGGGTTGCCAATATTCCAGAATGCTGAAACATTCTCAATGCCAGCACCTGTCACCATAAGTACTACTGTAAGAAACAATGCGAGTATTCTTATTGTTGTTTTTCTTTTCCTTTTCATAGAATTATTCCTCCTTACTTTGAAATTTTTTGTTTGTCGTATAAAGTTTGTCATATAAGATATGACAGAAGTGTTTGACGCCTGTCTCTTATACACATCTGACGCTGCCGACGACTTAATAGGTGTAGATC